>WNFR01009288.1_pt1 | contig 18893 bp, 17 predicted proteins | sample 5400221 | NCBI WGS metagenome assembly WNFR01 (sample SAMN13153357, study PRJNA577476) | soil metagenome | isolation source: 40 cm soil under Madrone tree | place: USA:California | collected 2016-06-14 | reverse complement strand
CGGCCGATGATCTACGGGCTCGACCATGGCCGGACGCAGCGGGGGCCGATGGCCAAGCTGATCGCTCGCGGCGAGGCGTTGGAAAACAGCGGCGAGGCGCTGCTGGTCAGCATCTGCGCCGGCTTCAGCCGCGCCAACATCCGCGATGTCGGCCCATCGGTGACGGTGACCGTCGACGGCGATAGCACGAAAGCGCAGGCAATCGCCGAGGAATTCATGGACTACGCGTGGGAGACGCGCGATTTCACGACGGTCAAGCTGCTGCCGGTCGCCGAGGCGGTGGCGCGCGCGCGGCAAGGCAAGCCCGGCGACAAGCCGCTCGTCATCGCCGATTACACCGACAATCCCGGCGGAGGCGGCTATGGCGACGCGACCGCATTCCTGAGGGGTCTCGTCGAAGGCGCGGTCGAGAGCGTCGCGTTTCACGCGATCTGCGACCCCGAGGCGGTGCAGGAGGGAATGCGCGCCGGCATCGGGGCGAAGACGACCCTCACCCTGGGCGGCAAGACCGACCCGACGATGGGCGGCGGACCGCTCTCGCTGTCCGGCGAGGTGGTGTGCCTAACCAACGGCCGCTTCATCGCCTATGGACCGATGGGCGGCGGGGTCGAGCGCAATTACGGCCCATCGATGGTGTTCCGCGCCGGCGGCATCGACATCATCCTCATCACCAACAACGGCCAGGCCGTCGATCTCGGCCAGTTCACCTCGCTCGGCATCGACCCGACCCGCTACCAAACCGTCGCGGTCAAGTCGATGCAGCATTTCCGCGCCGCCTTTGAGCCGATCGCCCGCCATGTCGTCCTCGTCGACACCGGCGCCCTGTGCTCGGAGATCTACACCCCCGCGCTCTTCACCAAAGTCCGCCGCCCGGTCTGGCCCCTCGACCCGATCACCGACCCGCACGCGAGCTAGCATTGATGTTTCCCGTCGTTCGAGCGGCCTTCGCCGGCGAGTTGGACGAGCAGCGACGACGGTTCGAGGAGATTGTTCGTTCGGATCCCGATCTGATGCGCCTGCTCGTGCAGCTCCGAGAGATCCGGCTGCCCGAGTGGCGGCTGGTTGCGGGGTGTCTCTACCAGACGGTCTGGAATGTCCTCACCGGTCGCCCGCGTGGCACCGGTATCAAGGACTATGACCTGATTTACTTCGCGAGCGACGATCTCTCTTGGGAAGCCGAAGATACCGTGATTCGGCGCGTCGCCGCTGCCACGCTGGGCTGTGTGGGCCCGGTCGAGGCGCGCAACCAAGCTCGCGTCCACCTTTGGTTCGAGCGCCGCTTCGGAGTTCCATACCCGCAGCTTACCTCTGCGGATGAGGCACTGCGACGTTATGCTTCGGTCGTTCACGCCGTCGGCGTTCGGCTCGAGCCCGACGACCGGCTCGATATAACAGCGCCATTCGGTCTCGACGATCTCTTCGCAATGGTGATCCAGCCCAACCGCGTCATCGAGAATGCCGCATCGCATACGCGCAAGGTGAAGAGAGTTCAGGCAGTCTGGCCCGAGGTCGTCGTCATTCCATGGGATCCTGAAGCGCGGCCTGCGTGACCTCCGCGCTTCTACGCGATTTACGGCGAGCCTCGCCCCGCGACATCTAGGCCGAGGTCGAGGATCAGGACGCTGTGAGTGATCCAGCCGCTGTATCAGCCGCCGACATCGAGCCCTAGATCGAAGATCCGGCGCTGTGGGTGATCCACCCGCAGGAGATCGGGTCGACACTTGAGGCGTTGGTGCCTCCCCTCCTCGTCCGCCCCCATCAGGCGCGAATACCCCGCCACATCGGCAGCGAGGATCGCGGTGAGACGGCGGCTCGAAGCCATAGCTGCGGCAGCCCACCCTGCTCCGAGCTATGGGCCACAGGCAGTATACCGAACAACTGACGCGGCGCGATATTCGGTCACCCGCCTCAAACACCCTGGAACGGATTAACTGCCTCGACACCGAGCGGGTCGAAATGGCGCAGATTCAGGGTGAGGACTGCGAGCCCCCGCGACTTAGCAATCGCCGCGGTGGCGACATCGGCAAAGCCCGGATGCCGCCCTTGGGCCGCGGCCATATCGCTCAACGCGCCGGCAATCCGCGCCGCCTCAAGGCCGAACGGCAGTACCCGGTCAATGTAAAAGCTAAGCATGCGCTCGAACCACTCGTGCAGTTCATCCGCCCTCCGCCCGGAGCCTGTTCGACGCAACTTAGAGAGGCCCGCCTCAATCTCCGCAGCAGTGATTGCGGAAAGGTGCAGGTCGTCAGTGCGCTCGTTGAACCAACCGGCCGCTTTGGCCGAGAGGGCTGGCTCGCCAGGAGCGAATGCGCTGAGAATGTTGGTATCGAGAAGCCAACCCGTCACAGATCGGCTTCTCGCAACGACGAGGGATCGCGCTCAATCTCTACTGGGTGCGGGATCCCCATCAGCAGCGAGGCAAAGCTCGGCCGGTCGGTCGGGTATAGTCGTTTTGCCTCATCCACCGGCACGACGACGGCGGCGGGCCTGCCATGTTTGGTGATTGTCGTCGCCTCGCCCCGCTCGGCCGCCTCGATGACGGCGGAGAGGGAGGCCTTGGCATCGCGCAGACGTAGCGTTCTCACCTGTGTCTCCTATGTGACTACATGTAGCCACATAGCCTCGACTCTGGCTCAATGCAAGCTTCCGAATGTACTTCAGCCGGTGATGTCCAGGCCCAAATCGAGGATCGGGGCGCTGTGGGTGATCCAGCCGGAGGAAATCAAGTCGATACCGGTGGCGGCGACGATGGGGGCGGTTTCGAGGTTGATGCGCCCGGAGGCCTCGGTTATCGCGCGGCCGTCGACCATCGCCACTGCCCGGCGCATCGTCTCCGGCGTCATGTTGTCGAGCAGCACGGCGTCGACCCCGACCTCCAGGGCTTCGGCCAACTGCTCGAGGGTGTCGACCTCGAGCTCGATCTTGACGAGATGCCCGGCATGCCGCCGCGCGCGTTCGAGCGCCGACCGCACGCCACCGGCAAGCGCGATGTGGTTGTCCTTGATCAGCATCGCGTCATCCAGCCCGAAACGGTGATTGGCGCCGCCGCCGAGGCGGACGGCCTCCTTTTCGAGCGTCCGCAGACCCGGCGTCGTCTTGCGAGTGCACACGATTTTCGCCCTGTAGCCGGCGACCGCATCGGCGAGCGCCCGGGTCGCCGTGGCGACACCGGACATTCGCGACAGGAGGTTGAGCGCGGTCCGCTCAGCCGCGAGCACGCCGCGCGCCCGGCCGCTGACCCGGGCGACCACCTCGCCGCGCGAGATCCGAGCGCCGTCATCACAGATGCGCTCGATGCGCAATGCCGGATCGACCAGTTCGAATGCGAGCAGTGCGGCATCGAGCCCGGCGACGACACCCGACTGGCGCGCCGCGATCGCCGCCTCGACCTCCGCATTCTCCGGCACGATGGCGTCGGTCGTGATGTCGCCGGCCCGGCCTAGATCCTCGAGCAATGCTGCCCGGACGATCGGCTCGATGATCAGCCGCATCGTCATTGCCCTCGCCTCCCAAGACAACCGATGCAAGTTCCGGGACCGCGGGCCTCCGGCCCGCATGCGGGCGAGACGCCCGCGTTCCACGCTTTGCCCGCGCCCCGGGATGATGGAGTTGGGTGCACAGCCTCTCACCCCAGCTCGAGCATGCGCTCGACGGTGTGGCGTGCCCGCTCGGCGATCGCCGGATCTACAGTGACCTCGTGGGTCATGGTTTCGAGCGTGCGGCGGATCTTCGGCAAGGTGATCCGCTTCATGTGCGGGCACAGATTGCAGGGCCGCACGAATTCGAGATCTGGGTATTGAATCGCGACGTTGTCGCTCATCGAGCACTCGGTCAGCAGCACGACGCGCGCCGGCCGCTCCTTGCCGACGTAATCGGCCATCGCCGCGGTCGAGCCGGCGAAATCGCATTCGGCGATGACCTCCGGCGGACATTCGGGATGGGCCAGCACGATGATCCCGGGATGGCTCTCGCGCAGGCTCCTGATGTCCTCGGCGGTAAAGCGCTCGTGCACCTCGCAGTGACCCGTCCAGGCGATGATCTCGACCTTGGTCTGTGCCGCGGTATTGCGGGCGAGGTATTCGTCGGGCAGCATGATGACGCGCGGCACCCCGAGCGCCTCGATGATCTTTTTGGCGTTGCCCGAGGTGCAGCAGACGTCGGATTCGGCCTTCACCGCGGCCGAGGTGTTGACGTAGGTGACCACCGGCAAACCGGGGTGACGCTCGCGCAACAGCCTGATGTCGGCCGCCGTGATCGAGGCGGCGAGCGAGCAGCCGGCTTCGAGATCGGGGATCAGCACGGTCTTTTCGGGGTTTAAGAGCTTGGCGGTTTCGGCCATGAAATGGACGCCGGCGAGCACGATCACATCGGCGTCGGTGCGCGCCGCCTCGCGCGCCAGTGCGAGGCTGTCGCCGACGATGTCGGCGACCGTGTGGAAGATGTCCGGGGTCTGGTAATTGTGCGCCAGCACGACGGCGTTGCGCTCCCGCTTGAGCTTCAAGATGGCAGCGATGTCATCGGCCAGGATCGGCCATTCGAAGGGCGGGATGTGCCGCTCGACACGCCGATAGAGCTCGGGCAGCGGCAAAGCCGTCGCGGTGGTCGGTGAAGCGGTTTGCAGCACGGTGTTACCTCCTATTATACTCATAATGAGTATTTCCCGGGTCGGGAAAAGCCGGGCGGAATTCGCCCGGCGTTCAGTTATGCTGTATATGAGAATAAGCCTGTTATGGCTGACGTCAAGATGTCATCGAACGGCGCCCGGCACGCAACCGCAGACCAGGCGCCGGCCGCTCGAGCAGGACTTCGCGGCGGAAACGCACGAGCCGAGCGGGCCTGCCTCCCGTCGCGGCACTGATGCCGCCGGTTTCTTCGACCAGACCTTGCTGCTCTACGAGACGCCGAAAATTTTGTTTATGCAGCCGCACCCCGGAGAGCGCTTCGACCGTGCGCTGCAGCTGAAGCAAGGTGAAGGCCGGCGGCATCAGCTCGAATACGACCGGGCGATATTTGATCTTGCCGCGCAGGCGGCCGATCGCGGTCGCCAGAATGCGGCGGTGATCGGCCGCCATCGGCGCCCCGAAAACCGGGCCATCCTTCGGCGGTATCGCGCGTCCGAGATCGCGCCACGGTTCCTGGATCAGCCTCGCCTCGTAGAGCAGCTCGTAGCGTTCGAGAACAAGCTCGTCGTTCCAGGAGGCCGCGAAAGCGAGGCCGACCCTCTCCTCGCGCAGGCGACGCTCTGCCGCGGTCGCGCCCTGCCCCGCCCACAGGCCGAGGCCCTCCTCGAGCGGAGCCAGCGCCGCCGGCTTGCCCGAACGCCAATCCTCCCATGGAAAAAAGCGGTACCAGCTCTGCCAAACCGCCTCCGCCGCTCCACCCGGTCGCGCCTCACGCACCAGCGCCAGATACGCGACCGTCAGAGCGCGGCCCGACCGCGCCTCGCCGGTCTCGACGCGGTCGCGATCGCCGAAGGTGTAGAGCTGCTCGACGTAACCCAGTCTTTGACCGGTTTGCCTTTCGACCCAGGCACGCAGGCCAACCTCGAGCGTGCGATGCTCGGCCTCCAGCTGGCCGGACGGCAGCGCCTCGATCGGGTCGCGCTCAATCCGAACCGTCAGCACGCGCGGCTCGTCCATCGTCGCGGTCACGATTGCCGCGCTCAGCCTGATCGACAGCGATGCGCCGCGGCCGCTGTCGGGGGCGATCGCGCCGCCGGCCAAAGAGGCCGCGCTTCTCCCACTCCTTCCCATGCTTCGGGTTCATCCCTGGGCTGCACCCGACGCATTCTATCACATCAGCCGAACTCCACGTTTATCCCGGCCGGGGCACCCAGGATTGCAGGATCGGATCCGTGCTATCCTTGCCGAGCCGACAAAGAAGGGGAGAGCATGCCGGGAAGTATTCGTGCGCTCGCGCTGGCGAGCTGCGCCCTATGTTGCCTTTCGGCCGATCCGGCCCTCGCCCAGCAAAGCGGCGGCGTGCTGAAATTTTTTCATCGCGACAGCCCGGCGAGCGCGTCGATCCATGAGGAGGCGACGATCTCGACGGTCGCGCCGATTATGGGCGTCTTCAACAACCTCGTCCTTTTCAAGCAGGACGAAAAGCAGAACCGGTTCGACTCGATCGAGCCCGAGCTGGCCGAGAGCTGGTCGTGGAACGAGGACAACACCAGGCTCGGCTTTCGGCTGCGCCACGGCGTCAAATGGCACGACGGCAAGCCCTTCACCGCCCAGGACGTCAAGTGCACCTGGGACATGCTTCTGGGTAAGTCCGCCAACGCGCTGCGCCTCAACCCGCGCAAGGCGTGGTATCGCAACCTCGAAGAGGTGACGACCGACGGCGATGACGCGGTCAGCTTTGTGCTGAAGCGCCCGCAGCCGGCATTTCTGATGCTGCTCGCCAGCGGGATGTCGCCCGTCTATCCCTGCCATGTCCCGTCGCGCGACATGCGCAGCCATCCGATCGGCACCGGCCCGTTCAAATTCGTCGAATTCAAGCCGAACGAACGCATCGTGTTGACCAAGAACCCCAATTACTGGAAACCGGGGCGGCCCTATCTCGACGGCATCGAGTGGACGATCATTCCGAACCGCTCGACGCAGACGCTCGCCTTCATCGCCGGCAAGTTCGACATGACCTTTCCTTACGAAGCCACGGTGCAGTCGATGCGCGACATCAAAAGCCAGGCGTCCGAGGCGATCTGCGAGCTGACGCCGACACCGGTCGCGTTCAATCTGTTGGTCAACCGCGACGCTGCGCCCTTCAACAATCCGGACATCCGCCGGGCGATGCAGCTGACCATCGACCGCAAGAGCTTTCTCGACATCCTCGTCGAGGGACAAGGCGATATCGGCGGCGCGATGCAGCCCCCGCCTGCCGGGCTCTGGGGTCTGCCGCCGGAGATTCTACAAACCCTGCCGGGTTACGGGCCCGACGTGGCCGCCAGTCGCGCCGCGGCGCGCAAGCTGATGGAGAAGCATGGTTACGGACCCGATCACCGCCTTCCGGTCAAGGTGGCGACGCGCAATATCGCTCAGTATCGCGACCCGGCTGTGATCCTGATCGACCAGCTGAAGGAGATCTATATCGACGGCGAATTGGATACCGTCGAAACGGTGAACTGGTTTCCCAAGATCGCTCGCAAGGACTTCATGGTCGGCGCCAATTTGTCGGGATCAGGGGTCGACGACCCCGACGCTTATTTCTACGAGCATTATGCCTGCGGTTCCGAGCGCAATTACACCAACTACTGCAACCCCGAGCTCGAAAAGATGTACGAGCAGCAATCGATCGAGCCCGACCAGGCAAAGCGCAAGAAATTGGTCTGGGAGATCGACCGCCGGCTGACGGAAGACGGCGCCCGACCGATCATCTTCAATTACCGCCTCGGCACCTGCCATTACCCGCGGGTGCACGGGATCACGGTGATGGTCAACAGCCTTTTCAACGGCTGGCGCTTCGAGGACGCCTGGCTCGACTAGGAGCGGTAGCAGCCCGCTCATCACCACCAGTCGAACTGAGCGTCCGCTGCCGCCAACAGCTCGGGCTCGCAGCGTCGCGCGATCTGCGAATGCTGGACAGCGGAGACCTCGACCCGGTAGCGGCGCGCGAGGCTCGCCGCCAGAGCCGGGGCGGCAGTCGCCAGATGTCGAGTGATCAACTCCGCCACCTTGCGCGAGAACGGGCCGGTCTGCTGCTCGATATAGATCACTCGAAGACAACCCTGGCGCTCCGGCTCCCGCTGCAGGCGATCCCCGAGCCATCGATCGATGACCTCCAGACCCTGCATCGGGTTGCCGGCAGCGGGATCCCTGCCATAAAGCCCATCGAACACGTGCAATTCGTCCGGTGGCCGGCGCGCTCCGGCGATGATGTCGACGGCGGGCATGCCGCCGCCGGAATGCGCCGCGAGAACAAAGCGATCCATCGCGAGCGCATCCGGTGCGCCGGGTGCAGCCGCAGCGATAGCCTGGGCAAGATACCGCAAACCATGGTCTATCAGCTGATCCATGCCGCCCGAGAGCAGTGCCGGGAAGTCGTAGTAATAATGCCTCAACCAGTTGCCGCGAGGGAGCATGGCAAGGGTCGGCCGCGTCCTGCCGGTGAGATCGAGACCGCTGCGCATGACCTTCTCGGCGAGGGGCATCGCGCGACCCTCCTGGGAGAAGCCGTGCAAGAAAACCACGACGTCCACCGATGCGACAGACAGTGGGATCTCGTTCCAGCGCAGGAACAGATCCGGCTGCGTGCCGGTATGAGACCGCAGCATCGGCGTGTCGCTGAGATAGGCCTCGCCCGCTAAAACGCTGTTCCCCAATATGGCGATTGAGAGGCGGGTCACGGTGCGATCGTGGTGCCGCCGTCGACGATGATCGTTTGGCCCGTGATGAAAGCGCCGGCGCGCGAGGCGAGCATCAGTGCAACGCCGGCGATGTCTTCGGGCTCACCAAGCCGTCTGAGCGGCGTCGCGGCCTCGCGAGCGGCACGGCGCTGCGGGTCCTCGTAGAGCACGCGGGCGAACTCGGTCCTGACGAGCCCCGGGGCGATGCAGTTGATCCGCACATTGTCGGGGCCCCATTCGGCGGCAAGGTTGCGGCACAGCGCGTAGTCGGCGGCTTTGGTCACCCCGTACATCCCGAGCACCGTGGTCGCGCGCACCGCCGCGACCGAAATGATGTAGATGATCGAGCCGTCGCGCCGCTCGCGCATCTCGGGCGCCACCATGCGCGACAGCCACAGATTACTCAACACGTTGTTGATCATCATCCGCTCGAATACTTCGTCGGTCAGCTTTTCGAGCGAGCCGTAATGCGGGTTTACCGCAGCATTGCAGACGAGGATGTCGACGCGCCCCCACGCCTCGCGCGTTTTGGCGATGAGGTTCTCGAGCTGCGCCTTGTCCGAAATGCGCGCGGTCACCGCAATCGCCTGACCGCCCTTGGCCCGGATCGCCGCCGCGGCCTCCTCGCAAGGCGCGAGGTTGCGGGCCGAGATGACGACCCGTGCGCCGGCTTCGGCAAACGCCTCGGCGATCGCCCGGCCGATGCCGCGGCTCGAGCCCGTAACGACCGCGACCTTCCCGGACAAATCGAAAAGCTTCATGACGCCCTCTGATATAAATTGCACATGCGATCATGCCGGATTGGTCGGTGCTGCGAAAGCAGCGTTGTCGTTACCGCTCGATCCCCATTCGATCGATGGTCCACGACGAGGCTAGACTTGTCCCCGCAGGCCGAAAGTTCTGCGCCGCTGAATTTCGCAGTAAAGACTGTTTCAATCGATCCCGGTTTGTTGTATGCAGGGAGACTTGACAATTTGGTGGTGGGAAGAGAAGCAGTCATGAACAGCGAAGATACGACGAAAAACGTCGATCTGCGGCCGGTGACCAAGATAATCGCGAGCTATGTGGGTCATCATACACTGACACCGGATCAGCTGTCGGCCCTGATCGTCTCGGTGCAGCAGACGCTCCGCGATCTTGGAAAGCCGACGCCACTGCCGGTGCCGCGCACACCGGCGGTGCCGATCAGGCGGTCGGTGCAGCGTGACCACGTCATCTGCCTCGAATGCGGATTCAGGGGGAAGACGCTGCGAAGACATCTCGGCACGCGGCACGGACTGCAGACAGCCGAATATTTGCGGCGTTGGGAATTAGCGAGCGATCATCCGCTCACCGCGCCGGCCTACTCCGAACAGCGCTCGACGATGGCGAGAGAACTCGGCCTCGGCCGGAAGCGCAGCCGGCCACGGGGCAGAACGCGCCGCGCCAAGACGTGATTCACACTGGGTCCAACCCAGTAGCCGCACCTCTCTAATCGGCCAGGGGCAGACTAAGAGGGGTTATTTCCTCGGCTGTGCGTCCGCGATAATCCCGCCTCGGTACTGCTTCCATCATGCGGCGTTGCGCGCCGGCGAGGCGCACAGCCGCATCGCCCTGGTCGAGAGTCAGCACCTTGCCGTCGGCTACGATTTGCCGCCCATCGACAAACACGTCGCGCACCGCGCGGTCCGCCGCGTGGTAGACAAACGAGCGCAGCGGATCCCGCGCCGGTCTCATCTGCGGGACTGTGAGATCGACAAGAACGACATCGGCCTTCTTGTTCGGCGCGATTCGGCCGAGATCGTCGCGCATCAATGCCGTGGCGCCGCCGATTGTCGCTGCATGCAGAAGGTCTGACGTCGTCACCGTATCGATATCGCGCGCCGCGATGCGGGCGAGCACTGCCGCCTTGCGCATTTCCTCTACCAGATTGTGGGGCGTGGTGTCCGTCCCCAGTCCCATATTGACGCCCGCGCGCAGATAGTCACCGAAATTTTCCATGATCTGGCCATAGCGAGCGAATGGCGTCGGGCAATGAGCAACCGACGAGCCGCTGGCGGCAATCAGCGCGAGATCGGTCTTGGTACACCAGCGGATCCAGGAATGGGTGTCGAGAAATAGCGCGTGCCCGAGGATGGCGTCAGGGCCGAGGATGCCGATCTCGTGCGCCCATTGGACCGGAGTCTTGCCGTGGCGCCGGATCATCTCCTGCACTTCGTTGACGCTCTGCGCAATGTGCACTGTGAAAGGTATGCCGCGCTCACGCGCCGCGTCGCGGCTGTCACGCAGAAGATCCGCCGTGCAGTTCTCGATCTGCATCGGAGAGACGACGCCGGACAACCGTCCGCACGGATGCCGCACCGCGCGGTCGATCAGCGCAAGGGCTGTCGCGAAGCCGTCGCGCCCACGCGCCTCGTCCCAGGCGAATTTCAGCTCGAAATCATTTTCGAGGTGCCAGCGCGCCGAAGCGTAGCCGGGCGCGAGAAAACCGCGCATCCCGCTCTTGGCAAAGAGGTCGACCCAGCCGTCCCAGGCGGGTGAGATGTCGACCAGCGAGGTGACGCCGCTCAGCAGCAGTTCGCAATAGGCAAACTCGGCGCTCGCTGCGCGCGCCTCGTCATCGGGCGCCGAAAAGCCCTGTGAGCGCTCGTAGAGCCCGGTCATGTGCATGTTTCGCACCCCGTGCTCTTCCCGCACTCCGCGATAGAGCGGCTCGTGCTCCGGATGCGAGTGGATGTCGATCAGTCCCGGCAATACCAACCGATCCCTGCCGTCGATCACCCGGTCCGCCGCCCCGAGGTAATTTCGTCCGACGAAAGTAATCGTGTCGTCGACGAAGACGATGTCGATGTTGCGGCGATAGAAGTGACGCCCGGCGGCCTCGTTCCACGCGATAACCCAATCGGCGTTTCTGATGACGGTCGTGGTCACGGTGCATCCCTTTCGAGATGAGGCTTATTTCTGTGTCGCCTCCGGAACGACCGCAGGCACACCCTCCGGGTTGATGTTGAAGGCCAGGAATGTCAGCGGCTCCGTGCCGGGGTTGCCCCATTGGTGGACAAGGCCGAATGGCTCGTAGATCAAGGATTCGGTTCCCCGTTCGGTCGTCTTGCCCCCAACCGTATTGGCGCCGGTCCTCGACCGAAGTCACAGCAGGCGGCGCCAGCAGCACGATCGGCCCGCCGCCTGCGGCCTTCAGCGACGCGCCGCTGCCGCCGGCGATAAATGCCGCTTCCCCCGGACCGATCGTGCTGCTGGCGCCGCCTGCTGTGACTTCGGTCGAGCCGGAAAGCTGATAAAGAATGCCATCCGGCGCGCTGCCCTTGCTCGTCTCGCCCGGCGGAATAGTCACGGCCAAGGCTCTGAAATAGAGCGGCGATGCGCCGACATCGGCGAGCTTTGTGCTGGCGACGACGGTCCGCGCGATCGCCGGCGGAGTTGGGGGATTTTGTGCGGCCGCCGGAGCCGTCAAGAAAACCGCCTCGGCCAGCAACATTCCAAAAATCGCAAAGCGCATGGTGGGCCCTCCCGGTTCCGCTGTTTTATTATTATGGCTTGACAATATTCGATCTTGTCGGTGCGGCGCACTTGCCGCGGAACTCGGGCGCAACCTGTTGCATGAACAGCTTGAGGCTGTTCATCGCCGCTTCGTGCGACATCGGCCCCAGCCGGAAGGACGCAATTACGCCGCCGATGCCGAGTGCATCGATCTCTGCGATTGCTTCGGCCACCCGCGCCGGCGATCCGTAAAGAAAGCCATGCTCGACGCTGGCGCGCGCGGATGGCAAGTCGCTCGCCGGGACCGCGATCCGCATGCCGGTCTCGCGGTAGATGCGGTTGCGCAATGCGGCTCGAGATTCGACCATCGCCTGGAATGCCGGCACCCCGACGCGCTCTGCTTCGGCATCGGTCTCTGCGACAAAGATATTCCGCCAGACCCAACAGTTTTGCAGGTTGTCTGCGATCTTGTCCTCGCCGTAACCGGCCTCACGCATTGTCTTGTAATAGAGTTCCATGCGCTGCCGCGTTACTGCCATTGATTGCACGTTCATCAGGAACGGGCGGCCCTGCCGCGCGAGCTCGAGCATCGAGGCCTCGCTCGAGGCGGCGCGGATGATTAGTGGGTGGGGTTTTGTAAACGGCCGCGGCCGCAGCATCGGGACATCGAGGTTCCAGTACCTGCCGCGGTGGGCGAAACCTCCGCGGGTCCAGGCCGCAACCAGGATCTCTTCGGCCTCCTCCAAACGCCCTTGGGCCTCGTGATGATCGATACCGAAGCCCTGGTAATCGTAAATATTGTAGGAGGAGCCGCGGCCGAGGCCGACGACGAGGCGCCCTTTCGTAATATTGTCGAGGATCGCCAACTGCTCGGCGAGGCGGATCGGGTGATGCAGCGCGGTCTGCACGACCGCGAACCCGATTTTGCTGTGCCGGGTCGATGTCGCCAGCGCACCGGCGAAGCTGATCGGGTCGGCATAGGCGCAGATCCCGTCGAAATGATGCTCGGCGAGCCAGATCACATCGACCCCCAACTCGTCCGACAGCCACGCTTCGCGCAATGTCTCGTCGATCACGACGCCGTCCCGCTCCGGATCGCGGCTGTCCGGAAATAGGAAATTGCTGAATTTCATGTGGCCCCTCCACCTCGCCCTCACGCCCATCACGGACGGCTGCCTGCGAGTCTGTCAAGGCGTCGCCGAAATATAGTTAACGAGCGGTCGCCCAAACGTGGTTAAAATCTAGGCACGAGAACGGCACGAGCGCGAAACGCAAAGATCCAGACATGAAGCGACGTGATTTTCTGCAATCGATTCTTACTGGTGCGACGGTGCTCGCTGCCCCGCAAATCTCGCGGGCAGAGGCTCAGAAGACGATCACCTTCGTTCCGCACGCCGATCTCGCCTCGCTCGATCCGGTCTGGACGACCGCCGACGTAACCCGCAACTTTTCACTGGCAGTCTACGACACGCTTTACGGCTACGACGCCGAATTCAAGGGCCAGCCGCAAATGGTCGAAGGCTACACGACCGAGAACGACGGCAAGCAATGGGACCTGTCACTGCGCGACGGGCTGAAGTTCCATGATGACGCCCCGGTCCTGGCGCGCGACTGCGTCGCTACCATAACGCGTTGGGCCAAGCGCTATCCGATGGGGCAGGCTCTGTTGGCCCGCACGGACGAGCTCTCCGCCGTCTCGGACAAGACCATCCGTTTCCGGCTGAAAAGACCGTTTCCGTTTTTGCCGGAAGCGCTGGCCGAGCCCTACTGCTCGATCATGCCCGAGCGGCTGGCCAAGACAGACGCCTTCCAGCAGATCAAGGAAGCGGTCGGTTCCGGGCCATTCAAATTCGTCGCGGCGGAGCGGGTACCCGGCCAACGTGTCGTCTTCGACAGGAACCCGGACTACATCCCGCGGGTGAGCGGTAAGCCGAGCTTCAGCGCCGGTCCCAAGGTGGTCCATGTCGATCGCGTCATCTGGAATTTTGTGCAGGATCCCTCGACCGCATCGGCGGCGCTTACGCAAGGGGAGGTCGATTGGTGGGAGAACCCGACGATCGACCTCGTCCCGCAGCTCAGGCGCAACAAGGATGTGGTGCTCACGGTAAAGGATCGTACCGGAAGGATCGGCTGTCTGCGCTTCAACCAGCTCTTCCCGCCGTTCGACAATGTCGCTATCCGCCGCGTCGTATTGTCGGCGATGGACCAGAAAGAGGTCATCACCGCGGCTGCCGGGGCCGTGCCGAGCCTGATCAAAACCGATGTCGGGCTCTTTGTGCCGGGCACAGCAATGGCGAGCGATGTCGGCGTCGAGATCACGCGGGGGCCGAAGGATATCGACAGCATCAAAAAGAATCTCGCGAGCGCAGGATATCGAGGCGAGAGGGTGGTCGTCCTCGCCGCCTCGACCATTCCCAACATTTTTGCCGAAGCGCAGGTCGCCACCGACGTGCTTGAGCGCATCGGCATGAACATCGATCTGCAGGTACTCGAATGGGGCAGCGTGGTCGCTCGACGCGCCAGCCGCGAGCCGGTCGACAAGGGCGGGTGGAACATCTTCTACACCTACCTCGGCGGCATGGGGAACATCTCACCAGGTCCCAACATCGCCATCCGTGCGAGCGGCGCCGATGCATGGTTCGGCTGGCCCACCGACCCAAAGATGGAGGGGTTGCGGGAGGCCTGGTTCGACGCGCCGGACCTGGAGACGCAACAGAAGATCTGCCGCGAGATGCAGGAGGAATTCTGGCAGAATCCCTCCTACGTGCCGCTCGGCATGTACGACCAGCCGACCGGCTTCCGCTCCTCCCTCCAGAATGTGCGCGACGGCTGGCCGCAGTTCTACGGGCTACGCCGAGTCTAACTCGTTTGGACCCGCTTGCCGGCCGAGCGTCGCCGTTTCATGATCTCCTCGGCACCCTATCATGCGAGGAGAACGGATATGGACCAGGACGCCAAGAAGACCGCGCTGCGCATGATCCCTTACGGGATCTACGTGCTGACCGCCGATGACGGGAAAGGCAATGTCGCCGCGGCCACCGTCAATTGGGTGACGCAGACTGCCTTTGCCCCACCACTCGTGGTGGTCGGGGTGAAGACTGATTCTCACGCCTACGAGATCGTCAAGAACACCAAGGCGTTTGCCTTGAACATGCTGGGCAAGGACCAGAAGGGAGCCGCCTTCACCTTCTTCAAGCCGACCAAGCTCGAGGATGGCAAGCTGAGCGGTCAGGCCATTCACAAAGGCACGACCGGAGCCCCAATCCTCGATGCCGCGCCCGCTGCGATCGAATGCCGGGTTACTAGCATCGTTGAACAGGGTGATCACCACATCGTGGTCGGCGAAGTCGTCGAGGCGCATCTGCCAAAGCCGATCACTGGGCGCCCGGACACCGCGATCCTCGAGATGAAAGAGCTCGGCGATAACGTCTTTTACGGCGGCTGACCGTAATCGCTTACGCCAGCGAATCTGGTCGCTAAGCGCAACCGACGAGCGCGCGCAGGGCCTCGCAGTTCCGGATCACGATGGCGCCGCGCCCGGTCTCGACGATCCCGGCAGAGCGCCACAAAGCGAGCTGCTTATTGATGGCCTCGCGGCTGGCGCCGACCATGCTTCCGAGATCGTGCTGCGACAGCGGGACGGTAATGTCGTGCTCCTGTGGCTTGCGATAATGCTCCCCCAGAACCAGGAGCCGCTTTGCGAGACGGGCTGGAAAGGCGAGAAAGGCGGCGTCCTCGATCATCGAGCTGGTCCAGCGAAGTCGCTGGCAAAGCAGCGGCAGCATTCCCAGAATCAAGTCGGGATTGGCCTTTACGTAAGGCAGGAAGTGGTCGCGATGAATGCGGAGCAGGTCCGCGTGCTCCATGGCCGCCGCGCCCGCGGTGCGGGTGCTTCCGTCGAGCAGTGCGATCTCCCCGAAGAGCTCACCGGGCTCCAGCACGTTGAGTATGATCTCGCTTCCCTCTGGAGAGGTGGAGTAGATCCGCACGCGTCCCGACAGAATGCCGTAGAGGCAGTTGCCCGGGTCGCCTTTGCCGAAGATCTCTCCGTGCGGCTCGAACCGGGCGATCGTCGAGAATTTCACGAGGTCATCGAGCGCCCGCTCCGGCATCGTCGAAATCAGAAAATGCTTCGATAGAAGCTGGCGCCGCAGCGCCGACGGGTAAGAGCTGATCATCGATCTGATGATCTCCGCTAGATCTTCTCTGTACCGGAGCGGATGCCGCTCCAGGGGGTCGACATCGCCGCCAAGCTTGCGGCAGAGTATCAGCCCAAAGCTGGCCGCCAAGCAAAAGTTACGTTGCCGTTACTTCTCAGCTGCTCAATCGGCGCTATCGTTGCGCTGCTTTCGACCGCCCCGCCGAACGCCTCACTTGCGCAAGCGAGCGAGCGCAAAATTGTCGTAGCGTCAAAGATAGACACCGAAGGTGCATTGCTCGGGAATATGATCCTTGCTGTTCTCGAGGCTCGCGGCTTCGCAGTCGAGAGCAAGCTTCAGCTCGGTCCGACGAATATCGTGCGCGCCGCCATCCTGGCCGGGCAGATCGATATTTACCCCGAATACACCGGGAACGGTGCCCTATTCTTCCATATGGAGAGTGATCCGGCGTGGAAGGATTGGGCACGCGGCTACGACCTCGTCGCGACGCTGTGCCGGGCGAAGAACCACCTCGTCTGGCTCACCCCGGCCGCCGCGAACAACACCTGGACTATCGCGTTGCGCAGGGACCTGGCCGAGCGCCATCACCTGGCATCGATGAATGATTTCGCGAAATACGTGGCGAGCGGCGGCACGATCAAACTCGCCGCCTCGGCGGAATTCGTCGAGAGCCCGTCGGCCCTGCCGGCCTTCGAGGCGACCTACGGCTTTCACCTCTCTGACGCGCAATTGCTGACCTTGTCGGGCGGCAACACCGCCGCCACCCTGCGCGCGGCGGCCGAGGGGATGTCCGAGGTCAACGCGGCGATGGCGTACGGTACAGACGGAGCCGTCGTGGCGCTCGGCCTCGTCGCGCTCAAGGATGATAAGGCTGCGCAAATCGTCTACGCCCCGGCGCCGGTGGTGCGGCAAGCAGTGCTGCAGCGATATCCGCAGATCGAGGCTTTGCTCGATCCGGTCTTTGCCACCCTGACCCTCGAAACGCTCCAGAAACTCAACGCCGAAATCGCCGTCGATGGACAAGATGCCGGAGCGGTTGCCGTTTCCTATCTGAAATCGAAGCATTTCCTGCCGTGACCTCCCAGGTTGGTGCGGCTGCCCGACGCCCTCCCCTCGCCTCTCCGATGACCATTCACAACCAGGTGCTGTTCGCCTTGGTGATCGTCGGGGCTGCGGCGGTCACAGCATCAGGGTTTCTCGGCTACGCACCGAACCGGCTGGTATCGGGGGAACCCATCCCGCTCTGGGAGGCGGCTCACGGTCTCCCGAGCGTCGGCATCGCGATGCTCGGCGCGATGCTGCTGGCCGCCTGCTTTACCCCCCCGGGTAAGCCTCTTCACTACGTGGCGGCAGCATTGGCGGCGGCGCTGCTTCTGCTGGTGCTCGCCGCAGCGGGGCAAGCGGCAAGCATCCTTGCCTTGACCGCGAGACCGGCCTCTCGCATCTCGTTGGGTCCGGCATTCTGGACCCTCGGCGCCTGCTCCGTGCTCGCCGTGATCGATGCGTTGCAGCGCCTGAATGTCGGCTTCGGCGCGCGGGTGCTGGCCGCGATCGCGATAGGCTCGGGCGTGGTCGTGCTGGCGGTCGCCGGTACCTTCGACGCGCTGTCGATCGCCCGCGAATACGAGAGCCGTCACCAGGTTTTTGCCGATGCGCTGTTGCAGCACGTAATGTTGGTCGGGGCATCGGTAGGAGTCGCGCTGGTGATCGGCTTTCCGCTCGGGGTGGTCGCAGCGAGAAGCCCGCGCTTGCAGGGTCCATTGTTTGCGGTCTTGAATATCCTGCAGACGATTCCCTCGATCGCCCTTTTTGGATTGCTGATCGTGCCGCTCTCAGGCTTGGTGGCGGCAGTGCCGCAACTTGCGGCATTCGGCGTCGGCGGCATAGGAGCGACACCGGCGATCATCGCGCAGGTGCTCTATGCGCTGCTGCCGGTGGTGCGCAATACATCGGCGGGTTTGGCTGGGGTCGACACCGCGGCCATCGAGGCGGGGCGCGGCATGGGGTTGACCAAACGACAAATCTTTTGGCAGCTCGAACTGCCGCTTGCTCTCCCGGTACTGCTCGCCGGGCTGCGCATCGTGACCGTGCAGGCGATCGGGCTGGCGGTCGTTGCGGCGCTGATCGGTGCAGGCGGGCTCGGCACCTTCGTCTTCGAGGGCCTCGGCCAATATGCGGTCGATCTCGTGCTGCTCGGCGCGTTGCCGGCGATCTTTCTCGCCCTCGCCGCCGACTTCATGCTGCAGATCCTCTCCACCGTGCTGCGCCGGCGCTTCGCACCATGATCGAAATCGACAATGTGACAAAACGATATGGCGAGCGCCGCGTCGTCGATCGCCTTTCGCTGACGGTCCCAGCCGGGGATTTCTGTGTGCTGCTCGGCTCTTCCGGCTGCGGCAAATCAACGACTCTGCGAATGATCAACCGCCTGATCGCAATCGATTCCGGCTCGATTCGGGTCGCCGGCGAGGATGTCAGAAGTGTGCCGGCCGAAGCGTTGCGGCGCCGCATCGGTTATGCGATCCAATCGATCGGCCTTTTTCCGCATTGGACGGTCGAGGACAATATCGCCACCGTCCCGCGGCTGCTCAAATGGCAGCAGTCGAGACTGCGCGATCGCGTCACCGAACTGCTCGAGCTGTTCCGGCTGGAGCCCGAGACTTATCGCGGTAAGTACCCGCACCAGCTCTCCGGCGGCGAGCAGCAGCGCGTCGGCGTCGCTCGCGCGCTCGCCGCCGACCCAGAGCTCTTGCTGATGGATGAGCCTTTCGCTGCGGTCGACCCGATCACCAGGGACGCCTTGCAGGCCGAACTCGCGCGCATTCACCGGGAAACGATAAAGACGATCGTGTTCGTGACCCACGACATCGAAGAAGCGCTGCGCCTCGCCACCCAGATCGCGGTCATGCACG
>WNFR01005354.1_pt1 | contig 18895 bp, 22 predicted proteins | sample 5400221 | NCBI WGS metagenome assembly WNFR01 (sample SAMN13153357, study PRJNA577476) | soil metagenome | isolation source: 40 cm soil under Madrone tree | place: USA:California | collected 2016-06-14 | reverse complement strand
CGTAGACCTTGGGCCGGGCCCAGGCAGGAACATCGCCGAGGCGTTCACGCAAGCGACCGATTCCGATCCAGTGATCAGAGTGGCCGTGGGTGACGTAGATCCCGACCAGGCGCTTGTTGAAGCCCTTGACCCAGTCGGCGAGCGCATCGACCTGGTCGAAGGTGACCAGCGTGTCGACAAGGATTGCGTCCCGCTCGCCGTAGATCAGCGTCGCGCTCATCGGCGACCACATCGGCTCGTCGCCGGGTCCCTGCGCCGGCGCGCCTTGCATAGGCCTCATCGGGGTGATGTAGACGTCGAGGTTGAGACTCACAGGGTCCCACCTTTCTATGTCCACGGTACGATCGCGAGGAATCAGAATGACGGTCGTCATCCACCATGAGGATGTCACGTGTCATCCTGATCGTCAAGCAATTCGCGAAGGAGACGGCAGATGGGCGCGTCAAAATCCGACAAAGCAGCGAGCCACCAGCGAATCGTCAGCACCGCGGCGGCGTCGATTCGCCGCGACGGGATCGGTGCCTTGCGAGTCGATGAGCTCATGCGCGAAGCAGGCTTGACCCACGGCGGCTTCTACCGCCACTTCGACTCCCGCGACGATCTGATCGCCGAGGCTGTCGATGCCGCACTCACCGACGGCTCTCGCCGGACCGAGGGAGCGGCCGCGATTGGCGGCCTCCCCGCCCTGAGAACGATCATCGACGGGTACCTCAGCCAGCTTCACCGGGACGCGGCTGAAAAGGGCTGCGCCGTGGGTGCGCTTCCTGCTGACGTCGCGCGATGCAGCACTTCAGCTCGCGCGACCTACGCGCGGCACGTTCGACGCTATATCAAGATGCTCGCCGGCCTCACGTCTCCGGCTAAGTCCCAGCGAACGCGCGAAGACGAAGCGCTACTCATTCTCTCCGCGCTCGTCGGAGCACTCTCGATGGCCCGAGCTGTCGAAGAGACTGAGCTCTCCGACGAAATCCTCGCTGGAACCGCACGAGCGCTGCATGAGTTCTCGGCGAACGAGAGGAGGCCAGCACAGATGACTCGTAGACGACGCTAACGGCGTCGGCAACGGTAGTGGCGCGGACGTGGTTGGCGATCGACGCGCTCGGTGCCTATCCGGCGCAGCTGGCGCGAGACGATGTGCCCTCCAATCGAAGTGGCCGAGCGCGAATTCGCGAGCCACCATGCTTGACTAAGCGCGCGCTCTTCGGTTCGATGACAGAGAACGCTCTAGTCGTCCGATGCGCTTGTCGCGGCGTCGACAACCGCTGAAGCCAGTCGGTCACGGTTGCTCTGAAACCGTTCGAGCGGAGCAGAGATCGTGACGCACGAGACGCAGTTGCCGCCTTGGACAATTGGCGCGGCCACGCAGCCGACGCCTTCGAGGAATTCACTCTCGTCGTACGCATATCCGCGCTGCCGGATCACTTCTAGCTCTTTGCGCAACTGTCGCTCGCTAACGATCGTTCGAGGCGTTCTTCGCTCGAGCTTGTGCGTCGCGATGTAGGCGTCGAGCGAATCGGGATCTAGATGGGCGAGCAGCAGCTTGCCCGAGGCGCGCGCATTCTCCGATCCCCGCAACTCGATGTGGATGCGTCCGACCCGGACTGCGCTCGTTCCTTCAATCGTCGCGAACGCGACCACTTCCCCGTCACGCCAGCCGGCCAAATTCGCCGTCTCACCCGTTCGCTCCGACAGCTCCCGCATCACCCGGAGTAACGCCTCAGAAGGACCGTTCCGCGTGTAGGCCATGGCCAGCGTCGCGACCTTTGGCCCAACTCGATAGTGGCGCGTCGAGTCCCGGCTGAGCATTCCCTCGGCCAGCAATGTGTTCAGGAGGTGATAGGCCGTCGGCAGAGGGATTCCGACCTCGACGGCAGCTTGCGCGGCCGTCAAGCCGTCGCGTTCCGCGATACGGAGGAGGAGCTGTGTCGCCTTGACGACTGACCGGACGGTCTGATGGCCCGGGACGCTCGCCTCCACGAACGAGACCCTAGCGTCCGAGCCGATTCCGGGATCAACTCTCATAGTAAGATAGTTGCATTGGCGATGTGATATTGGTATATAGCCTGGCGATGGGCCAACGTCAATGCCAACGCGGCCGGTTCGCGCCCTCCCCCACCCTGCTAGCGCCACCGGCTCGCTCGAGGTCGCTGCTCGCTCTCGAGTCCCGCCGGCGCGATTACAAGCTCATACGCCCGCTCTCCCGAACTCGCCAGATGGAGGCTTTCGCATGACCGAAACGCTGCCCGTCGCCGGCGCGACGCTGACCCAACTTGAAGCTTTCCGCCGCATGTTCATTATCCGGCTATTCGAACAGCGTTGCCTCGAGCTGAGCGCCGAGACGATTGCCGGTTCGATTCACCTTTGCGGCGGGCAAGAAGCGATTCCCGTCGGTGCGCGATCGGCCCTCGAGGCCCACGACCGTGTCGTGACCACGTACCGCGGCCACGGATGGGCGATCGAATGGGGCGTGCCGCTTCTTGACCTGCTCGCCGAAATTTGCCAGCGGGGAGCCGGAATCAACGGCGGCCGCGGAGGCAGCCCTTACCTGATGGCCCCTGAGTACGGATTCATCGGCGAAAACTCGATCGTTGGCGCGGGCGTCCCGATCGCGACCGGCGTCGCGTTGGCGGCGAAGGCAGCCGACGATGGTCGCGTTTGTGTCGTCTCGATTGGCGACGGCGCGATGAACCAAGGCGCCACGCACGAGGGTCTCAATTTTGCCGCCGTCCGTGAGCTGCCGGTGATCTTCATGCTCGAGAACAACGACTGGTCGGAGATGACTCCGATCGCCGCGACTGCGACCTTGAGCGACCTCTCTGAACGGGCAGCCGGCTACGGCATCCCTGGAGTCACTATCGACGGAACCAATCCGTTCGCCGTTGCTGAGGCGGTGAGTGAGGCCGCGGCGAGGGCCCGCTCCGGAAACGGACCGACGCTGATCGAAGCAAAGGCCGTTCGGCTGATGGCCCATTACAACCGCGATATCGAGCACTACCGCACCACTGAAGACAAGGCCGAAGCAGCAAAACGGGATCCCCTTATCGCCCTTCGCCGTCAGCTGGTCGAGGCCGGAAGTTCTGCGGCCGAGATCGACGGTGTCGAGAGCTCGGTGAGGGAGCAGATCGAACAGCTCGTGGAGAAGGTCGTCGCCATGGCGCCGCCCGACGCAGCGACGGCACGCGACCACGTCGTGGCCGTCCCAAAGCGCACGACTCCAACGCCGCCTTCGGAAGAGTCAACGCGCGAGATGCCCTACTGGCAGGCGGTCAACGAAGCGCTTCGCACCGAGCTCGGTGCGCGTCCCGACACGCTGCTCTATGGAGAGGACGTCGGTTTGGGCGGCGGCATCTTCGGTTGCACGCGCGGGCTGCAGAAAGAGTTCGGTCCTACCCGCGTCTTCGACACCCCGATCTCGGAGAGCGCAATTCTCGGCTCGGCGGTTGGTGCAGCGATCGAAGGGATGCGGCCAATCGTCGAGATCATGTGGAGCGACTTCCTCCTCGTCGCCCTTGATCAGCTGATCAACCAGGCCGCCAACGTCCGCTACGTCACCCGCGGTACGCGTTCGGTGCCGATGGTAGTCCGGACGCAACAGGGGGTTACGCCTGGGTCATGTGCGCAACATTCTCAGAGCCTTGAAGCGTTGCTCGCCCACATTCCCGGACTACGAGTCGGCTTGGCCGCTCGCGCCGATGACGCCTACAGCATGCTCCGCGCGGCAATCAACGATCCGGATCCGACCATCATCATCGAGTCTCGCGCGCTCTACCAGAACAAGGGTCCTGTTTCCTTGCTCGACACCCCGCCTGCAATCGGTGGAGCGGCCTGGCGGCGCCGTGGCAAAGATCTCGCGATTATCAGTTGGGGCACCGCCTGCCTCAAAGCCGAGGCGGCCGCGGAGAAGCTCGCGGACGAGGGCATCGACGCGACAGTGCTCGACCTGCGCTGGCTCGCGCCGCTCGACGACGAGGCGATCATTGAGGCCATCACCCAAAGTGGCGGACGGGCGCTGATTCTTCACGAGGCGAACGTGACCGGCGGGTTCGGTGCGGAGGTGGCGGCCCGCATCGGCGAGCAGCTCTTCGGAGAGCTTGACGCACCAGTGATGCGACTCGGCACGCCCGATGTTCGTATGCCCTCGGCGCCGGTGCTCCAAGAGGCGTTGGTGCCGCAGACAGATGGAATTGTCGCAGCCTGCCGAAGCTTGTGCGCAGCCTGAGTCGTCAGCTCCGTTGCGGACGTTCTTCGGAGGCGCCCAGAGTAAGGTGTGAGAGCAGAATGAACACTGGCCTCTCCGCTGCGGAGACACAGCGACGGCCTCAGAAGCCCTGTCCGTTGCGGCGGCCCACGTTGCACCACGCGCGCAGATGAGTACTGGCGAATATCTCGTCCGAATCTCAGTCCACCTTCCAGCGGACATGGCGGCCAACCAACGGGCGGCGTTGGCTGATGCTGAGCGACGTCGCGGCAGCGAGCTAATAGCAGTGGGAGCGATCACCCGGATCTGGCGCTTGCCCGGCCGGTCGGCCAACGTAGGAATCTGGCGTGCCGATTCGGCTACGGAACTTCACCAACTGATTTCTTCGCTGCCGTTACATCCGTGGATGATTGTCGACGTCGAAGCCATCGCTTTTCATCCGTTGGAGGCAGCAGCATGATCTCCTGCGCAGCGGAGCGGGTGCATCTCACCGGCTGCCAAACCGGCGTTGCGGCGACCTACGGAGAGGGGTTTGCGCCGTGGCCACAGTAACCTTCGACCGTGCAACTCGGATCTTTCCGAAGAGCGAAAGACCCGCTGTCGACCAACTGAGCCTCGAGATCGCGGACGGGGAGTTCCTGGTGCTTGTCGGCCCGTCTGGCTGTGGCAAGACGACGAGCCTGCGAATGCTCGCTGGGCTCGAGGACGTCGATGCCGGGGCGATCCGCATCGACGGTGAAGACATTGTCAATCTCCCTGCGCGCAGCCGCGACATCGCCATGGTCTTTCAGAACTACGCTCTCTATCCGCATATGAACGTGGCCGAGAACATGGGGTTCGCTCTTAAGACTGCGCGACTTCCCAAGGCCGAGATCAGGTCGCGGGTCGTCGACGTCGCGAAGATTCTCGATCTTGAGGACTACCTCGATCGCAAGCCGGGCCAGTTGTCCGGTGGGCAACGTCAGCGCGTAGCGATGGGACGCGCCATCGTCCGCCAGCCGCGAGTCTTCTTGATGGATGAGCCGCTTTCGAACCTCGATGCGAAACTCCGCGTCGCGACAAGAGGGCAGATCGCCTCGCTGCAACGGCGGCTTGGCGTGACCACGCTCTACGTAACTCACGATCAAGTTGAGGCAATGACGATGGGAGACCGTGTCGCAGTGATGAAGGACGGCGTTCTTCAGCAATGCGATACCCCGCGCGTCCTCTACGACTCACCGACAAACGCCTTCGTCGCCGGCTTCATCGGCTGGCCGGCGATGAATCTTCTTGACGGTACTGTCGAGCGAGACGGAATCAGGGTCGCATCCACATTGCTGTCAACTACAGCGGCTACCGCCGTCAGCGGCGACACCCTGACCGTTGGACTTCGCCCCGAGGCGCTGGAGCTCGTACCGAACGGACAAGGGATCCCGGCAGTCGTCAACGTCGTCGAGGAGCTCGGCGCGGAGGCCTACGTCTACGCCCAGCTGGCTGAGGATCTCTCTCGTTCGCTGACCACCGCGCGAGAGGTAGTCGTTCGGGTTGAACCGCAAGACGCTCCAGCGCGGGGAGAGCGCATCGACCTCCGCGTCAAGGAGGGGTCAATGCTCTTGTTCGACTCCGCGTCGGGCGCTCGGATCCTTGAGCAAGCTGAGTTGCGATCTAGTCAGACCGCGTAGCGCAGTTGACGCCGGAGGTTCGAGCCCTCCTTGAGCGTTGACCGACTATCTGGCTCGAAGAAGCCCATAGGCCCTAAGCGCGTTCTCCCCCATCGCTGCTGCTTGTTCCCCGTCGGTCAGTTCGGCAACACACGACCGAACGAGGGCGAGCACATCTGAATAGCTGGCGAAGATCGTGCACACGGGCCAGTCCGAGCCGAAGAGCACGCGCTCTGAACCAAACACAGTGAGAAGATGATCAATGAAGGGTCTGATCTCAGCTTCTGTCCAGTTGGGTCCCGCTTCGGTTACGAGACCGGAGACCTTGCAATCGACCCGCCCCGTCGCCGCGAGGTCAGCCACGAGCGACGACCAGGGCTCCCGCGGCCCGCCCGCGATCTGCGGCTTGCCTCCGTGGTCGAGCACGACGGCGAGGTTCTCAACCTGACGAACAGCGTTCAACGCCGCCGGCATCTGGGCGACATGAACTAGAAGATCAAAGACCAATGAAGCGTCGGCGACGGCGCGCAACCCGCGCAAGACGGTCGGACGCTCCAGGTAGCTCACGTCGGGCTCGGACTGAACGAGGTGACGCACTCCAACGAGATATTCGCCACCGCGCGCCTCTTGCAGCACGGCGATGACATCAGCGACGTCCGGCGCCTCCAGGTCGACCCAACCGACTACTCCGGCGACGATCGGGTGGTTCGCGGCGATCGTCAAGAACTCGTATGTCTCGGCCAGATCATTCAGGACTTGCACGAGAACTGCTCGTTCGACACCGTTCGCCTTGGCGACCGACTCGTACTGATCGATCGAGAAGCGCTGATTTAGCGGTGGCGCCACTTCAAGCCACGAGTGGTCGCGAATCGCCGGATCCCAGACGTGGAAATGCGAATCGACGATGGTCACCTCTAGCCTCCAACTAAGGGCGCGATCAGCGACCTACTCGCTAGCTCGTCGAAGAGCTCCTCGGGAACAGCAACGTCGAGGTAGGAAGTGTTCTCGAGGGCCTCGGCGGCTGAACGCGCGCCGACAACGAGAGCTCTTACCGCGGGATGCGCGAGCACATAGTGAACCGCCGCGGCCGGTAGAGCGACGTGGTAGCGAGCACAGACTGTGGCGATCTCGCCAACGCGAGCCAGGACATCAGCCGAGGCGGGCCGGTAGTCGACCGTTGCTCCTGGCCGTGGATCGACGAGTATGCCGCTCTGGTACACACCAGCTGCCAGCACCGCGACGCCGGACTCAAGGCAGGCGGGAAAAAGGCGCTCAGCCGCGCTCGTGTCGAGCAGTGAGTAGCGGCCCGCGACAAGAATGCAGTCGATATCGCTCTCGGCGACAAATCGCTCGAGCATGGCCGTCTGATTCATCCCGACGCCGATAGCTCCGACGGTGCCCTCTTGGCGAAGCTCTTCGAGCGCCGGGTAGGCCTCAGTGATTGCGACCTCCCAATAGTCATCGGGATCATGAATCAGGGCAATGTCGACGCGAGCGAGGCCGAGCCGCTCGCAACTCTGCTCGATCGATCGCCTCACGCCATCACGGCTGTAATCGCGCACCCGCGTGCGCCGAGGTGTGCCAAAGAATCCTTCAGCACCCTCGACATCGTCATCCGTCGGCACGAGCAGGCGGCCTACCTTCGTCGACACGACAAACTCAGAACGCTCTTTGCCAACGAGGAACGAGCCAAGCCGTTCTTCCGAAGCACCGACGCCGTAATGCGGAGCCGTGTCAAAGCTCCGCACGCCCTGATCCCAGGCCGCTTGTATTGCGCCGGCTGCGGTTTCTGGGGAAACCGGAGCGAAGAGGCCGGCGAACGGGGCGCAACCGAGCACCATGCGACTGACCTCGAGCTTGGCATGGCCGAGAGGGACACGTTCAATAACTGCTCCGTCTGTCGGCCGCGCGGGACGAACGGTCGACTCATCAGTCGTCATCGCAGGCCCCTTCAACGGATTGCGGAGCGTCGCTGTTACCGTCGAGGTGGAACACCTCGTCCATCCGGACCCACCACTCATCGTCGTTTGTCGACAACGTGCGCTGAAGCGGTGCGGTGAGTTGCCACCAACGCTGAGTCTCTGGGTCGTCCGCCAGAAAGACCATGTCGCGTTCGAGGTCGTCGCCGACGTACTCCATGTAGGAGAAGAGAAGATCTCCGTGGACGAAGATCGTGTAGTTCCTTACACCGGAGGCGACCAAGCGCGATTGAACCGTGGGCCAGACGGCGCGGTGCAACCGGCGGTATTCGTCCTCGGCGTCAGGTGCGAGCCGAATCAGCATTCCAAGTCGCTGTACCGACGCACTTGCGTCTGAGGGTCTGTCTGGCATGTATCACCCCTTGGTTGCGCCGGCGAGCATTCCGGAGACGAGAGTTCGCTGTGCGAAGAGGAAGACAATGAGCACCGGCGCGATCGCCAGAATCGTCGCCAGAGCCAACTCCGGGCGGTAGATGGCCTGGTGGCCGCCGCCAATGCTTGGGTTAAAGGCTGGCGAGGAAGCAAGCAGGTATTCGAGCCCGACCGGGAGCGGGTACTTCGTGCTGTCGGGGAGCATCAGGAACGGGAGGAAGTAGTTGTTCCAGTCGGCGACGAAGGCGAAGAAGCCGACGAGGGCAACGATCGGCCGTGAAAGCGGCAGTGCGATGCGGTAGAAGATTCTCCACTCGGTGCATCCGTCCATCCTCGCCGCCGCGAATAGATCCTCGGGAATCGTTGACGAGAAGAAGATGTAGGTCAGGTACACGCCGAAGGGGAAGAACGAGAACGGCAAGATCACCGACCAGGGCGTATCGGTAAGCCGGACGAGATTCATCTCGAGAAACAGCGGGAGTACCAGCGCCGTCGCGGGCATGATCATGACGACGAGCGTTACCGCGAGCAGGACCTTTCTGCCAACAAATTGTGTTCGCGCAAGTCCGTAGCCAGCCGGAACGGCGGCTGCGAGGGCAAGGGCGACGCCTCCTAAGGAGTAGATGGCCGAGTTCTTCAGCCAGCTCAGCGGTGCGTCATTCTCGAAGCTGAAGACCTGATGCCAAGCGTGAGCGAAGTTGTGGAGTGTCCCAATCGCGAACGGGCCGTGTGAAATGAGCTGCGGATCGGTCTTCGTCGGCGCGAGGAGCAGCCAGACCATCGGCACGAAGAAGAACGCCGTGAAGCCGAGCAACACGATGACACCGAGCAAACGCAAGGCATTTGAGCGCAGCAACTCAGTCCACCTCGAAGAGCTCGCTGCGGAAGACGACCGCGCCGGCGCACATGAGGCCGAGCACAAGCAGGTCGATCGACACCGCAGCGGCTTCGTTGAAGTTGTTGTTCTGGAAGGCCATGACATAGGCCAACTCATTCGGCGACCAGTACTGGCTGACGAGGCCCAAACTTGCTTGACCAACAAGCTGGGGCTCGACGAAGAGTTGCGTACCGGCAGCGAACGCGAGGATCACCATGTAGGCGATCCACTTCTTAATCAGCGGAACCTTCACCCATAGCGCCGTCTGCCACGCGCTCGCACCGTCTAGCTTCGCCGCTTCAAGGAGCTCGTTTGGAATGTTGTTGAGTGCGCCGTACATGACGACTATCCAACCGCCAGCGCCTGTCCAGAAGGCGATCAGCGCAAAGAGCACCGGCAGATGGCCGGGCAACAGCACTTGATCCAGATTTTTGAAGCTCAGCGCCGAGAGCACGAAGTTCCACGGACTCACGCCGGGCTCGAGCATGAACAGCCAAACCAGCACGCTCGCCGAACCTGCAAGCGCTCCGGGAAGATAGAAAAGGAATCGAAACGCCCCACTCAGGCGTCGCGCCATCGAATGAAGCATCAGTGAGAGGCCGACGACGAAGACGATCAGCGCCGTCAGCCAGATGACCATCACTTCAGCCACGTGCTTGAAAGCGGGAACGAAGCGAAAATCGTTGTAGGCGTTCGTGAAGTTGGAGAAACCGGCGAAGTGCCCGCCCGCCGAGGTCAACGCGAGATAGACCGCATAGGCGGTCGGCGCGACGCCAAAGAGCGCGAGCAGTACGACATACCCGCTGATGAAGAAGTACCCGGCCTTACTGAGCCGCGCGGTCGAACGACGCCGCGCGGTCGGGCTGCTGCGGCGAGCGCGAGAGCGCTCGCCGCGAACAGCCGTGACCGACAGAAGCGTCATTTTGCTCCCGACGGCGTCACTTTCCTAACCCTTGACCGTGTAACCGTTGACCTGCGCAACGTTCTTCAGACCCTGGCCAAAGGCTGGCAGTTGCGAGGCAAGTGTCGACCCGCCGGTCAGCGCAGGAATCACTGTGCTCGACCAGATCGAGTCGGGCGCGTAGCGCAAAGCCGACCAACCGCTCCAAATCTCCGTCCCTGCCTTGGCGAAGACGGGGCCAAGATCGTTGGCGAAGTATCCGCTCTTCTGTTGCGCGGTAACCCACGGCGCCTGGTCGGGCGTGTAGGCCGGATAAGTGGGCCCGATGCCCTGGCTCTTGTAGCTCGTCGCGAGCCATGTCGCCATTGCGACGGCTGCCTTCGTTTGCTTGCTGTGCGAAGACACGAACCACAGCCCTCCGCCGACATCGCCGGTCACCGGCTGCTTACCAGCGGTCCAACTCAGCGGTGCAGCAGCGGCGATCTGCCCGGCCGGGACTGCGAGGCCACTCGGATTGGCGAACACGAAATCGCCGTACCACGACGGGCCGGTCATCATCAGCACCTTTGACCCGTATTGCTTGAGGAACGTCGGTGCGAAAAGGGAAACAACTGGAACCGATCCGTTGGCGATGAGCGGATCAAGGAGATTCGCCACGCGGGTGCAGTTCGGCGAGGTGGGGCTGATCTGAACGGTGTAGGAGTTGAGCAACTTCGACATCGGGCACTCGCTGGCCTGAAGGTAGATCTCGTCATCAAAAGCGTTGCCGGCCGAGCCGATGATGTATCCGGGATGCTGCTTGGCGACCTGTTCACCGATCGCCGCCCACTGGGCCCAGGTCGTCGGGACTGCATACCCGAACTGGTCCATCAGCTTTTTGTTGTACCAAAGCACGTCTTGGCCAATGTCGTTCCGTAGGCAGACGATCTTCCCGTTAACTGTGCAGTCCGCGAGTGTTCCTGCGGCAAACTTCTTGAGCACACTCGTCGCGACGAGACCGTCGCTAAGCACCTGGGCATCCTTGTACTGCGGGCTCGCAATCGATGCCGCATCGTAATTCTCGCCGCTGAAGAACACATCGGGCCAGCCGTGTCCAACACGGTTGAAGAGCGCGAACTTCGACTGCAACGTCCCGCTACCACCGTCGTTGCCGTCATAGGTCACGACGTCAACCTTTACGTTCGGGTGGGACTTTTCATAGGCCTTGACCTGAGCGACGCGTGTCGCGTCGACCCAGACGAGCAACCGAGGAGCCGACGACCTAGCGAATCCGGCCCCCTCCGCAGCGGCAACCAACCCGCCGATTGTCCCCGTGGCGACAAGCGTGACAAGCGCGATGCGCAGCCCGCGCTTACGTGTGCCTGGAAACTTGCTGGCGATGAATGAGCGCATGGTGTCCGTTCCCTCCTCTTCCTATTTTCTGGTTGCGTTCTTTGACCTAGTCGTGGCTGCGAAGCAGCCACGACGAATCGCTCGAGCTCCGGGCTCGCCGGAAGCGCATGCCGAAAGACGGGGTGCCGCCGGCCGGCTGACCGGTCGGCCAACTCGGGGTCATCGACCGCGAGCCGCTGGAGCTCTGTGCCGCCGTGAAACCCGGATCATCGAGAAGGGCCAAGCGGGCGAAACGGCGTTCATTTGGCTCAACCACTCAACCCTTCTCCTTTGTCAGCGACCGCCGGTGACGGTTTCACCGGAATGCGCCGACGATGCTAGACAACCGATTGCCTAGACGCTAACCTAGTACCGTGGACGCTGTCAAGGGAGACTCCGAGGGCATCGGCCCGGGCGCTACGGGGCCTAATGATGCCGCCGCTTCATTCCCCGCGGTACAAGCTCAAATCGCTGTAGTTACGGGCGGAGGAGGAGGAATCGGCGCCGCGATTTGCCGCCAGCTGGCCGCCGCCGGCGCGACGGTCGTCATCGCCGACATCGCCCTGGACGGCGCCCGGGAAACGGCCGCTTCGATCGGAAGCTCGGAGACAACTGTTGTCCAGTCCGTCGACGTCGCGGCCCCAAGCCAAGTCAACGCGCTTATCAAGGAAGTTCTCTCCCGCTTCGGTCGAATCGATCTGCTCGTCAACAACGCGGGCGTAGTGTCGGTGGCGTCGCTTGAAAACGCATCCCTGGACGACTGGCGGCGAACGTTCGCCGTCAATGTCGAGGGAGCAATGCTCACGATGCGGGCCGCAGCCACTGCGATGCTCAGACAGACCCCGCTCGAGCAAACGGCGTGTCGCGGGAAGATCGTGAACATCAGTTCGCCGGCCGCGGAACTGGGGCGCCCCCTGCTCCCGGCATACGGCGCGAGCAAGGCTGCGCTCAACCACCTGTCGAAGTCCGCCGCCGTGAGCTGGGCTGATCACGCTATTGCGACGACAATCGTCTACCCGGGCAGCGTCAAGGACGCGATGTGGCCGCGGCTGGCCTCCGAGTTGGCCGCCGCCGAAGGTCGGTCGGCAGAAAGCGTCATCGAGGAGCGGATTGCTTGGATGCCCTCGGGGCGGTTCCAGGAGCCCACGGAGGTCGCTCGCGCTGTTCTATTTGCGGCCAATTTCCGCGGCATGGGCCTGAACGGGCGAACCCTGTGGACGGAGCCGCACGTCAGTCTCTGATGAGGATGCGACTCGGTCTGGCCCAGGCCCTGATCCCGACGCATCCAGCCGACTTCACCCCCGAGCTCGCGGCCGAAATCGCGTCACTCGGAGTCAGCACGATCATGACGCACTTTCAGGTGCCACCCTCGACCATGATCGGCGAGCGCGGCTCGGAGATCCGCTCAATCCTGGAGGAAGCCGAGCTCGACATTTGCGCCTGCGCGGGTCTGCGCCCTGATCTCGTTACCCCTGACCAAGACGCACGCCGCACGAGTATCGCCGCGCTCCACGATCTGATGCACGCCGCGCGAACTCTCGGCGCGCCAATGATCACCGCCGGATGCGGTTCCCATAACCCCACCCATCAATATGGTCCAGCCGCTGCGAACCACACCGAGGAAGCGCGCGCGCGTTTGGTCGCAAGCCTGTACGAGCGAACTACGACCCGGTCAATTTCCTCGGTTCGCTCCAAGCGCTGTACGACTCGGCTTCATTCGCGCAGCATGCCCGCCAGACGATTGGCCCGCGGCTCGCGCCTTGCGCCCACATCAAAGACGCGGTGGTGGAAGCTGAGTTCGTCCTCCAGATCGCGGAAGCCCCACCCGGCGAGGGAATCATGGACCTCGCCGGCGTGCTTGAGGCCTGCCTCAAGCTGCCTGAATCAAGCGCACTAATCGTCGAGCACCTGACCGCGGCCCAGGCGCCCAAGGCGCTCCGCTTCGTCGCTGGGTTGGCGGCCGCCAACGGCATCTCGTTCGGCTAGTAGACGTCACGAGCCAGCCGTATACTCCGCTCCCTTGATCTAAGCAAACGGTTGTCGAGATGACCTCACCCAAGCAAAAAGGCACGAAGAGGAACCCGAGTTCACCGCGCCCGCGGCTGCAGGATGTCGCCGACCTCGCGGGCGTCGACATCTCGGTGGCCTCCCGCGCCCTGCGAAATGCACCCGAACTAAACGTTCGCGCTGACACACGCCAGCGAATCGAAGAGGCCGCGATCGCTCTCGGCTACATCGCCAACCCGGCGGCTGCAAGTCTGAAGACTGCGCGAACGTCGTCGATCGGCATCATCCTCCCCAACCTCGTCAACCCGGGCGGCGCACTCATCGCCGAGGGCGCGAGCGCCCAGGCCGCTGCCGGCGGCTACCTGTTGCTGGTGACGACCGGGACCCCGCGCGAGTGTCTCGCGCTCCTCGAGCCCAGAGTCGACGGCATCTTGGTCGCAAGCGCGACGAGTGAGCGCGGCGTCATGCCTGACCCAAACTCCGTCCATGTACCGCTGTTGCTGGTCAACCGTCATGAGCCGGGGCCGTTTCCCGGCATCGTCGTTGATGACGAGGCCGGCGGCAGGCTCGCGACCGAATACCTCATCTCATTGGGCCACGTCGATATCGGCCACGTCGCGGGCCCGCAGCAGACGGATACCAGTCGTCGGCGTCGCGCCGGGTTCGTCGCCGCGCTGAAGGAGAAGATGCTTCCGGTGCGCCCGGCCTGGATCGTCGAAGGATCCTACGACGAGGCCGGCGGCTACCACGCAGCCGGCGCCATCCTTGAACAACAGCCACGGCCGACCGCGCTTCTCGTCAGCAATCTTCTGGCAACCGTCGGTGTGCTCGCCGCCGCTCGGCGCCTCGGCATCGAGGTCCCGCGCGACCTGTCACTAATCACGTTCGACGACGTCTCGCTCGCGAAGTACATCGATCCTCCGATTACGACGGTTCGCCTTCCGCTCCCCGACCTCGGTCGCCGCGCAGTGAGCGACCTCGGTCGCCGCGCAGTGAGCACCATGATCAACATGATCGGCGGCGCGCAACCGAAGGACGCGATGATCGCAACGGCACCGGAGGTCGTCTTGCGTCAGTCGTGCGCTCCCCCGCCCCGAGGCCAGTAAGCATCGACGTCAGAAGACCTCACTGTGTCCTATCGGCTCGGTCTTAGGAGCGGCGCGGGCGTTAGGCTTCGAAGAGCTATGAGCGAACAACAAGTTGCCAAGTTACTTGGTGCGCTCGCAGAACCGCGAGCGACTACACGTAGATCACGCCGACTGGCGACGCCGGTCATCGCCGATTTTGTCGAGCGGATAGTCAGCGGAGCGATACCTCCCGAGACTGCTTTGCCCAGCGAGGCAGCAACATGCGAACACCTCGGAATCAGCAGCACCATGATCGCGAAGTTCTCAAGGCGCTCGAACAAAAGGGCCTACCACGGCCGAGAGGCCTACGACTCACGGTTAGCTTGGGCCTGAACCTTCCGAACCAGCGAGCTGGGCGCGAAGCTCGTGCTTCATGATCTTCCCCGACGCCGTTCGCGGGAGTGAGTCGACGCGGATCAGACGCTTCGGGGTCTTGTACCCGGCGAGCTTGTCCGCACAGAAAGCTCTTATCTCCTCGAGGGTCAGGTTCTCGGCGTCGGACACGACGACAACGGTGACGGACTGCCCCCAGCGCGCATCCGGCAGACCAATGACTGCGAGCTCGCTGATATCGGGATGCGCTTCGAGCACGTCTTCGACCTCGGTCGGATAGACGTTCTCGCCGCCGGAGATGATTAGGTCGTTTCGCCGATCGACCAGGTAGAGATATCCCTCCTCATCGAGTTGACCGAGATCGCCGAGCGTCATCCAAGTGACCTCGCCGAAGGTGCGGGTCGCGCTCGCGGTCGCTTCCGGAAGGTTGTGGTAGCCGGCCATCATCACCGGCGTAACAAACACCTGACCCACCTCGCCAACCGGCGCGACTTCGTCGTGCTCATCAAGGACAAGTGCGCTGATTCCGTTGACAGGGCGACCGACAGCCGCGCCCTTCTCGCGCGCAGATCTGTGCTCGATGTTGGTGATGATGCCGATCTCGGTGCCGCCGTAAAACTCATCGAGCGTGGAACCGGGAAAGCTGGCGAGCACGTTGAGCCGTGTTGACTCGTGCAGCGGCGCCCCGGCCGTGATGATCCGTTTGACGCTTGAGATGTCGTAGCTCGCAGCTACTTCGCACAACCGGTCCAACATGACCGGAACAGCGAAGCCGACCGTGGTACACCGCTCCCTCTCGATCGTCTGCAGTGCTTCGTCTGGATCGAAACGTGGCAGAAGAACGACTGTCCCCCCAAAGAACAGTTGAGCAAGGCTGAACAAGGTCGGCGCCTCATGGAACAGCGGACCTGGGATCAACATCACTTCGCCCTGGCCGTGTCGGTAGAGCGTGTTCGAAAGGTGGTAGTGCTCGACAAACACTTCGGCGCGCTGCAAGCAACCTTTCGGCCGCCCCGTCGTTCCGGAGGTATATCCCTGGAAGAACAAGCCAGTTCGGATGCGTGGTGGCAACGCGCGGTGTTCGGCGCCCGTAAGCAGTTCCTCGTAGGTCGCCCCCTCACCCCCAGTCGTGACGATTGGAAGTGAGCCGAACGCCTGGCTCCGATCTTCCGACGCGCTGTCGGGATCGATGATGACCGCGCGCGCTCCGGAATCGCTAAGGATGTATCGTACTTCCGCGGTCTTGAGCTGCACATTGATTGGTACGACTACAACACCGCTCTTCGCCGCCGCCTGGTAGATCTCGAGGTATTCCAGGCAGTTCTTCATCATCACGCCGAGCCGGTCCTCGCGCTTGAGCCCGAGACCGGCGAGCGCGATCGCAAGGAGGTCGCTGCGGCTATCTAGTTCAGCCCAGGTCACCGAGGCGGTAGCGCAAATAACTGCGATCTCGTTCGGCCGATGGACGGCGTTCCAGCGCAGCATCCCGGGCATGGAGTCGCGATCTACTCGACTGAACCTCGGGTCGGCCAACGTGGTCTGCATCAGTCGGGGATTGAGACGCGAAAGGTGCCGACAGCGACGACGTCGTCAACGTCGTCGTGAACCGTTAGCGCTACGACCACCGCATTTCGCGTTGGCCCGAGAGGGTGCAACTCAATGATCCGGCCGGCGCATCTGAGGGTCTGACCTTCAGGTACCGGCTTGGTGAATTTCGTTTCCATTTTCTGGATCGCCGCGCCCGCTCGGCCCCAATGCCGTTGAATAAGCGACGCCATCAGCCCCTGCGTGAACATGCCGTGGGCGACGGTCTTCGGCGTGTTGAACACCTGCGCGCGTTCGCTCCACTCGAGGTTGGTGTGCACTGGGTTCAAATCGAGATGTCCGAGGGCTGCCCGGTCGATCACGTCTTGTGTGATCTGGACTTCGAGTGGCGGAAGCGCATCGCTAATCCGCAGGTCTGCGAAGTGCAGGTCGGTCACGCGGTCCTCCATCAGAGTTGGGCGTAGCGTAGGAGTTCTGCTCGGGTCGGTGGAACGATCAGGCGGTTGAACCACGTCGTCTTAGCGGTGCCGTCTTCGTTGCGCAGTTCGACCCTGTCCTCGAGGTAGTGCTTGTCACGGCGAATCCACTTGTCCCAGTGCGTAATCGTCGCGCTGATCCGCTCTCCAACGGCAAACGGCTCATGGATCTCGACGAGCTGACCGGGATTGCGCGCGCCGGGGGAGCGAATCCAACTCCCGAAGCCCGTGTCGATGCAGTAGAAGGTGATCTGCACGCAGAACAGCGGGTGGAAGATCAGCCCGCCATGCTTCTCGGCATACGCGGCGTCGACGAGCATCGGGTCGGTCTCGAGCGCGGCCTGATTGAACGCCACGACGTCCTCAGCGCAAATGTCGTACGTCTGTGCGGCAGGCCCGGATGCGCCAGCGACTATCTCGTCCCACACCTCGTAGCGCTCCACGCCCTCGGTGAAGTCCCACTCGAAGCGTGCCTGCTTCGCCGTCGTGGCGAACCTCTCGAGCCTCGCGACTTTGGCCATGCTTTCCTCCCGCGGTAGCCTAACGAACGTTCGCTAAAATACCCAGAAGCCCATCCTCGTCTTCTCGAGTGCCTAACGAACGTTCGCTAAACTACATCGGGAAGGTGGCGCAGAGCAAGACCTACATGCAGAACGACTAAGTTGGCACACATGCCGCGCAGCACCGCTACTACCGAGCCCCAGGAAGATCAGGACGCCGGCGACGCTGGAGGGCGGGGGAATCGCGGCTCGGCGATCCTCAGGGCCGCGACCGAGCTCTTCGCCTCCCGTGGCTTCGACGCAACGTCGATGCGAGATGTCGCCGCGGCAGCCGCCGTTCAACCAGCCTCGCTCTACTACCACTTCGCTTCGAAGGAATCGCTGTTACTGGCAGTTGTCGAGCCGGCCGCGCGAGATCTGGCAGCTGCTATCGAGTCGGCGTCGACAAAGGGAGACCCTTGGCGCCGGCTCGAAGCTGCCTGCGCGGTGCACCTGGAAGCGTTGCTCAACGGCGAGGGAGCAGTGCGCGTCCTCGCCACCGAGATACCGAGCCGGCGCGACGGTGAGCTGCAGGATGCGCTTCTTAATCTGCGGCGAGACTACGAGAAGGTCTTCCGAGAGCTGATCGACGCGCTGCCGCTCCCGCCCCGAGTTGATCGCAAATATCTGAGGCTGACGCTTTTGGGAGCGATTAACTGGACCTTGATCTGGTACCGGCCCGGCGATGATGCGCCCGAGGAGATAGCGACGAAGATCATCAAGGTGTTGCGTCAGGGAACGCGGTAAAGCAGCCTGCACGTGTCCAGAGGTGCCGCTGTCTGGACACGTGCAGGCAGAGGCTCGTCGACTAAGTGTGTTCGTTAACTCGAAACGTCCGCAGTCGCAACGGCTTGAATCTCGCCGCCTTGCCGCGCACGCATCGTCGGCAGGAGAACAACGACTCCGGCAACGCCGAGCGCAATCAGGATCAGGAGTGTCGGCCTGATCGCATCGACAATGCCCTGGGTGCTGCCACTGGCGAGCCCGGTTGGGTGATTGCTGATTACAGCACTGACGATCGCAATCACAACCGCGCCCCCAATCTGGAGGCTCGTGTTGAACAACCCTGAAGCGAGTCCCTGCTCGGCGCTGGACCTCAGCTACGAGAGGCTGCCAATCCCCGACACAGACCGCCAGACGCTTGCCGTCTACCACGCCGCGCCCGGCAGCGCCAGGGCGGGATGATTTCGGTGCCGATACAGCTGAGCGCTACGGGTGGGTCAACTGCGCCGTCCCTCCATGGGCAGGACACCTAACGCCGAACTGGATGACGTCGTCCCCGGCTTCGTCACCCGCGATCGAAGTACAACACCTGGATGGTCGGAGTACGCGAATTCTGCAGCTGACGCGCTAGCGGTCGGCGCGCGCTGTGGATGCGGGTTCGGCGCTTCCGGCGCCCGTGGGGTGCAGAAACCCGACCGTGAGCCGGACCGGTTTCGCGATGACCTTGCGCCACGCGCGGACGCCCTCTCGAGCTGAGAGGTGGTCTTGGCGAGATTCCTCGGTCCCGTTGTTCGCTTCGAGGAGGCT
>WNFR01004367.1_pt1 | contig 18898 bp, 20 predicted proteins | sample 5400221 | NCBI WGS metagenome assembly WNFR01 (sample SAMN13153357, study PRJNA577476) | soil metagenome | isolation source: 40 cm soil under Madrone tree | place: USA:California | collected 2016-06-14 | reverse complement strand
AGCTGATCGAGGAGTGCATTATCGTCGCGCTCGTCTGTCTGGTCTTTCTCTGGCACGTCCGCTCGGCCCTGGTCGCGATCATCACGCTCCCTATCGCGATCCTCGCGTCCTTCATCCCGATGTTTTACTCGCACCTGACGAGCAACATCATGTCGCTCGGCGGCATCGCGATCGCGATCGGTGCAATGATCGACGCGGCCATCATCATGGTCGAGAACGCGCACAAATCTCTGGAGCAATTTCGGGAAGAGCACGGCCGCGAACCGAATAATAGCGAACGAATCGAAGTGATCGTCGCTGCCGCCAAAACCGTCGGACGCCCGTTGTTCTTCTCGCTGCTCGTCATCACCGTCAGCTTTCTTCCAGTCTTTTCACTGAGCGCCCAGGAGGGCCGGCTGTTCAAGCCGCTCGCATTCACAAAAACCTTCTCGATGTTTTTTGCAGCGATGCTCGCCATCACGCTCGCGCCGGTGCTGATGACACTGTTGATTCGAGGAAAGATCGCGCCGGAAGCAAAGAACCCGCTCAACCGATTTCTAATTTCCGTTTACGAGCCCGCTTTAAATTTTGTTTTGCGCTTCCGTGGATTTGTTTTGCTTGGTGCGCTTTTGCTGCTCGTCCTCACAATTTTTCCATTCGTGAGGCTCGGCAAGGAATTCATGCCGCCCCTGAACGAAGGGACTTTGTGTTTTCGGCAAAGCCGGGCAAGCGGAGACGTCCACCGATCCCGCGCCGCTCTCGATGTTTGAAACGATCGTGTCTCTCAAGCCGTTCGATCAATGGCCGCGCGGGATCACCTGGGAAAAGTTTCTCAATGAACTGAACGTGAATCTGCGCACTCCTGGGATGGCAAATATTTTCTGGATGCCGATCCAGACCCGCACCGAAATGCTCACCACAGGATTTCGCAGCGCACTGGGTATCAAAGTTTTTGGACCGGATTTGCCGGGCATCGAAAACCTTGCCGTTCAAATCGAGAAAGCGATCGTCGATCTTCCGGACACGCGCAGCGCTTTTGCCGAGCGCACGGTCGGCGGTTATTTCCTCGACTTCGACGTGAACCGGGAAGCCGCCGCGCGCTACGGTCTCACCGTTGGTGACGTGAACGATGTCATCGAAACAGCGATCGGCGGCAAAACAATCACGACGACAGTGGAAGCACGCGAGCGTTATCCAGTCCGTGCACGCTACGCGCCGGATTTCCGGCAGGATCTCGATTCGCTCAAACGCGTGCTCATTCCAACGCCAACCGGAGCGCACATTCCAATTTCACTTGTCGCGGATATTAAATATCGCACCGGACCGCCGAGCATTCGAAATGAGAACGGGCAACTTGTCGGCTTTGTTCTTATCGATCCCGCGACCAGCGACATCGGCAGCTATGTGCGCCACGCGTCGAAACGCATCGCCGAGCGGGTGAAGTTTCCCGCAGGTTACCACACCGAATGGGCCGGCCAGTTCCAATACATCAGACAAGCGGAGCAACGTTTGAAGATCGTCGTGCCGCTCACGCTGGTAATCATTTTCGTTCTCATCTATTTTAATACACGCTCGGTCGTGAAAACCTGCATCGTGCTGCTGGCCGTGCCGTTTTCCCTGATCGGCGCGTTCTGGTTGCTTTGGCTCCTTGGCTACCACATGAGCGTCGCCGTCTGGGTCGGCTTGCTCGCGCTCGCCGGGCTCGATGCCGAGACCGGGGTGGTCATGCTCCTTTATCTGGATCATGCTTGGGAAAAATTTCGTGCTGAAGGCCGGATGAAATCGATTGTCGATCTTCGGGCTGCTATTCATGAAGGCGCGGTGCAACGTTTACGTCCCAAAATTATGACCGCCTGCGCGATTTTATTCGGCCTCTTGCCGATCATGTGGTCGCCCATCACACAGACCGGCGCGGACGTTATGAAACGCATTGCCACGCCGATGGTTGGCGGCGTTGTCACATCGGCGATTCTCGAATTGCTAATTTATCCGGTAATCTTTTTCATGTGGCGCGGACAGAAAGTAGGTGTTGAATCATGATGATGGGTTGTCCGATGTGAGCTTGGACAATTGTCGGCGTTCTTTTGATCGGTCTGCTGATTGTCGTGATCGCAAAATTGCTCAAGAAATGACGCGATTCGAAGCAGCGCATGATCTCGAGGAAGCAGACCCTCAATCAATTCGGCAGCGTGCCGATGATGTGCGACTGGCTCTGCTCCTGACCTACATCACGTTGGGTTGGATGACGATCGAAGGAGGGGCGTCGCTCCTGCTTGGTTGGGCTTCCAAGAGTTTGCTGCTCGAAGCGTTCGGCATTGATAGCGTTGTTGAGCTTTTTAGCGCGGGTGTACTGCTGTGGCGGTTGCGCGTGGAAGCGAAGGGAAACGCTGATGGCGCGCGTGTAGAAAGCGTCGAGCGTCGCGCCGCCCGCTTGGTCGGTTACACGCTCTACCTTTTAGTTCTCTATATAATTTGGAATTCAGCGTACGGACTTTTCTTTGCGCATCGCGTGACTGATACGCACGAAAGCGTATGGGGAATTTTGATTGGGCTGGTGGCAAAAATCGGAATGCCGATCCTGGCCGGATTCAAACTCAAAGTCGCAGCGCGCTTAAACTCGCGAGCATTACGAGCGGACGCGATTGAGTCGATTACTTGCGGTTATCTTTCCATCGTTCTCATGGTGGGGTTGGCCGCGACGTGGCTGCTCGGCTGGTGGTGGTTGGATAGCGTGGCAGCGCTCGCGCTAATTCCCTTCTTGATCAAAGAAGGTCGGGCCGCCATTTCCGGCACCGAATGTTGCGCGTGAATCCGGCCCCGTGCTCTCGAGCGTTTACGATCCTAACGATTCAGGAGGGAATGCTCCGCTCACTTCCCGCAGTCGCAACTCTTTCCGCAATTGCATTCCTTGTTATCGTTCATGGGACAGTTCTTGCCGGTCTTGCCGCAATTCGGCTTGTCCGCCGCAAAAGATACCGTGCAAAGCGCTGCGACCAGAATCGACAACAGGATTTTCGTGTAATCTTTCATGGCACTCAGTCTCACTTGCGAGTGGCACTCGCGCTAGCGAAAAATTAATTATTGGCCGAGGCCTTAACGTTTCGTAGACGATAATAATGAACCTGGTGAACGCTCTTGGTCACGCGCTTTGGATGGCGTTTGCGATGTTCTGGGAGATTTTGTGGCCGTTGGTTCTGGGGTTCGGGCTCTCCGGTGTTGTCCAAGCGGTGGTCTCAAAAGGAGAGATGAGTAGGCTGCTGCCGGATGATTCGCCGAAAGCATTGGCCGTTGCCACTGGATTGGGCGCGGCGTCGTCATCTTGCTCCTACGCGGCCGTTGCGCTAGCGAGATCGATTTTTCGGAAAGGGGCTGATTTCACCGCGGCGATGGCCTTTGAGTTGGCATCCACAAATCTCGTCGCGGAGCTGAGCATCATCTTGATTGTGCTGATGGGCTGGAAATTTGCGCTCGCGGAGTTCGCCGGTGGCCTGTTGATGGTTGCGATCATTGCAATGCTCTTCAGGATTTTTCTGTCACGCAAACTCGTGCAGAAGGCGAGAGCGCAAGCGGACAAGGGCGTCAGAGGGGTGATGGAGGGTCACGCTGAGATGGACATGAGCGTGGAGAGCGGCGGCACGCTCTGGCAACGGATTAAATCAAGCGAAGGCATCACAGCCACCAGTCATTATTTTGTGATGGATATAGTCGCCGTCTGGAAGGATATCGCGGGCGGCCTTCTCACCGCCGGCGCATTGGCCGCATGGGTGCCGACGGATTTCTGGCAAACATTTTTTCTGACATCGCATCCAGTTACCGCAACGTTGTGGGGGCCAATTGTCGGACCTCTGGTTGCGATCTTCTCCTTTGTTTGCTCGGTCGGAAATATTCCGCTGGCAGCGGTGCTTTGGAACGGTGGGATCAGCTTTGGCGGCGTGATCGCTTTTATCTATGCCGACCTGATTATTTTTCCGATCATCAATATTTATCGAAAGTATTACGGCTGGAAAATGACCGGATTTATCGTCGCCATCTTTTATGTCGCGATGGCCGTCGCCGCTTTGGTCGTTGAATTCGTTTTTGGCGCTCTCGGATTAATTCCACATCAGCGGAGCGCGAACGTTGTCGAGATGTCCGTCACCTTCAATCACACGACTGTGCTGAACACTATCTTCCTTGCGATTGCCGCTTTTCTCTTTGTCCGATTTTTAAAAACAGGCGGGCCCAAAATGTTGGCACATATGGATTGAGCAGAATTAAAATTGTAGTGCGGGCGGCAGCACCTGCCATTCTGGTAACCAGCTAAGCGACGCGCTTGCCCTACAACGATTAGTCCGCCAGTTTGTCGCGCGAATGGAAAAGACGTTGTTCATCACCACGGCTCAAAGGCGAGAAAGTTTTTTTTCTCACCGGTGTCGATCAGCACGGCCAGAAAGTGCAGCAATCGGCCGCGAAGGAAGGCGTTCCGCCGGTGCAATTTGTCAAAGATATTACGCAAAAGTTTGTCGACCTTTGGGGAAAGCTCGACGTGCGCTACGACCGTTGGGCAGCGACGACTGATCCGCTCCACAAGGAGTGTGTGCAAGGAATTTTGCAGCGATTGTGGGATGAGAAACAGATCTACAAAGACAAACAAGCGGGCTACTATTCAGTCCGCCAGGAACAATTTCTGACTGACAAAGAACTCGGACCGGATGGCGAGTTTGGGCCGGAGTGGGGACAGGTCGAATTTCGCGAAGAAGAAAATTATTACTTCAAGTTAGGTCAGTACAAAGATTGGTTGCTCGGTTATCTGAAGGAACACTCCGACTGTGTGACGCCGTCATTTCGCCAGACGGAATTGATCAACGCGGTCGAAAAAATTTCAGGCGACCTTTGCATCTCGCGCCCGAAATTAAGATTGGATTGGGGAATCGAGCTGCCGTTCGACAAAGATTTCGTGAACTATGTCTGGTTCGACGCGCTCACCAACTACATCAGCTTCGCCAGCTACGACGCTAAGATCGACAAGTACGAATCGCAGCCAAAGGAGTTCCGTGAAAAATGGCCGGCCTTACAAATCATCGGCAAAGACATTCTCATTCCCGCCCATGGCATTTACTGGATGATCATGCTTCACGCCCTCGGCTTCCCCGACTCTGCGATGCCGCAACTCCTCGTGCATGGCTGGTGGAACATCTCCGGCGCGAAGATGAGCAAAAGCGAGGGCAACGTGGTTGATCCTAACGCGCTCGCCGATAAATACGGCGCGGAAGCGCTGCGGTATTATTTGATGAGCGATATCGCGACTGGGAAAGACGCGGACTTTTCTGAGGAGAGACTTGTTGAGCGACACGATGCCGATCTGGCGAACTCGCTGGGCAACCTATTGAATCGTACGCTGAACATGCTGCAAAAGTATCGCGACGGTCGTGTGAAGAAAATGACCTCAATGCAAATCGCTAAAAATGTGAACAGCGGATATGTCGCGTTCCTAAAAGAGTATGAGCAAGCTTTTGCGATGCACCAAACGAGCAGCGTAATTGCATCGTGGAAAAGTCATCTCGATTTTTTTAACAAGTTCATTGAAGACCATGCGCCGTGGGCGCTTGCGAGATCCGAAAAGGGTTCAGACGAATTAGATGAAGTTCTCTATGATGCGGGGGAAGCACTCCGCGTTATCGCAATCCTAATTTCGCCGGTGTTGCCGAGAGCTGCGCATGGAATTTTTAATCAACTGAATTGGAAGATGGAGAAAGAGTTGAGCGGAAAAGAAGAGCGGTTTCGGCTCGATGATGCGAAATGGGGCGGTTTGCCGGACGGTCATGTCGTTGGGAAACCGGTGCCGTTGTTCCCGCGGATTGAAGGTAGGGGCGATTGACCTCAATCGCCCGCGGGCGGTTCGGTGAACCGCCCCTACCTGCTCACTGCGCGCATTCTTCGAACGCGGCCGGTTTGCCTTGCAGATAAGCGAGGGCTTCACCAGCAAAATGAAGCGAGCCGGTTAGCAGAATGGGATGGGGTTTGGCGCGTGCTTGATCGAGCGCTTCCGCAATCGATTGAGTGATGGAGCAGGGGAGTGCTGGAGCATTGGCAGATAGAATTTTTGCCAGCTCCTCGGGCGAGACGGCACGTTCACTGCGGATTTTTGGAAGGAAAACAAAATTGCCGATCGGCATGAGCGCTTCGCAGATTCCGCGCAAGTCTTTGTCGGAAAGAATGGCAAGAATGAGCGTTGCGCGCTGATCGCCAAACATTTCTCGCCACGTCTCGACGAGAGTGTGCGCGGCGGCGGGATTATGCGCGCCATCGATGATCGTGTGCTCGTCCCATCGCTGGAAACGCGCGGGCCAGTCGACAGAGGAAAGTCCGCGCGCAATCGCTGAATCGTCGATGTCGATCCTGGCCACACGGATGGCCGCGACGGCGAGAGCGGCATTCTGTTTTTGCTGCGCGCCTGTCAGCGCTATCGGATGTTGCTCATGAGGCTCAGTCACGAATTGAATCGAGCCAGCAAATTCCGCCGCCCGTTTTTGCAAAACCACTGCAACATCTTTTTTTTGCGGAGCTGAGACGACCGATACTTTCGGTTTGATGATTCCCGCCTTTTCATTCGCAATCTGTTCGAGGGTATCGCCCAACCATTTCTGATGATCGAGATCGATCGGCGTAATCACTGCGACGTTTGATTGCACGGCATTGGTGGCGTCGAGACGACCGCCCATGCCCGTCTCCAGAATGGCGATGTCGATCCTGGCAGCGGCAAAATATTGAAGAGCGAGGGCGGCAGTAACCTCAAAGAAAGTCGGATGCGGCTCCCAGGTTGCGACCAGATCGCGAATCCTGGTCAGCGTCGCCGCTACATCGTCCTCCGAAATCACCTCGCCACTCACGCGAATGCGCTCGCGGAAAGTGATGAGGTGAGGGGAGGTAAAAAGACCGGTGCGATATTTTTGCGCGCGGCAGATCGAATCGATCATCGCGCAAACGGAGCCTTTGCCGTTGGTGCCGGCGACATGAATGACCCGCGCGCCGGGCAGATCGACATGCAACTCGTCGATCAGTCGCCGGATGTTTTCCAGTCCGAGCTTGATGCCGAAGCGCTGAAGGCTGTAGAGCCAGGCGAGCGCCTCCCGGTAGTTCACTGCGTGGAGGAAAAGTAGCTGAGCAACCGGCTGATTTGTTCCCGCATTTTTTTGCGGTGCACGATGATGTCGATCAATCCATGTTCCTCGAGAAATTCAGCGGTCTGGAATCCTTTTGGCAAATCCTGGTGGGTGGTTTCCCTAATGACGCGCGGCCCGGCAAAGCCGATCATGCTCTTGGGTTCGGCTATGATCACATCGCCTAACGAAGCGAAACTGGCCATGACGCCGGCAGTGGTGGGGTTCGTCAGAACAGAAATATAGGGAAGCTGTTGTTCGGCGTGTCGCGAAAGTGCGCCGCTCGTTTTAGCCATTTGCATCAGGCTCAACATTCCTTCGTACATGCGCGCGCCGCCGGAAGCGGCAATGATGATTACGGCGGAACTCTTGGTCGTGCCGTACTCAATGGTGCGGGTGATTCTTTCACCCACGACCGAGCCCATCGTGGCCGCGAGGAAACCGAAATCCATCACGGCGATCGCTACTTTGTAACCGTCGAGCATTCCACGTCCGCTGATGACGGCGTCAAGCAATCCCGTGGTCGCCTGATAATTTTTGAGGCGATCTTTGTAACTCGCCATGCCCTGAAAAAGCAACGTGTCGATGGATTTCAGGTCAGCGTCCATTTCGACGAAACTTTGCGGATCGAGCAAATTATCGATCCGTTCCTGGGCCGAGAGGGCGAAATGATAATCGCAGCGCGGACAAACCCGCAGATTTTCGACGAGCTCGATTTCGTGCACCACTTCGCCGCAACCAGGACATTTTTGGAAAAGCCCGTGCGGAATGTCGCTCTTCTTGCGACTCTGCGCTTTCATTGCGGGTTTCTTGAAAATTGCCATTGGAACTAGGCGCGGGCGGCGGTCGCTGCGTGAACAGAGCTGGCGCCGGCCTTTTTCAAAACACGCGCACACTCACTCAGGGTTGAGCCGGTTGTCAAAACGTCGTCGATTAAAAGCACGCGCAATTCTCGCACGTCCACGTTTTTTCGTAAACGAAACGCACCATGTAAATTTTTCATGCGTTCGGCGCGATCGAATGCGGTCTGAGTGGTCGTCCAAAGAATGCGCTCGAGCACCGGTTTGTTTTGGATCGACAATTGCGCACTCAACAAATCGGCGAGCAAGGCCGCCTGATTGAAACCGCGTTCGCGTTCCCGGGCCGGGTGCAGTGGGACTGGAACGAAGATATCAAACCGGCGGGAGCGAAGTCTCTTATCATCGAGAGCCGCAAAGAGCCACCGCCCCACCAGATGGCGCAGATGCAATTGTCGACCATATTTGAAATCGAGGATGACGCGGCGAACAATCCCGCGGCTGCGATAGGCGGCGACGGCAGAGTCAAAGTGCAGAGAGCGATGCTCGCAATTGGCGCAGTTGAACTCATTTGTGATCGCGCCTGCAAACGGCTCCGAGCATTTTGCACAAAACGGCGGGACGATGCGCGTGGTCTTGGTGTCGCATTCGTCACAAAGATATTCGCCTTGAGCAACGGTAGCGGCGCAAATGGCGCAGGCCGGCGGATAAAGCAGCGATGCAATCGCGGCGAGACCATTAAGCTTTGCGAGCGCCGACATATTTCAACCAGCCGCGCATTAGCATCCACGTCAAGCAGGCGACGCCAAGCGGCACGATCCCGATGAGCAGATTTTTGCCAAGCCACGGGAGAGCCAGAATCTCGCGATGAGCAATTTTGCTGAATCCGCCGCTGCCAAAAATCCAGCCCGCGTGCAGGCCGATTGACAACCACAGCGAGCGAGTAAGCACACGCGCATCCGCGAGAATCCAGCCGATGAGGAATAAAGTCGTGAAACTTGCCGCCACCATTGTGGGATTGGAAAACTGCGAAAACGAATGAGCGATGGAGTTGAATCCGGAAGTCCAAGTGACAATTGCCGACGTGTGCAACGGCGCTTTTAGAAAGTGAACGATGGCGAAGAGGGCCGATGTAAGAAAGATCGCCAAGCTGGTACGACCGCTTCTCAACAAAATGCCCAGGATCAGGCCGCGAAAAAATGCTTCTTCAATCAGGGGGACGGCGATTGAGGCTCCGATAACCTTTGTCAGAGAGAACCAGTTGATCACTATGCGCAGTGAAAAGACGTGGAGGGCGAGTAAGAGCGCGCCAGAGCAGAGCAGGGGAAGCGCTGCCAAGAAGAATCCAGCGGCGAGATCGCGCGGCCAATGTCCGTTTCGCCGCAGGGCAAGGTCTTCGAGATTGCGCAGATGAATCGAGCGAAGCAACGGCCAAAGCAAAAGAACAGCTGCAACGAGAAGGGCGCGATGAAAGAAAGTTTCGAAATCAAAATGGGCGAGAGAAGAAAACAAACTGTGCGCGGCCAGCGATTGCCCGGTCCAAAACAGGACGGGCGCAAGCAACGCGCCGAAAAGAATGGTCGCCGCAAAATAAACCAGCAATCTCAGTGCATCTTTCAAGGCTGCTAATGTAAGGTTTGCCCGCGATGCCGAGTCAACACATATGGACGGAGAAAGACCGAGACGGAAGAAAGCGAGAGGTCCGTGCGACAAAATTCGGTGGCGTCTGGCGGTTGCAATCTAAAATCATTGGCGAAGCGGACTGGACGTATTACGACGTTCCGCCGTTTGAGGACTTGTTGGTCCTCAAACAAATCGTTGAGCGGAAGTATCGCCGCCGTCGGGCCTCAGCCGAAGACCTAGCCTCGGTCGAAGAATTGATAAGCGAGCGAAATGCCAATGAGTAAATGGAATACGGACGAATTGGTCGAAGCGGACAAAAAGTTCGTCTGGCATCCGTTCACGAACATGCGCGAATGGTGCGCCGCGGAACACGAGCCGCTCGTTTTGGTGGAAGGGCAGGGCGCGATTTTGCGGGATAGTCGCGGCCGCGAATACATCGACGGGAATTCGTCGATCTGGACAAATATTCACGGCCATAATCATTCGCATATCAACGCTGCGCTTCGGAAACAGTTGGAGGACATGGCGCACACGTCGTTCCTCGGCTTCACCAATCCGCCTGCGATTGAGCTGGCCAGGGCGGTTGTCGATCTTTTGCCGAAGCAGACTCTAACCCGAGTCTTCTATTCGGATGACGGTTCGACCGGCGTAGAAGTGGCGCTGCGAATAGCCGACCAATACTGGCGGCTGCGAAATTCGCGGCGACACCAATTCATCGCCTTTCAGCATGGTTATCATGGCGATACCGCCGGCGCGGCGAGTCTCGGCGCGGCGGCGATGTTTTACATTGGGATGAGCCATTGGAATTTTCCGGCAGTGTTAGTGCCGAATGTCAAAGCGCTCGAACGGATTTCAGCAACGGACGCAGCGAAGATTGCAGGGGTGGTGATCGAACCACTCATTCAAGGCGCGGCCGGAATGAGACTGTGGCCGCCCGAAACGTTGAGACATGTGCGCGAATGGTGCGACCGCGCCGGGGCGCTCTTGATTGTCGATGAAGTAATGACCGGTTTTGGAAGGACGGGAAAGATGTTTGCGCTCGAACATGAACCGGTCGCGCCCGACATCATGGTTCTGGGGAAAGGATTAAGCGGAGGGTATCTGCCGCTCGCAATCACGCTTGTGACCGATGAAATCTTCTCGCGCTTCGATGGATCGGTTATCGATGGCAAAGCGCTGGCCTATGGACACAGTTATACGGGAAATGCGCTTGGCTGCGCCGCGGCGAAGGCAAGTCTGGAGGTTTTCGAAATCGAGAATGTCCTGGAAAATTTACAGCCGAAGATCCGGCAAATGAGCGCTGAGCTGGAAAGGCTGCGGAATCATCCATTCGTCGCAGACGTGCGACAGTGCGGTTTTATTGCCGGGATCGAACTGGCAACTCAGCCAGGCTGGTCGCCATCCGAAATCTCTAAACTCGGCGTCGATGTTTGTCTCGCAGCGCAGGGGCGCGGTTTGCTGACGCGGCCGCTGCGGAACGTCATCGTGCTTATGCCGCCGCTCTGCATCACATCAGAGCAACTGACGGCGGCGACTGAGGCAATTCGAGATTCGATTACCGATGTTTGCAGTCAGCAAAAATGAAATCGTGACCGGTTTAATGGCCAAAAAAATCAGGATCGACAATCTCCTGGTCGCGCGAGGCTTTTTCGACAGCCGCGAGAATGCACAGCGTGCGATCATGGCGGGCGAAGTGAGAGCAGGGGACCATGCAATCACGAAATCTTCCGACCTTGTCGCACTCGATGCAGAAGTTTTAGTCGCGAAGCGTTCTCGCTATGCGAGTCGAGGCGCGCTGAAATTAGAAGGCGCTCTCAATTTCTTCGATATTGACGTTCGCGATAAGCTCGCGTTGGACATCGGCGCATCGACGGGCGGATTCACCGATTGCCTTTTACAGCGCGGCGCCGCCAAAGTCTACGCGGTGGATGTCGGCCACGGTCAACTGGCATGGAAAATCCGGAAGGATCCGCGCGTCGTCGTGCGGGAGAAGTTGAATGCGCGGTTTCTCTCGCGCGAGCATATTCCGGAGCTTGTCGATCTTTGCGTGATCGATGTCTCTTTTATCTCGCTGAGTTTGATCTTGCCTCGCGCTTTCGAGTTGATAACTCCAGATGGTGTGATTCTGGCCCTGATCAAACCCCAATTCGAGCTGCAACGCAAAGATGTTGGTCGCGGGGGAATCGTGCGTGATCCAGCGTTGCACGAGAAGGCGCAACAAAAAATCGTGAAGTTCGCGGAGGCCGCCAACTATTGCGTAGCTGGCCTCGTTCCATCGACAATCACCGGTGCGGACGGTAATCAGGAGTTTTTCATATGTCTCCGAAAACGATTGGCCTAATTGCACACACCGGAAAACCGGGCGTCGCAGAATTGCTCGACGGTGTGACTAAAGAATTCAATCGCTTTTCCCTTTCGATCTTGCTCGAGAAGGAGACCGCCGCCATCGCCGGCAAAAAGTCGGATTATTCAATCACGCAGTTGGCTGCGAGGTCGGATTTGCTCGTGGTATTGGGCGGCGATGGAACCATTCTCCACGTGGCTGGCCAATTAGGCGAAAACATGAAACCGATCTTCGGAATCAACGTTGGCTCGCTCGGTTTCCTGACGTGTTTGAGTTCAGCGGATTATCGTGAAGCCGTCGAGTGCATCGCGAGCGGGCGCATTGCCTTCAGTCAACGGGCGCTTCTTAATGTCCGTGTCAGTAGCTGGGAGAAAGATGCCAAGAGTATCATCGGATTGAATGACGCCGTCCTCACCGGCGATGAGATGTCGCGCCTTATTCGGCTGCGAACGAGGATAAACGGAGAGCCATTAACTGAATTTAATGCTGACGGGCTGATTGTCGCTACACCGACGGGTTCGACGGCGTATTCCTTGTCGGCGGGCGGTCCGCTCATGACGCCGGATTCAGGAGTTCTTGTGATCACACCAATTTGCCCGCACGTGCTCACGAACCGTTCAATTATCGTCGGCGAGGAGTCGCAAATTGAGATTGAGGTAACGGAACGTGATTATCCGGTTTATCTGACTGTCGATGGCAATGATCCGATGCGTGTGGAAGTCGGGTCGGTTGTGAAGATCTGGAAGGCTGAAAAAAGCTTGCCGCTTGCTGTGATGCCGGAGGTATCGTTTTTCAGCGTCGTTCGGCAGAAATTGAAGTGGAGCGGCAGCAACGTTTGACTGGGCATCCTTTCGGCGAGGTGACTCGCAGCGCGCGGTCACCAGGCTTTTTGGAGGCCGGGATTCCCCGTAATCCCTTTGGCCGTGAACCGGTTGTCGTCTGCTTTCCACCGGGCCCGCGTCTCGAAATTGGGGGACGCCGACGAAGGGCGCTCGGTAAACGGCAACCATATAAACGGCTACTCGCGCTCAAACTATGCCGGGACAGAAAATGACTTCTTGGTATCTGTCCAGCCACCGACTCAAATTAACGCGGAGGTCCCGGATGACTGGCGGAGGAGGAGGTACCAGCACCAAGCGTCGCTGGTTCGGGGCGCGCCTTGCACTGCCAGCACACACAGTTAGCAGGAAAGCTTGGTGGGCATGTGATAACCACGCAATCCACAGTGTCCTCAGCCATCACCTGGCCGGCAGAATAGCGCGCGATTTCCTTCCCCTTGGCATTCAGTTTCACGTAGGTCTTGCCTTTGGGCACGACGATGGATCTTTTGCCGCCAACGACTTTGTTTTGTTCCGCGCAGTTCATTAGACAAATAGAAGACAGGGCAGCGAGAATGAGTATTAACGCGAGGTTTTTCATAACGTTATCGTGAGCGTCGCCGATCTGTTTTCCAAGTTCATTTTATGCCCGTCCCGAACGGGGTTGTCGCCTTGCATTGAATTCGACGCGGACAGGTCGGCATTTCATTTGCCGAAAATTCGCGCAAACCACCCTTTTCGCTGGGTCTGCAAAGCTTGCTGGAACTGCTCCTTTACAAAATTGGGGTCCCTCGCGTGAACCAGCGCGTCCATGAGACTGATGCGGTCAGCCAGAAGCAACTCGATAAGACTATCGTCCACGGTATGCATGCCGTCCGGACCTCCGATTTGAATCAGTCCCGGTATCTGCGAAAGTCGCCGTTCCCGGATACACGACTCGACTCCCGAGTTCACCGTCAACAATTCCGTGGCCAAAACCAGGCCTGACTGGTCGCTTCGCGGCAGGAGATACTGGCACACCACTCCCAACAGCGACCACGCAAGTTGGGCACCGACGAACTGCTGACCCTCCTTGGGAAAGGCATCAAGAACTCGTCCAATGGCCGTTGGCGCATCGTTGGTGTGCATGGTTCCAATCACGAGGTGCCCGGTTTCCGCCGCCGTAAGCGCAGTTTGGATCGTGTCCATGTCCCGCAACTCGCCAACAATAATGACGTCCGCATCCTGTCTCAACGCGTTCTTGAGCGCTGAAGCGAAGCTGTGTGCGTCGGAACCAATCTCGCGCTGGTTCACCAGGCTCTGCCCCTGCGAATGAACAAATTCGATCGGGTCCTCAATGCTGACGATGTTGACGGAACGCCGTCTGGCTATCGTCTGGGCCATGCTCGCCAGCGTTGTGCTCTTGCCTTCACCGCTCGCGCCAGTCACCAGCACCAAGCCGGCGCTCTCGTCACACCAGCGATCCACCACGGGAGAGTGTCCCAACGACTTTAGATCGCCGATCTCGGCCGGGATATGTCGGAAATTGGCCTCAATCGCACCTGACACATAGCACGCATTTCCGCGAAAGCGGCCGAGATTATGGATCTGCAACGCGAAGTCAATCTGCCACTCGTTTTCCAGCTTCGCGCGTTGTCCTTCCTTCAAGGCATCGATCACCAGTCTCCTGGTATCCTCCGCGGAGAGCGGCTCTTCCGTCAGCGGCTTAATGACACCAGCGACCCGCATCATCGGTGGCGCCCCCGCTGTCAAATGAAGATCGGAAGCCCCTTGCTGGGCGGCAAGCACCAGAAAATCGATCAAGTCATGTCCCTTCATAAGGATTCAAGTGGTGCGCAGAACCCGTCTAGCCGATTCCCCTCATGGCGCGGCGAAGCTCGGATTCATTGCTGACCGAAGACATGGCGGTCGCTTCCGTGATGATCTTGGCCTCGAGAGCTTTAAGCGTCGATTGCAAAAATGAAACGGCGGCAGGGTCCGACCCACGGGAGATATACTGATCAATATTCTGCAACTCTCGTCTCGCGATCCAGTCGCGCATGGCACCCGCATTTTCAACGTGTTCCACCAACAAATGCAGACCTCCACCAGCAGATTCAACCAGCTTCTGGCAGAGCACGCCGGAGAGCTGGTTTGCAAAAAGGGTCACACCATGTTTCGCGTCTTCGGCCGGGAAAAGATTCAAATAGCGCTCCATCGTGTCCGCAATCCTTTCTGAATGCATGGTCGAAAGAACGAGATGTCCGGTTTCCGAAGCCTGGAGGGCCGTCAACGCCGTCTCGTGATCTCGGATTTCACCCACAAAAATGACATCCGGCGCCTGACGAAGCGCACTCCGCAATCCGGTCGCAAAAGCGCCGGTGTCACGTCCGATCTGTCGCTGGGTGAAATGACAGCGATTGCTGGCGAACTGATACTCGACCGGATCCTCGATCGTCACTACGTGTCGCGCCAGGTTCTCGTTCATCCATTGAAGGAGGGACGCGATGGTGGTGGATTTCCCTGAGCCGGTTGGTCCCGTCACAAGAATCAGGCCGTGCTCGCGAGCGCCCCATCGGGTCAGGAGCCAGTCGGGCGCACCGAGCGTTTTCAAGGTAGGCACGCTGGTCTTGATGCGGCGCAGGACCGCGCCGAGGCGGCCCATGGTGCGGTGCAAGTTCACGCGGTAGCGCGTGTGGGTGCGCGAGATGAGGCCGCTGTCGCGATCCATGTCGCCCTGCGCGTTCGCGCCGCAGCTCTGCCAGAGTGCGGTCATGTGCGCGAGCGACAGGGGTTCCTCGCCGAGCACGACGATTTGTTCATTGATCTTAAGCCGCGGTATCTCGTCCTCCTGAAGGAAAACGTCGCTCGCCTGCTGCTGCTCCGCGGCGTCGAGAATGCTGTCGATGTTTTGCGGCATGGCTTTCGCAACTTCTACCACCCGCGGATACGTGGCAAACGTTGCTGACTGATGTGGAAGCTGCGCAAGACCTGCTGAGATCCTTTACATGACATATAGCAAACTTTCTTTGTGTGTCGTTCGGGAGGTAAATCAATGCCGACGAAAAGGACCCGCCACGCTCCCCAGACTCAGAAAAAAACCAACATTCCCACGTAACTTCGAGCCAGATTTGGGACAGTATAATCTGTGAACAAGCACAACCAAAACAACGACGATCGACAGAAATACCCATATGAATCTGGTGCCGAAGACAACGAAAAACACCGAAGCTAAAAGGACTCAAAAAAGGAAGAATTTAAAAGACTTGCCGCTTTCATCGAAGGGACTCGACATTAGGGGTGGGAGCTGGTCGCGAGATAACGGCAGTGTCGCGACCCCCTTAAAGCCGTAAACGGGCTGGCGTTAAAAAAGCTTTGTGAAGGTGCCCCGCTTCACGTCCACGTTCTTCGACTCCGAGACTAGCGCTCAATCGTGAGCTTTGATCGGTCCCTCGATAATCTCGGGTTTCTGAGTGAGAAGTTTAGACAGATGCTTTTGTACGTAGTCCGCAGCTAGGTGCACCGACTCATCCGCACCGGCTTTGCCCTTAAAGACGCCGACGGACGCGCCCTCGCCGTCACCAGTATCGAGCCAATAGTACCGCACAAAGCCCTCCGCCTTCTTGACGATAGGCACGAAGTCCTCACGTATCCGGCGATCGATCTCTGCACTGTCCTTCGGATTGAAGTGATAGTGGCGAATGACGGCGAACATGATACTTCTCCTTAGCTGGAATTTTCGATCTCAACTCTATTTTTCTGCGCAACGGCGATACGTCCGCCGCCCTCTCGTGTCAACCTCGAATCGCTCTGGCCGCCCGGTTGTGTGGGCTTCATTACTCATGCCGCGCACGATTGGTGTTGGGGTCAGTTGAGAATCGACTCCAACACCGCACGATTTCGTCCGACATATCGCAAACTGTTTTCGTTTGTCCGTTTGTTCAAGACCTGATAATCGATGTTGTCCATGAACCTTGTTAGTCTGCCGGATGGCCGCATTATAAATCTCGATTACCTCACTTACGCAGAGCGAACCGGCGATTACCTGGTTCTGCATGTCGGTGGTGGCAGCGACGCCGGGTCGATTATCAGGGTGAAACAAGGAGAAGGCGCGAGGAGGGTTTGGGCCCATATCGCCAGCAAGTGCACAGTGAAGATTGAGACGCCACCGCAGCCCTAGCATAGACAAGGGTACGGAAGCGACGCACGAGGAAGTCAGTCCAAAAAGTCCGCTCACGTCTCGATTTTAGATGGCATATACAAACTTTCTTTTTGCGCCGCGCCGGTTTTTCATTCCGATTTGATGTTTATGAAAGCTGGTTGGCGGCGGGCCTGATACTCACGCCAGATTAGAAACCCCACGATAAGATCGACGATATTGAGTCCAATCAGCCAAAGCGAATGAGTGAAGAGAAAGCGATAGCTTTGGTAAGCGATGAACACGGCCAAGAACCAAAGTGAGATCGGGTAAGACCAGAGCCGGCGGCCTAACAACCCTGCGACGAGCAAGATTTTAATGAGGCCGTGAACAATCAGATAGCTGCTGGCGAATAATTTCGTGTCTGCGCCAAGTTCTTGAACGATACGCTGGAGAAGGGTTGCGACGCGGTCGGTGGGATCTTCCGCCAACTCGGGAGCGGTCAAAGCGATAACGAGCGCGTTCAATCCCGCGTGCGGGATACAGAGTAAAAGAAGCCCAGCGATTGTCTCAACGAGGCCGGCGATTCCTTTGCTCCAAACGCTCAGCAGGAAGAATGTGTGCTCGATCTTCCGCTCGACCCCGACTGACGCGCTAGAAGGCATGGGTCAGCGGCCGCGTGCGGATGCGGGCCTTTCGATGTCGCCTGTAGCCGGTCCGCCGAAGGAGAACGAAAACACCGCGAACACTTGCACTGCGGGTGCGTGATCGCTGCATCCGATGAGTGGCGAGACATCGAAGCGCGCATTGTTCGTGGGCCGCCACGCTACTGTGGGGCCCATCGCCAAACCCTTCGTTGATCTTGCTCCGCCGCCAATTCTTTCGCCGCCACTTTGATATTGCATTTCAAGGCCGACCTCGAGCTTTTCTTCCGGTAGAAGGACGGGGACTTCGACGCTCTGCGCGAAGCCGGCGCTTGTCGATTGTCTGCCGCCAAACTCGCGATCGACAAAGATGTTCATCGCCCATTCGATCAGGTGCGGAAAATCGTGCGAGATGAGGAGGGCAAGTTCGCCCGAATCCTGTAATCCATTGCTGAGGCCGAATCGATACTCAGCGGAGATAGCGGGATTGAGCGGGAGTTTGTTCCAGTTCGCCAACGCATAACGCGCCTCAAGAGTGAAGCTGCGGTCGTGAGTATCTCCGGCAAAATGCTCAATTTGGTTTTGGATGCCAACTGTGAAACGCGCTGGCAGCCCCATTTCGATCTCTTGGCGGAAAAGCTGCGCTGGCAGGGCATGCTGAAAGATGGCACCTTCATATCCAGCTTCGAGTTCGAAGCTGAAAGGCGATAGAACATACGACTTCGTCAACGTAGAAATGCGCCCATGCGATAAATCCGGCGGAGCACCGTAAGCTGTTGGCAGCTCTTCGGCGTCAGCCTTCACGACGACCTGCTGATTCTCGATCTCCTGCGCATCCGCCCCGGTGGCTTGTGAAAGTAGCAGAATTGCCAGCGCGGCATGCGAAAGGGCGCAGAATGAAAATCTCATTGTCCGGCGGATTTTCATATGGCATATAGCAAACTGTCTTTTGTGGTATCTGGTGGGATTGCGAACGAGAGGTGGAGAACAATTTATTTGTGGCTCAAGCGTTGAGGGGGTTGGGAGAAGGGGCGACGCAAGCCCGCGGGTCGCGGTGTTGGCTGTGTTACAGTCTAAATGCCGACTTTCCTGAACGTAACCCGAATGCCCGGGTCTAGGACTGTGGCAATCCAGCCGTGGGTGGATGCGAAGGCGTGAATCTGCTTTTCGCGTTTCAGTTGATCCCGTTCATCTCGCGGCCAGATAACAGCCAAATCGCGTTCAAAAACCGTGCAAGACATCTTGTTACGAAGACGTTCTTCAATGTGTTTTTTTAGCGCGTCCAGACAACACTCTGGTCGTATTCATCGAGAACACCAATTAATTCATCGAAGGGACGTTTAACTTCGGGAAGGTCACCGATGGGGTGAGGTCAAATAAGCTCGCAGTTGCAAACGACGGTTTTAGGATTCTTCCGTGAAGATGGCGCAGAGTCCC
>WNFR01002551.1_pt1 | contig 18903 bp, 21 predicted proteins | sample 5400221 | NCBI WGS metagenome assembly WNFR01 (sample SAMN13153357, study PRJNA577476) | soil metagenome | isolation source: 40 cm soil under Madrone tree | place: USA:California | collected 2016-06-14 | reverse complement strand
GGGGGTTAGGGGTTGGGGGTCGGGGGCTGGAGTGAGCGAAGCAGAGTCGTGTGATCAACCATCGTCCAAGACCTCAATGCATGAATCTCGAAGTCTGTACTCAGCCCAACCCCTATCCCCCATCCCCCATCCCCCATCCCCCGCGATGCGGCTTGGGTTGCTTTACGTAAGGGGGCTTCGAGAAGAATCCGCGCGAGCAATCGTGCGTGAACGTGCAAAGCAGCCTTTTATGGACATCGACGATTTGCACAATCGCGTCCCCGAACTTCGCAAGGATGAGCTGAGAAAGCTCGCGGAAGTCGGCGCGTTGAATTTCATTAAAGACGGTCGACGGACGACAGTCGACGGTCAGTTTGTAGTAGACGGTCGACGGTCGACGGTCGACGGTCAGTTTGTAGTAGACGAACGACGAACGACAGACGACGGTCAGCGGTCGACGGTCGACGGTCAGTCCTTGCATCGCCGCAGTGCGCTCTGGCAAGTGGAACGCGCGGCGCGTGTGGTGGGGCCTCTGCTCAAAGAACAGAAGGATCAGAATTCCGATTCGCCGCTTTCGCCTATGACGATAGAAGAGCGCGTGAACTCCGACTTTCGAGGCACGGGCTTGACGATCGGGCGGCACCCGATGGCTTATCGCCGCGAGGAATTGAACAAGCTCGGGGTAAAGCGCGCGATCGATCTTCGCGAGATATGCAACGGCGTTTGGGTAAGAGTCGCCGGATGGATAATAGTCCGTCAGCGGCCCGGAACGGCGAAAGGATTTTTGTTTTTGAGCATGGAAGACGAGACCGGAATAGCTAACGTGATCGTGACGCCTGACATATTCGACCAAAATAGAGTAGTACTCGTGAACCAGCCGTTGCTTCTGATCGAAGGTCCGTTGCAGAATCAAGACAACGTAATTCATGTCAGAGCACGCCGCATCCAGCCGTTATCATACGCGATGGCGGCTGCAGCTTCGCACGACTTTCATTGATCAATGCAAACGCTCGTATTTGGTAGTGTCCTAATCTTGTGTCGGACTTCTGAGATTTCTTTTCACGATAGATTGAAAACGGAGGCGAGAATACCTATGATCCTCGACATGCAAACTGGCCCCCGGCCCTTTTTGACCACGAGATGGGGGGCGCTCTTTAGCGCGGACTGTCTTGTTATCTTAAAGCAGATGAAATCAGAAATGGTGGATTGTGTTTTTGCGGATCCACCTTTTAATCTCGGAAAGGACTACAAGAACGGATTTGATGACAGCGTCAAAGAAGGCGCCTATGTTGATTGGTGTCGCGAGTGGATTGAAGAATCGAGCCGCGTGTTGAAACCCGGTGGCGCGTTCTTCCTGTACGCCCTGCCAGAGTTGGCAATTCGCTTCGCGAGTATCCTGAATGAACATCTGACATTTCGTCATTGGATTGCCTTAACGATGAAGGGCACCTACAGCCGGGGCAAGAAACTATACCCTGCGCACTATGCGCTGCTCTACTACACCAAGCGTGAACCAAAGACGTTCAATCGAGTAAGAGTACCGATCCCCACTTGCAGGCACTGTGGGGGAGAAATCAAAGACTACGGCGGTCATCGAGATAAACTGAACCCTGACGGTTTAAACCTTACGGATTTCTGGGAAGATACGTCGCCCAACAGACACAAGCGGTATAAGGTCAGACCGGGCGTCAACGAGTTGAAACTGATGATTCCCGAGCGTGCCATTCTTATGTCCACCAATGAAAACGATTTGATCCTTGATCCCTTCGGCGGTGGCGGTACAACCTACCAGGCCGCCGAGAAGCACGGCCGTCGATGGATCGGCATAGAGCGGTATGACTGCGCTTCTATCAAAGAGCGTCTCCGAGAGACCTTTCCGCTTTTTGCGCGACAGAAGACCGGCTTGGACTTCAAAGAGCTTTTCACACACGATGAAAATAACCGACATCAGGTATTACGGCGGGGCCAGAGATAAGATAGCCCGTCTGGGACTCGCCCACCTCTTTTTAGAAGTTCAGCAAATCATCCTAGACACTAAGGTGTTCTTGCTGGAACAAAAAGACGCGAACAGCGGTGCTGTTGTCCGCGAGGCACTTGATAAAGGCTTTGTAGACGCGAAAGACTGGCATCCCAGAAAAACTGGCGGTATCGACTGGACGAAGCGCCTCAGGTATAACGAGACCGTTCTCTCTCGAATCGGCGTCGAAGTACAAGTATCTGCACGAAGCGACCTGGTTGTGCGCGATCTCGTTCACCTGAGAAATAAACTACAGGAGAGCGAAATTGATATTGCCGTAATAATCGTGCCGTCTGATCGAATGGAAGTATATTTGCCCGACCGATACCCGCGGTTTGGCGAAGCCGTAAAATACGTTGAACATGAGTTCAAAGAGCGATGCTCACGCCTCTCGTAATCATTGCAATCGAGCACGACGGTCCCGCTCGCATACCCTTGGAGAAAAAGAAGCGGAAACGGTAGTTACACTGAGTCAAATATCCTGGTCCATTCGCGAAGCCTCGATTGGTTCCAGTCCGTCGGGCTCCAATTGCCCATGGAGGGAACAAACCGAGGTAGCGATATAGTAGTGACGGCCCCCGATCTTGTCCACGAGGGTAGCGTCCTGACGGTTCGTAAAATTGCGCTCGTGAAAATCGCCAATAGGCAACACAAGACGAGGACACTCCCCGTATTTTCCCTTCGGCCAAAGCTACGCTAAACTTTCTCACCTAGATCAGCCATGACCAATATCGACATAGACCGCGTAGCCGCCCGCATCGCCGAGTTGCGGCAAAAGCTCGAATACCACAACTACCTTTACTACGTTAAAGACTCGCCCGAAATCTCGGACGCCGAATATGACCGGATGTTCCGCGAGTTGCTCGAACTCGAGACGGCGCATCCCGAACTCGCATCGCCCGACTCTCCAACTCAACGCGTCGGAGGCGAGCCGCTCGAGCGATTCACAAAAGTCCAGCACCACGCGCCGATGCTATCGCTCGCAAACGCATTCAGTGAAGACGAGCTGCGGGCGTTCAACCGGCGAGTGTCCGGCTTGCTCGAACGCGAGGACGTCGCTTACGTAACCGAGCTGAAGATCGACGGAGTTGCAATGGCGCTGACCTATCAGAACGGCCGCTTTGTGCGAGGCGCAACTCGCGGCAACGGCATCGTCGGCGAAGACGTGACCGCGAACCTGAAAACGGTCAAGCAGATTCCGCTGCGGCTGAAGGCCGGCGGCGAGCGGATTCCCGAAATGGAAGTCCGCGGCGAAGTCTACCTGCCGCTGTCGGCCTTCAACGCCCTCAACGAAGAACGCGCCGATCAGGGGTTATCGCAATTCGCCAATCCACGCAACGCAGCCGCGGGTGCAATTCGACAGCTGGACCCAAAGGTCTCGAGATCTCGCGCGCTTTCGTTCTTTGGCTATGCTATCGGGTACATCGAGGGCGCCGAGTTGAAAACCCAGAAGGAAATTCTGGAGACGCTGCAGGAATGGGGCTTCCCGGTGAACACGAATTACCGCTGGCACGAGTCGATCGAAGGCGTCCTCAAGTTTTGCCATGATTGGGAGCCGAAGCGCGAATCGCTCGACTACGAAATAGACGGAGTCGTGGTCAAGGTTGACGATCTCGAAGATCAAAGGGTTCTCGGCACGGTCAGCCGCGATCCGCGTTGGGCGATAGCTTACAAGTTCCCCGGTCAGGTCGCGACGACCAGGCTGAATGAGATCGGCGTCAACGTCGGCCGCACCGGATCGATGAATCCTTACGCGGTGCTTGAACCGGTGAAACTCGGCGGCGTGACGATCAAGCTCGCCACCCTGCACAACGAAGACGACATTCGCCGCAAAGACATTCGCATCGGCGACATGGTCGTGGTCAAGCGCGCGGGCGACGTCATACCTCAAGTGGTCGGACCCGTGCTTGAACAGCGCACCGGCAAAGAAAAGATCTTCCATTATCCGGACAAATGCCCGTCGTGCGGACAGCCTGTCGTTCACGAAGAAGGCGAAGCGATGGCCTATTGCGTCAATCGCGATTGTCCCGCTCAGATTTTCGAAGGACTGAACCACTTTGTCAGCCGGGGCGCGATGGACATTCGCGGGCTGGGTCCGTCGACAATCTGGAAGCTGCTCGAACTCGGCTTCATTCGCAACGCGGCTGATCTTTACTCGTTGACCGCCGAACAACTGGCCGAGCTGCCTGGCTTCAAAGAGAAGTCGATTCAGAATCTGCTGGCGGCAATCGAAGAGAGCAAGAAACGCCCGTTCGAAAATGTTCTGTTCGCGCTGGGGATTCGGCACATCGGCGAAGGCGTAGCCGCCCTGCTCACCAACACCTTCCACGACATCGATGGCTTGATGAACGCGACCGAAGAAGAGATCTCTGGCATCATGGGAATCGGGCCTCGCATCGCGCACAGCGTGTACGAGTATTTCAGAGACCCGCGCAATCGCGAGTTGGTTGAGAGGATACGCGACGCTGGGCTGAAGATGGAAAGAGAAGAACGCGCCGTCAAGCGCGGACCGTTGGTGGGCAAGAGCTTCATCATCACCGGCAAGCTCGAGACGATGCCTCGCAGCGCGGCCGAGAAATGGATCGAAGAGCGCGGCGGCTCGGTGCTGCCATCGGTTTCGAAGAAACTGGACTACCTTGTGCTGGGCGCCGATCCGGGATCTAAGCTGGCCAAGGCTCAGAAACTGGGAGTGCAGACAATCACGGAGAAACAGTTATTCGAGATGGGAAGCGAATAATCGGGAGACTCATAATGGACACCTTTCAGGCTAAGAGCAGTTCCTTTGAAATCGAGCATCGCAGCGGAGCTATCAACCTTACGATCGACGCCGGAGATAACACAGTTGCCTTTTCACTTTCAGTTGTCGAAGCCTCCCAACTGGTGGCGATTCTTCACAAGCACATCAACGAAGCGGCCGTCGAAAAGCTCAGAAGCAGGAATTCTTAGTTTGTCCTCGGCGTTTACCTGGCCGTCTTTCGATGCAGGGAGCCTTCGAGATATTTGGAGAAGGCTTCCGGCTTTCCCGGGGGTGCGATATCGAACTGAAACGTCATGCCGTCGTTCGTGGCTTTGTTATAAGTGAATCGAAACCTCGGAGCAGACGGCGAAGGATCGCTGAGAAAGGTCAAGATCACCTGGTCTTTGGACAAGCTGACGGCGTAGCGGATGACGTGGCCTTCATTGTCGAAGTAGATTGCTCGCGTGGCCTGTCCTTCGGGCTCCTGATAGATCACCATCAAATCTGTGTGTGAGTATGCGGGCTTGTCTTTCGTCGCTGGATAGTCGGCGCGATTTCTTCGGACCAAAATCTTTCCTTCGAGGTCAAAGCTGAACGAGAAGCCTCCGTTGGCTTCACCTGGTGCGCCGGTGCCTTCTCCTACCCACTCGCCTATGAGGAAGCGGAACGCATCCCAGTTAGCGGCTTCTTTAGATTGCTGAGCCGAGGATTGCTGTGCTGATAACGGTATGGTTATAAGAACAAGGGTGAGTGATAACTTTAACGTCTTGATCATACGGGTGGGGTAGCTTTCAAACGGCAGACTTCGAGACCGGAAAGGACTCGGAGCTTAGCCATGTGCTTCAAAGCGCGTCACGAAGATTTCATTATGCATTCGCTGTCGTATTTCTTCCGGGTCCGCGCATTCAAGAAAAAGCTCCACGGCTTCTTTCAGGTTGGCAGTTGCCTCTTCCACCGTGGCGCCTTGGCTCGCAACATCCAACTCGGGGGCATAAGGTGACAAAGAGATCGTCTTCCTTTTCGAGAATGGCCGTATATGTGCTGCTGTTCATAAGCTTGCTCCTGACTGATTCAGGTGAACGGTATCATAGTGTCCCTCGAGTCGCTAGTTTGTAATACCAGCTTCTCGCTTCAAAGCGAGCTTCTCGTTCATCCAGACACACCGGCTTGCATCGTTCGACGTGAAGCCGAAACCCATCCAGAAGATTTGCGCAAGTTGGTAGTGCGCGTTCTTCCGGGTCGGGTGATATGGATGGCCGTGACCACTCGGCGCTTTCCCGGTTCAATCCCAGCACCAGCGACGCACAAGACCGCGCGTTAGGGTCACGGCTGATCACAATCAAAGCGGTCGGCGTGTTTTCTACCGCCCGTTTGAAACGAAACCACCAACTCAACTGAACGCGGCGAGACTGCACAGACGGAACATCTCCGAGGTCCAGGGCTACAAGACCAAAGCCGCCGCTTTGCAGCAACAGATCAGTCGCCTTGATCGAGTGATCTACATTTGAGCCACAGCGTATCCAGAGCAGTTGATCGAAGTCTACTCCGGCATGCGCGGCCGACGTTGCATCGAATGAGTCGCAGGTATCCACCAGAGCAGATACTTCCTGTCGATTAGTTGACGCCGCCAGCGCAGAGTGAAGGAGGCTGGTGCGTCCGGATGATGCAGGACCGAGGATTTCAGTGATGGCGCCTCGAGGAAAACCGCTTGTGATGCGATCGACTTCGGGGATGCCGGTGGTCATCACTTCGGCCGCAGGTTTTTCGCGCAGCTTGAAAGCAGAGCCGAAACGATGGGCCAGCTCGGATTCTATTTCTGCTTTTGAAAATGCTAGCTTCAAAGCGATTCCTGGAAATTTCGACCTATTCGACTTACTTGTCCTATATCAAGATCGAAAATCTCTGAATATTTTTGAAAATCATTTTCGGCTTGCTTGTGTATTACTGTCAAGCATAATATCGATTATTAAGGACGCCAGTTGAGGTCAGACTCGTGGCTGGACGAAAATTTCAAGACTCAGCAGAAAGCCTGATTCCGGAAAAACCGACCTTGCCCCGACTTCAAGAAGCCGCAGCCAATTGCAAGGCTTGCGATCTGTGGGAGAACGCTGCCCAGATGTCCGACAAACTTCAGTTTGTCGCTATCGCCGACACGCATTTGGCAGCACGCGACAAACTGAAGTTTGTCGGACATACCCTTTTGGCCCTTCGTGATGTACCATAACTTTTTCGGGTTGAGCCGGCATTGGCCGCAAACTGATAAAGAGCTTTCTAGGAGAACCAGAGGATGGGTGAGGAGTTTCAAAGCGACCAGGATTTTGCGCTCGGAGTAGAGGACTTCCCGTCCGAACGCGACTACAAGCTGCACTGCCTTCGCCATTCGACTTCGCACATAATGGCGGCGGCGGTCCAGCAAATTTTCCCCGACGTGAAGTTCGGCATCGGACCGCCGATCAAAAACGGCTTCTACTACGACATGATGTTGCCGCGTTCGTTGACGCCCGACGACCTCGAAGAGATCGAACGGCGGATGCGCGAGATCGTAAAGTCGGGACTTCAGTTTGCGCGAGAGAACTGGGACAAGCCGAAAGCCCTCGAATTCTTCGGATCGCACGATCAGAACTTTAAGATCGAATTGATCAACGGCATTCCCGGCGAAACCGTGTCGACGTACGCGATCGGCGACTTCACCGATCTGTGCGCGGGTCCGCACGTCAGGCGCACGAGCGAGTGCAAACACTTCAAGCTCACGTCGATCGCCGGAGCCTACTGGCGGGGCAGCGAAAAGAACCCGATGCTTCAGCGCATCTACGGCACGGTGTGGCCGACCAAAGACGAGCTCGAGGAGTACCTGCACAACATCGAAGAAGCGAAGCGGCGAGATCATAGAAAAGTCGGCCGCGAGCTTGAACTCTTCATGACGCATGAGTGGGCGCCCGGCGCTCCATTCTGGCTGCCCAAAGGCACGGTTATCTACCACACGCTTCAGGAGACGATCAGGCGGCTGCTCGCGCACAACGGCTACGTCGAGGTCAAAGCGCCTCTGCTGTTCAGCGAGAACCTGTTCAAGACTTCGGGACACTGGGCGCACTACAAAGAGAACATGTTCATCGTCCACGAGGATGAGCAGGACTACGCGTTGAAGCCGATGAACTGCCCCGGCCACATGCTGATCTTCGGGTCCAGGCGGCGCAGCTATCGTGAGCTTCCGCTCCGGCTGTCGGAACAGAGCGTGCTTCATCGCAACGAGCGCGCCGGCGTGCTTGCGGGACTCACCCGCGTGCGCCAGTTCCAGCAGGACGACGCCCACCTGTTTATTACTGAAGATCAGATCGGCGAAGAGGTGAACCGGCTGCTTGCACTTGTCGCCCGAGTCTACAAGGCGTTCGGTATGGGTTATCGCTTTAACTTGAGCGTGCGCGGCGATGATATGTCGAAGTATATGGGCGATCCGGCGGTGTGGGACCGGGCTGAGAAACTTCTCGCGGAAGCGCTCGAGGAGAACCATCTCGAATACACGATCGAGAAAGACGAGGCGAATTTCTACGGCCCGAAGATCGACCAGATGGTTCAGGATTCGCTCAAGCGCGAGCACCAACTCGGCACGATCCAGTTGGACTTTCAGCTTCCGCGAAACTTCGGGCTGAGCTACGTAAATGAGCACAACGCCGAATCGATCCCGGTCGTGATCCATCGCGCAATCTACGGCTCGCTTGAGCGGTTCGTCGGCATCCTGATCGAGCATTACGCCGGCGCGTTTCCGGTATGGCTTGCGCCGGTGCAAGCGAAAGTGCTGTCGATCTCTGAGAAGACCGCCGATTACGCGCGAGAGGTCTACGAGCGACTGCTCGCCGAAGAGATTCGCGTCGAGTTGGACGTGCGCGACGATAAGATCGGAGCAAAGATTCGCGACGCGCAGCTCGAAAAGGTTCCGTACATGCTCGTCACCGGCGCAAAGGAAGCGGAGTCGCGGGCGGTGGCTGTTCGCTCGCGTGAGAAAGGCGACGAAGGACCGGCGCCGCTTGACGAGTTCGTCGCGCGGGTAAAGGCCGAGGCGAGCTTTGACTATTAGTTCAACATTCTCCACCGAGACGTAGACTGACGACCGACGACGGATGACGGTCTTCGGTCTTCGGTCTCCGGTCGGCCGTCTACGTCTTTGCTTACAGACCTTCATTCAATGACCCAGGTTCTCGAGCTAGACCCGGAACGCCCGCAACAAAAGGCAATTGAACTTGCAGCATCGATCATTCGCAACGGCGGGCTGGTTGCCTTCCCTACCGAGACCGTCTACGGCCTGGGCGCGGATGCGATGAACGAGAATGCGGTGCGCAAGATTTTTGAAGCGAAGGGCAGACCCGCCGACAACCCGTGTATCGTTCACGTCGACAGCCGCGACATGCTTGACCGCGTCGCCGGCAGTGTAGGAGATAAGGCCGAGGGCCTGATTCAGAAGTTCTGGCCTGGCCCGCTTACTCTGGTGCTCAAGCGAAAGCCGGAAGTAGCGGCGTCGGTATCGGCAGGCTTATCGACGGTTGCCGTAAGAATGCCCGGGAACAGGATCGCGCTTGAGCTGATACGAGCAGCAACCACTCCCATCGCTGGGCCGAGCGCCAATGTATCTGGCAGACCGAGCCCAACGACTGCAGCGCACGTACTCGACGACCTGGGCGGGCGGATCGATTTGGTCCTCGACGGAGGGTCTACGAATATCGGAATCGAATCAACAGTGCTGGATTTGACTGCTGAACCGCCGGTGATCTTGCGGCCCGGATGGATAACGCAAGAGATGTTGAGTGAGGTGATCGGGACTGTAGAGGGTGTGGCTTCCGAGGAAGAGTTGCGGCGCTCGCCGGGCACACGTCACCGGCACTACAGCCCTCGCGCTCGAGTCATATTGATCGAGCAGGGCTCGGCAGAATTGCTGGAGCGTGTTTGCAGAGAATACTTGAAGACCGGCAGTGTCGGCTTCGCGGGTCATTCCTCTGTGGAGATCGATGACCCAGAGTTTTGTGCGCTTAGACTGGGAAGCAGCGCGAAAAATTATGCTCACTCGATCTATGCAATGCTGCGGCAACTCGATAAGAAGAACCCTCGCGTGATCATCATTGAAGGCATCAGCGAAGCCGGTGAAGGCGCGGCCGTTATGGATCGTCTTCGGCGGGCGGCTTCAGAGGGATAGATGATGGCGAAGTGGAAGTGCAGTATCTGCGACGAAGAGCACGATGAGATCACCATGGACATAGCGTACGCGCGACCTCAGCACTACTTTGAAATCCCTGAACACGAGCGGGACCAGCGCACCCGGTTCAACGATGAAACGAACGCCGACGTATGCATCAAGGGTGCACGAGCTGGTGCAAGCCGCACTTCCTGAGATCTTCGAATAGAGAGAATCAAAGATGAATCTTGACTCCATTCGCGACCATTGCCTCTCGCTTCCACACGCAACAGAAGACATACAATGGGGCAACGATCTGTTGTTTCGAATTTCAGGAAAGATCTTCGCCGGGATGAGTCTCGATCCGCCTCATTCGCTCTCGTTCAAGTGCACGCCCGAGAAGTTCGACGAGCTGATCGAACTTGAGGGAATCATCCCGGCGCCTTACACCGCTCGCAACAAGTGGGTCATGCTCGAACGCCTGGATGCGCTCAACGATTCGGAGATCAAAGGTCTTATCAAGAATTCTTACGAGATGATCTTTTCGAAGCTAACGAAAAGGGTGCAGGCGGAACTTACCGAGGCGAGGAAATCCGTGGCGGCCCGAAAGCGGCCGAGAAGACGCCCTGAAAATATAAAAAGTTCGTAGTTCGGCCTTCAGGCGGTAGTTCGTATGATAGTCTCCAGCGAATCGTTACGAACTTCCGCCTGAAGGCCGAACTACGAACTTTTTCCGAGGAGAATGAATGCAGGCACTAAAAAAACAGAATCTCATCGAAGACGGCCTCCAGCTTGTAAGCAATGAACCAGAGCCGCGCGTGGGTCATTCAGAAGTCAAGATCCGCGTCGAAGCGGCGTCGATATGCGGGACCGACCAGAGCATCTATCAAATCACATCAAGACCCGGGATGCGCGACGAGATGCTGAATTACAACGGCGGCGATGTCTCACGTTACAAGCCTATCATCGTCGGCCACGAGTTCTGTGGTGAAGTCGTCGAAGTCGGCGAAGACGTCCATCCCGGTGTTGCCGGCGTCGGCGATTATGTGACCGCCGAGATGCATATCTTCTGCGGGCACTGCCAGCAGTGCGCGACCGGCCAGCGGCACATCTGCAAGAACATTCGCGTGAAGGGCGTGCATCTGGACGGCGCGTTTGCCGAATACGTCGTTGTTCCCGCCGGCAATCTGGTGAACCTCGAACGCTTCGGCGGACGCGATGTGATACCGCCGCGGTTCGGGGCTTTTCTGGATGCGCTTGGCAACGCCGTGCACACAGTCATGGAAGGACGAGTCGAAGGCAAAACGGTTGCGATACTTGGATGCGGCGCGCAAGGGTTGATGTCGACCGCGGTTGCAAGGACGCTGGGCGCCGCGCGGATTTACATTACCGACTTTTCGAATCCGCGCGGATTCGACGCGCTCCACCTTGCAAAGCGTTTCGAGACTGCCCGCCAGCTTGGCGCGGATTTCTGTTTCGACACGAATGAAGATGCCGCGCCTGGTCAACAAAACGAAATGCTCCAGCGTGCCCGCGACGAACACGGCGGCGGTGTCGACGTCGTGCTCGAGATGTCGGGCGCCGAAGCTGCTTACAACGACGCGGGCACGATAGTGAAGAATGGCGGGCAGATTCTGTTACTGGGTATCCCGTCGCGGCCGCTGCGCTCGTATGATTTCGGAAAGTACGCTGTGTGGAAGGGCGTGACGATTCGAGGCATCTTCGGGCGGCGGCTATTCGAGACCTGGTACGCAATGCTGGACCTGCTGGCCGCGGAGAAGTCAGGATTGAAGGCGCGGCTCGCGAGGATCATCGCCCAGGAAATAGTCCCGCTTTCAGATTTCGAGCGAGGCTTTGAGTTGGTGCGCAACCACGAAGCTGTGAAGCTTCTCCTTACGCCGGATAGTAACCGTTAGCTGACGCGGAGGTAGAGCGTGATTACTAACATCTATATACAAGGATTCAAGAGCCTACAGAATGTTGATCTGACCCTCGGCCACTTGAATCTGTTCATTGGTACTAACGCCAGCGGCAAATCTAATTTCTTTGACGCACTCAGAGTCTTACAAGGCATAGGCTACGGGTTCACGATCGACGAAATACTTAACGGCAAACCAAAGAGCGCAAACAGTGATGTCTGGGAGCCGATAAGAGGCGGCAGCGGTAAGGCGGGTTTTATTAACAAGGTTGGCGGCAGAGCCAGCGACGCAATTATCTTTAGTGTTCAGTCAAGGGTGTCCGTCGGAACAAGTAATCCACATGTCCGCTATTTAATCGTCATCTCCCCCAAGGATGGCTGGGTTCTTGATGAACGCCTATCAGTCGGTGGCACCGAGGTATTCGACAGCCTTCCGCCTGATAGCTCTTGGGACAGGCCCCTCATTACAGTCCGCTACAACTCGAGCGGCCGGGGTCGCAAACCTCATATTCCGTTTCAGAGATCAAAACCCGTCTTACACCAGTTGTTGCGCGACCCGAGTTGCACTCCGAGTCATCGCAAGGTAATCGAAGCGGTGACGCGCGCACTAAGCAATACCCAGAAGGTTGACCCGTCTCCTGCGATACTTCGCGAATACTCGCAAGCGCAAACGGTTCGACGCATGGGAGAGCGCGGCGAGAATTTCGCGGCGCTTATAAACGCAATTTACGCGGACGAAACCACAAGGTCTGCATACGTCTCCTGGCTTAGACAACTGACTCCAACAGAGCTAGACGACGTGACGGTTCTAAAGGGCGCGCTTCAAGAACCATTGTTCGCAATAAGGCAAGGGAGTGCCGAATACCCTGCCCCGATTCTCTCGGACGGCACGCTTCGATTCGCAGCCATAACCGCAGCCTTCTTTCAACCAGACATGCCCGACATCCTTACCATCGAAGAGATTGAGAATGGCATACACCCGAGCCGACTCCGACTACTGGTTGAGTTGCTCAGATCGCAGGCATCGCAGGACCGACAGGTGATGGCGACGACGCACTCTCCGGTTGTGTTGGCATGGCTAAGGCCAAGCGAGTATTCGAGTACGTTCTTCTGTAGCCGCGATGAGGATACTGGCGCATCGCAAATCGTTCCGCTAAACAAAGTACCCAACTTCAACCAGATTGTGCAAAAGCAGTCCATAGGGGAGCTGTTCGCGGAAGGATGGCTGGAGGAAGCGCTGTGAGCTTCGATGTCCTCGTTGTGCCGGAAGACCCGACATACAACGGATACATCCTCAAGCCGCTTGTTGAGCGCATGATGCTTGAGTGTGGCAAGCCCAACTCTAAGGTCAAAGTTCTAGAGGCCCCAAGAGCGAGGGGCTACGAGCACGCGAAGGCCCTCATCGTTAATGAAGTGATTGATGGATGGGCTCACTTTAACCTCCTTCTGTTCTTGCCTGACGCCGACGGTAGAGACAAAAGAGCGGAGTTTGAGTATCTCGAGAGAACGGCAATGGATCGAGGAGTACTGCTGTTTTGTTGTGCTGCTGTCCAAGAAGTCGAGGCCTGGCTGCTCGCCGGGCATATCGATAAACTACAAGCGTCATGGTCCGACATTCGAAGTAACACCTCTGTGAAGGAGCAGGTGTTTCAACCGTTCCTTGAGGTGTACGGCGACTCTAAGCGTGCAGGTGGTGGAAGGGATTTGCTCATGAGGGAGACGCTCGCGAACTATGCCGGGTTGATTGGGCGCTGTCCGGAACTCCGCGAGCTACAGGATAGAATCTCCCAGAGCATGACTGAGTCCTAAAACCGCCCTACGTGCGTGTTCTTAATTAGTTCAGGCGCGGCGATGCTAACGCCGTGCGACGGCTCGTGCCAAAAGGTTCTAACGGGAGGAACGATGCCTATATTCAAGTACGTATGCAAAGACTGTGATCACGGTTTTGAGAAATTCGTGCAGACTTCTACAGTACTCGAGTGCCCTTCATGCAAGGGCACTACGCTTGAAAAACAATTGTCGGTATTCAACCTCGGCAACGGGCAGCGTGTGTTTGATCCCGGCCCGACGGTTGGACCTTGCGGTAGCTGCGGAGATCCGCGCGGACCGGGCTCCTGCTCTATCAACTGACCGGACCGAAAAGGGGCGTAACTGAATGAATCCGAGTGAACTCTACTCCACACTTAATCGCGAGCTTGAGAACATCAAAGAAGCAAAGACCTTCAAGTACGAAGTTCCGCTCGAAAGCGAACAGGGGGGCGATGTGATGGTCGGCGGCCGCGAGGTCGTGATGCTCGCGTCGAACAATTATCTCGGGCTCTCTAATCATCCACGCATCAAAGCTGCCGCGCATCGCGGGCTCGATGAGTGGGGCTACGGGATGGCGTCGGTCAGGTTCCTGTGCGGGACGGAGCCGATTCACGTCGAACTCGAACAGCGAATCGCAAAGTTCGTAGGCTGTGAAGCGGCAATTCTTCACTCTTCATGCTTCGCCGCCAATGAAGCTTTTTTCACCGCGCTGCTGGCGAATGATTTCGGTCAGACCGGCTATCAGGACGTGATCTACAGCGACCAGCTCAATCATGCGAGCATCATCGACGGCGTTCGTCTTTGCCGCGCGGTCGCCAAACAAACTGTTTCGCGTTTGTATCGCAACGGCGACGTGAATCATCTGCGCGAGATGCTCGAAGAAGACCGCGATAAGAATTATCGCATCAAGATCATTGCTACCGATGGTGTGTTCTCGATGGAAGGATTGCTCGCGCCGTTGGCGGAGCTTCGCAGTCTGGCGACCGAACACAACGCGCTGCTGTTTGTCGACGAATCGCACGCAACAGGTGCTTTGGGAAAGACCGGCCGGGGTACAATTGAAGAGCTCGGCGTGTTCGGACAGGTGGACGTAGTAACGGGGACATTCGGCAAGGCGCTGGGGGGCGCTTCGGGAGGCTTCATCGCGGGCCGCGCGCCGTTGATCGAGTTCCTTCGTCAGAAGTCGCGGCCTTATACCTTCTCGAACACGATGCCTCCCTCGGTCGTCGTCGCATCGATCGAAGCGATAACGATCATCGAGGAAGATCCGTCCATCGTTAACCAGCTTCGCGAGAACACCGCCTATTTCCGCCGTCGCATCGTCGAACTTGGATTCAAGATCATCGAGGGACGCCACCCGATAGTCCCGGTGATGGTTGGCGAAGCGGCGATCGCTCAGGACATGAGCCAGGAGCTGTTGAAAGAAGGCGTGTACATCAAAGGGCTCTGGTATCCGGTCGTGCCGAAGGGCGAGGCCCGTTTGCGCGCGCAGATCTCGGCGGCTCACACACGCGAGGATCTCGACCGGACGCTTGGAGCGTTCGATAAGGTGGGCCGGCGGCTCGGCGTAATCTCGTGAGCGTCTAAGCTCGTGCCTCTTTTCTTGTTTGTTTCCCGTTGCTCTGGCTGATTCAACTTTTTGAATCGACCCGGCGCGTCCGGCATCCAGCGAAAACAACCCTTCAAGCCCAGTCAAATCGGATCTCTCTAGAAACTTCGTCCCTTTTCCTGTCGTTTAATCAAAGTCTATCCGTTCAATATCAACAAACCGGCCTCGATGTCGGATTTGAAGTGTGCCTCAACAACAGTTCCTCTAAAAGGAGTAAAGGATGAAACCCAACTACTCGCGCGGCGTCCTTGCCGTTTTGATTCTTATCACGCTCGCCGCTTCCAGCGCTTTCGGTTTCAAAGATACCAACAGCAAACGGAAGATCGAGTTCTCAACTGACTCCAAAGAAGCGAAAGACTACGTTGCACAGATCGTCAACCGGATCGAGACGTTTCAATTCGGTCCCGACCTGAATGCTCTTGCGAAGAAATCGGTCGATGCCGATCCCAACTTTGCGTTTGGTTACTATCTTCTGGGGACCACGGCCGCAACACCGGAGGACGTAAAGAAGTACAGCGACAAAGCTGCTGAACTTGCGAAGACCGCTTCGGATGGAGAGCGACGATACATCGAGGCCGTTCTGCTCACTCGAGCCCAGAAGCCGGCCGAAGCCCTCACGATGTTTCTCGACCTGGTGAAACAGTACCCCGATGACCGAATGGTTCAGATGTTACTCGGTCAGGTGTACGCGAATCTCGGCAAACTCGACGAAGCAAAGGCCTCCTTTGAGAAAGCACTCCAGCTCGATGGCAGCACTCCTCGGGTATACACATTTCTGGGCAACACTGAATTGTTGAAGGGCAACTATGCGAAGGCCCGTGAGCTCTTTGGCGTGTCGCTGGCCAAGCAGGTGAAAGGCAGCGCGCCGTTCGGCCCCAACTACGGACTGGCATTCGCGTACATCTATCAAGGCGACATCAAGTCCGCGGTCAAGACGCTCGAGGCTTACGCGGCCGACTACCAGACCTCACCGCAGCAGCAGAACTTCCCGGCTGTGTTCATCTGGAATTCAATCGCACGATTGCACCTCGAATATGGCAAGGCCGAGGATGCGATGAAGGCTTACCAGAAGGGCTACGACACGATCCCCGGGAGCAACCTTGACGAGATGCAGAAGAAGATATGGCTGGGGAGGCTTCATCACGGCACGGCTCGAACGCTTGCGAAGATGGGCAAGCGTGAGGAAGCCTGGAAAGAGGCCGACCTGATAAAGAAGATGATCGAAGACGGTGGCAAGGATGGCGAGCAGTTCTGGCCGGCGTATCATTATCTGGCTGGCTACTTGAAGCTCGAAGCAGGCGATTACGCCAAAGCCGTCGAAGAGCTGAAGCAGACTGACCTTACCGATCCGTTCCACAAGCTTCTGCTCGCTCGCGCTTACGAGAAGAGCGGCGATGGCGTCAGTGCCCAGACGATGTACAAGGAGATCACCGAGTTCAACCAGCTCACGCTGGAACGGGCGCTTGCGTATCCGGAGGCTAAGAAGAAAGTAAAGGCCTAATCCGGTAGTTTGGCATGCTCGTAGTCGGGAAGGGTGGCTTGCCCCCGCTCCGGTTGGCCGGAGAAGTTAACTACGGAACATCGGTAGTTTGGCATGCTCGGTTCTGTTGTCTATTCTTCTAAGTCTTTCGATTTCCAATCACCGGGAATCAAAAGCGGCGTCGCGCGGACTTGCCGCAGCAGTCAGAAACGGGCCGCCCCTGCAATGTCATTAGCAACATTTGAAAACGCAACCCTCGCCGCGTAGACTGTCGATACTCTGTGAAGAGACTTCTGAGCACCGTTTCATTCATCGCTGTCATTGTCGCCGCCCTTCAGCCCGCGACGAGAGCGCAAACCTTCAAGGTCCCGTTCTCACGGTTTACACTCGAGAACGGCCTGCGCGTCGTTCTCTCCGAAGATCACTCGGCGCCGGTTGTAGCGGTAGCCGTGTACTACGACGTCGGCTCGCGCAACGAGGTGAAGGGCCGCACGGGGTTCGCTCATCTTTTTGAGCACATGATGTTTCAAGGCTCCGAGAACGTCCGAAAAGCGGCGCACTTCAGATACATTGAAAGCAACGGCGGCGTGTTGAACGCGGCTACGCATTCTGACTTCACCAACTTTTACGAGTTCCTGCCGTCGAATCAACTCGCGCTTGCGTTGTGGCTCGAGAGCGATCGCATGCGTTCTTTGAAGATCACCGCACCAAACCTCAAGAACCAGAGGGACGCCGTCAAAGAAGAGAAGCGCTTGAGTTATGACAACCAGGCATACTGGCCGGCCCTCTTGAAGATGGACGAGATGGTTTTTAGTAACTGGGCCAACGCTCATTCGACGATAGGCTCGATGAGCGATCTCGACGCCGCGACCGTAACCGACGTTGGCAGCTTCTTCGCGACTTATTACGCCCCCAATAATGCCGTGCTTGTGATCGCCGGCGACATAAACACTAGCGAGGCTGAAGCTTTAGTCCGCAAATACTTTGGCTCGATTCCCCGGCACAAGCCGCCGCCCCAGGTCGACGTCTCGGAGCCGTTCGAAGTGGCCGCGCGCACAGCCGCAATAGATGATACCCACGCTCAAATGCCGGCTGTCTCGCTGGCTTGGAAGGTCCCTGCTCGCCATTCGCCGGACTTCTACGCGATTGCGATGCTCAAGTCTATTCTGTGCGACGGCCAAAGCGCGCGGCTCTATCAGAAGCTCGTCAAGGAACGGGCGGTCTCTCTCGAAGTGCAGGGGACCCTGGAAGCGCGCCGCGGACCGGGACAGGTCGCGGTGTTTACAATCCACAAACCGGATACAAGAAGTGAGGACGTGCAGGCGATCGTCGACGCTGAGATCGAGCGGATCAAGGCTGAGGGAGTGACCGCTGACGAACTGATCAAAGTAAAGAATCAGTACAGACTGGATCGCTTTCTGGCCGGCTCGGAAGGCGAGAACTCAAGCCTCCAGACAGCGCTTGGCCGAGCGCTTGCTCTTGCCGAGTTCACGATGTTTGATGGAGATCCGTCGCTGATCAACGCTGAAATGGACCGCTTCCTCGCAGTCACCGCTGAGCAAGTACGCGATGCGGCTCGGAGGTACCTAGTGCCGGCAAACAAAGCGGTGCTCAGTATTCGCGCAGTGAGTGGCCAAACTCCGGGCGCGCCGCAAAGCAAAACGCCGTGATCAATCACCACCCAAACCAGGAACAGCCGATAACGCGAGCCAGGATCAGCCTGTTTGCGCTTCTATCGCTCGTGTTGTTGCTTGAATTTCTCAGCACTTCCGCGGTTGTGGGGAGCCCGCAGAGAGCGCGCGGCAAGAAGCAACCCGACGCATGGCGTAAACACCCTCCTAGATCTGATGCGCCAAGACCTTTCACGCTGCCGGCGGTCCGTGAAACCAGGTTTGAGAACGGCCTGACAGTTCTGTTCGTTGAAGACCACAGATCACCAATCGTCACGATTCTCGTAGGCATGCCTCCGGCGATTGCGCCCTCAGGAGGCATCGCCGAGTTGACGAGTCAGATGGCGCTTGCGGAGGCGGCGGCTGAACTAATCACCGAAGGCGCGGGTTCCCGAAGCAGCGAACAGTTGGCTCGCGAAGTGGAGACGCTCGGTGGACGCCTCTCGTCATCAGCGAACGACGACTACGCTGAGGTGGCACTGTCTGTCGTGGCAGAGAACGCCGAGCGAATGATGGATTTGCT
>WNFR01002643.1_pt1 | contig 18904 bp, 12 predicted proteins | sample 5400221 | NCBI WGS metagenome assembly WNFR01 (sample SAMN13153357, study PRJNA577476) | soil metagenome | isolation source: 40 cm soil under Madrone tree | place: USA:California | collected 2016-06-14 | reverse complement strand
GGAATCTACGATCTCGAAGTGTTCAGAGCCATTGACCAGGCACGCGCTCGTCTGCAGAAAGCGGATAAGGATCTGGAAACGCTGCGAAACGAGCTTTCCTACAAAGAAGAGCAAGCAAACCTGGGGAGGTGACCCGTGGAATTCCGAAAAGTCGTCGCCTGCAGCAAGTGCCAGCAGCCCATCATCTCTGGAGCAGACCTCGGATACGTCTGCTTCAAGATTCCAGGTATGGACGGCTATCACTTCTTCCACTGCAGGTTTCGTAGCGGGGACTGCTGGGAAGCTTACCTGAGCGAGAGCCGACAAAAGTAGGAACGGCAAAAGTTATCAGAAGGAGCGTTATGGCGAAATTGATGGCGAAACAGAGAGAGTCCAATTTGACCGAAGTGGAAGCCATACTGCGAGCCAGGGAAGGCGACGCCGCTGGTTTCGAACACCTCTACAGGGCGCATTGCAGACGCGTATACAGCGTGTGCCTACGCATGATCAAAAATCCGGCTGACGCCGAAGATTTGACCCAACAAGCATTCCTACAGCTCTTCCGAAAAATCGGCACGTTCCGTGGTGAGTCAGGTTTTTCGACTTGGCTGCACAGAGTGACTGTGAACATTGTGTTAATGCATCTGCGCCGAAAAAAGCCGACCGAACTTCTAGCCGAAGACTTGGAGCGCCACAACTCAAATGGCGAGAGTCCACGTGAACTCGGTTGTGGCGACGCTTCGACGCTAGGCGCGATCGATCGGTTAAACCTTGCGCGCGCGATTCGCAAGTTGCCGTTCGGTTACAAACAGATTTTCCTGCTCCATGACGTCATGGGGTACGAGCACAGCGAAATTGCAACCTCGTTGCAATGCTCTGTCGGCAATTCCAAATCCCAGCTTCACAAGGCCCGTAAGCGCCTGCAGTTGCTGCTGGATGGCGGAGCAGGGCAAGCAGAACACAATCTCGCCTCCGCAGCGTGCAGAGATGCAGCCGTCACCGGAATTGGACCGAAAAGGCACCTGGACGTCACGTATCGATTAAGCGGCACCGCTATCTTGCAACTAGGCCAGCGGTCCGGCTGAAGCTAGGCCAGATTCTAGTGCAAGCAGTGGGATGCCACAAGAGTCTGCACCAAGACCTCGCGGATCAGCGGCCCTTCTAAGTTCGAAAAATAAGGAGAAAGAAAGAAGTGCACAACAATCCTCGTAAGAAGTCCGTGGGCGGCACAGCCGCTCGCAGCATCATCCGTGGAACGCTGGCGGCTCTCGCAGTGCTGGCCGTCTCCGGCATGGTTTATGCGCAAGAAAAAGCTCAGGAAAACAAGGAACAAGCTAATTTCAGCTCAATACCGAGCCCAACCACCACCATCCCGCCGCCGGCGGGAAACTCTGCATTCCTGTTGGGCCACGGTGTCGGCACGCAGGGCTATGTTTGCCTGCCCACCGGCGTAGGCGCCGCTTCCTGGACCGTCAACGGTGCCCGCCCCGAAGCCACACTTTTCACCCATATTTTCGGCGAAGCGGTGCAGATCATCACCCACTTCCTCAGCCCCGTCGTAAATCCCAACGATATCGGACCAAAGCCGTCACGTTTCGGGGACGTCACGTGGCAGAGCTCCTTCGACAGCAGCCGCGTCTGGGCACAAAAGCAAAAGTTTGTTACTGCGGGAACTGAAGCCAGTTGCCCGAATAGCGGCGCGATTGACTGCCTCCTGCTGCAGGTGATCGGCTCCGATGAAGGACCCGCCGGCGGCAGATTGCTAACCAAGACCACTTTTATCCAGCGCCTTAACACCAACGGCGGATCTGCACCTGCGACAGGTTGCCTGGTGACCGGTGACGTGGGCAGGCAAGTTCTCGTGCCGTACTCGGCCGACTACTTCTTCTTCCGCGCCGACAACTAAGCACTTCCCAGCCCGGCGATCATTCGGGTGGTGCACGCGAAAGTCGCATCAGTATCAACGCTCTTCGCGTGCGCGCCCGGTGGTCACGGCAAAAAACGACTTCTGGGAACCGTCGTGTCGCAATCCGCCAGCGCACGGTGGACGTCCACAATGAATCTGTCACTGGCGTGATTTCTTGCGGCAGCGTGTTCACGCTCATCCCCGCTTGGTTGTAAGCACCTGTGCGCTTTAGGAGGCAGCACAATGAAACACAAAATTGCTATGTATTTTTCTTCGTTCATTCTTTTCGGACTTCTGTTTGCCGCGGCCAACGCCACCGCGCAGACGATTGCCTACCGGCAGGTTAATCTCTCCTCGAACCTTCCGAACGTGGCCAACCATGTCACGCCAGACTTGGTGAATCCATGGGGGGTTGCTTTCCTTTCCGGCCAGCCATTCTTCATTGCTGATAATAAGGTAGGTCGCGTCACCGTTCATGACGCAACGGGTTCTAGCGTCGTGCCTGCCAGTTTCATCGTCCCGAATGCGGCCGGGACCGGATTTGAAACTCCAACCGGAATTGTTGCCGATCAGAATTCATTCTTTGGCGACCCATCGCTTGTCAAACCTTTCATCCTGGTCACCGACGAGGGAACAATTTTCACTTGGGGCCCGGACGCTCAAGGCAATCTTCCGCAGCAAGCAACACCACGTCGTCGTCGGACAAGCGCAGTCTACAAAGGTGCGGCGATCCTGAACTCTTTTTCAACTGCACCAGCTTTGGCGGTCACTGATTTCAACGGTGGATTTATCGATACCTTCCTTCACGGATTCGTGGCTGTGGCTCTTCCCGGTCCGTTTACGGATCCGAATCTGCCCGCCGGTTACGCGCCTTTCGGGATTCAAGTGATTGCAAGACAGGTCTTCGTGACCTATGCGGTGCAAGATGCCGCCAAGCGCGACCCAGTCGTTGGCAAAGGAAACGGCATCGTCAATGTCTTCGATATGGATGGCAATTTCGTACGGCGATTCGCCACCGGCGGCGCTTTGAACGCTCCTTGGGGAATCACTCAAGCCAGCGCCAACTTCGGCCCCTTCAGCAACGATATCCTGATTGGCAACCTCGGCGATGGAACCATCAACGCATTTGACCCTGCCACCGGAAACTTTCTCGGCGAAATCGACGATGGCGACGGCAACATCATCTCGAATACCGACGTTCACGCTCTGACCTTCCGGCCCGACGGATTTGGTGATTCGAATACTCTCTACTTCTCCGCGGGAATCGAAAACCAACAGGATGGCCTGTTCGGCGCAATCACCATTGGTTTCACCAGCATAACCAGAGTATCTGCTCCAGCCACCCAGGCCAATACAAGCGTCACGATTACCGCCACCGTTGCGCCTGGGCCTGCCAACCCGGGAGCACCGACCGGCAACGTAACCTTTCGCGATGGCGCTACCGTAGTCGGAACCGCGCCGTTGGTCAACGGCATGGCCAGTTTCAACGCCGTTCTCTCTGGTGTGAGCACTCATAACATCACCGCGTTATACAGCGGAGATGTGGCTTTCTTGGCCAGCAGCGCTTCTGCGCCGGTGGACGTCACCGCGCCTCCCGCGGATTTTTCTCTGGCTGCAGCTCCCTCTGCCGCAACCGTGACCGCCGGCCAGTCCACTCCATTCATGCTGACCGTCGCACCTTCCGGTGGTTTCGCGAACAACGTCACGTTTTCTTGCTCGACTGTTACCGGCATCACCTGCACCTTCAACCCTGCTTCGGTTACTCCCTCCAACGGGAACGCCAGCACCACGTTGACGGTCACCACCTCCGCCAGCACTTCTCGTTACGGACTTCTGATGCCGGACCTGATCGGCCCTTGCGCTCTTCTCCTCGCCTTGGCCTTGTTCTGCCTCGTGATCGCGCGTGGCGGAAAACTTCGAAACGCTCGCGCTTCGCTGCTGACCGCAACGGCAGTGCTGGCGATTGTTGCCCTGGGGCTCGCCATCGGCGGTTGCGGTGGATACGGCAGCAGTACACAGCCAAACCGGGGTACGGCTTCAATCATGGTCACCGCCCAGTCTGGAACTATTTCTCACACGACAACCGTCATGGTCACGGTGCAATAGTATGGAAAACCCCCAAAAGCAAATGAAGTGTATTGAGCTGCAAGTATGAGCAGGTTTTCCGTGCAGCCGTGTGCAGCGGTTGCTGGTCGTCGGGCCTATGGCTGTGCTTTTGCTTAATTGTTGTGCCGGCGCGCTCGTAAAGAAGCTCGGAAATTCTACAATCCCTTGCTGGAGTAACTCGATGAAATTCCTAAGTGTCTTTGTGCTTTCGCTTGTGGTATTGACTCTTGACGTCGCAGCTGTCGGCGAAGACAAAAACTCCCCAGCACAAAACGGGAGTTTCATCACTCTCAAGCAGGGCGACGGACGTGAATTCCGTGCCTTCGTTGCTGGACCTGCAGACGCCAAGGCCGCCATTTTAATTGTTCATGATTATTTCGGCATCTCCGATGCCACCAAACAATCAGTGCAGCGCCTTGGCGCTCTTGGATACCGCTCGGTTGCCGTCGACCTTTATGGAGGCAAATCAGCCACCAGCCATGATGGCGCTGTCAAGCTGATGCAGTCTTAAGACGGAAACGCATCCAGCAAGATTTTGCAGGCTGGACTGGATTATCTAAAGCAACCAGGCAGAAAGCTGGCTACCATCGGATTTAGCATGGGCGGACAGGAATCGCTCAATGCAAATTTGAACGATCCGCAAGCAGTGAGCGCGAGCGTAATCATTTACGGGTTCGGCTTCGACAAAATCGATACAAGACAGCTCGAGAAACTCAAGAGCACGGTCCTGGTCATTGCCGGCAGCGAAGATTCCGGTGCAATGCAAGCCGCCATCCATTTTCTCTCCACCAACAACAAGCCCTAGGACGTTCTAGTTTGCTAAACCGTTTTAGGGGCTAAAACTCCTAACGGGGGTTCGAATCCCCCCTCTCCGCCAGAATCCTTTATCCCCCACATCTTCATAAAGATGCGTCATGTGAAAAGTGCGGGCTACTGTCCGGGCTGAAATGCAAAAACGCCGGATTTCTCCGGCGTTTCGGTGCTAACCAGTAGGTATAGGTATAGGTATAGGTAACCAATGCAAGGGGATAACTCGAGATTTTACAAACTGGTGGTTTCGTCACTCCGAGCGGAGGGCGTCGATGGGATTGATGGAGGCGGCTCGGAAGGCCGGGATGGCGGCCGCGGCGATGGTGACCACGGTCAGTGTCGCGACGACAGCGGTCAGGGTGAGCGGGTCGTGCGAGGAGACACCGTACAGCATCGTCACGACGAAGCGGACGGTGAAGAAGAGCGCCAGTGCGCCGAGCGCAAGTCCCCAGGCGAGCAGGCCAAGGGCTTCGCCGAGCACCATGCGCAGAACTGATCCGCGCGAGGCTCCGAGGGCGACGCGGACGCCGATTTCGCTGGTGCGTTGCGCAAGCCCCGCAGACAGCAAGCCATAGAGTCCAAGAGCGCTGAGGAGTAGAGCGAGAAGGCCAAAGAAATTGGCGAGCAGAGTGATTAGCTCCTGGCTGCCAAGTGCGGCATCCATTTGTTCTCGAAGGGTGACGAAGAGTACAAGCGGGATGGTGGGCGCGATTTCCTCAATCGTGGTGCGAAACGCGTCGACGGCCTGGGACTTCTTGGTGGTATTCATCAGAAAAACCAGGTTGCCGAGCCTGTCAATACGCTGCACGGATAGTGGCAGATAGATAGTTCTGGGCGGCGCCTGGCGGAGGTCGAAAAACTTTGCGTCTTCAGCGAGCCCGACCACTCGGCACGAGAATTCGTCTTCAAAGTCCGCGGTCTTGCGGCTGCGCACGTACTGACCGACCGGCGATTGGCCTGGGAAAAAGAAGCTCGCCGCCGACTGATTCAGAATGCAGACATCGAGTTGGCGATCACTCTTCTCGAATTCGCGTCCATAGAGTACGCGCGTTTGAATGGTGCGGAAATAGCCGGCGCCAACGTCGTTGTAGGGCATCTGCGTGTCTTCGGGCGGATTCGGCCCGCTCGACACCGCCAGGAAATCGCCGGTGAGCTTTTCTCCAGTCATTGGCGTCTGCGAAACCGCGGTTGCGGAATTCATCGCCGGCATTTCCTGGAGCCGGTCGACCATCCGCTGATAAAGGTTGAGCTTCGTGTCGCCTTTTAGCCCAAGCGTATGCATCGGCGAGGTTTGGATCGTGACGTGATCGAGGTCGAAGCCGGTATTTTCCGAGCGCAACTTCACCACGCTTTGCGAAAGCAGCGTCGCCATCGCGACCAGCACAAGCGACAGTCCCACCTGAACCGGCACAAACATCCGTCCGGCAATCTGTCGCCGCCCGCCCATGCCCGTCCGCGATTTGAGGAGCAATCCTGGATCCGTGCGTGCTGCGCGCCATGCCGGCAGAGTGCCAAACAGCAAGGTTGTGAGGACCGCGAACGACATCGACATCCAGAACATCGCCTTGTCTGGATGCACGTCAATCGATTGCGACATCATCGGATTGCGGAAGAAGCGCAGAAGCAAATCACTGCCATACCACGCCGCCACAGCTCCTAGCGCACTGCCCGCAATTGCGATCACAAAACTTTCAGTCAAATACTGTCGCACGAGGCGATAGGCGGAAGCTCCGACAGCCGAGCGCACGGCGAACTCGCGCTGTCGCGCCGCGATTCGCGCCATCATCAAGCCACCGATATTCACGCAGCAGAGCAGCAACACCACGCCGACAAGTCCTTGCATCAGGTACAACGGCTTCCTGTACATGCGACTGACGTAGGTGGGCAATCCGGCGCGCGCGGAGTTCACAACGAAATAAGCCTTCTCAACATACGGGATGTGCTGGTATTTCGCCGGAATGTAGCGGGCGAAGAGATCCTTTTGCATCGCGGCAGCTTCGGCCCCAGCCTGCTGCATGGTGACGCCCGGCTTGAGGATGCCGATCGCCGAGATACCCCAAACTGCTTCCGGATCATCCAACGTGGCTTTGCCAGCGAGCGTGTCTTCCATCTGCAAGGGCATGTATATTTTTGGCTCCTGGCCGGGCCGGACGCCGTGAAAATCTGGAGGAGTAACACCGACAATCGTGGCGGTGATTTCCTTGTGCGAGTTTTGGTCCAGAACTTTGAGTTGAGTTCCGATGACATCGGGCGAGCGACCGAAGCGCTCGCTCCAGAAACCGTAGTTCAAGACAACGGGCCAGCCGGTGTGTGGACCGCCCCGCACGTCGTCGTATGGCGCGATCAGCCGGCCACGATAGGGCTGAATGCGCAACAGATCGAACGCATTGCCGCTGACCAGCACGCCGTAATAGTTGCGGATCGTACCGTTGTCGTCCTTCATCAGCACATCTTCGCCGCTCCATGCCGAAAGTTCGCGGAAGGACGTTTGCTGGGCCTGGTACGCCTGCAGCATGCGATACGGAATGGACGAAGAGTTCTGCTCGGACTCAGGCTCCGCGGCGGAAGCGATACCGATTTTGACAAGCTGCCACGCCTGCGGCGTCGGCAGGCTGCGCAGAACGAGGCCATAGAGCAGCGTGAAGATCGCGGTGTTGGCGCCGATGCCGAGCGCGAGTGTGAGGATCGCGGTCAGCGAAAGAATCGGGTTCTTGCGAAGGGAGCGAAGGCCTAGGAGTACGTCGCGGTAGATGTTGTGAAGCATGGTCGGAGTTTAGCTCGGATCCAATCGATTGGACAGATAGTTTGACGATGAAACAGCGGGACGGGTATGAGCTTTTTGGCTCCGGGCTACTGCGGGCTACTGTTTTTCGGCACTTTTTGGACTTCGTACCCCTTCACAGGACTTCGCGGCGCTTCAAGCGGGAAGTTTGAAAGCTCGCGGTAGTAAAGGAGATCGCGGCAATTCCCCTTGTAAAACGAGCCTTCCAAGAAACTTGGGGTTTAAGTCCCCCCTCTCCGCCAGATCCAAGGGGGTCCGAGCAGGACTGGCACTTTCCTGCATTTTCTTTCAAGGCGTGTTCAAGGCCAAACCGGACTAGTCATCTCCATGGCGCTGCCAGGTTTTTGTACAGAACTTTACCGTCCGTAAGCGCCCTGTGCTTCGCTGGATTTTCACGAAGGCGCTTCAGGTCGGCCGCCGTTGCCATTTCCAACTCTACAGGTTCCTCGCTGATCTTCCGGATCCGTTTACAACCTCCGTCCCCGGGTTCGCCAAAGTGCAGTCTTTATGTCAATGCCGCGCCATCGCTTATTCCGCCGTCCTAGTGGGTATTGTCGGATTGGGCTGTAGCCGGTCGCGGCCTTACATCGGCATCAGTAAGGCCCATGGCCCATTTGATGGCCTCCACATACATTTTCTGGATCCTGGGATCGTCCCAATTTTGTTCCTCATGGCCCAGCGTTGAGTAAAAAACGCGTCCTTTTCCGTACATCTTGGCCCAGGTCACGGCAAAATCGAGATCTTTGCGGTGAACGCGAGGATTGTTCAGATCCAGCTTGGAGGCATCGAGCCGCATCAGGACGCGGACTTTATCTCGCGAATAGTCTTTCATCTGATAGATTTCGTCCTTCAGCACAAACGACTTTGGCCACTGCTGCATGCCCGGGAAGTCTGGGTCCTCGATGAGAATGGGCGCGTCAAAGGTGCCCCAGGGATGTTCGTCGAAGTATCCGCCAATCATCTCGCCGTACCCCGGCCAGGACGTGAAGGTGATGGTGGCGCTGTGTACGCCAACAAAGCCCTTTCCGTCGTCATGGACAAACGATAGGAGCGCAGCTTTCTGTTCCGTGTTCATCCCCAGGTCGCCGCCGGTATAGAAGAGTACGGCATCAAAATCGTTTAGATTTTTTGCGTTGTATTCGAGCTTCTGCTTTGTGAGAACTTCGGTATCCGTCCGGATTGTTGTGGTCCACAATCCAGTTTCCCGGCCGAGGCGCTCGATGGTAGCCATGGCGTGGGAAACGGCCTCGTGGCGGTAGCCTTTTTCTTCTCCGAGGACCAAAAGATGCTTCTTCGGCTGAGCGGTCGTCTGCGCCCCGCAGCGGCCACTGAAGGCCACAAAGAGAATGAGCAATACCATCCGTAGCATCTTCACTTATGATCCGCCACCCATTCCTGCCAGCGATAGAACTATTTCTGGTTCCCGAGCCAGAGAATCGCGTTTGCGAACAGCATGTTTTGTGTCGCGTCGGAGTAAATCTTTTCCCCGTTTGCGCCATGGCCCATGTTCATGTAAATCATTCTGTACTTCGTGTTGGTCCAGACTACTGGAAGGTCGCCGCTGGGGATTACGTCCTTGATGCCGAGGGGATAATTTGAGGGATCAAGCGTGACAAGAATCCGGACATTCTTGTTCAGGCGCGGACTGGGCTTCCAGAGATACCATTCGTTCGCCGGGGACATGAAGGTTGCGGGAAGGTCCTTGGTCGCGGGGCTGGTGCGGTCATCCACAACCAATTTCGCAGGAAGGGGCGGCCAGTTGTTCGTGTAAAACACTGCTCCGCCCATGAAATCTACAAACCAAGGCCATTTTGTCGTTTCATCGTTGTAGCCGGCGACGTGAAACCCGACCCAGCCACCGCCGTGTTCCATGTACTTCTCGAAGGCCGCCCTCTGCTCAGGAGTTTGCGGAAAATTGTTCAACCATAGGATCAGTCGGTAGGGCCTGAGGTCTTTTTCGTTGAGCTTTGCCCAGTCCGTGGTCGCGTCAAACACAAAATTATTCTTTGCTGCCAAATCCCGATAGAAGGCGAGGGCATCGTTGGCAGTGTGTACGTGATCTGGTTCGACATCGGTGGAGTAGAAAGCGAGTACCTTGAAACCGTGGTCGCTGGCAGCGACAGTCCCATCCCAAAATAAGAGCAAAAGAGCAAATGCGAACAGTGCCCGAATCCCAGTGGTTATGTAGTTCCTGCGATTTATTTTTCCAAGAACAGTGCCATGCGTCATTTTGCGTGATTCTCCTGCTGGCCAGCAGCCCAGAAAATGGAATTGGCAAAAATCTGCGTGAAGGATTTGTTGTCGAAATGCTCAGGACGGTGGCCCATGAAAATGTAGATGTTCCTGGCCTTCACGTGCACGTTGGTCCAGATCACCGGATGGTCTCCCATCTTAAGATCCGTGGCGGGTGTATAGGTTTTCTCGTCCACGCTTGCCAGCACGTGGACGTTCGGCCGCGGTGAGGTGTCGTAGGTGTACCACTCTTCGTCTTTGATCACGAACGGCGAAGTGATACCTTTCATCGCCGGGTGGTTCTTGTCCTCGATGGTAACCGCTCCAGTAACAAACGTAGCGATATAACTCTTGAATCTAATTTCTCCCATGAACTGGTGGAACCACGGCCACATCTTGAAGCCATCGAATTCACCCAGCAGGGTGGCGTGATGAAATCCGATCCAGCCCCCTTTACCTTGGTCGATGTACTTGATGAAGGCGGCCTTGGCCGTGTCTGTCCAATTGTAAGGAGGGTAGTTCAACTGGATAAACAGACTGTATTTTGCGAGAAATGCGTCATCGATTTTCTCTGTGTCCTCAATGTAGTCCACATTGAAATTATTCTCGCTGGCTAATTTCCCAAGCCAGATCTTAGCCTCGTCCACAAATAGCTTGTGAATACCTCCGTGTTCCGTCAATGCAATCACACGAAAGCTTGGGGCTTTGCCTTGCGCGGCAACCACGTCATTCAGAAACAATGCTGCAAACGCGGGGAGCAGGACGAGCATCAATATTTTGGCATGTGAGTTTCGCAAGGCTCTGTATGTATTAGTGGACGTGAATAGCTCCTTCCGGCGCGGATAACTCTTTAGCGGACATCGTCGCGTCAAATTTCAAATTGAAGAATCCGACCATCATCTCATCCCAGCTCTGTTGCCCCCAGATCACAGATTTGGTGGGATCCGGGTTCTCGGGATTGTTTGGCGAATTATCGAAATGAGCGGTGCATTCAATTTTCGTGCCTTCGGGAAGATCAATGGGTTCCGCGAGGTTGTACCACAGTTGCCAATGCCAGTTGTAAGCAGGCACGCTGAGGATCGTCTCCTTCTTGCCGTCGGGAAATACCAACCTGTACTCAAACGCTTTCCCGCGCGAGTGCATGTGTGGATGCAAAGCGACGAGCTTCACGTTTTTGCGCACTTCAAACGTGGCGTTCACGTTGTAATCCGGATCGCCCGGGGGAATCTTGAATGTTCCGTTAGAAGCCGAGAGCGTCAGCACACGCTCTTTCGGGGGCGTCTTTGCAAAAACAAGTCCGAGCTTAGTCTGGTCCCGTGTAGATTTTCCGTTCGGAGTGTAATGAACTTCAAAGACGATGTCGGAACCGGCTTTGATCAGCTTTCCCTCGCCCGGATGTAGAATCTCGGCGGGCTGCCCTGGGGCGTAGCCGACAAGAAAGTCGCTCGGCAGTGCACTCGTGTCCGTCTTCTCGTCGACCTTCGGAGGGGGCGCGATAAAGAAAACTCCGGGCTTCTGGTCCTTGAAGTAATTCGACCCGGGCTCGCGGAGGTAGGCAATGATGTGGTGAACCACGGCACGGTCGGTTGGGCGAACTTCGAGCATCTGCACCCATTTATCTTCCTTGAAACCGGTAGCGACAATCACATACTGATAGTCAATCACTCCCACAGCAGGCACCGAAAAAGGCTTGGGCAGCTGAAGCACAATGTCTGGCGTGGCAATGCCCCAACCCTCTACAAAACTCTTCATCGGAGGAGGCATATTTTCCGCGGCGCCCTTCTGCGCGCCTCCGTTCACCCATGCGACTAGGGTCCGAATTTCATCCGCGGATAACGATCGTTCGTTGGCAAAATGTCCGTATTGGGGGTCGGCAAACCAAGGCGGCATAATTCTTTTTGTGACCACCATCTTGATCGTGGCAGCCCACAGCCGCGTTTCCTCATAAGTGAGCATGGAGAAAGGTGCTGCTTCGCCAGGCCGATGGCAGGTTTGGCAGTGCTTCTGCAAAATCGGCGCTACGTCCTTGGTAAACGTCGGAGGGGGATTGTTCGGTTCTTGTGCACGCGCGCCGCCCGCGGAACCGAGTACAGACACGAGGAGAATCGCGAAACTTGGGACAGAGCGTCGTGCTAATTCCACTTTTCCTCACCTTCGACAATCGCAATGCAGCGGTCGATAGGAAGATCATTGAAGCGCTGAGTTTCACTACCCAGCAGCGGCCATTTTACCCCAAGACAATCGATTCGCTCGCGCTTTCCCAAACCCGGGACGATAGCCCAAGAATTGCCGCTTGAGCATCCGGATCCAGCGGATCGCTTTTTGGCCGCTACAGCAGAAGTGCTTGGCCTGACGCTCGTGACCGCCGACCGTCGACTGTTGGGCTTGGGGAAGATCGCCACCCTGGCAAACCGCCGAGTGCAGTCTATTTGCGGCAATAAGGTTCCAAGACCTCCTTCGGGGAAATTGTCCAACTCGCCAAAACCCGGCGCGTCGATACGGTCGCACGACTGGTTTCGCAATTGTGCCCCAACAAGAGTGGTCTCGGGGCGAACAACGGCCTCAAGAACGTGGGCCTTGAGAATATGGCGATCAATTCGACCCACTTCCAGTCGCCAAACCTAAACGACTTCTGTGCTACTGTTTTTGCTACTACTCCGGGTCGATTTGAGGCTTCTGGGACCCGCTTAAACACTGGCGATTCTTTCAAATGGAAACAGCGCCTTGAAAACAAGAGACACACCAACACTCACCTAGGTCTCACCTCCCACTCACCAATTGGGGTTTCAATTCCCCCTCTCCGCCAGCTATGTCCTATGTTCCTTCCCATCGGTTAGACCCACTTACCAACTTTGTGCGAAGATGCTTCTTGGGTAACAAGACTGAGCCGGGGCCTGATGCCATCCTCGCGATCCCGTCAACCTAGGTGCTTCTCTCGCGCCACTACAGTGCAAGCCATTTGTGCCACTCTTCTTTTGAATTCCGCGCTTGCCCAGCAAAAACCAGCAGAAAAGGAACCCGTCCCTAATCGGCAGAGCGGCATGAGCACCGGCAGCGCGCACGCTCCAGTGAAGGACGCCCTTTCGCGACCGATCACAGCCGGAGGCTTTGTTGACGACGCACTAGTCGTTTTTGCCGATGTGACCCATGCGGCCGGGATCGACAAATTTCATCATCGGTCAGGGGGGCCCGAAAAAAGGACGATTCTGGAGACGCCTGGTTCCGGGGTGGCGCTGCTCGATTATGACAACGATGGCTGGCTGGATATCTATTTGCTGAATGGCTCAACGTTTCCAGCGCTGAAAGGCAAGGAAACTCCGCCACGTGCGATGCTGCTACACAACAACCATGACGGAACATTCACCGACGTCACAGAAAAAGCTGGCGTGGCCAATGAAAGATGGGGCTTCGGCGTGGCGGTCGGAGACTTCGATAACGATGGCTGGCCGGACATTTACGTATCGAACTTCGGCAAGAATCGTCTCTACCATAACAATCACGACGGCACATTCACCGACGTTGCGGAAGCTGCTGGTGTCACACTCGGGGGATGGTCGACCGGCGCCACATGGGGAGACTACGATCATGATGGCTATCTAGATCTGTTTGTTCCCGGCTACGCGAAGTTCAATCCCGATAACCCTCCGATCGCGGGCAAAGGCGGGATTCCGGAGGGGTTTTGCCAGTTTCGCGGGGTCCAAGTCATGTGCGGTCCACGGGGCCTGCCGGGGGAGGGCGATCACCTCTTTCACAACAATGGCGATGGCACGTTTTCAGACGTGAGCGTGAAAGCAGGAGTCGCTGACGCGAAGGGATATTACGGATTTTCATCTGTGTTTGTGGACGTGGATGACGACGGGTGGCTCGATTTAGCGGTCGCGAACGATTCCGTGCCGAAGTATCTCTACAGAAACAAACACGACGGCACGTTTGAGGATATCAGCTATCTTTCGGGATTTGCGTTGAACGATGATGGACGTGAGCAAGCGGCCATGGGAATCGCAGTGGGCGATTACAACCGCGATGGTAAAGTTGATTTCTACATCACGAATTTTTCGGACGATTACAACACGCTTTACCGGAATGAAGGCGACGCGGCATTTGCCGATGTCAGCTTTCGCGCTGGAATCGCGACGCTGACGATCCCGTTTCTGGGTTGGGGCACCGGCTTTCTCGACTACGATAACGACGGGTTGCTCGACATTTTTGTGGCCAACGGGCACGTGTATCCAGGAGTTGATTTACAGGACTGGGGCACGACCTGGGCGGAGCGTCCTTTGCTGCTGCGCAATCTGGATGGATCCAAATTCCAGGAGGTGCCGGCGGCAACAGGAAGTGGTCTCGCAGTCGTTGTGACCGCACGAGGCGCGGCCTTCGGTGACCTGTTCAACGACGGTCACATCGACGTGGTCCTGAACAACATCGATTCGACGCCCACATTGTTGCGGAACGTGGTTAAGAATTCGAATCACTGGATCACCCTAAAGCTGTTGGGAGGTCCCAAGAGTCCGCGTGATGCGATTGGCGCCAAAGTATTTGTTACGGCAGGAGGCGCGCGGCAGCGCGGAGACGTCTTTAGCGGCGGAAGCTATGGATCGAGTTCCGATCAACGTCTGCACTTCGGTCTCGGAATGGCAACGAAAGTGGACCGGGCGGAGATTCACTGGCCTAGCGGCGCTAGAGAAGAGATCACGATTCCCGCCGTCGACCGCATCTACACGGTGAAAGAAGGCAAAGGAATCGTCGCGCCGTGAAACGCTGGCCGAAAACCGATATTCGACATTGCTGCTATAGGAACCTTGATGCCAGATTTGTAATTCTGCTTTTGTGCTTGTTGCTTCCCGTTCCGTCAATACTCGTTGCCGCGCAGGAGCATTCTTCGACTCCGCCGGCATCTCCATCAAGTACTCCCGGAAAGTTCGTGGATATCACAGCGCGCTCCGGAATAAATTTCCGGTACCAGGCGTCACACACCTCCAAAAAGTATCTGCCCGAAACGATGGGGGCAGGAGTGGCGCTATTTGATTATGACAACGATGGGCGTCTGGATGTTTTCCTGGTCAACGGTGCGCCACTCAGCGATCCGACACCGAAGGGAACGATTCCACAGAAAACAGGGCCGCAGTATTGGAACCGGCTGTATCACCAGAAGACAGACGGCACCTTCGACGACGTTACGGAAAAAGCGGGTCTGCAAGGAACGGGTTACGGCATGGGAGTAGCCGTCGGGGATTACGACAATGACGGCTATGAGGATCTGTATGTTACTGCGTACGGCGGAAACAAGCTTTATCACAACAATGGAGATGGCACTTTCACCGATGTGACGCAAAAAGCCAGCGTGGGAGGCAGTGGCTGGTCGACGAGTGCCGCATGGGTTGATCTGGATGGCGATGGATTCCTTGATTTGGTCGTGCTGCGCTACCTCGAATGGGATTTTGACGACATCTGGTGCGGAGAACACAAAGAAGGATACCGAGCCTATTGCCATCCCGATTTCTTCAAACCGGTTTCTCCGCTCGTATATCACAACAACGGAAATGGAACCTTTACAGAAGTCGCGTCAAAGCTAGGACTCGCGCGTCCAGGAAAGGGTTTGGGACTGGCAATCGCGGACTACGATCGCGACGGACATATCGATTTGTTTGTAGCCAACGATTCGATGGTGGAGTTCTTGTACCACAACAAGGGAAATGGAACGTTTGAAGAGGTGGGGCTGCCATCTGAAGTTGCCGTGGATATTGACGGCCGAACCTATGCAGGCATGGGCGTGGATTTCGCGGACTATGACAATGATGGCTGGCCGGATATTGTGGTTACTGACCTGGCAAATCAGCGCTACGCGCTGTATCGAAACAACGGCGATGGCTCATTCACGTATGCGAGCACGACTACCGGAATCAGCAAGATAACCCTGGCCCATTCGGGATGGGGTGTTCGTTTTCTCGACTACGACAATGACGGATGGAAAGATCTGTTGATTACGCAAGGGCACGATTTGGACACCGTGGAACTGACGCACCCGAATCTGCGATACCGTGAGCCTATGTTGCTGGCGCGAAATACGGGCAAGAGTTTTGTCGACGTGTCCGCTGAGTCTGGGGCGATATTTCAAAGGCCGTGGGTGGCGCGCGGCATGGCGACCGGAGATTTGGACAACGACGGGCGCGTGGATGCAGTTGTGAATACGAATGAAGGACCGGCATACGTGCTACGTAATGAGACACCCACGGAGAATCATTGGATTTTGCTGAAGCTCACAGGCCACCAGAGCAATCGAGATGGCATTGGCGCTGAAGTGAAGGCCGTGACCGCAAGCGGAGCACAGTTTGCGACAGTCACGACAACGAGTAGCTACCTTTCGGCAAGCGACAAGCGAGTGCACTTTGGACTCGGGAAGAATGAGGTAGTGCAGCAGATTCAGGTACGTTGGCCAAGCGGGATTGTGCAAACATTGAAAGATGTTCATGCGAATCAGATTCTGCAAATCGATGAACCAAGCGGATCCCCGCGCTGGTAGGAGAAACCGGGAAGGCTCTGCTGTCCTCAGGATTCGCGTGTTGGTCTCATTGCTTGTCGCTTGCGTGTGCGCCGTTGTTAGCTCTGCGCAAACATCCGGCGATTTTGCGCTTGGGCTGAGCGAATTCAGCAAGGGAAATTTCACTTCAGCAGCGGAGCTTTTCGCTCGGGCCGAAGAAGCCGCCCCCGGCACGACCGATGCCTTGCTCTACGAAAGCAAGGCTTACATTCATCTAGAGCAATTCACGGCGGCAGAGGGTGCGTTGCGGCGTTATCTTGTTGTGCATGCTGATTCCGGCGACGCGCTCTACTTGCTTGGCTATATTTTGCACCGGGAAGGCAAAGCCACAGAGTCGCTGGAGACGTATACAAAAGCGGCGCAACTTCGGACACCAATAGGCGATGACCTGAAAATCGTTGGTCTAAACTATGTTTTGTTGAATGACTATCCGGACGCGATCAAGTGGCTGGAGAAAGCCGTGGAGGGTGAGCCGAAGAACAAGGAAGCCTGGTATTTTCTGGGGCGCGCCTATTACACGAAATCCCGCCTTCCCGAAGCACGCAAAGCATTCTTGACAGTGCTGGAGTTGGATCCGCGGGACGCCAAAGCTGAAAACAATTTGGGATTGATTCTGGAATCGGAAGCGCAACCGGATGCGGCGATGGATGCGTATCGCAAGGCCATCCGATGGCAGGAGCAAAGTCCGCACCCCAGCGAGCAACCGTATCTAAACTTGGGAAGTTTGCTGATGGAACAATCGCAGGTGGGCGAAGCAATTCTGCTGCTCCAAAAAGCAATCGAACTCGCGCCGAAAGATGCGGTTTGCCGCTTGAAGCTGGGCACGGCATATTTGCGGCTGGGAAAGTTAGCGGACGCGCAGCGGGATTTGGAAAAAGCGGTGCAGTTCGCGCCGGATGATCCCGCCGCGCACTATCAATTGGGAAAGTTGTACAAAGAAATGAAAGACCTGGATCGAGCCAAGGCGGAATTCGATCGCACCGCGGAACTCCAGAGCCGTGCCGCATCCCCCAAACCACAATAGATTCCCCTGAAGACAAGTTAAATCGGCAGCGGTCTCGATGCTTAGTGCCGTGGTGGCCCCCTGGTTTTTGTAAGTATTGCATCTAAAGGGTTTAGCAGTGTTTTCAAGTCTTTTAGAATCAACTCTTTGCGAGGGCTCGCCTAAGTGTTGCATTTAATAGAGTTAGGAGAATCGCGACAGGCTCGCGCGAAACGGCTTTTGGAGAAGGCCGGGAAGAAATCGGGACAGCTTGTGACAGGAGGTCGACGGGATAGAGATTGGGGTGTGAGAAAGGAGAGGAAACGGCGCGAAGTTGGACCGCTTGCAACATCAACATATTATACCATTTCGACACTGTTGGTAAAGGTTAATCTAAGGATTGCAGTTTCTATGAGATGGCGAAGTGGCGGTTCCGCGACGCTCATGCTAGTTCGGAATCCTGGGTCCCGACGTGTCCAGGTCTCCGCTTCTAGGGATTCTGCGGCGACGGAGGAGGCTGGGTCACATTGGAATTCTGCTGGGCTTCGTATCGTTTCAGCTTTTTTTGCGAGCTATCCGCCTCATCGTCCTTAAGCTTCTGGAACGTGGCCATGGCTTTTTGTGCGTCTTCCATGCGATGAAGGTGGCGGTAGACGATTCCGAGCTGATACCAGGCTTGCTGGATGACTTCAGGATCGGAGCCAGGAGCGGAAGTGGCTCGCTCGAGGAGCCGAGCAGCAGCAGCGTCATTGCCAAGGAGCATTTCGGCGCGGCCCAGATTGTAATCGGAATGGAGAAGTCGGGGCTTTTCCTTCAGGGCGGATTCGATCAGCGCTTTGCCCTTCGCGCCATCGCCTTGTTCGACGTCTAGAACTCCCAATTCGTATTTGGCGAGGACGCTGTGGGGAGCAATTTCAAGTTCGCGGAGGAAGGATTCTTCGGCTTCTTGAACCTTTCCGAGGCTACGGTACTCGGCGCCCAATTCTTCGTGCAGGCCGGGCTGCGTGGGAGCGAGCTTAATGGCGGCCAGGTATTCGGCAACCGCATCAGTGTGGCTTTTGAACATCTTTGCGTAGCTATTCTTGGAAACAAGCAAGTGAGCGCGGCCCCGGTGGTAAAGGACGTCCATGTCGTCTGGCGCAAGCTTGGCGGCCCTATCTAGTGCCTCCGCGGCTTCTTCGGGCTTATCCTGCGCCAGGCGGACAACACCAAGCCACATCCAAGCGGGAGCGTCTTTCGGAAATGAGGCGGTTTCCTTTTGAATCGCGGCAAGGGCTTTATCCAGTTGGTTCAGACGAAAAAAAGCGATGCCGAGAAAAAGGTTTGCCCCATGCAGTCGCGGCTTTAGCGCCAGCGCCTTCTGGAGGCTGGCAATGGCCTCGTCGAGCCGGCCCTGCTCTTCGCGGACGAGACCAAGATTGAAATACGCTTCAGCGAAAGCCGGAACAGCTTTTGCGGCGGCTTCGAATCCGTCACCAGCCGCGTTCAAGTCGCCGCGCTGCATCGCCTCCGACGCCTGCCGGAAAATCTCGGAGGCGGCTGATTCCACTTGGGAACAGAGAGGCCTAG
>WNFR01003866.1_pt1 | contig 18914 bp, 13 predicted proteins | sample 5400221 | NCBI WGS metagenome assembly WNFR01 (sample SAMN13153357, study PRJNA577476) | soil metagenome | isolation source: 40 cm soil under Madrone tree | place: USA:California | collected 2016-06-14 | reverse complement strand
ATTCGGCGGGGCGAACGGTTTCGGCACGGTGTTCGAGATCGCCAAGACCGCCGGCGGCTACGCCAGCACCCCCACCGTGCTGGTCAGCTTCAACGGCACCAATGGCTCGCTTCCGGTGGCCGGGCTGATCGCCGACGCCAACGGCAACCTGTTCGGCACGACCCTACGCGGCGGGGCGAACGGTCAAGGCACGGTGTTCGAGATCGCCAAGACCGCCAGCGGCTACGCCAGCACCCCCACCGTGCTGGTCAGCTTCTGCGCGCAGACCAATTGCACCGACGGCGCGAACCCGGAGGCCGGGCTGATCGCCGACGCCAACGGCAACCTGTTCGGTACGACCGAAGGGGGCGGGGCGAACGGTCAAGGGACGGTGTTCGAGATCGCGAAGACCGCCGGCGGTTACGCCAGCACCCCCACCATCCTGGTGAGCTTCTGCGCGCAGACCAGTTGCACCGATGGCGCGCTTCCGTTCGCCGGGCTGATCGCCGACGCCAATGGCAACCTGTTCGGTACGACCGAAGGGGGCGGGGCGAACAATCGCGGCACGGTGTTCGAGATCGCCAAGACCGCCGGCGGCTACGCCAGCACCTCCACCGTGCTGGTCAGCTTCAACGGCACCGATGGCGCGCTTCCGGTTGCCGGGCTGATCGCCGACGCCAACGGCAACCTGTTCGGCACGACCCTACGCGGCGGGGCGAAGGGTTTCGGCACGGTGTTCGAGATCACCGGCAGCGGCTTCGTCGGCCCCTTCGCCGGGACGCCGGGAACGGCGAACTGCATCGCCACGAGCGTCTCGGCGTTGGCCAAGAAATATGGCGGCCTCAATGCCGCAGCCGCCGCGCTCGACTACGCCGGCGTAGCGGCTTTGCAGAACGCTATTGCAGCCTTTTGCAGAGGATAGAGGACGCGGCCTCTTTCCCCGCCCCTAATAAACCGCGCCGCGGGCGGTGATTGGCCAGAGCTGTTCGACGCGGTTGTTGCGGACGCAGACATACCAGTCGTAGAGGTTGACGGTCGGGTCGCAATGACCGGGGATCAGGCGCAGCTTGTCGCCGATATTGAGCCGGTTCGTGGCGCCCGAAATGCCGAGCCTTCCGTGCTCGTCGGAGGCGCGCTCGTAGCTGGCGGCGGGCTCGTCGCAGACGAGGGGCGGGCCGGAATCGAAGGCGAGGGCCTTGAGGCCGGCGTCGACGATGGCGCGGTCCTCGGTCGGGCGGCTCATCACCGTCGCCCACACGAAGAGGCTCGGCTCGAAGGCCTTGGTCGGGGCGCCGTCGCGGTCGGGATTGCGGCCGTAGTCGGCGTCCATTTAGGTCGGGATGCTGGAAGAATGAGGCTATCGGAGAGAAAAGTGCTTCGGTGCCGGTTGTTCAGGAGCCGACCCGACGAATGCGCCCGGGGTTGAACGCTTCGAGAGCAGAGAGGATCGACGGCACGAACGGCATCAGATCCTGCATGCGATTGGATCGAGCGCGAACCAGCACAATGCCAAAGGGCAATGTCGAGATGCGCTGTTGGAACTCGATGCTGCGGTCCATTGTGACGAGGACATCATACTGACCGCTCATTCGGCGCAGCAGCTCGCCGTTCTTGATCCCGCTCCAGCCGCGACCGAAAACGGTGTCTACGGCATGACCAGGGAGTTCCGCAGCAAGGCCTATGGGTAGGTGCTCGTCAAGCAGCAGGCGCATCAGCGGCGAGGGTTTCGCGCGCGAGGTCGAGTAATGCGATGGCCTGCTCCCGGCGCACAGACGGGAATTGACGCAGAAACTCGTCGAGGGTGTCCCCCCCTTCCAGGTAGTCGAACAGCGACCGAACCGGCACTCGTGTGCCGCGGAAGACCGCCGTCCCACCCAAGATGTCCGGATCTCTGTGCACGATTTGCTCGAGTTTCATCATGGCAATCGTTCCGCTGGTACGTCGCAATGCCAAAGGTATCGCCGCGCTTTGATCAATAAACCGCCCCTCTTGCGGTAATCGGCCAGAGCTGCTCGACGCGGTTGCCGCGGATGCCGACGTACCAGTCGTAGAGGTTGACGGTTGGGTCGCAATGGCCGGGGACGAGGCGGATCTTGTCGCCGATTTGGAGCCGGTTGGTGGCGCCGGAGATGCCGAGCCTTCCATGCTCGTCGGAGGCGCGCTCGTAGGTGGCGGCGGGTTCGTCGCATACCAGAGGTGGGCCCGAGTCGAAGGCGAGCGCCTTCAAGCCGGCGTCGACGATCGCGCGGTCGTCGGTCGGGCGGCTCATCACCGTCGCCCATACGAAGAGGCTCGGCTCGAAGGCCTTGGTCGGGGCGCCGTCGCGGTCGAGGTTGCGGCCATAGTCGGCGTCCATGAAGATGTAGGAGCCGCATTGCAGTTCGGTGTAGACGCCGCTCGCCGACTCGAACTCGAAGGTGCCGGTGCCGGCGCCGGTCACCACCGGGCACTCGATGCCATGGCGCGCCACGAGGTCGCGGGTGCGGGCGGCCTTGTCGGCGGCCTGCGCGATCGCCTGGCGCCGCTCCTCCCATTGGCGCACATGCTGCGCCGAGCCATGATAGGCCTGCAATCCACCAAAGGCTAGATGCGGCGCTTGCGTGATCTGCCGCGCGAGCGCGAGCGCCGGTTCGCCCGGCTCGACGCCGCAGCGGTTGCCCCCCATGTTGACCTCGACATAGACCGGCAATGTGACGCCGGCCTCGCCCGCCGCCTCGTCGAGCGCGCGGATCTGGCTCGGATCGTCGGCGCACACGCCGATGCGGGCGCTATGCGCGAGCGCCGCGAGACGGCGCAATTTCTGCCGCCCGACGATCTCGTTGGTGACGAGCACATCCGGGACCCCGCCCTGGACCATCGCCTCGGCCTCGCTGACCTTTTGAACGCAGACGCCGACGGCGCCGAGCGCGACCTGCTTCAACGCGATGACCGGGCATTTATGGGTCTTGGCATGCGGCCGCGCCCGGACACCGGTGCCGGCGATGCGCTCGGGGAGGCGGCGCAGGTTGCGCTCGAACGCGTCGAGATCGACGATGAGGGCAGGGGTGTCGACCTCGTCGAGGGTCATGCCGATCTCGGCCGGCGGGCGGGTGGTCATGGGCTGGGTCTCCTGAAGCTCGGATCGAAGCTTGTGCAGTCGCCGCGAAATTGCAACCCGGCCTCGTCATGTGCGACCCGGCCTCACCGCCATCTTCGCAGCAAAATCGCAGGTTATTCTGCGCGGCAAGGATGGACCGCTCAGCATTTTCCCTGCCGTTTCCCTGCCAAGCCCTCGGCAGGGAAAAGATTTTCCCTGCCAGGCGGGCCAGCCGAATGCGTAACATATTGATAATGAAGAATGTTTTGGCAAAATGACGACCGGATACGAATTTTTTCCCGTATTTTCCCGTGTGGCAGGGAAAATTCAGGCCACTTTGGCTCGCAGCGAATGGGCGTCGACCGAGCCGCGTCGCGCGGGCATCGCATCGGTTTTTTGGCGCAGGAGGCCCCGAGCGGAACGGCGAACCCGCTCGAGACGGTGCTGGCTGCCGACAGCGAGCGCGCCAGCCTGCTCGCCGAGCGGGACGCCGGGGCGGAGCCGCAGCGTTCTGCCGAAATCGAGGCCCGGCTCATCGAGATCGATGCGCATTCCGCGCCGAGCCGGGCCGCGCGGATCCTCGCCGGGCTCGGGCTCGATGACGCGATGCAACATCGGCCGGTCGGCGATCTGTCGGGGGGCTGGCGGATGCGCGTCGCGCTTGCCGCGATCCTCTTCGCCGAACCCGACCTTCTGCTGCTCGACGAGCCGACCAATCACCTCGACCTCGAAGCGGCGCTGTGGCTCGAGCGCTTTCTGCGCAATTATCGCCGCACCCTGATCCTGGTCAGCCACGATCGCCGTTTCCTCAATAAGGTGACGTCGGTAACCCTGCATCTCCAACGCGGAAAACTGACGACGTACTCCGGCGGGTTCGACGCCTATCTGCGGGCGCGCACCGAGACGGCGCGGCGGCTCGAGGCATTGGCACGGCGGCAAACATTCGAACGGCAGCGATTGCAAGCCTTTGTCGACCGGTTTCGCGCCAAGGCGACAAAGGCGCGCCAGGCTCAGAGCCGGCTCAAGGCGCTGGCCCGGCTGGAGCCGATCGTCCTTTCCGCCGAGGAAGCCCCGGCGCGGGTCCATTTCCCGGAACCACCGCAGTTGAGCCCGCCACTGATCGCGCTCGAGCGGGTCGCAGTCGGCTATGCCCCCGGAAGACCCGTGTTGTCGCGGCTCGATCTGCGGCTCGATCCCGACGATCGGGTCGCACTCCTCGGCGCCAACGGCAACGGTAAGACGACGTTGGCCCGCCTGCTCGCAGGGCGCCTTGTACCGATGGAGGGACGGGTGACCCGGTCACCAAAGCTCGCCTGCGGGTTTTTCGCGCAGCACCAGATCGAGGAAATGCGGCCGGAAGCTACCCCGTTCGACCACCTTGCCGAGCTGATGCCCGACGAGCCGCCAGAGGCAGTACGGGCACGGCTGGGCAGGTTTGGCTTCAGCCAGGACCAGGCCTTTGTGCCGGTTGCAAACCTCTCGGGCGGCGAGCGGGCGCGGTTGAACCTCGCCCTCGTCACCCACCATGCCCCGGCGCTTATGATTCTCGACGAGCCCACCAACCACCTCGACATCGAAACCCGCGAAGCGCTGGTCCAGGCGATCAACGATTTTAGCGGCGCGGTGGTGCTGGTGAGCCACGATTGGCACCTCCTCGAGCTGGTCGCCGACCGCCTCTGGCTGGTCGCCGATGGGACGGCCCGGCCCTTCGAGGGCGACCTCGATGATTACGAGCGCGACGTGCTCGACGGCGGCGGATCGGGCGACGGCGCGCGTCGGACCGAGGAGTCCGGAGGCCGCCGTACCGTGCGACGCCTTGCAGCCGAGCGTCGGCGAGAGCTCGAACCGCTGCGGCAGACAGCGCGCCGGGCCGAGGAGAGAGTTGCTCGGCTTACCAAAGAACGAGAGGCGCTCGATCGCGCTCTGGCCCAACAACAGAGCCCGAGGAGCAACGGGCTGGCGTTGTCCGAGGCTCTCAAGCGCCGTGCCGAACTCGTGCGATTGATCGAGCGGGCGGAAATCGATTGGCTGGCGGCCGAGGAGACGATAGAGCGAGAATCCAGCCCGTGACGAGTGGCTGGTCGAGGGGCGCATGATCGGCGACCATCCGACGACGAGCAGGAGTTCCAACGGCGCCGCCGAGAATCGCCCTCTGGCGCAGCCGCTGTCGCTGTTTACGGTACTACAGCAAGAATTCGAGGAAATGCATGGCGCGGACGGGACGCCCGAACCGGGCGCGGGCGAACCGAGCGACAACCTCGAGAGGCTTTATCGGCGCATTCACGGCCTCGGTATTCCGCGGACCGCGCTTTGCCTCTCCGGCGGCGGCATCCGCAGCGCGTCGTTTGCTCTCGGCGTGCTGCAAGCGCTGGCGCGTCACGGGCTGCTGAAGCAATTTCATTACCTCTCGACGGTCTCGGGTGGCGGTTATATCGGCAGCTGGCTCTCAGCTTGGCGGCACCATGAACGCGACGACGACGCGGTGTTCACTAGGCTGACAAACCGCGGCGGCTATCGGGTCGCACAAAACGATGGGTTTGCCGAACCGGCCGAGCTGCGGGAGCTCCGCGCCAACAGTAATTTTCTCACCCCGAAGCTGGGCCTAGTCTCGGCGGATACGTGGACCGGCATCGCTCTGTACATCCGCAACCTTCTGCTCAACTGGTTTATTTTTGGACCCTTGTTTCTGAGCGTGCTGCTCGTTCCACACACCAGCTTCGACGTGCTCATCTGGTTCAACGACGCGTTCGGAAGCCTCAATTGGACGGTGCTCACCATCGGGGCTCTGCTGTTGCTGGCCGGACTCGCCGTAACGGTGGCGGCGCGTCCGGCGCGCGATCGCCCCAACCGGCACGGGCTTCCGGAAAGACCGGTCGCCCCGGACCAGCAGCGCTTTGTGCGCTTCGTCTTACTTCCGATTTATCTGGGGGCCGGGTTTCTCGCGACTTTCGCAGCGTGGCTGCCGAGCACCCCTGATGCGATGCGTTGGGGCGTCCTGCTCGTCCGGGAAAATCAGAAGGAAGTCTTCTATTCGCTCCTTTACCCGATGGGGATCGGAGCCATTCTTTACGCAGCGGCTTGGTTGATCGGATTTTTCACCGGCGGAGGCCGCTTTCCGGAGTTGTTCCGGATCATCGGAAGGCGGCGCAATCCCGTACAGCCCCTCCCAGAGATGCTCTGCTATGCCCTATCCGGCGCGGGGGCGGGAGCGGTCGTCGTATTGGGCATCGCGCTTTATCAACACTTGTCGGGTCTGGCCGAGAAGCCCGATGCATTGCAGCTCGTCAGCTTCCTGTTCCACGGCTACAATCGGATATACATGGTCGTGGCAGCCGGCGTCGCCTGGACGATGCTCGCGGTCTTGACCGCCGATCTCCTGTTTACCGGGCTGACGAGCTATCACCGGAATGGCGAGGCCGATCGGGAATGGTCGGCACGAGCCGCAGGCTTTCTCGCCGCCGCTGCGATCGGTTGGCTCACCTTTGCCGCGATCGTGCTTTACGGCCCGCCGGCTTCCGCGGTGATCTTGGCCATGGTGGGCGGGGTTGCAGGGCTCACCACCCTTGCGCTGGGCAGCAGCGCAAAGACCGCGGCGACCGTTGCTCGCCAAGCAGCGGAGCGGCTTTCCGTCACTACCGTTCTCAGCATCGCGACGATCGTTTTTGTCCTGGCGATCGCGATTGTGCTGTCGAAGCTTGGCCGCCTCGGCCTCGATTATGCGGCGGTAGCTTTGGGCGCCACTGAAGACAGTGCTGTGAAGGCTGGCATCGCAATTATAGCTTCGATAGTCCTCGGCGGCGTGGCGGCCCTCACCTCCTACTGGGTCAACGTCAACCGGTTTTCGCTGCACGCGGTCTATCGCAACCGGCTGATCCGGGCATTCCTCGGCGCGGCGCGGGCAGGCCATCGAGAACACGGCAGAACCCGCAGCAATCCCGATCCGTTCACCGGTTTTGATCAAGCCGACAATTTACGTCTGGCGTCACTATGGCTGCCGGGCGGAAACGGAGGCCGGCGGTGCCTCTTTCATGTTGTGAACATGGCCCTCAATGTCGTTGCCTCGACCAACCTTGCTTGGCAGGAACGCAAGGCCGAACCCTTCGTCATGACCCCGCTCGCCTGCGGCAACCCTTTCGTGAACTTCGTCCCGACGCGCTTCTACGGGGGCCGCAGGGACGGCGTCACGCTCGGTACTGCGATGGCGATTTCGGGTGCAGCGGTAAGCCCCAACCAGGGCTATCATTCCTCGCCGATTGTTGGCCTGCTGCTGATGCTCTTCAATGTCAGGCTCGGCTGGTGGCTGGGTAATCCACGTAGCGGGCCGAAATTCTACCGCCGCGAAGGGCCGCTTCTTAGTATCCGACCGGTTATCAACGAGCTCGCGGGGAGAACAACCGATACGGACCACTACATTTATCTTTCCGATGGTGGCCATTTCGAAAATCTCGGCCTTTACGAGATGGTCAGGCGGCGGTGCCACTTCATCCTGGTCAGCGACGCGGGCTCCGACCCCTCCGGCACGCTCGAGGATCTCGGCAATGCGGTGCGCAAGATATGGATCGACCTCGGTATTCGCATCGAATTCGATCGCATCGATGTGACACCACGGCAAAAGCCGCCGGTCGATGGCGCCTATTGTGCGCTGGGGCGGATACGCTACCCGGAGGAGGGGGCGAAAGAGGGTACGCTGGTCTATGTGAAGCCCGGGTATCACGGCAGCGAGCCGGCCGACATCCGCGCCTATGCTGCGCTGCACGAGGAATTCCCTCATGAGAGCACGGCCGACCAGTGGTTCAGCGAATCCCAAATGGAAAGTTATCGCGCCCTCGGCAGCCATATCATTGGCAAGATGTGCCACAACCATTGTGAGAATGTGCCCCGTTCCCGCGAGGGGGACGTTGCGCAGCTTGAGATCGACGAGTTTATTTCTTCTGTGCGCGAATACCTCGAAAGTACACGGCCCCGACCGGCCGCGGCGGAACGTCCGGCAGATCCGAGATTTGCGACGGGATCGAGTGCTGACAGTCTGTAGGTACCCGGGACCTCGTTGCGGCGTCAGGTCCAGCGAATCGGTTGCTGCTGCAATCGTCGCAAGGGGCCTGTGGATTGTTCCGTATGAATCCCTCTTGGCAAGGTCCGTCCCATTTCGGTGCCGGAAGGCTTTGACCAAAACCGGTGTTCCGAGGAAAGACCATGATTAAGCAAGAACCGGGTCTGAACATCGCGGCCAATGGCCGCATTTTGCACATAGAACCCGGTTTCACTTTGACAAATTTGGCTGGAACAGACTATCCAATGTGGATTGGAACGGCAGTTCTCTTGAGATTGCGGCGCTCGAGAGAGACGAGATTGCGATCCGACCTACCGCCTTCCCGAATTGGGTTTCGCCATGGCTGACACTCCCGCGATCACCGATCGGAACCTCGAAGCGACGACGAATATTTCTCTCAAGCGGGAGCCGGCCTGTTTCGCGTTCCTGTCGCCGCGGTCGGTTTCGCCGCCGATGCCGATCGATTCGATCAACCTCGATCTTGCCTCGGCCGATTATTTCGACGGCCGCGCCTCGTTATGGACCGCCCTCGAAATGCGCTCTTCGGTCAGCGACGAGCGTCCGACGGCTATTCTCGGTTTCGACGAGACTTTCCTGCGCCCCTTCGCGCGGGCCCTGATCGAGGCCGCGACGACCCGTGCAACTTATCGAATGACAATCCTGCAGGAGGTACGAACTTCCGAGCGCTGCCGTGTGGTCGAGTACGTCACCGGTCCCGGCACGGCGCTCGAAGAGTTGATGCTACAGCCTTTCGACAACGTAGTTTTGATCAGCGCGGCCAAGGGCAAAGACGGCGAAGAGACGCTCTTCCAGTTGCCCCGCACCGACACTTTCCTGCGCGCCTTTGCCAAGATGGCTTATGTCGCCGACCAGGCGTTGCACGATCTGCTCGAGGACATGGAGCGGCTGGCTCGCCAACGCAAACCGGTGACGAACAACTGAGACGCTCCGCCACAGGAGTGGCGACAGGGGTGGAAGGTAAGAAGGGGGGCTCCAAGCCCCCCTTCTTACCTTCAGATGCTGATAGGAATTCCCGAGTGGATTATCGGTTATACGGCGCCACGGCCGGTCCCTGTGTGGCCGCACTGCCGGGTTTTCGACCGGACGGCGGGGCTGGAGGGGGCGGCGCCGAAGGGTTCGAGAAGTTACCCGCCTGCAGCCGGGCGAGTTCTTCTTGGTTCAGCTGGTTGGCGGAGCTGCCGGCCAGTTTGGGTCCCTTACCGGTATGTCCCGCCATCTTGCCATGCGAGGCTTTGCGAGCGTGACGGTGCATGGGTGGCGTCGCCGAGGTGGAATCCGACATCGCCGGCGGCGGTGCCGCAGCCGCAGCCGGAGGTGGCGGTGCCATCGGCGGAGCAGCTACCGGGCGTTGCTGACCCGAACTGTATGGCGTAAGGCCCGGCCCGCCGGGGTTCGGACCCGGTAGACCCAACGCGTTTCCACCGGACGGATTGGCTTGTTGAGCCCAAACTGGCCCGGAAAGAGCTAGCGCGGCAACCACCGCCACGCCGGTCAGGAGATGCTTCATGCTTTTGATCCTCTCTGTGGGCATTGGGGGACGACTTTTATCAAACGACTCCAGCGCGATCATCGCCCGCTGGACGGGCGTGGACCCTGCATTCGGCTTCCGGACACAGGGGGCGGGGAGGGGGGTGGAGTCACCCGCCTGCAGCCGCGCGAGCTCTTGCTGGTTCAGCTGGTCGGCCACCCTACGGCTCGATCGAGCCGTAGGGCGGTGCATGGCCGTGCTGCTGCGGGCCGCAGGATGGTGGGTCCGCGCATACCGGTGCGTGGGCGGTTTGGCTGAGGACGTATTGGACACCGAAAAGGCTGCCGCGGGTCGGGTATCGGTGCCGTTCGCAGCCCACGGACCAGCAATCGCGAGCGGGGCCGCGGTTGCAGCGCCGCTCAGGAGATGCTTCATGAGTTTGATCCTCCGTCTGCTCTCCGCGACAGGACGGCCCTCAGGATAACGACGGGGCATGTCATGGTGTTCCCGCGATGCGGCAACTTTTCAACGGCACGCACCTTACCAGACCCGCTACGCATATATAGCGACGAGATTTCCTTTTCAAGCGCCAAGGTAGCCCAGCATGCAATTGAAGAACCGGATAAGCGAGAACCCTTTGCGAGATTCGACCTTGATGCGTGCAATCCGGGTCACCATGATCGCGGGCTGCTTCATCCTGCTCTGGCATCAGGGCGAAGCGGTGGGGGGAATGGACGAGCTGACAATCGGCATCACCCAATTTCCTTCGACGTTAAACCCCAATATCGATGTAATGGCGGCAAAAAATTACGTGCTCGGAGCGGCGCTCCGCCCGTTCACCGTCTACGATGCCGAGTGGAAGCTTGTTTGTTTGCTTTGTGTCAGCCTTCCTTCGATCGAGGGAGGCGGCGCGGTCCCGGTTAACTTGCCCGATGGCAAGAAGGGGATCGACATGACCTTTACGATCCGTCCCGAGGCGAGTTGGGGCGACGGTGTGCCCGTGACGACCGAGGACGTGATGTTCACCTATGATGTCGGACGGGACCCGACCAGCGCTGTCAGCAACGCCGAACTCTATCGCCGCATCACCGGAATCACGGTCAAGGACGACAAAACGTTTACCCTGCACGTCGACAAGCTGACCTTCGATTATGCAGCGATCAACGATTTCGTCTTGTTGCCCGCCCATCTAGAGCGGAGCGCCTTCAGCGAGCCGGCGCAATATCGGGTGCGGACACGGTATGATACGGAGCCCACCAATCCCGGCCTCTACAACGGACCGTACCGGATCAGCGAAATCGCTCCGGGCTCGCACATCGTGCTCGAGCCCAGCGCGAATTGGCATGGTCCCAAACCGCATTTTCGCCGCGTGACGGTGCGGGCGATCGAGAACACCGCCGCTCTCGAAGCGAACCTCCTCTCGGGCACGATCGACATGGTCGCCGGGGAGCTCGGCTTTCCGCTGGAAGAGGCAGTCGCATTTGAGAAGCGTCATCCCGATGCCTATCGCGTCCTCTATAAGCCAAGCCTTGTCTATGAGCATATCGATTGCCACTTGGGCACTCCCGCTCTCGCCGACCGGCGGGTACGAGAGGCGCTGATTCTGGGGCTCGATCGCGAGGCGATGAGCCGCCAGCTATTTGCCGGACAGCAGCCGGTCGCGGACAGCTTCCTCAGCCCGCTCGACCCGGGATACGCGACTGACATACCGCACTACCGCTATGACCCCGAGCGAGCAACCGCATTGCTAGAAGCCGCTGGTTGGACAGCACAACCAAAGGGACCGCGGGTCGACGCGAACGGCACCCGACTGGCGCTCGAGCTGATGACGACGGCCGGCAATCGGTCGCGCGAGCTCGTCGAACAGGTGCTGCAAAGCCAATGGCGCCGGATCGGTGTCGAAATCCGCATCAGGAACGAGCCCGCGCGCGTCTTTTTCGGCGAGACCCTGCGGCACCGCCAGTTTCAGCTGGCGATGTATGCCTGGATCAGCTCTCCCGAGAACGTGCCGCGCTCGATCCTCCATTCGAGCGAGATCCCCGGTCCGGCCAACGCCTTTGCCGGCGAGAACCTTCCCGGGTTCAGCAGCCCCGAAATGGACCGGATCATCGATGCGCTCGAAATTGAGCTCGACCCTAATAAGCGGCGTTCGCTTTGGGCCGAGGCACAGCGTCTCTATGCGACCGAGCTTCCCTCGCTGCCGCTCTACTTCCGCTCTTCCGTGTTTGTCTTGCCCAAATGGCTGTCCGGCCTGCGCCCGACCGGGAACCAGTATCCGACGACACTGTGGATCGCCGATTGGACGGTTGAGTAGTGACCGTGAATCCGAGGCGCCTCCCACCCTCCCGCTGTCGCGGGCCCCTCCCTCTCCCCGCTCAAGCGAGGCGAGGGGCTGTACCCCCTCTCACCCTCGCCCCGCTTGCGGGGGCAGGGTCGGGGTGAGGGGCAAAGCGCGGCACGTCCGCGCGTCCGCGGATGATTCGCTTCGCCGCCATACGGGTGGTCGAGATCGGCGCAATGTTAGTGGTGATGTCGCTTGTCATCTACGGGCTGATCGGCTTGATGCCCGGAGATCCGATCGATTTGATGCGTTCTGCCGATCCGCGCACGAGCGCAGCCGACGTCGCGCGGCTCAAAGCGGTTTACGCCCTCGATCGGCCGCTCGTCGATCGTTATTTCGCCTGGGTGGGTGCCGCGCTTGCGGGCGATCTCGGTTATTCGCGTCTTTTTTCCGAGCCCGTGCTGGCGACCGTCCTGCCGCGCCTCGTCAACTCGCTGCTGCTGTTGGGAACCAGCTTTATGCTGGCCTTTTCGCTCGCGCTCGCGCTCGGGATTGCGGCGGCGCGCCGGCCGAGCTCGTGGCTCGATACCACCGTTAATCTTCTGACCTTTGCCGGCATCTCGCTACCGAGCTTTTGGCTGGCCCTGCTGTTGATCCTGCTTTTTGCAGTGGAGCTCGGCTGGCTGCCCGCAAGCGGGATATCCACTGCGGGCGGCGGCATTGCCGACCGCCTGCGGCACCTCATTCTTCCCGTCGCCACCCTAACTCTAGCCAATCTCGGGCCCTACACTCGCTTTGTTCGCGCCGCCATGCGCGATGCGCTCGCCCAGGACCACATCCGTACTGCGCGCGCCAAGGGGGCGAGCGAATTCCGCGTGGTGGTTCATCACGCGCTGCGCTCGGCGCTGATCCCGCTGGTGACGATATTGGCGCTGTCCTGCGGTGGGTTGGTCTCCGGCGCGCTGGTCACCGAGACAATGTTCTCCTACCCGGGGATGGGCAAGCTCATCTTCGATGCGGTGATGGGGAACGACTACAATCTGGCGCTCGCGACCCTGCTTCTCGCCACTGCAGTGACGATGGGGGCCAATCTCGCAGCCGATCTCGCCTATGCCTGGCTCGATCCGCGAGTCTCCTATCGGTGAGACTGCCGCTTGTCCTACTTAGCGCGATCGCTGCGGCATCCCTTGCCGCACCGCTGGTCGCCGCAGTGCTCGGGATCGATGCCCAATCCGTCGATCTGTTCGATCGTGCGGCAGGCGCTTCTCTTCAGCACCCGCTCGGCACCGACGAGCTCGGGCGGGATGTCCTCTTGCGGCTGCTCGAGGGCGGCCGTGTCTCGCTGATGATCGGCAGCGCCGCAGCGCTGGCCGCGGCCGCCGTCGGCACAATGATCGGTCTCGCCGCCGGCTATCTCGGGGGCTGGACCGATCGCGTCCTGATGCGGATGACGGATGGGGTGATTGCTCTGCCGCTGCTGCCGCTGCTGATCGTGCTCGCGGCACTCGACCTCAGCAAGCTCGGCTTGCCGCGCGATTTCGTCCAGTCGGAGCAAATCAGCCTTTTCCGCATTGTCGTGCTCGCCACATTGGTCGGTTGGACGACGGCCGCGCGGCTGGTGCGGGGCGCGACGCTCGTCACGCGGAGACAGGACTTTATCCGTGCTGCGCGCAGCCTCGGAGCATCGGTTCCGCATATTCTGGTGCGCCATGTTTTGCCGAATGTCACGGGGCCACTGATCGTTGCGACCGCTCTGAGCGTCGGCGACATCATCCTATTAGAATCGGTTTTGAGCTTTCTCGGTCTCGGCGTCCAGCCGCCGATGGCGAGCTGGGGCAGCATGCTGACGAATGCTCAGGAGCTGATCGCTTCAGCGCCGCTGCTTGCAATCTACCCCGGCGTGATGATCTTTCTGACGGTGATCTCCTGCAACCTGCTCGCTGACGCGCTACACAAAAGGCTCGACCCGAGACTGGCAGGGCGGTCCTGAAAATTAGCCATGCGCGGGCTTGACGTGGTCGAGCCCAGCAATGAGGGTTGCAGGTGGTCACGGCTACCCTACCGCCGCGCGTTCCTTCGCCAGCACCGATTCGGCGAGCCGCGCCTAATAGCTCGCACCCAATGGCAGCATCGCGTCGTTGAAATCGTAATGCGGGTTGTGCAGCATTCCTCCGCGCTAGGCGCTGCCGTTGCCAATCCAGATATAGGGGCCCCGGGCTTCCCCTCGAGGAAACAGGCGAAATCTTCAGCGCCCATGCTCGGCAACAGGTCGCGCCTGACATTGCTCTCGCCGACGAGCGATGCCGCGGCGGTCGCCGCAATCTCGGTTTCGGGCGCGGCATTGACGGTCAGCGGATAGCGCCGCTCGGATCCGATGCCGCCACTCAGTCATCGCGATATAAAAATCGACGATCCGATTGATGATCGGCATAGCACTTCCCCGGCTGCGGTTCCGGGTAGCGTGGCGACGCAAACAGTACCGTGTCGATTATATTCGGCGAGCCGCTTCGCCAAGGAATAGACGCTCCGCTTCGAAGCCCCCGGTCGGCTGCCGCTGATCGCGGACCGGCCGGCAGCGGCGGAGCGGAGCGTCGATGATAAGATGCGAGTTGTTACCGTAGTTCGATCGCCGGGAGCGCCGCGTCAGCTGACGGTATGGCGAGAGCGCTTTTGCTTTACTGAGCTGGTCTGACCGGTGGAAGATTTCTTCGACTTCTTTTTTGCATGAGATTTTGATGATCTCTTTTTCTTGGTACTAGTGGTCGGAGCGGTCGAGGTGTCAGGGGACATCGTCTGCCCGCCTCCCGTGGTGGCCTGAGCAAACGATTCGATGGGCAACGTGGTACCGGCAACGAAGGTGAGCAACGCAAACGCCGAGACAAGCGCCTTCATGAGGGAACTCCTGGGTCAAAATAACAATTCGCGGTTTTTCTCGCACTTGTGAGGAGTGCAACCACGCATTACCATCGCGTTAGTTGCGACGTCCAGCTACCCGATGACGTTATCACGATTGGCGTCGGAATATGTAAGGATTATGGAAGAAATGCGGGCAAACGCGCGCAATGTGACATCGAGCCGGAGCAAAGGCCTTCGTCAGCTGCAGCAGACCATCCGGAGACGGTTTGCGCTACGCTCCAAGCGTGCGCCTATGAGATATCTCTCTCGGGATAGAGGAACGGACAACATCAAATCGGTGACTCATCCGAATCGGGCTCGTGCCGCTCAGACGATTGGGCGATTACGGAAACGCGCCACTTTGGCCAGTAAGGTCTATTACATGAGTGACCAGATTGAAGGGTAGATGCCATCCCCTGAGATCAAGGACGCGGGCTAATGCCAGCCGGTGATTGGTAGCCGCCTCAGTGACTACGACACGGCACACTCTCCTCTCGTCGAAAGTCCAATCCGGGTCGCAGTGGCCGCCATCCGGGCACAAGCGGGGCGGGCAATTGCGCGCGCAATTGCGCAATCAGCTGCAGGAATGTCGGCGAACAGCCTAGGGAGATAGCGATCTCGCGGTCAGCGAGGCGAGTGGCTGAGACCAAAAAAAACCGCCGCGGCGGTCCGCGGCGGTTCCCGGGAACCTCGATGGGTCCCCGGAGTTTGGAGTAGGCGAGACCTTTCTACGGGAAGACGATCTCTACGCGGCGGTTCTGCGGCTCGCGGACACCTGGCGCCGTTGGCACCCGTGGATCGTTCATGCCGCGACCGCTTACAAGCATATCGCTGCGTGCCACGCCGAGCCTTTCGAGGGCTGCCGCAACGGCGTTCGCACGCCTCTCGGAGAGCCGTTGGTTGTAGCCTGCCGAGCCTGACAGATCGGTGTAGCCGGTGACCTGCAGCCGTACCGAGCCACCCTGCCGGTACTGATTCGCCGCGAGCTGGATGATCTGCATGCCCTCTGGCGTGATGTTGTATTTATCCCAGTCGAAGAACACGAGATAGACCTGGTGGACCGGCGGCGGCGGTGGGGCCGGTGGGGCCGGTGGCGGCGGCGCCGGCGGTGCGCCGAACTTCATCGTCAGGCTGGCCACGATATTGTTGGTGCTGTAGCCCGACTTGTATCTGGTGGTGCCAGCTGGGAAGCCGAAGGGCGGTAAGGGGAACTGCCCTCTGTTGTTGATCGTGAAATCGGTGGTTGCGAGGTAGCGATAATCGAGGTCAAAGGCGAGCAAAGGGTTGATGTCGTACCGGAAACCCGCAACCGCCTGATAACCGAACTGCCAGGTAGAGTTGTTCTTGAGGAACGTGCCGCCGATGGTCGATCTTGCCGGAATGAAGGCGGTAGCGCCCCCAGGCCCATGGATTGTCAGCGGCCCGATGCCTCCGACCGGGTTGAGCGAGACGCTGTCGACGATGTCCACCGCGCCAACACCAAACCCGAGATGGGGGCTGACCGGCCAACCTATCGTGAAATCATAGATGAAGTTGGTCATAATCGCGTGGGCATTGCGGTTGCCGGTAAACAGGTTGTTGGTGCCGCCCGCGCTGAACCCGGCGAAATTTGAAATCCCGTTGTTGCGGTAGCTGTATTCTTCTTCGACACGGATCGGCCCGTACTGGAGACCGAGACGGCCGCCGGCATTAAAGCCGCTGTTGAATTTCTCTTTGAGGCTGAAGGAGTTGAAGAAGGGACCTGCGGCACCACCATTCACATTAAACGGAGGAGTCGTAATTAAGTCATTGTGGTCCGCGAGGCTGGTCCACCCGCCCTCCGGTCCGATGTAGTAGGAGACCGGATAGGGGCCCCCCAGGAAAGCGAATTGAGCATTCGCCTCGGCGCAACCAAACGCCACGGCAAGTGCTGCCCCGGCGCCTAGCAGATAGCGACTTTTCATCCCTTACCTCCGGCCGCAAAATACGCGTGTGACGATGGTCATGCCGCCACCGTTGGCCGATCTTTATCATCCCGCATCCCGATGGCAAACTGTTTTTGCTGCAACGAGACCGCTGATGGGGAAATCCGTGCAGAACGGTAGATGGTGCGGCACAGAAGCAACAGTTTGGCTGTAATCCGCTCGATTTCCGCGCCCTCCGCCGCGTCTTTTGCGCAACACCACATGATGGATCACAATCGTCGTCGAATTCGGCAGGGCCGGTAGTGGAACGGAAAGAGCTCCATAGGCGTTGCCGTCGTCAGCCCTGCGGGCTGCGCTGCGGCCCGCGGGTTATTCAACGTGCGGTGAAACCGCACGTCCGCTACACCTGCCTCAAATCGCAGGAGTGAACTCAGCGTGAGGCCTGCCCGAGCCGTTCTCTCGATTTACGGATCGATCAGAACGCCGGGGTTCAGCAGGCCCTGCGGATCCACCGCACGCTTGGCGGCGCGCAGCATGGCGGCGAAGACGTCAGGCCGTTGGTTGTCGTACCACGGGCGGTGGTCGCGGCCGACCGCGTGATGGTGGGTAATGGTCCCGCCCGCGGCGATCAGCGCCTCGCTGGCGGCGCTCTTGATCGTCCGCCATTGCGACGGGAGTTCACCGTGTCGCCCGCGGGCGTGGAATGAAAAATACGGCGCCGGCCCGTCAGGATAGACGTGCGTGAACCGGCAGGTTACCTGTCCCGGCTGCCCCGTGGCCTCGCGAATTGCCGATTCGGTCGCGACCTTGACCGCGTCGTAAAACGCTTCGAAGCGCTCCCAGGTGATCGCCGTCTCGAAGGTGTCCGCGATGATCGCGCGTCTGACCAGGTGTTCGCGGGCGTAGGGCATCCGGATGAAGGCGTTCCGCCACATCCCCGCCGCCCCCTCGCGATGCGCATCCGCATGGTCGGGGAGTTCAGGGGTTCCGCCATGATCGGCGCAGCACTCCAACGCCCGGCCGATCCAGGCATCGAGCGGGTGATCCCCCGATTCGAAAGCCAGCACCAGGATCGCCGCCGTGCCGTCCCCGGCGCCGGTGTTCTGCGCCTCTTGCGGGTCGAGGATGCGGCAGTTCGAGGGGTAGAGGCCGGCCTGGGCAATGGCTCTGACCGCTCTGGCCGCGGCGAAGAAATTCGCGAAACCGATCGCACCGCCCGCACGAAAGTGTGGCCGGTCCTGGAGCCGCATCCACGCCTCGGTAATCACCCCCAGGATGCCTTCCGAACCGATGAACAGGCGGTCGGGGCTGGGGCCTGCGCCAGAGCCGGGCAGGCGCCGTGTCTCGACCAGACCGCGAGGGGTCACGACGCGCAGGCTTTCGACAAAATCGTCGATGTGGGTGTAGAGGCTAGCGAAATGGCCGCCCGACCGGGTCGCTATCCAGCCGCCCAATGTCGAGTATTCGAAGCTCTGCGGGAAATGCCGCAGGGTCAGGGCGTGCGGCTTCAGCTGCGCTTCGAGCGCCGGACCAAAGACGCCGGCCTCGACGCGGGCGGCGCGCGAGGTACGATCGATCTCCATCACCCGGTCGAGGTGCCGCAGATCGAGGGAGATCGCCGCCCGGCAGGACGTGCCGTCCACCCTGGGCTCGACGCCGCCGACCACGCTGCTGCCGGCGCCGAACGGGATCAGCGCGGCTTGCGCGCCGCCCGCCCAATCGACGACGGCAGTCACCTCGGCCTCACTGCGCGGGTATGCGACGACATCCGGCGCATTGTCATACTGACCGACAAGCCCACGTGCATAGTCCGAAAAGGACTTGCCGTAGGTGTGCGCCACCCGATCGTAAGTTTCGCTCGAGCAATGCGGCGCCAAGGCCTGCGGCGGCACCAGCCGCGACGGGCGCAGGTCGATCTCCGGAAGTGCGGGGGGAGCCACCTCGTCGAACCGCTCGACACCAAAGAGGCGGCGGTAGCGGTCGACAGCGGCAGCCACCTCCCCGGCGGTCATTCCCTCGCCTTCACGACCCCAGCCGAAATGTTTGAGCCGCCGTTCTGCCATAGTGCTGTCTCCAGGGCGTTCGAGCCCTGTCGAGAATAGTGCCGAGTAGATGGGGACGTTGCCATCCCCATCCCTCACAGAGCCGGACGTGCAGATTTCCCGCATCCGGTTCTTCACGAGAGAGCTTCGCTCGCGGCGGCGTAGCCATGGAAGATCTTGACTGAAGGCAGTGGGTGC
>WNFR01002948.1_pt1 | contig 18914 bp, 12 predicted proteins | sample 5400221 | NCBI WGS metagenome assembly WNFR01 (sample SAMN13153357, study PRJNA577476) | soil metagenome | isolation source: 40 cm soil under Madrone tree | place: USA:California | collected 2016-06-14 | reverse complement strand
TTGCCAAGCCGGGATCGATCACGCCGCACACGAAGTTCAAGGCAGAGGCCTATGTGTTGACGAAGGAAGAGGGAGGACGGCACACACCGTTCTTTACCGGATATCGACCGCAGTTCTACTTTCGGACAACGGATGTGACGGGAGTAGCACATCTGCCGGAAGGAATCGAGATGGTGATGCCCGGAGACAACATCGCAATGGAGATCGAGTTGATCCAGCCGATCGCGATGGAAAAGGGACTGCGCTTTGCAATTCGCGAAGGCGGACGCACCGTCGGCGCGGGCACTGTCAGCGAAGTCATAGAGTAGTTTTATTAAGGACTGGTTATGCCACGCGATAACATTGTGCTTCAATGCACCACATGCAAGGGCCGTAACTACGTTACGACCAAGAATAAAAAGACGACGCCCGAGCGGCTTGAGTTTAGTAAGTTTTGTAACCGCTGCCGTAAGCATACTGATCACAAAGAGACCAAATAAAACTAACCGGCGGCGGGTCTCGAGTGTGGCAATTCTCACCCTCGAACTCTCCGGGCCAGTTTTACAGGGGTATAGTGTCAACGGTTAGCACGTCGGTCTCCAAAACCGCAAGTCCGGGTTCGAATCCTGGTACCCCTGCCACTCTAGTTGGATGGAAGGTAAGGTCGGGTGTCCAAGAAAGCCGACAGTATTATGAGCGAGAGAGACGACCCATCTGATTTGACTCCGCCCGCTGCGCGCACGGAGTCTATCGCCGATGGCGTTGAAGGGCGCGGAGCCCGCCGCGAACGCGGTTTGAGTGAAAAGCGTGTAGGGCCTTTTCAGAATATTGGCCAGTTCCTGCATGAAGTTCGTCTCGAAATGCGGCGTGTTACATGGCCGACACGGGATGAAATCCAGAATACGACGGTCATTACTCTGATCGCGATGGTTTTTTTCGCGGCATATCTTTTTGGCGTGGATGAAATCTGGGCTTTCTTGATCGGACAGTTAACTAAGCTGCTCGGTGGGGCTTAACAAAGGGTCTGAAAATGAGGCAGTGGTACATACTTCATACTTACTCCGGGCACGAAAAGAAGGTTCGCGACAGCCTAAAGGCTCGTATTCGCGACACCGAGCTCCAGGAGGAGATCACGGAAGTACTGGTCCCAACGGAGACGGTCGTCGAAATGCGTGGCAATAAACGCGTCGAGTCGACTCGAATGTTTTACCCGGGCTACGTCCTGGTCGAAATTGAATGCGACGAACGCGGGCATATTCCCGACAACGTTTTTCACACGATCAAATCGACTCCAAAAGTTACAGGCTTTGTGGGGGGCCAAAATCCGACGCCGCTGACCCCCGACGAGGTGAACCAGATTGTTCATAACGTTACGGAGGCGGCAGAGAAACCAAAACCGAAGTTCTCGTACGCTGTTGGCGAGACAGTGCGAATCAAGTCCGGACCGTTTGCGAGTTTTACCGGAAAAGTCGAAGAAGTTAACGAAGACAAGTCGACTTTAAAGGTGACGGTTACGATTTTTGGCCGTTCAACTCCGGTCGAACTGAATTTTCTGGACGTCGAAAAGGTGACGTTCGCTGAAGAGGAATAGTACGAAGTAAGCGGAGCGGGCCGCGGTGCTTAAGAGTTTTGAAGCGCCGGTGACCGAAATGGTCAGCAAAAAGTTGCTCCCCTTTGAGTGAAATAAGCTATGGCAAAGAAGATTACAGGCTATATCAAGTTGCAGGTTCCAGCAGGAAAGGCCAATCCGGCGCCGCCAATTGGTCCTGCGCTCGGCCAGCACGGCGTAAACATCATGGAGTTCTGCAAGACTTTCAATGCAAGAACTGCTCAAATGGATCCGGATATGAAGATTCCGGTCGTGATAACGGTTTACGCCGATCGTTCGTTTACGTTCGAAACCAAGACGCCGCCGGCGGCGGACCTCCTTAAAAAAGCTTCCGGAATCTCAAAAGGATCCGGAAAGCCAAACAAGGAGAAGGTCGGAACGATTTCACGAGCCAAGATTGAAGAAATCGCCAAGGCGAAAATGCCTGATTTGAACACGACGAGCCTGGAAGCTGCCATCAAGACAATTGAGGGCACGGCCAGGAATATGGGACTCACGGTGGAGTAGAGGTTAGAGGTTAGAGGTCAGTAAAAGACCCGCCTTTCCTGGTTGGATGTCGCACAAACTGACCTCTAACCTCTAAAAACTGCTTTTCAGAGGGAGGGAGATAAAGAACGTAGGTTATCTAGGGCGCAAAGCGGTTTTCCGCAAGACAGGCAAAAGGTCGACGCTTAATTGCGAACTGACCTCTAACCTCTGGCCTCTGACCTCTTCTTTTCCCCGCTGGACCTCGGAGATAAATAATGAGTAAGCACGGAAAGAAATACCGCGCGGCTGAAGCCAAAATCGAGTTCGGGCGGAAATATACCCTTGACGAGGGTATGGGGCTGGTGAAAGAGATTTCGTTCGCCAAATTCGACGAGACCGTTGAATTGACAATGTGGCTCGGCGTCGATCCAAGGAAAGCGGATCAGTTGGTTCGCGGCACGATCGTTTTACCCCACGGTTTGGGCAAATCGAAAACCGTTCTCGTTATCGCTCAAGGTGACAAAATCCGCGAGGCCGAAGAGGCCGGCGCTGATTTTGTGGGCGGCGAGGATATGGTCGATAAAATCAAAGGTGGCTGGACCGATTTTGATGCCGTCATTGCCACTCCGGACATGATGCGTGCGGTGGGTCAGCTTGGCAAAATACTTGGACCTCGCGGTCTGATGCCAAACCCCAAGACGGGCACCGTCACTTTCGACGTAAAAACCGCGGTTCTCGAAACCAAGGCCGGTAAGGTTGAATATCGTGTCGACAAAACCGGGGTTATCCATTGTCCCGTCGGTAAAGTTTCGTTTGAGGCAGATAAACTGCTCGGGAACACTCGCGCCCTCATCGATGCGGTCGTCAAGGCAAAGCCATCGACTGCCAAGGGAAAATACGTCAAAAAAGTAAACCTGGCGGCAACGATGAGCCCCGGCGTTCTTCTTGACGAGACCGCGTACGTGAAGTAGGTGAGGAGCTAATAGAGACATGAAAACCAGAGAGCAAAAGCAGAAAGATTTGGACGCCCTCACTGAAAAGCTTCAGAAGGCACAGGCAGCAATGCTGGTCGGCTTTAATAAGCTGACCGTTTCCAAGGATCTCGAACTCCGAAATCAGCTTCGTGAAGCCGGCGTTGAGTATCAGGTTGTAAAGAATACCCTGACCAGAATTGCGGCCGAGGGAACTCCGTTTGCGCAGGTGAATGATTACCTGAAGGGCACCACGGCAATTGCGACGACCAATGGGGATCCCGTCAGTCTTTCCAAGGCGATTTCAAAGTTTACCAAGGCGAACCCCGAAGTATTTAGCTTCAAAGTGGGCATAGTCGAGGGCAAGGTGGTCAATCTTCAGGAGGTTGATGCAATTGCGAACCTCCCGTCAAAGGAAGAATTGATTTCCAAGATTATGTTCCTGATCAATTGTCAGGCACAGCGCCTTGTGACCGTCATTTCGGCGGTACCGCGGAATCTGGTGGTCGTCATCAAGCAGATTGGCGATCAAAAGAGCGCATAAGAGTTTTTGGTTTGGACCGTTTCCCCCAGTTCGATGCTGTGTTGAATTGGGCGAACCGTTGAAACCGGTAGTTTTTCGAAGAGTCAGCCGGACCAGGGAAAGCGAGCAATGGCGACAAGTCAGGTCGTCCTTTCGGGCTCGGATGTTTCTTAAGGTTTGCGATGCAGCAAATTTCGAGGCGTCCCGTGGGTTCTCCTGCTGCGAACTTATAACCACACAGCAAAGAGGAAAACCCTTTTAGGAGGATTGAAGTAATCATGGCAGCGACAAAAGAAGAGTTTATTGAGTATTTGAAGGGCATCACGTTGCTCGAGGCTTCCCAGTTGGTCAAAGATCTTGAGGAAACCTTTGGCGTGTCCGCGGCCGCCGCCGCCGTTGCAGCACCCGTTGCATCGACCGGTGAGGCAGCAGCTCCCGCCGAAGAAAAGACCGAATTTGACGTTATTCTGCAGGCGATTGGCGCCAACAAGATCAATGTCATCAAGGTCGTCCGCGAAGTCACTTCGCTTGGATTGAAGGAAGCGAAGGACCTTGTTGAGGCCGCTCCGAAGGCAGTCAAAGAGGCTGTTTCGAAGGACGAGGCCGAAACAATTAAGCAAAAGCTTGCGGATGCCGGTGCGACCGTCGAGGTCAAGTAGTTTAGGGCTCGTTGAGTTTGCGATTACGTGGAATTGGAAGGGATCAGGGATTCTGGTCCCTTCCGGTAATCGTTTTTTGAATGGACTGCATCTAAACTAAGGTTTTATTAACTTGACAGTTCATTTAATTTTGGATAACGTAAGGGAGTATTGAGGCTGGCGTTACTCCCATTTAACCTGAGTTTCGTATTTTAGCCGCTTTAATTAAGCGGCCGGGGCAATGTGCGCCCCGGCCGCGCTTTGGCGTCTTTCAGGGGATACCTTACGGCAGCGGGTATCCAGGCCGGGGAAAGTAAGGCAAAACCGTCATCCCCTGTCGATAGTTCCGAAAACCATTGCACCTTTGGCTGATCGCCGTCTGCCACCGGTTGATCGCTAAATTAAAAGGAATCGCTGATGTCTGCAAATCCGCTTCAAACAATCGCCACTGGGACTGGCCGCCGAACCAGCCAGCCCCCTCCACGTCACGACTTTTCAAAAATCAAGACTGCGGTTCGTATTCCGAATCTGATCGAGATTCAACGTGAATCGTACAACCGTTTTCTACAGATGGATCTTTTGCCGGAAGAACGGCAGAACACCGGCCTTCAGGCAGTGTTCCGGTCGGTATTTCCGATCGAGGACTTCCGGAAGACAGCCACCCTTGATTTCGTCGAATTTCAGATCGGCAACTGGCAGTGCAAGTGCGGCAGGCTCGAGGGTCTGAATTATCTGCGGGCGAACTGTAAGAACTGCGGCTCGACGATCAAGGTGGATCCCCTGACTCCGGGCGAAACGCTTTGCCACAGTTGCGGAACCTTCAACTCGGTGCGCCCTCAACTCTGCGATAACTGCGGAGAGCCGGTTGGTCTGAAGCATAAGCACGATCAGCAGGAATGCCAGGAGCGCGGTATGTCCTACAGCGTGCCGCTGAAGGTCAAAATCCGGCTGACTGTTTACGACAAGGACCCTGAAACCGAGGCCATGTCGATCCGTGACATCAAGGAAGAGGAAGTCTTCTTTGGTGAAATTCCGTTGATGACAGACAACGGTACCTTCATTATCAATGGAACAGAACGCGTAATCGTATCTCAGCTTCATCGTTCGCCAGGCGTGTTTTTTAAACGCGGCCAGTTGCTGGTAGCGAAAGTGATCCCTTACCGCGGTTCGTGGGTGGAATTCGAGTACGATCAGAAGAACCTGCTCTATGTCCGCGTCGGCAAACGCAAATTTTTGGCGACAATCTTCCTCAGGGCTTTGGGTATCTGGCTTGATTCCAATCTGGATCCGAAAAAGTATGGATCGGACGCGCAGATGGAAGAGGCTGTTAAGAATTCTTCGTTCACCGACGAGGACATGCTTCGTGCTTTCCATGTCGCAGACGAAGTCAGAGTTGATAGTCATCATCTCTATATTCAAGTTCCTGAGACCAACTCCAGCAGTCTGCTTGGGATGAAGGTCGACCACGATATCAAGAGCAAGAGTGGTGATGTGATTGTTCGCGGCGGAAAGAAGATTACGGCTTCGTCGCTGGAACAACTTCGCAAAGCCCATGTAGCAGAAGTCGAGATCGACAGCGCGCAGTTTGAGGGTGCTTATGCTTTGGCGGACATCGTCAACACCGAGACAGGTGAAGTCGTCCTCGAAGCAAATAATGAAATTAACCCAGCCAAACTGCAGGAGATAATGGAAGCCGGTATCGACCGGTTCAAAATCTTCTTCCCTGAGCGTGATGACCTCGGCCCGGTTTTGTCGCAAACCTTGAAGAAGGACGTAATTAGCAAGCCCGTTGATGCGCTTCTTGAAATTTATAGAAAGATGCGTCCCGGGGATCCACCGACTGTTCAAACAGCGTATCGCTTGCTGGAAGGGATGTTCTTTGACCCACGCAAGTTCGATTTCTCGCGGGTTGGCCGGTTGAAATTTAACATCAAGATGGGCAAGCCTGAGATGGACCGGATCGATGATCCGCTTCTCTCGGCAAAGGATTTTCTCGACGTTGTTTCTTACGTTTTGAAGATGCGTAAGAACCCCGCGGAATTCCAACAGGACGACATCGATCACCTGGGAAACCGGCGCGTCAGGGCTGTGGGCGAACTGTTAGAAAATCAGTTCCGGATCGGCCTCGAACGTATGGAGCGGGCGATCAAGGAAAAGATGTCGATACATCAGGAAATGCAGACGACGATGCCGCGCGATCTTATTAACGCAAAGCCTGTCACTGCAGCTGTCCGGGAATTCTTCGGTTCATCTCAGTTGTCGCAGTTTATGGACCAGACAAATCCGTTGTCTGAGATTACACATAAGCGCCGTCTGTCGGCCCTTGGACCTGGCGGTCTATCGCGCGAACGTGCTGGTTTCGAAGTTCGCGACGTACATCCGACCCACTATGGCCGCATCTGTCCGATCGAGACGCCTGAAGGTCCGAACATCGGTCTGATTTCGTCGCTGTCCTGCTTTGCGCGTATCAACGAATTCGGCTTTATCGAATCTCCTTACTGTAAGGTGATCGATGGTCGCATGGTTGAATATGTTCGCGTTATCAACGGTGGCGATACGAAATTCAAACCAAACGAACATGTGCCGCAGGAAGAGGTCGACAAGGCCAATAAGAAGTTGCCCGCGGATGGACGCAAAGCCAAATACGAACCGTTCCCGTTCTATCTGACTGCCTGGGAAGAGGACAAACACGTCGTCGGTCAGGCTAATATCGAACTGGACGAAAACAGCTACATCATTAACGAACGTAACGCTGCCAGAAAGGCCGGTGAATTCATCACCGCCCGTCGTGAAGAGATTGAATATGTGGACGTTTCGCCGAAACAGCTTGTCTCGGTGGCCGCGTCGCTGATTCCATTCCTCGAAAACGACGACGCGAACCGCGCGTTAATGGGTTCGAACATGCAACGACAGTCGGTGCCGCTTCTTCGCGCCGAGGCTCCGTATATCGGAACCGGTATGGAGCGCGTAACAGCGCAGGATTCCGGTGCAGTGGTTGTCGCCCGTCGTGACGGTGTGGTGGATTACGTCGATTCCGAACGCATTATCATTAAGGCCGACCACAATGTGGACGGAACGATTTCACGCGAAGTGACCGCGGACATCTACACGTTGATTAAATTCAAGCGTTCAAACCAGAACACTTGTATTAACCAGCGTCCGATTGTCCACGTCGGCGAACGCGTGGCAAAGGGACAGGTAATCGCCGACGGTCCTTGTACCGACCGCGGTGAACTGGCGCTTGGCCGTAATGTTCTGGTGGCCTTCATGCCCTGGCGCGGTTACAACTTCGAAGACGCGATCCTCGTCTCGGAGCGCCTGGTCAAAGAGGATTACTACACCTCGATTCACATCGAGGAACTTGAGATCGAGGCCCGCGACACCAAGCTCGGACCTGAAGAGATTACTCGCGACATTCCAAACGTTGGCGAGAATATGCTTCGCGATCTGGACGACAGCGGAATCATCCGTATCGGGGCGCAGGTCAAACCTGGTTCGATCCTGGTCGGTAAAGTAACGCCGAAGGGCGAAACTCAACTGACCGCGGAAGAAAAGCTGCTTCGCGCAATCTTCGGTGAAAAGGCCGGTGACGTGAAGGATGCTTCGCTCGTCTCGCCTCCGGGCATCGATGGCACCGTGGTCGAAGTTCAGGTCTTTACACGAAAAGGTCAGGAAAAAGACGGCCGATCGCAGATGATCGAGCAGGAAGAAGAAGACCGCCTCAGGCGCGACCTTGAGGACGAGATCAGAATTCTTCGCGAACAGCGCGACGAACGTATCTACGAGTTATTCGAAGGTCGAAAACTCGCCAAGGATCTCGTAGTCAATAAGGAAGTCGTGATCCCTCGTGGTGAAACGATCACCCGCGAACTTCTAGGAACGGTCGAGCCCAAGGCCCTGCGAAAGGCTGAACTGACGTCAACGCGTCTGGACATGGGCGCCGAGATCAAGGAATACGAGGATCGAACAGAACGCCAGATCAAGATTCTCTCGGACATCTACGAAGAGAAGATTGCCAAGCTGCGACAGGGCGACGAACTCGCGCCCGGTGTTATCAAGATGGTCAAAGTTTTTATCGCCATGAAGCGCAAGCTTTCAGTTGGTGACAAGATGGCCGGCCGTCACGGTAACAAGGGTGTGATTGCACGTATCCTGCCGGAAGAGGATATGCCGTATCTGCCCGATGGAACACCGGTCGAGATTGTCTTGAATCCGCTTGGCGTGCCGTCTCGTATGAACGTCGGACAGATCCTTGAAACCCACCTTGGGTGGGCAGCTCGGGTTCTCGGTATGCACTTTGCGACACCGGTTTTCGACGGTGCAAGCGAAAAGGAGATCAAGGTTCGTCTTCGCGAAGCAAGTGACAGACTTGCTGAACTCGGCTTACCTGAAATCGTAAACGACTCCGGAAAGACTGTGCTGTATGACGGTCTTACGGGCGATCCGTTTGAACAGAAAGTTACAGTTGGATTCATTTACATGCTGAAACTTTCTCACTTGGTTGACGATAAGATCCACGCTCGCTCGATCGGACCATACAGTCTGATTACGCAGCAGCCCCTCGGCGGCAAGGCGCAATTCGGTGGACAACGTTTCGGAGAAATGGAAGTTTGGGCGCTGGAAGCATACGGTGCGGCGCACATTCTTCAGGAACTCCTTACCGCAAAGTCGGATGACGTGGCGGGACGTTCGAAGATCTACGAGGCAATCGTTAAGGGAGAAGCCGACTTCGATCCGGGATTGCCTGAATCGTTCAACGTGCTTGTCCGCGAACTTCAGTCGCTTTGCCTTGATGTTGAGTTGATCAGCAGAAACGGGGCGTCGGAGAAGAGTGATGGCACTGGCGAGGCTATTCTCGTCGGCGTCGGTGGCGAGGCTTGAGATGGGCAGTAGACGGAAAAACCAAGGGGCCCTGGCCGAACCGGGCTGAGGGCTCTGACCTGACTACTGGAAACTGACTACTGACTAAAGCGGAGAGATTAAGGTGTTTCGATTCCAACAAGAAAAAACGCAACTAGCGCCTGATTTTGAGGCGATTCGTATTAGCCTGGCTTCTCCGGAGAAGATTCGCCAGTGGTCCCACGGCGAAGTGACCAAGCCGGAGACTATTAATTACAGGACCTTTAAGCCGGAGCGCGACGGCCTTTTCTGCGCGCGAATTTTTGGCCCTGTTGCTGACTGGGAATGTCTCTGCGGAAAATACAAGCGAATGAAGCACCGCGGTGTCGTTTGCGACAAATGCGGTGTTGAAGTTACGCAGGCAAAGGTGCGACGTGAACGGCTCGGGCACATCGATTTGGCCAGCCCGTGTTCGCACGTCTGGTTCTTTAAAGGTTTGCCTTCGCGTATCGGCCATCTTTTGGACATTCCTCTGCGCGAACTGGAGAAAGTGCTCTATTTCGAGTCCTATATCGTAATCGATCCGGGTGATGCGCCGATTAAAGAGAAAGAACTCCTGAGCGATGAGCGGTATCGCGAACTTGTTCGCGACTATCCAGGACAGTTCGTGGCCCGGATGGGTGCCGAAGCAATCAAGGAACTCCTGACGATGGTCAACATCGAAGAGCTTTCTGTTGAGCTTCGCATCAAGATGAAAGAAGAGACTTCACAGCAGAAAAAGCTGAAGTACTCCAAGCGATTAAAGGTAACGACCTCGTTCCTTAAGTCCGGCAACAGACCCGAGTGGATGATTCTCGACGTGATCCCCGTGATTCCGCCCGAGCTTCGCCCGCTTGTGCCCCTTGATGGTGGACGTTTTGCCACATCGGATCTCAATGATCTGTACAGGCGCGTAATCAACCGTAACAACCGCTTGAAAAAACTGATGGAGCTGCGAGCTCCTGAGGTGATCGTGCGTAACGAAAAGCGCATGTTGCAGGAAGCCGTTGATGCGTTGTTTGATAACGGTCGCCGTGGCCGTGTTCTGCGTGGTGTTAACAACCGCCCATTGAAGTCCTTGTCAGGAACCTTAAAGGGCAAACAGGGCCGCTTCCGTCAGAACCTGCTCGGAAAGCGTGTCGACTATTCCGGACGTTCGGTAATCGTCGTCGGACCGGAGCTCAAGCTGCATCAGTGCGGTTTGCCGAAGAAGATGGCGCTCGAGTTATTCAAGCCGTTCATTTATAACCAGCTTGAAAAGCAAGGACACGCGGCCACCATCAAACAGGCCCGTGAAATGGTCGAACGTCAGGAGTCCGTTGTCTGGGATATTCTGGAAGAGGTGATTCGCGAGCATCCTGTGCTTCTGAACCGCGCTCCGACGCTTCACAGACTCGGAATTCAGGCATTCGAACCTGTCCTGGTTGAAGGCAAAGCCATTAAGATTCACCCGCTCGTCTGTACGGCATTCAACGCCGACTTCGACGGTGACCAGATGGCCGTTCACATTCCGCTTTCGCCTGAAGCACAGATCGAAGCCGCGGTACTGATGTTGTCTTCCAACAACATTCTTAGCCCGGCCAGTGGTCAGCCAATCGCCGTACCTTCGCAGGACATCGTCCTTGGCTGCTATTACCTGACGCGTGATCGTCCAGGCAGCAAGGGAGAGGGCCGCGTTTTCGCGTCTCTTGAAGAAGTTCTGCTTGCGCTCGACGCCAAAGAGGTTACGACTCAGACCCCGATCAAACTCCGTATCAACGGCGATTTGATCGATCTGACACAGGAACACGATACACAAGATATTCTTCGTGCAACTGCGCAAGAGAACGTCAAACGGGTAATCAATACCACGGTCGGTCGTGTGATTTTCAACGACCAGATTCCGGCCGGCTTGCCCTACCTGAACGGCACTCTGAAGAAGAAGGGCCTGCAGTCTTTGGTTAACTTTGCTCATATTCGGCTCGGTCACGAAATGACCGTCAAGATGCTTGACGATCTGAAGACACTTGGTTTTCTCTATGCGACCAAGGCCGGTATTTCAATCGGTATTGACGATCTCGTCACACCCGATGCCAAGAAGTGGCTGGTTGAAAAGGCTGATTCCGATGTTATCGACGTCGAACAGCAGTATCAGGACGGCGTCATTACAAACGGCGAACGTTATAACAAGGTCGTGGCCATCTGGTCCGAAGTAACCGACAAGGTTGCCAAGGAGATGTTCAAGGCCATGGACGAACGTGAGAAGGCGTTGAACGAACTAAACCCGATCCTGGTTATGAGCGATTCGGGTGCTCGTGGTTCCGCACAGCAGATTCGTCAGCTCGCCGGAATGCGTGGTTTGATGGCCAAGCCTTCGGGCGAGATCATCGAGACCCCGATTCGTGCGAACTTCCGCGAAGGCCTGAACGTGTTGCAGTACTTTATCTCGACACACGGCGCACGCAAAGGTTTGGCAGATACGGCGTTGAAGACAGCTGACTCCGGTTATCTGACACGTCGACTTGTCGACGTCGCCCAGGACGTTATTATCTCCGAGCAGGATTGCGGCACCCTCAAAGGTATCAGCGCTACTGCCATCGTCGAAGGCGGCGAGGAGATCGAGAGCCTGCGCGATCGTATTGTCGGTCGTACTTCGCTTGACGACATCATTGACCCGGTCGAAGGCCGCGTCATTGTAGAAACCAACGCCGAAATCAACGAAGACCTGGCTGCCGAAATTCAGCGTTCCGGCGTCCAGCGCGTCAAGATTCGTTCGGTACTTACCTGCGAATCGCGTCGCGGTTGCTGCGTTAAATGCTACGGCCGCAATCTGGCGACCGGTCGTCCGGTCGACATTGGCGAGGCAGTGGGTGTCATCGCCGCTCAATCGATTGGCGAACCCGGAACGCAGTTGACGATGCGCACATTCCACATCGGTGGTACCGCGCGCCTTGAAGAGTCTTCGAAGCATGAAGCTCGCGTCAACGGCACCATCCGTTATGTCGAGCTTTCGACGGTCAGAAACCGTAAGGGCGAGATCATCGCCATGAACCGCAACGGCGCGCTGACGATCATCGATGATCGTGGACGTGAAGTTGCGCGCTACCAGATCGTTTACGGTGCGCACGTTCATGTTGAAGAGGGCGCTCGCGTGGAAGAGGATCAATTGCTCGCCACATGGGATCCATTCACATTTGCGATCCTGACCGAGGTTGCCGGACACATTAAGTTCCAGGACCTCAAAGAAGGCGTGACCATGGACGAAGAGACGGACGAGGTCACAGGCCAGTCGCGTCTAGTCGTCAAGGATTCGCCCGACGAAAAGAAACAGCCGCGAATGGAAATCAGGAATGCCGCGAACAAGATTCTGAAAACCTATCAGATGCCTGTCCGCGCCAACCTGATGCTAAAGGATCAGGATAACGTCGAACCGGGGGATATCATTGCGAAGATCCCGCGCGAGACAACCAAGACCAAGGACATCACCGGCGGTCTGCCGCGCGTCGTCGAGCTATTCGAAGCTCGCCGGCCTTCGGAAACCGCGATCATGTCCGAGATCGACGGTATCGTTAAACTGGGCCCGATTGCCAAGGGTAAACGGAAACTCATCATCGTTGGGGACGACGGCGAAGAGAGGGAGTACGATATCCCGCGTGGTACCCATATCAACGTGCAGGAAGGCGATCGTGTCAGGGCGGGCGAGGCTTTGATGGACGGACCGCTCAACCCGCACGATATCCTTCGCGTACTCGGGATGAATCGTCTGCAGGAATACCTCGTAAACGAAATTCAGGAGGTCTATCGTCTGCAGGGCGTGAACATCAACGACAAACACATCGAAGTGATTGTTCGCCAGATGTTGCGCTGGGTGAAGATTCGCGAAGTCGGGGATACCGAGTTCCTTCTCGACGAACAGGTCGACAGGTTCCGGTTCCAGGATGAAAACGAACGAGTAAAGGCTGAGGACGGGGAACTGTCACAGGCAGAGCCGCTGCTTCTTGGAATTACCAAGGCTTCGCTTTCAACCGACTCGTTTATTTCCGCGGCATCGTTCCAGGAAACAACCCGTGTCCTGACCGAAGCAGCGATTTCGGGTCGCGTCGATTATCTGCGCGGCTTGAAGGAGAACGTCATCATGGGCCGGCTGATTCCCGCCGGCACAGGCATGGAGTTCTATCGCAACGTCAAGGTCGAACGTGATGAAACCATCGATCAGGGGCGTCGTGACCGCGAAATCGACGATTTCCCCGAGATTACGGGTGGCCTGGAAATTCCAATGCCTTTGAACAATCACGCACCGGTTAGCCTGCCGGCTGACGGTGACGTAATCGATGACTCTGACGAGTAAGCTTGTCAGAAATGGTGATTCCCATTACAAAGACCGGCGTGGCCAAAAGCCTCGCCGGCTTTTTTCTTTAACGTGACAGGTAACAGGTGACAAGAAAAAGCGAGTGTTAAGTCGATTTTTGTATGAAATCCGGGATGCGACGGTAGTGCATCATTGCGCTCTAATTGACTTATGCAAGTCACAGTCACAACACCGGCAGCCGACTTGACATCAGCCCGCCTGCGAGCTGAAAAGCTTTAAAGGCGGGCTGATATTTTACTGCCTGCGCTGAGCTAATTTTATCCTACTATATCCCTTTTCATCTCAAGGACTCTGTTGGGCCAGTACGATCTGCGGCACCCGGCCGACTGAAGGGTCAGTGGTCAGTGTATCGTCTGTGTAAACGACAGCCGCCAGCCCGTTCTGCGGATCAATAGCCACCTCGAAGAGGTCCAGGAGCGTTCGTGTTTCCAGCGGATTCGGGCACCCCGTACCCGCGGTGCAGATCACTCCTATGTGGTTCGGCGTGTTGCTCACCAGGTTCTGCGTGAAATTAGCCCCATCGTTCACGGTCTGTGCCAGGTATGTGTTCCATACCGCGCTGGGATCATCTTTGCTTCCGGCGGTGGTGCCGTAGTAAACCACATCAACTGTCCCGTTGTATGCCGCCACCCACGGGAAGATCGCTGTGTTTGCCGGCGGAATATTGACGATCACGGCGTCTGACCAGGTAGTGCCCTGATCGCTCGACGTCGAGAAGAAGTTGCTGTGCGCGTCTGACTATGTGGCATAGAGCTTGCCATTGATTGGATCGACTGCAAGGCTCGGGAAGATGTTGTTCAGAGCCGTAAAGAGCGGGGCATGGAAGACGAGACTCGCCGTCCACGTTTTTCCCATATCGGTGCTGCGTGAGACGTAGATGTTGTTGAAAGTCGCGGTCGTCGCTTTCTGAATGCCTGGCTCGCCAGCCGCATAAATGTCGTAGACATTGTGGGTGAAAGGATCGGCCACAATAGGGCCCGCCGAGTTGTTGAAGGTTGCGTTGCCGGTCACACGCCCCTGACCGACGATAGGATTACCGACCTTTTGCCAGGTGAAGCCGTCATCATCGGAACGTTGGACGCGAATGATCGTACTGTTGCCTGCGTCGTGATAAGCGATATAGACGTGCGGCCCGTCGGAGGTGATCCACTGACGGTCCGCACCGGCGCGATCGATAATTTGAGAGGTGCAGGTACTCAGGTCGAAGTTGCCGCCGGTCGCGTTTGGGCAGGTGATGGCTGACACGCCGAGCTGAGCCGCGGTGAACGGAGGGTTCACCAGAAAGATCAGAGTTGAGACGTGCATCGTTCCGGTCGAGCCAAGGTCGACGTCGGCGTCACCGCCTCCAAGCACCACGCGCCTCCCTGGTAATTGCAGGGCTGCATCAATGGGGCCCTCAAAGGTTGGGGTTGAGCCAAACGGGCCCACCCAGAGGTTCGTAAAGAACTCTAACCACCTTAGGCTGGTTATGGCCATTGTGCCGTCGTTAGCGATTGAAATTGCTGGTTCGCTGCCACCTTCGGGTCGAAGCAGCGGTGTATTCGAAAAAGTGAGATTCCCCGGCGCTGTGTCGCCGTGGGCCACCGGAACAAGGAGCGTGAACGCTACGAGAGCAACGAGAAGAGAGAGACAGACAACCTTCGATGCGGTCCGCATTCTCTTCTTCACAAACTGATACATCCTCTGCATCTTCTTGCCTCCTTTTTAGTGTGGTTGAAAGGTGACGCTGCCCCGCATGAATGTGGGGCGCAGATGGGGGGAAAGCACCAACCCAGAAGTAATCGACGACATGACAGACCCAGACAAGTGCGGTCAAGCAGGAAACACTTCTTTGAAGAGTGAGCGAGAGGATATGCCCGCTCGTGCAGAGAGTCAAGAACAATCCAGCGCAAACAGCGGCGAGCCACATTCGGTGTCGATAGGCCGAGTTAGATTGGCGGGTGTGGATGTTTTCGAGTCCCTGCCGGGATGCGAACAGCTAGTGCAACAAGACGGAGAAAGCAATACGAGCGTCGAAGAAATTCAGCTTTATGTGAGATTCTCTTTATCTATTTCCCATCCTTTTGGCGATGGCAATTTGTACTCGGTTTTCCGTTGCCTCTTTACTATATTGACTAATCTTATGTAAGCTCACTATTGAGCCTGGAGCAAATCATAATGATCGGCCGAATTCAATCCGACCGAATGTAATGTTTCAGGCAAGCCCTTGACCTTCGCCGGTCTACTTCTCCATACGCTTTTCTGCTTGACGACGATTACTGAGCCAGCGAATGTCATGCCTCTCGTCCGTTGAGAAAGAATTCAAATCGGCCCGGAGTCCGGCTCGTTCGTTTCGCACACAATCGAATTTCTCATTTTCGAAGGCACGAAGGCCGGATATGTCTGATGCGACTCTTTAAATCCTTATCTCAAACTTCATTCGCATTTCTCTGGGGCGGGCAAACACTCTCAAGACTCGGCGACAGTATTTACAAAGTCTCGCTGGCCTGGTGGGTTCTGGAGAAGACCGGTTCCGCCGCGGCGATGGGCAAAGTACTAATTTTCACGATCGCCCCGACGATTCTCTTTATCCTAATCGGAGGTGTAACGGGCGACCGCTTCTCGAGAGTTCGGCTGATGCTGTTTTCGGACGTTGTCCGAGGAATGGTGCTTTTAATCGTTACCATCCTTAGTTTTCGTCATCAGCTTGAAATCTGGCATGTCTATGTTGCGAGTGCGTTAATCGGATTTGTCAGTGCATTTTTTCAACCTGCATATTCCGCAATTCTGCCGGAAATCGTTCCCTCAGAGTCGCTTCCCAGCGCTAATTCGCTAACCAGTCTAAGCAAACAGGTAGCCGACATTCTTGGACCGACGCTTGGCGCAACTCTTGTCGGATTTGGCGGGACAACAATTGCCTTTGCCGCAAACGGAATTTCGTTCGCTGCCTCCGCGGTTTTCCTCCTTCCTCTCCTGAAGATGAAAGCGGCCAATCACGTCAGCGCCCGCCGCCAAAGTCCTCTCGTGGATTTTCGCGAAGGCATCACCAGGGTGCTGTCCAATTCCTGGTTGTGTATATCAATTGCAATCTTTGCAATTGCGAATATCACCCTGTCTGCACCGGTGTCCGTCGCGCTGCCCTTTTATATTAAGGAGGGACTGCACGCGGACGTCCGGATGCTCGGCATATCATATTCAATGTTTGCCGTTGGATCACTCGCCACAACGGCATGGCTTGGACGCGGACTTCCCACACGTCGGCGCGGCATTTATCTCTACATCACGGTTGTCGCCCTTGGACTTATGACCATCGGGTTGGGGTTCTCCAGGTCCGCACTTGCAATCAGTTCAGTAGTACTGATTATTGGCGCTCTGTTGCCAATCTTCGGATTGATTTGGGTTAATGTTCTTCAGGAATTGGTGCCGCGGGACCTTCTTGGGCGCGTCTCGAGCATTGACTATCTTGGTTCGGCGTTATTGCTTCCCATCGGGTACGGTCTCGCGGGCTGGGGGTCGAATGCAATCGGCGCACAACTCGTATTTCTAATTGGAGGTGGTTGCACCATGTGTCTTGGTCTGCTTGCCCTGACACATCCTGCAATCCGAAATCTCGACTGAGAAAGGCAGGGGCCTGGCAAAGAACGGCAGGGTAAGGGGGAAAGGGGAAGGGGGAAGGGGAAGGCTGCGCGCTGAGAAAAGCAGAGGTTAGATGTTAGGTGTTAGAGGCTAGTGAAGGCTGCGCGCTGGCGCGCGAATACTTTTAATTTCAGCAGGTAGGGTGGCTCGCGCTTCCAGGAGGTGTTGAAAGCCCGAAAATCAAATGCGAACGTAGGTTCGCTATCGTGTACCAAGCTTGTCTAATTTGCTTTAATGCGGTAAATCCTCGAATCTTTGAGTTCAAATAAGTAAAGGTTTTAGAACGCCATCGGGATGCCGTCTCGCAGGCCATGGTTGTGATTTCAAATACCGGTCCTCACGCGCCGCTCAATTAATATTTCACTTCAATCGGTTGATTAAATTTGTTTAAGGTTTTCAGTGTATACAGGGTATTTAGAGCATCCCTTTGTGGATACCTGGTAACCATTCTTGCGGTTGCCGCGCTAATTTCTGTTCGATGTCCTCAGTCATTTGCTAAGTCATGGTTCTATTGGTTTTAGGGATGTTCCCAAGGATCGCGATGCCTGTGGCACGCAGCTTGATATATAGATAGTCAGAACAAGAGAGCAATAAAGTTTCTATTGCCTCGCGGGTGTAAGAAACAAACTTTTCGAGCTGAAATGCTCGGTTTTCCAATCATAAGTTTCTGATTGGTTTCATTGAGTCAAACTTCGCAACCCTTAAGGAGATAAGCACATGGTACTCGAAGGCATCCTGATAAGCGACTAAGATTGAAATCACGAGTCCTCTACGCCAATAATACTCTCACAAACAAAGGAGTGCTTCCGTACGGAAGCACTCCTTTGTTTGCACCTTCCGTCACCTTAACGCCATCCTGGTTCGGTGTTATTGCTTCCCATCGGATATTGAGAAAGCAGAGGTCGGAAAACAGAGGTTAGAGGTTAGATGACAAGTGACACTACATCGTTTACAGCCAGACCTGCCATTAGATCGTTTACAGATCGTTGAGAATATATAAATCGAGTCAATCGATGAAATTAGTTTCGAAGTCGTTTCATTACCGGGGCCTCTTTCCCGGTGAAGTGTCATGGCAGTTGAAAGAGATTAGAGTCTCGCGCGTGATGATGTTCGTCAATTGTGCCGCGCCTACAGCGCTCCGGTGAGTGGTTGGTGGGGACCAGGCGTTCCGCAACCTCGCAAAGCCTTGGTTGCTCCACGCCTGGCTATCATATCGTCGCGCCGTTGGCGCTTAGGTGAGTGGGAAATGTTGGATTGAGAGTTATTTGTCAGTGAAAAAATGCGATCGAACATAGCAATAAAATAGTGGTTGAACCCGGTCGTTAATGACCATCGCAATGTGTGTAGAGTTGTGTAGCTTGTAAACGATGTCGTGGCACCTTTCGGTGAAAACGATGTTATGGCACTTGAGTGTTAGAGGCTAGTGAAGGCTGCGCGCTGGCGCGCGAATACTTTTAATTTCAGCAGGCTGGTGGCTCGCGGCAGCAGATCCTCGAAACGTTGAGTTCAAATAAGTAAAGGTTTTAGAACGCAACCCAGATTTAGAACGCAACCCAGATTCCGTCTCGCAGGCCATGCCATTTCAAGTGCCGACCATCCCGTCATTCTCAATTAATATTCACTCCATCAGTTGATTAAATTTGTTTAAGGTTTTCAGTGTATACAGGGTATCCATTGTATACCTGTGTACCACTTTTCCAATTTGTGCGCTTTACGTGTTTTTGTTTAGCAAATGTCGACAAACTGTTTAGAGCATCCCTTTGTGGATACCTGGTAACCATTCTTGCGGTTGCCGCGCTAATTTCTGTTCGATGTCCTCAGTCATTTGCTAAGTCATGGTTCTATTGGTTTTAGGGATGTTCCCAAGGATCGCGATGCCTGTGGC
>WNFR01004084.1_pt1 | contig 18918 bp, 14 predicted proteins | sample 5400221 | NCBI WGS metagenome assembly WNFR01 (sample SAMN13153357, study PRJNA577476) | soil metagenome | isolation source: 40 cm soil under Madrone tree | place: USA:California | collected 2016-06-14 | reverse complement strand
AAGCCGGACACCGAAACACGGCAAATCCTCGTCCCAGTAAATGTGATCGATTTTGCCGTCTGGCATAGCGAGGCTGGCTACCGTCTCATCTGTCAATTTCATGGTTCCCCCAACTTTGCTTCCCAAAGCGATTCCGATTTGGCATGTGGCGTTCTGGTCAGCACTAGGGAAGCAGGCTTGTGCGGTTTGGTGCTGCTGCTTGCTCCCATCAAGCATGTGCCGTAAACTGCGCGGTAAGCCGTTTCTTCTTTAATTGCAAGAGTATTGCGTACTTATGCACCTTTGTGCAGCAAGTAGCGGGAGGTCACCATGGAAGCAATTGTTATCTCGCGCCGGCACATGCTGGCCCTCTCGGCCGCTGCGGCCAGCGCTGCTGCAAGCGGTCTTGGCGCCGCCCGGGCGCAGCAACGTCCTCGGCTTCCGGCCGAAATCGTGCTCACGCCGCGCATCGAGCGGTTCGATCCCGCGCTGGACAAGATCATCGCAACCTCCGAGCCGATCCGCGAGATCGCGAGCGGCTTCGGCGGTCCGCTCGGTCCTGCCGAAGGGCCGCTGTGGTGGAAGGAAGGCGGCTACCTGCTGTTCAGCGACATCAATGCCAGCCGGCGGATGAAATATACGCCCAGCCAGGGCGTGACGGTGTTCCAGGAGAAAACCAACCAGGCCAATGGCCTCACCCGCGACCTGCAGGGCCGGCTCATCGCCTGCGAGCACGAGACCCGTCGCGTCACCCGCCAGGAACACGACGGCGCGATCACGGTGATCGCCAACAGCTTCCAGGGCCGCCGCCTCAATCGACCGAACGATGTCATCGTCAAGTCCGACGGCGCGATTTATTTCACCGATCCGTGGTCGAGCCCGCTGGCGCCGGAGCAATGGGACCTCCCCTACTCGGGCGTCTACCGGGTCACGCCAGATCTCGGCACCATCACGCTCCTCCTCGATGACATGGTCTTTCCCAACGGGCTCGCCTTTTCGCCCGATGAAAGCGTGATCTATATCGACGATTTCCGCCGCGGCCATATCCGCGCCTTCGACCTTGCCGCGAACGGCACCCTCGCGAAGCAGACCGACCGGGTGTTCGCGGACCTCACCGGGGCGGAGCCGGGCGGTCCTGATGGTATGAAAGTCGACACGGCCGGAAACGTGTATTGCGGCGGCGCGGGAGGAATCTATATTCTCGATCCCCAAGGAAAGAAGCTCGGTCGCATCGTCCACGGCCAACCGGCGACGACGAACATCGGCTTTGGGGGTGACGACTTGAAGACATTGTTTTTCACCAGCCGGAGCCACCTGGGCTCGGTCAACATCAAGATTGCCGGCATCCCGGCGCCACCCCCGAAAAAGACCTGAAGGGGGAAGAGGGGAAGACGCATGAAATCGCAGTTTGCAGCTTTGCTGGTGGGCGCCGCCTTCGTCGCAATAGGCGCGCCCGCGTCGGCGCATCATTCGTTTGCCATGTTCGACGCCCTGCACCCGAAGGAAATCTCCGGGACCGTGAAGGAGTTCAGGTTCGTCAGCCCCCACACCATCCTGATCGTGACGGTCAAAGGCGACGACGGTATCGAGAAGGATTGGATTTTGGAGGGCGGCGCGCCGGGCCTGCAGGTGCGCGAGGGATTGACCTCCAAGAGCCTGAAGCCCGGGGACGAGGTCACGGTGACCATCAATCCGCTGCACAGCGGCGCGGAAGGCGGCTCGTACCAGCCGACGCAGGTCAAATTCAAGGACGGCCGCCTGGTCGCAGCGCCGAAGCAGTAGGTTTGGCCGGGAGTGCGGGCGTCCCGCCCGCTCCCCTACCCTGTCCCGCGAGCGGAGGAGGGGTGCGAGCGGGCGGGACGCCCGCGGTCCCGGGCAGGCAGTCCCGCCATCACATGGGGAGGAGAAGCATGTTGTTGCGAAGCGTGATGGGTTCGATTGCGCTCGTTGTCGCCGTGATCGCCGGGCCGGCCGCGGCGCAGCAGCCGTTCGACGAAAACAAATATCCCCCGATGGCGGGCCAGTGGCAACGCGTAGGGCCGCTCGGCGTGTTCGACTCCACCAAACCTCCGGCGCGCGGCCAGCAGGCGCCCCTGACGGCAGAGTACCAGGCAAGATTCGAGGCCAATCTCGCCGAGGTTGCCAAGGGCGGCTCAGGTGACGATCCGGTCCATACCTGCATTCCGGAAGGCATGCCGCGGGCCATGAACCTGGTCCTGCCCATGGAGATCGTCGTCACCCGCAACACCACCTACATCCTGATGGAATATCTCACCATGCTGCGTCGTATCTACACCGACGGGCGCTCCTTCCCGACCGATGAGGATCCGTCGTGGATGGGATATTCGATCGGCAAGTGGGTCGACGAGGATGGCGACGGCCGCTTCGATGTGCTTGAGGTCGAGACCCGCAACCTGAAGAATCCGCGCACGTTCGATCCGAGCGGCTTGCCGGTGCATGATGACGCCGAGACCGTCGTCCGCGAGCGGTTCTATCTCGATAAGGCGAAACCGGACATCCTCTACGATGAGATCACCGTGATGGACCATGCCCTCGCCAAGCCGTGGACGGTCCTCAAGACCATGCGTCGCGAGAAGAAGCCGATCTGGGTCGAGTCGATCTGCTCTGAGGGCAACGTGCACGTCACCATCGGCGGCGAGCAATATATGCTGGGCGGCGATGGCCTGCTGATGCCCTTCAGGGTGGGACAGCCGCCGCCGGATCTACGGCACTTCAATAAGAAGTAGCCGGGCGATTCTTCCGCCGCGGCCCTCACCTCTCCCCGCTTGCGGGGAGAGGTCGGAATTTGTGCGCTCTTCGCGCAAATTTCGGGTGAGGGGGCCTCTCCGCGAGTCTGAGCTTTTGGGGTGAGTCTGAGTTCGTGGAAACGCCCCCTCACCCCGACCCTCTCCCCGCAAGCGGGGAGAGGGAGCAGCGTCGCCGCCGTCACCAAATGCGATTGCTCTGCCCGCGAAGGCTACCCGTCGCCCCCTATCGCGGGTCGGCGACGCGGCCCTGAAACACGATTGCGCCCGTCGTATCGTCGACCAGATAGAACAAGAACGGCCGGTCGACCCGGAACGACACGGGAGCCGGCGCCGCAATTGACGCCGACCGAACGCCGACTGCGGTTGCGGCTGCTGCCTCGGTGCTTTCCTCCGCGACTTCGATGACGGCGCGATGCACGATCTGGTCGATGTGAATGCGGCCCGCTCCGGCCGGCCGGCCGGTCATGCCGGAAAAGTCCGCACCGTTCGCGTCGAACGCCTTTTGAATTCCCGCTTGTCGCAACGGCGCCGTGAGGTCAGCCTTGAACTCGGCCTTGAAACGCGGCAGCGCCAGCGCGACGGGCTTTTTCGCTTGGCCGTCGCGCAAGGCGGCAAATAGCTCGGCGAGTTCGTTCGCGCCGAGGCGCCGCGCGACCGCGCCGGCGCCCTCGATGTCGTCCGGCAACACGATGACGAGGCCAAGCTCGGGGACCTCATAGTTCAGCCGGACTGCCCGATACCCGCCACGCGAGACGAGCGAAAAGCTGGCGGTCTGGTTCATCAATGCCACATCGGCCTTCTGCGAACGTGTGAGATTGAAGGCCTCGTTCTTGGTGAGACCAGGGTCGAATACCGATGCCCAGCGCGCCTTGAAATAGACGGCATTGAGAATGGTAGCGACAGCATCGGGATCGATCTGATCGAGCATCCGGCCGATCTTGCCCTCGGTCTTGCGCGCGACCCAGCCGTTGATGTCGTCGAGGCTCGCGTTTTTGAACACGTCGGCGGCATATTTGGTCTTCAACGCCGTCACATAATCCGCCGACACCAGGTCGCCCTGCTTGAGCAACATCAGGGCGTTGGCGGCGAGCAACCGGGCGGAAGCCGGCTTCGCTCCGGGCGCGACGCAGCGGTTGCCGACAAGCCGGAAACCCGGCTGGCACTGGTTCATCGCCTCGCCGCCCGGGCGCGATTCGCAATTGCCTGCGTTGGCGGTGGTGCGCGGCGGGCAGACCGGCGGCGCCGCGCTCTGGTCGTAGCCGTTGAGGATCGACAGCATTTCGGCATTCGCGGCGTCGATCGCATCCGCCGCCATGCGCATCGACATCGCCCGCATCATTTCGGAGGCCGTATCGCCGCGCGCACCCGATATCAGCATCGACATCGCCGTGCCGACCGAGTAGGGCGAGAACACGATATTGCCGGGCGCCGCCGCCAATTGGCCGAACAATTGCTGGCCGGCGGCATTGTAGGCCCGCGCCAGCAGCGTCACCCGCGCTTCCGCCGCGATGTGCAGTTGGGCCGTTGCGGGCCCCGCCGCCATCGTCCCCACGATGGCGATCGCAGCGGCAAGGCCGCGTGCGTTCCGTGCGATGGTGTTCATTCCCGTCCCTTCCCGCCGCGCACCTCCACCCTTCCCCTGTAGGTGGGGGCGGTTCAATAGAATCCCGGCGTAGCGCCGCCGTCCACCGCGATCGCCGTACTCTGAATATAGCGCGTCGGCGCCCAGCACAGGAACCCCACTGTGACGGTCTGTTGGACCTTCTAGCTGAGCGGATTCCGATCAAGTTGAGACACCAAGCTTCCCTCCCGCGTCGTGGCGGGCATGTCCCGCCGGGACAAGCTGGCGACGATGCCAGTATGTGGTTCAAGGGGATCGATCAACGCATTGGACGCTCAACCGCCCCCGCCCGCAATCGCTCCGCCTGCCTGCGCCCATTTCATGAACGCGACCAGCACGGGCTCGGCGCGCACGTCGGCGGGCCGCAACGGGCGGGCGAAGGACAGGCCGCCCAGCGTGCGGACCCGCGACAATGCCACATAGACTTGGCCGGGCGCGAACGCGCCCGCGCCGAGATCGACGCGAACATCGTCGAGCGTCAGCCCTTGCGCCTTGTGGATCGTCACCGCCCAGGCATGGATGAGCGGAATCTGGCGATACGCGCCCACGACCTCGTTTTCGATGCGCTGCTCGGCCTCGTTCCACCGCTGGCGCACCTTTTCCCAGGTCACCGGCGCGACCAGGTGCTCGTGTTGGCGGCGATCGAACTGCACGAAGGGGCCTTCCGGTCCAAGCCGCGTGACGGTGCCGAGCGAGCCGTTGACGAAACGGCCTCCCGCATCGTTGCGCACCGCCATGACGCGTGCGCCGACCGCAAGCTCGAGGTGTTCCGGCACCGGCAGGTTGGCGGCGCCCATGGCGAAGTCGCGCTCGATCGCAGCGCGGAAGCCCGACCGCGCGTTGCCAAGCGCGGCGAGACCCTGATGATTGTAGCGCTCGGCAGCGGCGCGCGTCGGCGTCAGCAGCAGCGGCTTGACGCCGTCGCGATGCGGGCCGACGCAGCGCGCATTGAGCCGCTCCAGTGCCTCCACAATTCCTTCGCGTGACCGGATGCGGCCGAGAATGTCGACGAAGTCCTGTTCATCCTGGCGCCAGACCCGGTCGAGAGTCACGGTTTCGACGGCTAAGGATTGCAACGCATGGGCATTGAAGGCGTAAGGCGCCTCATAGCCGAGACCTTCGAGCATCGGCCAGTCCTGCTCCTGCACCACGGGCGGCAATTGCAGGAAATCTCCCACCATCACGACCTGGACGCCGCCGAACGGCCGCTTGTCGCCGCGCACCTGGCGCAGCCGCGCATCGACGGCGTCGATCACGTCGGCCCGCACCATGGAGATCTCGTCGATGACGAGCCGCTTCATGCGCCGATAGAGCGATCCGAACTTGCCGCCCTTGGAGAGATTTTTGGCGTCGAGAACGGCGTGCTCCAGGTGAAAGAACGAATGAAGGGTCTGGGCGCGGGCGTTGAGCGCTGCGATCCCGGTCGGAGCCACCGTCGCCTGCAGCTCGCCACCAGGCCGGCTCTTGATGTATTGGACAAGCCGCGTCTTGCCGGTGCCGGCGCGGCCCGCGATGAGGATGGCGGGCGTGCGCGCATCGATCGCCGCGAGCGCCTGTGCCACGCCCGGAGTCGCCTCATAGGTTTCGTCGCGCACGAACGCCGACTCTGCCGGTTGGACTGGCGTGCTGCCTTTCGCGGCGACGGAGCGGTTGAAATTGGCGAATTTCTTAGCGTCGCCAAGCGGATGCGCCGATTCGACAGGCTGCTTGACAGAATGCTGCTTCATAAGCGTAGCGATTCCCCCGAGGCCCGTAGCCCGGATGAAGCGCCGGCTCTCGCCGGCGCGCAATCCGGGGGCACCCTCGCAATTGTACGAGTGAGTTTCAACAGATTCCGGATGACCTGGGGAAAGGTTCGTGTCGATCCGACGGCGGTCCCGGATGACGCCCCGGCAGAGCCGGCGCTCGATCCGGGCTACTACATGCGCTCCGGCAGCCCTTCGACGATGTACTGCCGCGACTTCGCTTCACGCTCGCGCACGGCGGCGATCTTGACGTAGTCCGGCGAGCTACGCCATGCCCAGGCCTGGTCGAAACTGTCGAACACGCTGATGACGATCCGCGGCTTGGGCGGCTCGCCTTCGATGCCGACGCAGCGGCCGCCGCGGACCAGATAGCGGCCGCCGAACGGCTCGATGGTGGCCTGCGCATGGGCCGCGTAATCGCGCTGGAACGTCGCCATGTCGCCGGTGACGTCGACCTCCGTGACGATATAGGCCTTGGGCGTCCCCGGCGCCGTTCGCCCAGCCACGGCAGCAGCGCCGACGGCGGCGCCGAAAATCGCCGCTAATGCGGCAGCGAAGTAGGTCTCGATCAATGGCGCCTCCTTGCGGTTTCCACAGGGCGAACTTGGTACTCCGAGTTGGATCAACCCTGAAGACGCTATCGTTTCACTCGGGCCAGGGGTAGCGTGCGGTCCATGTTGTCACGACGCGATGTCCTCCTGGGTTCCGGCTGCACGCTTGCAACTTTCGCCGCGCCCGCCCAAGCCGATCGAGCGCCCGACGGCTTCGTGGTGCTGCGCGCAAGCGCCGCAGGCTTCGACGGCGCGGTGCCGGGGCCGGTGATCCGGGCGCGACGCGGCGACGAGGTCAAGGTGCGGCTCGTCAACGGACTTGATGAGCCCACAGCGCTCCATTGGCATGGCGTGAGATTGCCCAACGCGATGGATGGCGGCTCGCCACTGACGAGCCCGCTGGTCGCGCCGAGCGCGAGCTTCGACTATCGGTTCACGGCGCCGGATGCCGGCACGTTCTGGTACCGCGCCATGCGGCGCGATCAACAGGAACGCGGACTTTACGGCGCATTGATCGTCGAGGAGCCGGCGCCGCCGCCGGTTGATCGTGATCAGCTCCTGCTCTTCGCCGATCGCCGCGACGGCGACGGCGCGCGGCAATTCACGCTCAACGGCGCCGCTGCGGTCGATATTCCGGCCCGCCCCAACGAGCGGCTGCGGCTGCGCTTCATCAATGCATCGGCGACGCAAGCCATGAACGCGCGCATCGACCGCCATCGGGTGTTCGTGATGGCGCTCGACGGCGAGCCTGCAGAGCCGTTCGTCAGTCGCGACAGCCGCCTCTCGCTAGGCCCCGGAAACCGGGCCGACGTTTTCATCGATGCGATCCTGCCGTCGGGCAGCATCGCGCCTATTGCGTTCTCGCACGGCGGTGGCGAGATGGCGTTGGCGCGGATCGTCTATGAGGGTTCGCCGGCGCGCGCCGCGCAGCCCGGTGAACCCGCACCGCTTCCCGCCAATCCGCTTCCGGAACGGATGAATTTTTCCGGCGCGCAGCGCATCACGCTGCCGATCGACGGCCGCAAGGCGGCCACCCTCGATCGCGTGCCGCTGTTCGCTGCCGCGCGTGGGCGCACGGTGGTGATGGCGCTCGATAATCGCGACACCGCAGCGCACGTGGTTCACCTCCACGGCCATCACTTTCGCCTGCTCGACCGCCTCGATGACGGCTGGAAGCCCTACTGGCTCGACACCATCGCGGTGGCAGGACGGCAGACCGCGCGCATCGCGTTCGTCGCGGACAACCCGGGCCGCTGGTTGATCGAGCAGCATGCGCTCGACGGGCCGGCGGCGGATGTGAATTGGTTTGAGGTGAAGTAGATGTGCGCGTCCACCTCTACACCATGCTGGTGGTGTCATCGCCCGGCTTGACCGGGCGATCCAGTAACCACCGACCGGGGTTACTGGATTGCCCGGTCAAGCCGGGCAATGACAGGTCCCCCGCAAACAGCCGCCGGTAAACCTCACCAAACCGCGGCGCCAGGTCCTCCGAGATCATTCCGGGCCCGGCCGCTGCGGCGGCTTCGCCGTGGATCCAAACCGCGGCGGCGGCGGCCTCGAAGGCCGGCATGCCCTGGGCCAGGAGACCGGTGATAAGTCCGGCCAGCACGTCTCCGCTGCCCGCCGTGGCAAGCCAGGGCGGGGCGTTGGCATTGATGGCCGCGCGGCCGTCCGGCGCAGCGATCACCGTATCGGCTCCCTTGTGCACCACGACTGCGCCGGCGATGCCCGCAGCGGCCCGGGTGGCGGAGAGCTTGGACGCGAGGGCAGGACTGTCCTCGATCGGCTTGTCGAACAACCGGTGGAATTCCCCGGAATGCGGCGTCAGGACCGCAATGCGGCTTTTGTTGAGCGCCGCGAACAGAACGTTTGGGTCGTCCGCAAAACTCGTCAGGGCGTCGGCGTCGATGACAACGCTGCGAGGACCCGCAAGGGCCGCCAGCGTCATCTCCCGGGTGTGCAGCCCAACGCCGGCACCGGGGCCGATTGCGGCCGCGTTGAAGCGAGGATCGCAGAGCATCGCCTTGAATTCTGCCGCGCCACCGATCGGCCGCACCATCACGGCGAGGTTGGCGGCGGCATTGATGTCGAGCGCGTCGCACGGCGTCGCCAGCGTCACCAGCCCGGCGCCGCCGCGCAGCGCCGCCAGCGCGGCGAGCCGTGCCGCCCCGGTATGCGCCCTCCCCCCGGACACCACCACGGCATGGCCGCGGCTGTATTTGTGGCCCTGCGCGGTCGGAACCGGGAAGTTGCCGCCCCACAACGTCGGGCCGTTTTCGGACGTGGCGGGTCGAATGACGGCAAGGAGGTCATCTCTTATGCCGATCTGCGCAAGCTGAACCTGCCCGCAGTGATTACGGCCGGGCAGCAGCAGATGCCCAGGCTTCTTGCGAAAGAAGGTGACGGTCCGGCTCGCGTTCACGGCGCCCGCCAAGACCGCCCCGGTTGTGCCATTGATGCCGCTCGGCAGGTCCACCGCAATCACGGGAGCCCCTGCCCCATTCATCGCCATGACGGCGGCCAGCGCATCGCCCGCGAGCGGTCGATCGAGGCCGGCGCCGAATAGCGCATCGACGATGACGTGGGCTCCGGCCAGATCGGATGCTCCGGTCGCTGTCCGCCCTTGCCATTGCTCCGCGGCCGCCGCGGCGTCTCCCCTGATGGCGTCCCTGCGGCCGATCAGATGCACGGTGACGCGGTATCCGGCGTGGTGCAGATGCCGGGCCGCAACGAAGCCGTCGCCGCCATTGTTGCCAGTCCCGGCCACGACGGCGACCCGGCTGCCGGGCGGATGCCGCGCCATGATGGCGTCGGCTACCACAGTACCGGCGTTCTCCATCAAGGTTGCACCGGAGACGCCGGACGCGATGGTGCACCGATCCGCCTCGCTCATCTCCGCATTGGTGAGAAGTTCCAGCATCGATCCCTAAGATAGCAACTCCCGCATGGCAGGAATGACGCCCGTGCAGCCGAATCTTGAGCATCGGCGGCCTAAAATATCATCATCGTCGATGTCGTGCCCCGGGAACGGCTGCGGCATTGCCTACTTATAAGTCATGATGCACATTGATTAGTCAGCACCAGACTGATTGGCCCGCGACGACGGTGTTAAAACTACGCCAAGCCATTGGGTATGATAGCGTTTTCAGCCTTGTCGGAGGTTGGCACGGACCCTGCTAACAGGTGGCGCGGCCCGATTATTGCGAGCGGTCCGCGAGAACCGCGTGCGTCCGCGCGGGCCAAGGATGAACGGCATGAAAAAAATCGAGGCGATCATCAAGCCCTTCAAGCTCGATGAAGTAAAGGAGGCTCTGCAGGAGGTAGGACTTCAAGGCATAACGGTCACGGAGGCCAAGGGATTCGGGCGCCAGAAGGGGCACACGGAACTTTATCGCGGCGCTGAATACGTCGTCGATTTTCTGCCGAAGGTGAAGATCGAGATCGTGCTCGGCGACGATATGGTCGACAAGGCGGTCGATACCATAAGGCGCGCCGCGCAGACCGGCCGCATTGGCGATGGAAAGATTTTCGTCTCCAAGATAGAGGAAGCCATTCGCATCCGCACCGGCGAATCCGGGCTGGATGCGATCTAACCAACGGGGGCAGCTTCGTCGTTGTGCACGAATGCCTAAAGACAAGGGGAATTGTATCTATGACCACCGCCAACGATGTCCTCAAGCTCATCAAGGACAATGACGTCAAATTTGCCGACTTTCGCTTCACCGACCCTCGCGGCAAGTGGCAGCACGTCACTTTCGACATCGGCCTCATCGAGGAGGAGACGTTCTCGGAAGGCCAGATGTTCGACGGCTCCTCGATCGCCGGATGGAAGGCCATTCACGAGTCCGACATGTGCCTGATGCCGGATCCGAATTCGGCCTGCATCGACCCGTTCTACGCCGAGACGACGCTTGTGCTCGTCTGTGACGTGCTGGAGCCGACCACCGGGGAACCCTACACCCGCGACCCGCGGGGCATCGCCAAGAAAGCCGAGGCCATGGTGAAGTCCATGGGGGTCGGCGACACCGTCTATTTCGGCCCCGAGGCCGAGTTCTTCGTGTTCGACGACGTGCGCTACAGCGCCCAGCCTTACAACACCGGCTTCCGGCTCGATCAGGTGGAATTCCCCTCGAACTCGGACACCGAATACGAGGGCGGCAATCTCGGCCACCACATCCGCACCAAGATGGGCTATTTCCCGGTTCCGCCGCAGGACACCTTTCAGGACATGCGCTCGGAGATGCTTGCCGCCATGGCCAAGATGGGCTGCCAAGTGGAGAAGCATCACCACGAGGTGGCCTCCGCCCAGCACGAGCTTGGCCTAAAGTTCTCCCCGATGGTGACGATGGCCGACCGGCTGCAGATCTACAAATACTGCATCCAGCAGGTCGCCCACATTTACGGCAAGACCGCCTGCTTCATGCCGAAGCCGGTCTACGGCGACAACGGCTCCGGCATGCACTGCCACCAGTCGATCTGGAAGGATGGCCAGCCGGTGTTCGCCGGCAATAAGTATTCCGACCTGTCGGAAATCTGTCTGTCCTACATTGCCGGCATCATCAGGCATGCCAAGGCGATCAACGCCTTCACCAACCCGACCACGAATTCCTACAAGCGGCTGGTTCCCGGTTTCGAGGCGCCGGTGCTGCTTGCCTACTCGGCCCGCAACCGCTCGGCCTCATGCCGGATTCCGTGGACGAATTCGCCCAAGGCCAAGCGCGTCGAGGTGCGTTTCCCCGATCCGCTCGCGAACCCCTATCTCGGCTTTGCCGCCATGCTGATGGCCGGCCTCGACGGCGTCAAGAACAAGCTCGATCCGGGCCCCGCCGTCGACAAGGACCTCTACGACCTGCCGCCGGCCGAACTCAAGCAGATCCCGACCGTCTGCGGCTCGCTGCGCGAAGCGCTGGGCTGCCTCGACGCCGACCGCGCCTTCCTCAAGGCCGGCGGGGTGTTCGACGACGATTTCATCGACAGCTACATCGACCTCAAGATGTCGGAAGTGATCCGCTTCGAGCACACCCCGCATCCGGTCGAGTTCGAAATGTATTACTCGGCGTGATGCGTGATCCCGGAAGGTCGCAGACTTTCCGGGATTGGGTTCATGCGGGATTTAAGTCGTAGTTCCTCCCAGGATCGCTTGATCGATCCAAACTCTGGGCGCCCCGGTGGGGCGCCTTTTTTCACGATGAGGCCTGTGTTTATTTTACACTTTGCGCATAGCTCTCGTTGAGGAGGGCATATGATTTTTTGCGCGCCAAGGCGCGCACGCAAACCGCTCGACAAGGAAATCGAGAAATACGCGGACCTTTGGCAGGCGGTGGCGTCCAGCCAAATACAGAGCGGACAGAGGCAGCGGCTCGACGTGATGCACGTCAGTCAGCAACGGCACCAGTACTCCGCGTTGGATTGGATCGCCAAGGATCAGATCGCCAAGCCGCACGATTCCGGCACCGTGGAGCGCCAGCCGCAACGCGGCGTCGACATTGTCGGTGGTCACGCGCGGCGAGATTTCGACAATGTCGATTCCGTCGTGCGTGCAAAATGGCCAACGGCCCAAGGTCGGACCCGCGACAATGCAAATATGGTTTGCTAGGTCCGCGGGCGTGCGCGGTGTGCCATGCCGTGCGAGATACGACGGCGCGGCACATATCGTCCGTTCGAATTCGGCGATCTTGCACGCGATCAGCGACGTGTCGACGATGCGGCCGGCGCGGATCGCAACGTCGACCTGCTCCTCGACCAAATCTATGACGCGGTCGGCGATTGACAGCTCGATTTTGAGATCGGGATAGCGTGCGAGGAATTCCGGCAGCGCCGGCGCAAGCTGCTGAACCCCGAATGCGTGGCCGGCATTCACATGCAGGCATCCCCGCGGCGATCCGCGAAACTTCGCGACCTCCGCCTCGGCCTCCTCTATGTCGGCGAGAATCTGACGCGCGCGGGCGAAATACACCTCGCCCTCCGCCGTCAACCCTAACCGTCGGGTGGTGCGGTGAAGAAGCCTCACGCCGAGCCGGTCTTCGAGACGGCTGACAAGCTTCGAGACGGCCGAAGGGGTGAGGCCGAGACTAGCGGCGGCAGCCGAAAAGCTCTGGCGCTCGACCACGCACGCAAATGCCCTCACGTCGCTGGTAGCATCCATTCTTATTCCAGAAATTCAATAATCTTATGCCGATAAGGCATATTATCATTTTTTTTCAGCGGAATACATTGTCGCAAATGCTGCACGACAGCGGATGGTAAGATGACCCGGCTCTTGGAGGTTCGCCGTAATATTGACGGCTCCATCGACTTCGACTTTTATCGGCGTCGAGCGGCTCGGCAGCGGCGTCTCCTCCAACGTATCGTTTTCAGGCGTCGCCTTATCCTGATCGGCAAGGCAGCGATAGCGTTCATATCGGCTGTCGAAGCGCCGATGCGCGGCTTGCGCAGGAACAAGGTCGTCCGCCAGATCAAGCGGGCGTGCGTCGCCGTGCTTACCAAGCCGACATGAGGCATCACCCCCCAGCGCCCTGCACCTTGCCCCACGTATCGCGTAGCCCCACCGTCCGGTTGAACACCGGCCGCCCTGGCGCGGAGTCCTGGTCGCGCGCGAAATAGCCCAGCCGCTCGAACTGGACCGGGGCGGGGGAATTGTCCGCCGCCAGCGCCGGCTCCAGCTTCGCGTCAGTGAGCACTTCAAGCGAATTCGGATTGATGTCGGCCGCGAAGTTCCCGACGTCAGGATCCGGCTTGGTGAAAAGCTGGTTGTAGAGCCGCACCTCGGCCGTCACTGCGTCGGCGGCGCTGACCCAGTGTATGGTCCCCTGCACCTTGCGGCCGTCGGGCGCGTTGCCGCCGCGGGTTGCGGGATCGTAGGTGCAGCGCAGTGCGACCACCTCGCCGGCAGAGTCCTTCACCACCTCGCGGCAGGTGATGAAATAGGCGTAGCGCAGCCGCACCTCCTTTCCGGGCGACAGGCGGAAGAACTTCTTGGGCGGATTCTCCATGAAGTCGTCGCGCTCCACATAGAGTTCGCGGCCGAAGCGGACCCGCCGCGTGCCGGCGCCGGGATTGTCCGGGTGATTGACGGCCTCGAGTTCCTCGCTCTGCCCTTCGGGGTAGTTCTCGATGATGACCTTCAGCGGCCGCAGCGCCGCCATTCGGCGCAATGCGGCCGCGTTCAGCACCTCGCGGACCGCGTGTTCGAACATGGCGACGTCAACCACGCTGTTGGCCTTGGCGACTCCGATGCGGCGCACGAATTCCCGTAGCGCCTCCGGCGGCACGCCGCGCCGGCGCAGCCCGGCGAGCGTCGGCATGCGGGGATCGTCCCACCCTTTGACATGGCCGCCGCGGACCAGTTCGGTGAGCACGCGTTTTGACAGCACCGTGTAGCTCAAGTTGAGCCGGGCGAACTCGTACTGGTGCGGCCGGGACGGCACCGGCAGATGCTCCAGGAACCAGTCATAAAGGGGCCGGTGATCCTCGAATTCCAGGGTGCAGATCGAGTGGGTGATGCCCTCGATCGCGTCCGACTGGCCATGGGCGAAGTCATAGCTCGGATAGATGCACCACGCCGTGCCGGTGCGCGGATGGCGCGCATGGAGGATGCGGTAGAGCACCGGATCGCGCAGGTTGATGTTGCCGGACGCCATGTCGATCCTGGCGCGCAGCACGCGGGCGCCGTTTCCGAATTCGCCGGCGCGCATGCGGCGGAACAGGTCGAGGTTTTCCGCCACCGGGCGGTCGCGAAACGGGCTGTTGCGGCCGGGCGCGGTCAGGGTGCCGCGATTGGCCCGCATTTCGTCCTGGGACTGGTCATCCACATAGGCGAGCCCTTCGCGGATCAGGTGCTCGGCCCAGGCATAGAGCTGCTCGAAATAATCCGACGCATAGTAGAGGTTGTCGCCCCAATCGAACCCCAGCCAACGCACGTCGGCCTTGATGGCGTCGATGTATTCCTGCTCTTCCTTGGTCGGATTGGTGTCGTCGAACCGCAGATTGCACTGGCCATCGAATTCCTGCGCGATGCCGAAATTGAGGCAAATCGATTTGGCATGGCCGATGTGAAGGTATCCATTCGGTTCCGGAGGGAAACGGGTGATGATTTTCGGGTATCGCCGCGCGTCGCGATCGGCCGCGACAATGGACTTGATCCGGGAATTGACCGGGCGATCTAGTAACCACCGACCGGGGATACTGGATTGCCCGGTCGAGCCGCGCAATGACACCAACAGGGTCGACCTTGCCGAAAACGCTGCAATGGCTACTTGGCCATACACGAAGGACCAGCAAGGGTCCAACCTTTGAATAGGGGCCACGATCCCCACATGTCAGGCTCGGCGAGAGCGGGCCGTTCCAATAAATGCCGTGACACTCATCGCCATGCCTTGTACAGGGGCAAACCCTAAGTCGACCCGAGCGAGATCTGCATTCCCATATGACCACCCCCGTCGTTACACGCTTCGCACCTTCGCCCACCGGCTTCCTCCACATCGGCGGGGCGCGGACCGCCCTGTTCAATTGGCTCTATGCGCGCGGGCGCGCTGGCCGGATGCTGTTGCGGATCGAGGACACCGACCGCGAGCGCTCCACCAAAGAGGCGATCGCCGCGATCCTTGATGGGCTGACCTGGCTCGGGATCGAATGGGACGGCGACGCCGTCTATCAATTCTCCCGCGCCGCGCGGCACCGCGAAGTGGCTGAGCAGCTGCTTGCCGCCGGGCAGGCCTATCGCTGCTACGCCTCCCAGCAGGAGCTCGACGAGATGCGCGAGCGGGCGCGGCGCGAAGGCCGCGCCAAGCTCTATGACGGGCGTTGGCGTGATCGGGACCCCGCCGAGGCCCCTCCCGGGGTTAAGCCGGTGATCCGCTTACGGGCGCCACTTTCCGGTGAGACTGCGATTGAAGACCAGGTTCAGGGCCGCGTCGTTTGGCAGAACGAGAACCTCGACGATCTCGTGCTGCTGCGCTCCGACGGCACGCCGACATACATGCTGGCGGTGGTGGTCGACGATCACGATATGGGCGTGACCCACATCATCCGCGGCGACGACCATCTCACCAACGGCGCGCGGCAAACCCAGATCTACAACGCACTCGGCTGGCAGGTGCCGGTGATGGCGCATATCCCGCTCATCCATGGGCCCGACGGCTCCAAGCTTTCCAAGCGCCACGGCGCGCTCGGCATCGACGCCTATCGGGCCATGGGCTATCTGCCGGAGGCGCTGCGCAACTACTTGGTACGGCTCGGCTGGAGCCATGGCGACCAGGAGATCTTTTCGACCCGGGAGATGGTCGAGGCCTTTGACTTGCCGCAGATCGGCCGCGCTCCGGCGCGGTTCGACTTTGCCAAGCTCGAAAGCATCAACGGTCACTATATCCGCCAGGCCCGTGATACCGATCTTGTGGTTGAGATCGAGCGCCTCCTGCCGCACATTGCAAACGGCGCCGCACTCGCGGCCAAATTCACCTCCGATCTCAAGGCGAAGTTTTGCGCAGCGATGCCGGGACTAAAAGAACGCGCCAAGAATTTGGTGGAACTAATTGACAGCGCCCAATTTCTCTATGCGGAGCGCCCGATCGCGATCGAGGAGAAGGCAAAACCGCTGCTTGGCCCCCAAGCCTGCGCCATCATCGCCGAATTGCTCCCCGACCTGTCGAAGGTCGAGCCATGGACCACGGAGGCGATCGAAAGCGTCGTGCGGGCGTTTGTGGAGCGCAAAGACATCAAGCTCGGCGCGGTGGCGCAGCCCTTGCGCGCGGCCCTGACAGGCCGCCCGACCTCGCCCGGCATTTTTGACGTGCTGCAAGTGCTCGGCAAACCGGAGAGCCTTGCGCGTCTCGCTGATCAGGCGTCCTACGCGGCGTGAACACGTTCATGTGACCGCTCTTGTCGCAAGGGCGGGTATAGGTACACTATACACGCAACGTTTGTATCGAATGGGGACGACGAATTCTGGGACGCACCCGGAGGCGGGGGAGTTGCCCGGGTGTCGCCCATCTTGCGGCGCACAAATGAATACGGTACGCAGTTTGTGGGGGAGCAGCGGCCGGGGTCGATACAGCCGGTCATCTTCGCGCCCGGGGCTGAACGGCTGCAGCTAGGTGGCGCCTTCTCATCGAGGATACCAGCATGGACGTACGTTCCGGTGCCAATACCAAGTCCGGCACTCTGACCCTGGGTGACAAGAGCTACACGTTTCCGGTGTACGAAGGTACCATCGGGCCGGACGTCATCGACATTTCCAAGCTGTACAATCAAGCCAACGTCTTCACCTACGATCCGGGTTACACCTCGACCGCAAGCTGCGAGTCAAAAATCACCTATATCGATGGCGACGAGGGCATTCTGCTCTATCGCGGCTATCCGATCGAGCAGCTTGCGGAGCACGGCGATTTCCTCGAAACCTGCTACCTCCTACTTTACGGCGAACTTCCGACCGCCACCCAAAAACACGACTTCGACTATCTCGTGACGCGCCATACGATGGTCCACGAGCAGATGAGCCGGTTCTACCAGGGGTTCCGGCGCGACGCCCATCCAATGGCCGTGATGGTCGGCTCGGTAGGCGCGCTGTCCGCCTTTTATCACGATTCCACGGATATTTCCGATCCCGTGCAGCGCGACATCGCCTCGATCCGCATGATCGCGAAGCTGCCGACGCTCGCTGCCATGGCCTATAAATATTCCATCGGCCAGCCGTTCATTTATCCCAAGAACGATCTCGCCTATGCGGCAAACTTCCTGCGCATGTGCTACGCGGTTCCGTGCGAGGAGTACAAAGTCAATCCGGTGCTGGCGCGCGCCATGGATCGCATTTTCATCCTGCACGCCGATCACGAGCAGAACGCCTCGACCTCGACGGTGCGGCTGTCAGGCTCCTCCGGCGCCAATCCATTCGCCTGCATCGCTGCCGGCTGCGCGTGCCTGTGGGGACCAGCCCATGGCGGCGCCAACGAGGCGGCGCTGAAGATGCTTGCCGAAATCGGCACGGTCAACCGCATCCCGGAGTTCATCAAGCGGGCCAAGGACAAAAACGACAGCTTCCGCCTGATGGGTTTCGGCCACCGGGTCTACAAGCACTATGACCCGCGCGCGAAAATCATGCAGAAGACCTGCCATGAGGTGCTCAGCGAAATGGGCATCAAGGACGATCCCCTCCTCGATGTCGCCCTCGAGTTGGAGCGGATCGCGCTCCACGACGAATACTTCATCGAGAAGAAGCTCTACCCCAACATCGATTTTTATTCAGGCATCACCCTCAAGGCGATGGGCTTTCCGACCACGATGTTCACGGTGCTGTTCGCCGTCGCCCGCACCGTCGGCTGGATCGCCCAGTGGAAGGAAATGATCGAGGACCCGAGCCAGAAGATCGGCCGGCCCCGGCAATTATACAGCGGCCAAACACAGCGGGAGTACCCTCCGATCTCGCGGCGGAAGTAAGCGCGGGCGAGGTGATTTCGATCGAAGCAGTCACCTGCAGGGCGCGTGAAAAAATCTCAACCTCATCCTGAGGAGCGCGCACCGAAGTCGGGCCTGCCCGACTTCGGCAGTCTAAAAGTGTCGAAATCGGCAACAGCCGATTTCGATTGCGCGCGTCTCGAAGGATGGCCACGTGCTCTGCCGTGCCTGTTGCCATCCTTCGAGACGGCCGCGCAAGAGCGCGGCCTCCTCAGGATGAGGTCGTTGATTTAGGGATGAGCAGGCGAAGCGTGCCCACCCTACCGGCGCTTGCGCGAAAGCGCGATGACGGCCGCGGCAGCGCGCTTGCTCGGCACGGCGCTACCGATCTCCATCATCGCATCGAGCTTTGCAAAGGCCTCACACTGGCGCCGTCTTTGCGGCGAATCCCCGATGATTGCGACGAGCGCGTCGGCAAGATTCTTCGCCGTCGCCTGCCGCTGCAGCAGCTCCGGCATGATCATTTCGTCCAAGATGATGTTCGCAAGGCCGACCATTCTCGCTTTCACCAAGGCGCGAGCGATCAGTTCTTCAACGAGCGTAACCTTGTACGCGACGACGGTCGGGACGCAGGCGAGAGCGAGTTCGAGCGTGACTGTACCGGACGCAGCGAGCGCTGCGCGCGCTTGTCGAAATGCCGCCCACTTGTCCTTAGGCTCGACCACGACACGGGGCGCGATCGGCCATGCCACGGTGTCGCGGCGGACGCGCTCCAATAGGTGCGGCACCGTCGGCAGCACCACATCGACCTGGCCGATACGCTCTGTGGCGAGGCCGACCGCGGCACCGAAGACCGCAAGGTGACG
>WNFR01005142.1_pt1 | contig 18922 bp, 21 predicted proteins | sample 5400221 | NCBI WGS metagenome assembly WNFR01 (sample SAMN13153357, study PRJNA577476) | soil metagenome | isolation source: 40 cm soil under Madrone tree | place: USA:California | collected 2016-06-14 | reverse complement strand
TCGCCGCCCTGATGACCGGCGTGGTCACCCTCTGGTGGGCACAGTTCGCCCGCGACGCGGGGTCGTTCGGAATAGCCGCGACGTAAGTCCTAGTGGGACTGGAAGCGGCAGCGGTGGCAGTGGCGCCAGTAGCCCGAACCTCGATGCAATCGACTCCGATTCAGGTATCATGAAGCATGCGTTGGGTGAACGTCCTGTTCTTTTGCACTGCTCCGCAGGCGTTGGTCGCACGGGCGGTTTCATCGCAATCGACGCCGTTCTGGATGGTGTACGTCGCGAGATAAGGAAACGAAGCGGGGGTCTGCGAGTGGTGGGAAGCCGCAGTGGAAGTGACAGTGCCGAAAGGACCGGACATACTAGTGGAAGCAGCACAAGCGAGAAGGATCGCTCGTCCTCAAGCGATGAAGTGGCTCTGATGGATGTCGATGAAGCATCTGCTGGAGGGTCCAATCCACCTGTTCCGGGTCTAGTCATGAAGCTCACGGCTGAGGATCACAAAACTGCTATGCACGTCCCAGTCGCAGGTGTCATCCCTCCTTCATCGACCCGTCCGCCTGGGAAGGAGGGCACGCGTTCATATGCTAAGCCAATGGATCTCGATGCAATTAACTTTGCGGCTACGTCTCTATGGACCGCCACTGATTCTCGGAACAAACTGCAGACTTGGATTCCCAGAAGTCACCCATCAGAGCCCCTCTCCTCTCCGTCTTCGATTTCTGTCCAGGAGTCACGAGTCGCCGCCCTATCTGGCGAATCGGTCACTTCCGCAGTCCCGCAAGCTCTTTCTCGCTCCTTGTCTCCATCTGATTCGACACATTCTGACATGTCAGCGCTGAGCCTCCCGCTTTCCCTGCAGAGATCTTCGAGCCCACCCAGCTTCTCCCCTACTGGCTTTGAGGTGAGTATGACATCACTACACACTCAATACACTGACCACAGCTCTTGCTGAAATTTAGCGCTCTCGAACGTTCTCCCCTTCTTCGACTGCACGGACGGGCGGTATTTCTTTGACGGCTGTCTCGTCTTCTGCGCTGTCTACGGGTTTGCCGCCGTCGCTCATGCCGGCCGCGGAAATAGCGCAGCCAATAGCAAAGCGTGCTTCCGGTTCTAGTATTCGTCCAGACACCGAGCTCATGTCTGATTCTTCGCGAGGACACTCGACAGGCACCTCATCGCTACTCTCAAGCATGAAGAGTGGATCCCCTGAGACTTTGCCAACCGACCCATCTGTCATGGACCTTTCCTCTGCTACTAAGACCGATTTGGAGAACTCGGGTCTGCGATTACCTTTGTCTGGATTCCCGGGCATTGCGTCAAGAAATCCGGGATCCAAGAGCAGTGGATCGCCACCGGGTAACGAGGATTCACCTCCCAACAATTCAGATCCATATTACTCCCAATCCCAGTCGGAACAGCACTCACCACCCGCGTTCGACTATACTAGACCACGGCAGTTGCACGACGATCGGCACAGTCCTATCTTACTGTCGACACTCGACGAGCCAATGGGTAACACGTGGAAAGACACCGATCTGGAGGACTTGTCGAAGTTGGTGTCCGCACGACTTCCTTCTACCGTTTTGGCAGAGCCAGCCACTACAAGCGAAAGTGGGAGCTTAAAGAGCACCGGAGACACAGGCGGGAGTGGATCGACCAGTGGCGGCGAGGAGAACCGGTCTTCCAGCGCAGGGGTGTCTTCTAGCCAAGGCAAGCGACGCGCCTCGCCGACCGAGCTACCTAAAGAAGATCGAAGAGGCGACATGCGAATGTCAAAGCGGCCTAGTATCAAGCGTGCTCTGCGTAGTAGCGATGATTCTTCCTGCGATGACGGTGCTCGGCGCGTGGGGTACGTTCCTCAAGCACTACGTCCCGCGCGATGAGCGTTCTTGTTTATGGCTCACTCGACTGGACATCGGACTTAGAGTTCCATGCCATGCATCTTACTTTTTATTACCTTAACCAGTGTTTTCTTTCAGTTTTTTCGTGGCATCTCTCTCATCTCAAATGCAATTATACCATACGTCACTACCGTACAATTCTCCTCGGCCCGCATATGTTCGCTGAAAGTTGGTTATTAGCATCATAGTGTTCTCTACATGCATTTAAAGCAGTCATATTTGCAGAACATTCGCTCGAGTTAGACATACATAACATTAGAACACGCAATCAAATTTAGGCTGTTGCACTTGTATTGAAAGTCAACGTTTCTATGCGTCCCTTCCCCTTTTTTGTTTTCCTAAGGAGATCAGAAATCACCCGGAACTGTACCGGGTCAATAAGCATTGTCTACAGGGGAGGTGTGATGTCAATCCGGATCACGAGAAAAGACTTTTTCACGTACGCCTGACCACTCATCTCCTGTTTCTTCGTGCTCAAGCTTGTCCACACCATCAAGTAATCTCTCACGGAGACCATCAATATCGGCCACGGGCACGATGACGCGAATCCGCATTTTAGCACGCTCGATGGGAAGCGTAGAGTCTGATTGGAGCATCTTGATGCACTCTGACACCTTGGTCGAGAAAGTTCGTGTAAGCGAGAAAGAGAATTGTGTGTGGGGGCGGGGGTATGACCAGCCGCACCTGACTCTTCGCATTTTTGTTTGCACGCACGGAGTAGCCTGCTTCGGACATGGCTTTCTCTATGATGCTGACCGAATAGGGCACTCGAGTAGCCGGATCTACGCATTTCTCGGCGACCAATGTCGCAATTTCGCGCCGCAACGCTGAGATGTCATGCTCCCGCTCCTTCTCGCCGACCTGAACCTCGCCTTTGCCGAGAATCTGTGTTAGAAATAATTATTTGCCAATGTCGATGGTTCCTCTGAAGGGGGAGACAGACCTCTCGAACGACAGTATTTCGGTCATCTGTGCCGAACGATTTCTTGAGGTCGTTTGACTTGGCTACTTCACCTTTGGAGACGTTCACGAAGACGTTGGAGATCTGGAGAACATCATCTAGGTCTTTCTCCCTGCACAAGAATAAACTCAGAGGTGGAACACCGAGGGAGAACGAATGACAAACACGCCGTTTCGCCACTCCTGGACTTTGTTTTTGTAACAGGCGATCTTGCATCGGTATAATCTGTCAGTGTGTAGATTTGAGGCGGACGTGAAACACTCACGCACCTCGTATCTTTTTCCGCCTTTCTTGAGGCGTACTATGGATACGTTTGTTAATCTATAACATTGGATCAGCGCAATTATCAGAGACGTATAATAAGTGTACAACTTGATCTGGTTCGATGGCTGGTTGATGGGCATTGTAGCGGATCAGAGTCAAATTCGGGAAACGGACCGGCAGCAGCTGAGAGACACAATCTCCTCGTTTTTCGCATTACACCATCATGAAGGGATTTACCAAAGCTATTAAGCGGTGCGTCTACCGCCTGTACATGCGCTCCTGTGTGTACTAAACCCACTAGGACACCGCACATGATGACCTCAAAGGTCGGCATGTCCAAGAGTGAGCATCAATGTTCATTGTGGGCTGTATGCCTGGTGCTTATAACTCGCCTCTCGCCTTCTACCCACCAGAGTCCAGTGACGTGGAATTCGACGATTATCAACGAAATTTTGCAATCCTCGAGACCGCTGCTGAGAAGTTCCTGAAGGACACCAAGGCATTCACGGATGCCGTCAACAGCATGTGTCACTTCGCCTCCTCTTCACACACTGTATTCTCAATCACTCTGCGCCAGCTCTTTTCACGTCCGGGTGCAGCTTCTCCCAGCACTTTTCTATCCTCTTCCATCCCATCGCATCCGAATATGACATTTTGGGTAAATTCCCAGAAGCCGCACACACGATCAAGAACGTCGATGCCTATCACGCCGCTTTGGAGGAACTCTGGACGTCCATAACCCCGGAGATTGAGTTGATCGAGAGCCGCATTGTGGGTCCCGTCAAGGAACTCCAGGGAGTCATGAAATCCATCAGGAAAATGATCACCAAGCGAGATCATAAGGCGAGTAGCAAACTTATACAAAACTACTTCACGCCAACCAACACTCCGCCCTCTTCCAGCTGGTGGACTATGACCGCTTCAACAACTCGTTGACAAAGTTGAGAGACAAAAAGGAGAAGTCTCTCAGTGATGAGAAGAACCTGTACAAGGTAATGATCAATTGTCTCGATATTATCACTGATCGTAACCCCTAGTGCAGCTAGAGCAAGACTTCGAGATCGCTTCCAACGAATATGAAAATGTCAACACTGCGATGAAGCAAGACTTGCCTCGCTTTATGACCCTGGCCACGCGATTCATCGATCCACTCTTTCATTCATTTTACTATATGCAGTACGTGTGAATGAACCTTCCCATAGCCGGTGTCACGTACGTTTTGTAGGCTCAACATATATTACATGATTCTCGAGAAGATCAGCCAATTCTCGGAGGGAAAGTACACCGTTGACATGCCTTCTGCCCAAATCGCCACGGACTATGAAGAGAAACGTGGCGAGTCAGCTGCTGTCATCGAAGCCCTTAGTATCAACCATCGTTTTGTCTCCACGTGTATGCTCGTCCTTTCTCCCCGAATGCCCCACTCTCAACCACATTTAGTGAAGATGGTCTCTCAAAACCGGTCATTATCTTCTGGATCAACCGCCGTTAGCCGCTCAGCGTCTTCAGCCTCCACGTTGACCACGACCTCACGCACCGCGCCTCCAAGCACCTTTGCCAAGAAGCCTCCGCCACCCCCGCCATCTCTTGGCTCCGGAAAGACGTCCGCACCTCCGTCTCCCGTCCCGCCCACCGCTGCGCCGCCGCCCTACTCGCCGGCATCCTCTGCTGCGAGTGTCGCGGCGGCGGCGGCGAAGCGCGCACCCCCGCCTCCGCCGCCACTGAAGCCCAAACCCGCGTCAGTAAATTACGTCGTTGCACTGTATGACTTTGCTGCGCAGGCAGAAGGTGATCTCGATTTCAAGGTTGGAGATCGCATCGAGGTCGTCGACCGCACCGAGAGTGTTGAGGACTGGTGGACTGGTCGTCTCCACGGTCGCACCGGCGTCTTTCCTGGTATGTGGCACTGGCACATCTCTGCATTCGTTGTTGCTGATATGTGTCTGATTGACATGTCATAGGGAATTACGTTCAAGAGGCATGATGTCTTTTCCCTAATGAACTTGTGTAGAGGCACACCACGGCAGTCGCCCTTTTTTTATATTTCTATCGTTTGCCGTCTGGACCTGTATCTTTTCTGTCGCGACTGTAGGGTGTAGGAATCCGAACTTGAATATGACTGATTCTATACAGCAATAAAAAAAATACAAAAATGTGATCCTACTACAGGTAGTTTAGCGGACTGCATAAAATGAAAACGGAACAGTCCCCACCAAAACCCGACACAGCAAATAAGACAAGTGAAAATATGATACGCGATGGGTAAAACAGAAATTAATCGGAAACCAGCGCAGTGTACTCAGTCGTCGTCACTGGGCGTCAGATACTCATCGTCGCTGACGATTTGCTTGCGTCCAGTCTTGGTCTTAGGCGGGGCCCGGCCCTCCTCGCGATCCTCATCCATTGGTGTTAGGGCTTCCTCTAGGCCTCCTCCACCAGAAGCGACTATTGAAACATCAGCGCCTGGGAGCCCCGAGTTGGCAACATGACGTGCGTATGCGGCGTCGAAGACCTTCTCCATCTCGACTGCGTCAACGTACACCCACGAGCCTTCTTGGTTGTACGTCCGCGCGTTGGTGAACATCAGCCGCACGTCGTCACGGAAACCCGTCACGCTCTTATACTGGTGGGAATTGATACGCTTGCGTATGTGCGAGAGTGCGATGGGCGACAGGATGATGCGGTAATAGTCGGGGTATTCGCGCTTGTCAGGTAGCTCGCGGAAGAGATCGCACCGTTTCCGACCACTCTCATCTGTGCAGTTCATGATCGCCTTGTAACATTCGTTGAAAGCTTTCTTCAAGCGCTCTTTGACCGCCGTTGGTGGTTCAGCGGTCTTGACTTTCCGTCGTTTCTGTCGGGGTGTCAAAGAAAGCCCTTATTTGACAACAAATAACATACCAAGTCACGATCCTCCTCATCGTCGTCCATCACCGAGGGTGTGACAGACATTGACTTGTTGTTCCCACCACGTTTCCGCTTCCCATTCAAAGGTTCGAAATCCCCTTTTGCTTTACCTTTCCGCCCACGCCCTCGTCCACCCTCAGAAACTGGTGTGCCGGTGCCAGACTCTAGTTTAGCCGCACGACGTGCCTGCTTGAGCCGAGCCTGCTCAGACAACTGCTGGATGTCTTCGCCTTCTTCCAAAGCCTAGTCGCGATTTTTGTAAGTAACACGGCGACGGACAGTGGCGAAGCACCCACCATCGCCCATTGATCATCGCTGAGACCATCATTATAGTTGATGACTGCCCTGCGACGGTGACCGCGGCCCTCGGCCTCCTCCAATTCGTCCTTGACCTCAAATGGTTCATCAGTGCGATAGCAATCTGGCAATTCCTCGAGTGAGATGAGCGGTGGAGAGGGTTTTCCACGATTTCCGGCCGCTTTCCAGTTCGTGGCTGATTCACGTTCGCGTTGCATGTCCATCTCTGAGAAGAGACGCGCTTCTTCATCTGACCGCGCGATGATTTCATTTATCTCATCGTCATTCATATCACCGGCTTCCTCATTTTCCTCCTCTTGATCAGCTTCGAGAATCGAGCGCAAGAACTCCTCTTGTTCTTCCTGGGTCGACTTGTTGTCGAAGCGGCCAGCTTGGATGACTTTGTCGTCGATATCGAGTTTGTACCGTGCACGGGCATACATCGCTTCCTCCACACTCTTTTCTGTGATGAACCGTAGGATTCGAACCGACTTCGTCTGACCAATGCGGTGTGCACGATCTTGTGCTTGCAAATCGGCATGAGGATTCCAATCTGAATCGAAAATAATGACAGTGTCGGCCGTCTGTAAATTCAGACCGAGGCCACCAGCCCTGGTAGAAAGGATGAACACCAAGATATCTGAATCCTTTGCGTTGAAAAGTTGCACATGGCCAGCGCGCTCGTCAGTCTTTGTGCCACCGTCCAGACGCAAGTGTTTCCAACCCATCATTTTAAGGAAATCCTCCATGATGTCCATGACCTTGGTCATCTGGAAAAAAATAAGAACCTGCCTAAAGATTAACAGTCCGGTCCATTGGCCAAAAATCACAACGCATACCCTATGGCCGGTGGCAAAAAACTTTGGTAAAATCCGTGAGAGCAGTTCAATTTTACCAGAAGAACGGACGAGTTTGTCGTCGATAAGACCTGCAGGGTTGATCCTGTCCTCGACGCTCTCAAACAAGAACGGATGTTGACAGATTTTACGAAGCTGCATGAGCTCGTTACTCAGCCCTTTGACACCTCCTGTCTTCCTGCAAGTGCCACGCACATACGTCAAGAAATGGATAGCGTTCAAACCCAGAGATCGAGACATACCCTGGCTTGTCATTCCCATCCGCGATCATCTTGTACTTCTTCATCTGCTTGTACAGTTGTGCTTGCAGCGCGCTCATCTTCACCTTGACAACCTTCTCAACCTTGTCAGGTAGCTCTGCTTCGACGTCTTTTTTCAGACGACGCAATAAGAAGGGTCGTAGCACTTTGTGTAGACGCCGAATGATGAGGAGCGCTTCCTCTTCATTCAGCTCAATCTTGTCGGGTGTGCCCGAGTTTGCGAAGGGAGTGTTAAACCACTCGTCAAACGACTTGACGGAGTTGAAGATTTTGGGAAGTACAAAGTTAAGTAGCGACCATAGCTCAGGGAGATTGTTCTGCAAAGGAGTGCCCGTGAGGATGAGGCGATAACGCGCATGGTAATACGTTGTTAGCGTTTGCGCGAGTTTGGATTGAGTATTTTTCATACGGTGACCCTCGTCTGTAGTCGGTTAGAACTGCACCTTCCAATAAGGCAGCATCCATACCGATGATCATGTGAATCCACTTCATCTTGCTTAAGAAGGGCCGATCCTTGATAATGTACTCATATGTCGTGAGCAGCACCTGAAATTGGCCAACCCTGAGCTCGCCCTGAAGAGCACGGCGTTGCATTGGATTGCCTTTGTACGAAATCGCTTTCACTGATGGCGCCCACTTGGCAAACTCCCCAGACCAGTTAGTCATTGTAGACAAGGGAACGATGACAAGATAAGGTCCTCGTTGTTTCTTCACCTCGATAAGGAACGTAACAAGAGAAATCGTTTGGATGGTTTTACCAAGACCCTGAAAGCGACCACGTCAGCTCGGGCGAATAGAGATGAAAGAGGACTACAACACCATTTCATCGGCAAGAATACCATTCAACCGATTGTTATACAAGCTAACCATCCACTGCAGACCCTTCAACTGGTAATCTTTAAGAGTACCGCCAATCAAGAGGGATGGTTGTTTCATAACCCTCTCTTTGATCCTATGGGCGACGGCGTAATAATCGATCTTGCCCTTGTCGTCTTGTGCATCATCGAATGACTTTTGCGCACCGAAGGTCTCCTCGCTAGTCGCTTCCTCCACCACATCGACCGGATTCTCACATTGCTGTGCGAGGACGGCCTGTGCAAGCGAGTCTAAATAGGTGTCCGTCTGCTTTATCAGATGCGTGATGCGAGTGTCTTTGGCCGTGTCGATGAGTTTCATATATGCCTCCTCATCGTCTGCCTTGAGAGCCTTGAGACGCTCCTTAGAAATGCGCTCGATACGCTTTTGCTCCTCGCGTTCTGCGTGGGTATGGAATGAAAGAACGGCTTTGCCTAGGCGATTCATACGATCCTGCACATTGCGATTCACCGAAAGCACCTCCCGCCCGTGAGCACAGATGATACTGAGTTGCTCGACATGCTTTTGCTTAGCACGTCGCTCACGATCAACGCGTTGCTTTCGTTCAAGGTTCTCTGTCGTGTGGGTATCACGTATCGTTGGCTTCCGTGCGCGACGGAAATCAGAACGAGTCAGAGGGAGTAGAGAACCATGGGTGAGGCGCTCAGCGACCATGGCACGCAAAGCTCGTTGCTTATCAAGCACGCGAAGTGACTTCAACTCGATCACGGCATGCAACTTTCCGTGCGCCGTAGTAGGCGGGTGGACATATTGAAGATTGACGGCTTTATGAGAGCCCACTTGATCGGGCTTGACGACGTTCTCCTTGCTCTCGTCATCGATAATAGATTCGAAACCGCCATCACCTATTGTAGCAGGCATAGCTTCCAGTTCACGTATCCTCTGCTGGATCCGTGCTTCAACAAAACGTCGGCGCTCATTTATGACTTGGTGTGGGTCAAGACCCATGGGCATGATAGAGGGGATGAGTAGACGTTGAAGGCGAGTAACGAAAGCTTCGGGAGGACCACCGACGACCTTGAGATGGGTGAAAGGGTGAGTGTAGGCATTGTAAGGATAGAGGGGCGAGTCGGGATCCTCTTCCTGTACGACACCTTTGGAGACGTCGTCTAGCTGAGGGGTGCCCTCGAGCCTGAGGGAGGCATGATTGCTGCCTGGAGTAGCGGGGGTTTCTGATACGGCCGGAGTTGAAACGACCTCAGTGGACGCTTTCTGCACCTTGGTTGCGTTGTCAGCGACCTTGGCAGTAAGTTGTGCGGACAAAAGCTTCTCAAGCTCTGGATTGTTTGATTGAGGTGGGCGAATGATGCTCTGTAACTCTGCAGGGACCGGGAGTCCACGTTGTAGAGTCTTAAACGCATGTATTTGAGCGCGCAAAATGTTTATCTGCTCCGGTGTAAATGAGACTGGCGTGGTGGAGGGACCAGGGTGTGAAGGATTGGGGGGGGAAGGACCAGAGGCAAGAGAAGGGTGAGCAGAGGTCGTTGTGCCATTCAGCGTGGGCTGTGGCTGTTGTGGCACTAAAGGGTGACCATTCACGACTAAAGAAGGATCGGGGGTTGGATGTTCTTGGGATGTGAGGCGGGCTATGACGGACGAATTAGTGGAACAAGAGAGCGTAGGTGAGTCGTGGTTGGGAACATACCATTTTGCTGAGCCTGCTGGGACTGAAGGTTGGAGATAAAACGGAGGAGATTTGCAAGTTCTTGGTTATTTTCTGGAGTAAAACCCTGAGAACGGAGAAGGGTTGCACGCTATAATGTGTTCGTGACTCGATGGGGAGACGGTAGAACGGTGCTAGGGTGAAAACGTACCTGGACGATGGCCTGAACCCTTTCCTTTGCGTAGGCGGGGTTCTGTTGACGTTGATGACTGAGAAGTTGAAGTTGGTTGTGATGAGCAAGATTCGGAGTTGCCATTTGTCATTCGTTTGCGAGTCGCGCGTCGGTGGTCCAGGCGCGCCTTCCGGGACGGGTTTCGTTGGCTGGCGAGAGAACACAATCGACGCACTTAGGACCTTCAGTCAGCCACATCCCTTTGGAACTCCGATCAGATCACGTGCTTTAGTCGCGTGAACGTGAAACAATCGCATCACTCCTTTTCCCTATCTATCATCATGCCTCCCGAACGCGCAGGTGTGAGTAAATCCGTCAAATAGATGCGCATACATTTGGTCACATGTTATAGTACTCTGTTACCATGTTCATCGTGGACGTGTCTCCGACGATGGGCGCCATGTGCACACTCGATCTCCCACCTGGCCCAAATGGCGAAGCACGTACCAGAGAGGTCACCCATCTCCAGTGGTCACTTCAGTTTGCTATGCTTAAAATTCAAGAGATGGTTTTTATCGCGTCATCATCTTCTTCTCTGTCTGACATTCTTTAAGATATTTAATGGTAGAAAAACCGACCAGTGCGGTGTCATCCTTTTCGGGACAGAGGGTACGTACCCATTACAGAGTGACAAGGTCCTACTGCATCGCGCGTGTGTAGAAACGGATAACGTTGTCCACCGGAAAGACGGGGGCTATGATCATGTTACCGAGTTCCTCCACATTGGGCAGCCAAATGCAGACACCCTGGCAAAGCTAGCCGTCCTTCAAACCTCCAACGTGGCGGGAGATTGTCCGTGCTCAAATCGTTTTCATGCGTTCATAGAACCTCATGCAGTGCGCAGCTGTTGACGCATTGATAGTCGGTGCGGAGACTCTAAACAACTTCCTCGCTAAAAAGCCGTCCTGGTCGGGTAGAGTGGTGCTCTTGACAGACGGAGAGAATCCCATTGAAATTGGAGATTGGGAAGCGATTGCTAGAAAGCTGAACACTTTCAAAGTTCGTATCACCATCGTGTACGTTTCTCTCCCCTCCTCATTGCACACCAGCGTCACCAGTAGTCGGCAGCGGCGTTGATTTTGATGACGATGAAATCGACTTTCACGAAGAGACTAAGTCGCACATCAAGGTAATATTTACTCGTTTTATGCACTAAGCGTCTGACTTGGCCAACCAGCGTGAAAATGAGGCCTTTTACCATAAATTCACCTCTGCTATCCCTAATTCTGTTATGGGTACACTCTCATTCGCCCTGCAGGAAATTGCAAAGCCAGAGATAAAACAAACGCGCTCCACGCTCATGGCTAACGTTTTGAGCCTCGGTGATCCTGCCAACAATCCCCTCGAGGCCTTTGAGATAATTGTCAAAACAAGCAAATGTACTGCTCTTGCTCGTCCAAAGTCATGGAAACGCTTCGCTCCACGCGACGGTAAACACGCAGACGAAGTGGATGTGGACCCTCTGCCTACAAAAGATAGAGATGGCGGCGGGGACTCGAATAAGACTGTATGGGCGCAACTAAAAATGCGCACCGAATTTCACGTCGAGCGCGATGTACAAGATAATGACGACGAAAGAAACGAGGACGACATGGATGTTGACGATGCGAAAAGTGGTGGCGCGAAGGTTGAAAAGGAGCAACTCGTCCGCGGATTCAAGTATGGGAGCAGCTATGTTCCGTGCGCCGATGGTCAGTTCGAAAAGCTCAGCTCGCAGAAAGGGATTTGTATTTGCGGATTTTTCAACGCAGACAATGTATGTTTCAACCATCTTGCCCACTCTCAAATCCTATGACCCTCTGCAGTTCCGACGAGAACACTCAATTGGAGAAGTACATTACGTGTGGGCAGATCCTCGATCACCCCCACAACAAGTTGCACTTTCATCGCTCGTTAAGGCCATGGACAAACTCAATATGTATGCGATCGCTCGCTGGGTTAACAGGGATGGGTCAGATCCGAAGATGGGAGTGCTTGCCCCTTGTCGGTTCCAGAAAGTTGACTGTTTCCTTTGGGTCCAAGTATGCCATTTATTTGTCGTCGAACATTTTGTTGATTTTATGTGAATTACAGATGCCCTTTGCTGACGACGTCCGAAAGTATACGTTTTCACCTCTCCTAAACATCTCGAACAGGAAGGGGGAGAGGGTGATTACACACCCCTACCTTCCTACCCATGAACAAATAGACGCAATGGATTGCCTCGTGGACGCAATGGATCTCATGCAAGCAGGGGAGAAGGACGATGACGGGTAATACTCTCACTTGTTCCCCTCGACAGGGTTTACGAGATCGCTCAGGAACAGATCGTCATGGTATGACACCCGTCTATCATACAACCCGTCAATCCATCGCGTGAAGCAAGCATTACTTCACGGTGCAATTGTGCAGGATCTTGTTGCGGACCCACTTCCACCACCACACCCCGAGCTTACAAAGTACTTTGAATCCCCTAAGAATGTTCTGAAACGCGCCAAGGAAGCCATTGACGGTTGCAAGACTGCGTTTGCCGTTAAAAAAGGTGTGAACAGACCAAGTACAAGGCTTTGTGGTCTGACTTTATCGAAGTGCCGAAAAGAGTCACACGTCCGCGAAAGAATGACCATATGCGCGCTCAAGACGGTGACGACGAAATACTACTCCTTGATCGTGTAGCGTCGTCAAGTCATTCCCAAACTCGTCCTCACTCACAACCAGATATTTCCGGTTCTCGAGTACAACGTCAGACATCTCCCGCAGCTGCTAAAAAAAAAGACGTGGGGGGTAATGATAGTGAAACGGAACCCGAGTCCGATGAGGATGTGTGGCTTCCTTCAAACAAACCGAGTGGGAAACTGCCGACGCCGTCTCCAGAGCCGGGGATGATCGTTGATTCTCAGCGTGCTCCTGGGCGTATCATAGGCATGGCAACACCCCTTTCTGACTTCAAGCTCAATATCTCCCAGGGGGATGTGGTTAGCAAAGCAGTGGAAGACCTAGGATGGGTTGTGAAAGAAGTTGTATTGCGTCCGTTTGCGCACCGTCGCCACGCAGAGATGATTGAATGCCTGAATGAATTGAGAGGGGTGTGCCTGCAGGAAGACGAAATTGACGCTTGGAACAGGTGTGTGCTTCCATTGAACTGTTGTGCATTTCGAGATGACATAACAGAGAATAGTATTTCACACGAGCTGAAGAACGCTTGCATGAAGGACCCAGGCAATCTTGCTTTCTGGAGCGAAGTCAAGAAGCATAGAGCTGATTTGGGTCTGATAACTGTTTCGGAAGCAGCGAAACATGGAGGAAAATCTAACGTCAGTAATGGATCGGCAGAGAAGGTGAGATGGTGCATCAATCTTGAGAATCTCACTCACACGTCGTCAGTTTTGGTCAGACTGATCAGAATAATGTCGCAGGTGTGTATGTAGGCCCACGATAAATTGTATATTACAATCGTTTTCTTATTTCCTTACAGTAAGGTATACGTCTTTTGATCCACTTCTAATGAATGTCATAGCACAGTGCTCGCCATCAGTCTACTGTGTTGCTTTCTATGAAAATTTTTAAACATGTATTCGTTTGCGATTTGCAACAAGTGACTAGATAGATCGAATATACAGTTAGAGCGAGAGCGATATTTTACGGTTTCCACCTGTTTTCCGGAACGTCAGATTTTGATGTTTCGTTCGGAGAAGAAAGGCGGAGAATGCGACTTGAGATGATTCATCCCTTCTAACCGTGGTTCACTGTCAGTTCTCAAGCACGAATTGCCTCCCCGCCGTGTAGAGTCTTCCGAACCCGTCGAGCCCTTGACGTGCGATCAACTAATATTATAGGGACTAGCCATGACAGTTGCTGACCTTTTTTGCCCGCTTTCTATTTCTGTCTTGGGTACAGGTGTCGATGGTTGACCATCGGCTTCCTGTGAACGTCTGTCTGAACAAAGATGCATTGCACAACGTAGAAACTTATGCACACACTTCTGCTTTCCTCAGCGGCGTCCATTCGCGAAACCTTCTGCAGCTCGGCGACGTACGCGGAAATACGCCCACCTAAAGTAACCCATTTGATGGTCGCCGGCTGACCGTCGGGCTGAGGGAGCGCGTTCACGATACCGAGTCAATTCGCAGGCTTATCTCCACTCTTAGTACCTTCACCCTTCCCCTTTTCCATATAGACATCAAACGCCGATGCTTAAGATCAAGATAGAATTTACCCAGCGGTATTTGAAGAACCAATTATCCGGAAATTTGGTGGCATCCGCATTCACCTCGACTGCAAACGTGCAAACGTATGATCTGATCTTCTGAGAGCAAGTTGGCGCGCTGCTCTAGATGGACTCTACCATGATACAAAACCTCGTCTGGACTTTTGTCAAGGGATGCATAACTTGCGGTTCAGAAGCCTTATTTTCACCTGCAACCCAGTTTCCCACACCAGCACTAAAAGATTGGTCCGTGGTCCGTGCTTAAGAGGGCCTTTTCACTGGACCAATCTTTCGGTGCTGGTGTGGGAAACTGGGTTGCATCTGCTGAAATCTGCAAAGTCCGGCATAGACAAAATGGGATTGAATCCCATATTGGACAATGGGAGGCTCAGTGAGAGGTGATTTGCACAAGCGAATCCGGCCAAGTCTACACGTCAAGGAATGCCATCCGGAGGCAGGCCTGATGTGCAAAATGAACTCGATGGTAAGATCGGCTTCGCAACCTCGACGAATGGGAACGTTCCTACCATCACAGAGGGCAAACAAACAAGATGAATACTATACTATTGCATGATATGCGTGGGTTGGCTCAACTCCGCATCTGATATGGAATAGCGATCAGTTTATTTTATTTTATTTTTTAACAGTTATTTATACTCGGGAATAGATAGCTACAGGACGAGTCGCCGGGAATTGAATCAGATTCAAAGGATGAAAAGGATGAGGTTATGAAAGGGCACATAGTGATCAGTATGTGTCCATTATTATCTCAGCAAACCTAATACATCACTTGTCCAAAACAAAAATAATCAGTATCCTATCAGTACTGTAACTCGGGCAACGAGCCATACCAGTGACGCTATTTATCCTATTGATGTGTCTCGAAGGCGGTGTTTTTCGTCATCATCTCTTCTGGCAGGACGTGTTCAATGTTTTCTGGACTGGTTCTCGGTATTCCGACCATCATCTCCGTCAGGGTGACACTGGTACCACTCGCCGAGTCGGATGTAGGGGACTTCCCCTTTGTTTATTCGAAGGCCATGGAATTTTGCGCTGCACTTGTGCTGTGCAGTCGGGCTGCTCGGCAACTTCCTCTATGTATGGGCATACCCGCATTGACCGAACGGTAACGGACATCTCGTTTGCATGGTTTCTATACACACCAAACGCCATAGCTCTGATCCCTGCATCGTCGGCGGCCATCGCTGGGCGACGTTAGCTGGTCTCTCGTTGGCCAGAGTACGTACGGGTTTCACGGTAGGCCCGTTTCTCGGCAGTCTAACAAAGTCGGAATCGTAAAATCCGTTTTCAACGGTTATACGAGCCTGCAGTGACGCATGGGCCATGGCGGTCGTCTGGCTATTGGATAGTGTTACTATCTTATTCGAAGATGCGCCACGCCGCGACTCGATTTCATTGACAACTGAAGGTATCACAGAGGCTGTGTTTTTTTGCCTTCAGGCCTGACGCACGCTTCCCCACCACTTCAACCACCAGAAACACCCGAGAAGATGCGAACGAGCATCTCACCTCGATAGCGGGCAGTTACCACGTTCATGTGTCGGAACGCGATCATGATCGCGCTTAGCGGGGCCGTGCGCATAGCCGTTCATGTTCGCCAACATGATGCTGGCGCGCCGCATACAGGACAGGCACATCCTCGTGATCGGGTGCACGTTGGGATCAGGAAAAACCTCCCGAGCTAATGAGGCAAATGCCACACCAATGGCCCGATAATCACACTAATGATGATAATAATTGGCTTAATACGAGTGCAGGCTGTGGGCACATCCTCGCCCTCGGCCCGGCGGATGCTCTGGGTCGTCATCGTGGCTCGCGCTGGCTGCGGCCACGTCGTTGTTGCCCCAGAGCCGGTGCTGTATGGGCGCCCCCAGGGCGCCACGCACAGGAATGCCACCACAGCCCCACATTGGTAGACGAGGTGCGCAGACGCGGCCAAGGCACGTCACCGTCATTATTATTTTCTTCTCCGTGCCTTGTGCATCCGTTGCGGCGAGGGCGCCGTCGCAGCTACTCAGCCCGGGGGCGGTGACGTGCAGGAGTCCATCCAGCCCCCCGATCGGTGACGACGCCAACGCGCGCACTGCCGATGCGAGCCACAACCCCAACGTGCCCTCGTGCAAGTCGGGTGCCGAGCGCGCCGTCGCCGTCACGACGGGCGTCGGCCCAGTTTTTTTTGGGGGGAGGGCTGCAACGATTGCAACTCGCTTTTCTGGGCTAATGTTTATGACATTGTGGAGAGCTAAAGACAAAGGTCGGATAGCAGATGCCTAGTCACCCTCTAAGTCTGCTCTATCGTCCTTTTGCGGTAATAAGATATTTTGAGGCAGAGATGAGGGTCCACACGGTCAGACCTAGAAGAAACCCAATTGAAGATGTAGACACGAAGCCTCCCTTGCTTCCTTAATTACTGTTTCTAAGCCGGAAATCGATATATCTATCCGATGGGGATCATACATCATTCCACCTAACAACGGCAAAACAGGCGTGATCAAGCAAAAGCCATAGCCTATAGGTAGACAATGGTTACAGTTACCGAAGGGTCAGATGTGAAGGGTATTGAGTGGTCAGGTGAAACGGCAGACACGCGGTGATATTTTTGTCGATGGTGAGAAAGTCGAGAAAGCCGATAGGTAGCCAAGTCAATTGAGGACACGTCGCCTTTTTTTAAAAAAAAAAAGCTATCAGTTGTGGGTAGAGGGCAGAAGAAACTGTGCTTGCATACTTAAAGTGGTGTTCAGAAGGGCCCAACTGGTGCCCATAGGAGTTTACGACACGAAAGGCGACTTCAAGTAGAGGTTTCCACGCGCCGTCCACATTGCCTGATTGCGGGGATGCGAGCCACTCATCCATTTCGGGATCCAAGAAACGGACGACTTTGAGAGACGGTAATCGAATAGCTGTGAGTGTCCCACATATGTCCGTTACCGTGACGCCATTAAAAACGAGATGGATGCTAAGACATTCGACCGGTGGGAACAAGTCGGCCTGAGGAAAGCAATGCCAACTAATAATAAATATCTCTAGGTGGGTTATGTTCGGGCAAAGGCTGCTAAGTATTTGTAGGCATTCGAGATTGCTCGTCGGTGATGGGGCTGACTCGATTGGCAAACGTAAATCGAGCGAGACGGACGTAAGTTTTAAACCCCACGCAGACAAAACATGTGCCCAGACTGTTGGGGAACGGACGGGCCCAAGATGAATATGTTCGAGGGAAGAGGCCCGGCGATCCTTATGGTCATTACCGTCACAACGTACGGCCTCACTGCCGATGGCTAGATACTTCAGCTTGGGGAGGTATGGAAGGGCTAGAGGACACCCGATATAGCCAGCGCCGAGGAGGGCAACGAGGTTAGGAGTGGACTCAAGTAGAGAGCGAAGCTCCCGACGGCTGAAAAGGACAATTGGATTCTGGTGCAGGTATAGCTTGCGCAGTGATTGTGCCGAGGTTTGGGTGATGGACGGGGCAAAATCCCTGCCATAATATGGCATGGGAAGGCCGAGTACAGCTGGGATCGTTATCGAAATGGAAAGGATTTGAAGGCAGGGCAGACAACGGGCAAGCTTGCCGAGGTTGCCGAAGCGCTGAAGTATCCGGTTTCCCAAGAATTCGACCTCATCACGAGGATGATCGGACAGCGCTATTATCAAATGGCGGGTTAGGCATCCGAGGGGCTGTAGCCTACTTGTTGTACGAGAACTCTCGAGCGTGTTCAACAAGACATTCGTGACTGTTGAGTCATCGATGACCAAACATTGATACAGGATGGGGGTGCAAATGGTATTCCATTGTTTGCAGACGAGAGCCAGCAATGATAGTGATCGGATAGAGCGTTTTATGTCGTTCAACGGCAGGAACGCATCGGTACGTATTGGATAGGCACCCATGACATCGGGGAAGGCGACCAACGATTCCAAGATGCACACGACGATTTCAATGGGCAGGGGCAAGGGCATGTCGGCATTAAAGGGGACACGTGTGGGGGTGTCTGGGCTGTGAACAATGTAAATGGCTCACTCGGAAAAGATGGGAACGGTGATGAGATGGGAGTGAGTGGGAGTGGGGATGGGAAACAAAGGGCCGATATGGTCGACCCACCCCCCAACCGCATGTGTCCCTCCCTTCTTCGTCGCACGCACTGCACAGCTCATGGCCGAGCACAGTGCCGGCGACAACCCGTTGTCAGATACTGACCCGACCAAATCCACTCCCACCACTTTCTTCCCAGGGAACGCCCTTCAACTGCAACTTGATGTCGATGAGAACGGTCACGACGGTGATGATGAGCACGACAACGAATATGAGCACGAAAGCGGGGGTGGACGCGAATATGGTCCCCACTCTGAGCTACAGCAACAACAACAAGGACGACGACAACAACAACAACAAGGACGACGACAACAACAACAACAACAGCATCCACCGCAACAACAACAGCCACTGGCACCCTCCCCATTCGCCCACGTGCGTTTCCATTCGCGCGTGCGCATCACCAGTGGGATGCGCCACTCTCGTGGTACCCGCTCGCTCGACTCCTCCGATTCAGACTCGCCTTCCTC
>WNFR01002547.1_pt1 | contig 18923 bp, 18 predicted proteins | sample 5400221 | NCBI WGS metagenome assembly WNFR01 (sample SAMN13153357, study PRJNA577476) | soil metagenome | isolation source: 40 cm soil under Madrone tree | place: USA:California | collected 2016-06-14 | reverse complement strand
ATCTTTGTCGTCTCCAGGCATGTACATACGGCGACCGAGGGGATCGCGATCCGGCCAGAAATGCTGCGCCAAGCGTTCGTCCACAATGACCACACGCGGGGCATTCTCATTGTCGCGCTCATCGAAGCTGCGGCCGCGAACCATGTGGATGCCCAGGGCTTCGAAATATCCGGGAGTCACAGAAATGTTCAATGGAGAGATCAGGGACTCCCCGGGCTTCATCTGATAGCCCTCTGCGAGAATCACGCTGTCATCATGATTGCCGCCAAGGGGAATGGCATCCGTTGCGCCAGCGATGGAAACTCCGGGGATGGCGCGGACGGCGGGGAGCGCGCGGTTCATGAAGTCGCGCAAAACTTCAGCCTTGGGATATCTGGCACGCGGCAGGGCGACGGAGGCAGTAACCACGCCGTTGGGATTAAATCCTGGATCGACTTGCGAGAGCAGGCGAAAGCTGGCGAGAAGCAAGCCCGCGCCCACGAGCAGGGCGAATGCAAATCCAATTTGGGCGGCGACGAGAAGCTGACGGACGCTGCGCGATTTTTTTCCTGTGGTGCCGGTGCGGCTGTCCTCATGCAGTGCGTCGCTGATGCCAATATTCGAAATTCCGGCAATGGGAAAGATCCCGACAAAAAGTCCAGCGGCTAGGGAAAGTGCGAGAGAGACGAGAACGACTGTGCTGTCCATGCGAACTTCGCCGGCGCGCGGAAAGTGTTCGAGGCCGATGGCGTTCAGAGTCCGCAACAAGCCCGCACCGAGCGCGATGCCGCCCATGCCTCCGAGCAAAGCTAATCCCAAGTTTTCCAGAATCAACTGGCGTATGAGCTGCGCGCGGCCTGCGCCCAGGGCGATGCGCGTGGCCAGTTCCTTGCGGCGCAGAGCGACCCGAGCCAGCGCGAGGTTGGCGATGTTCAGTCCGCCAATGAGAAGGACGAGGAATGCGCCACCCCACAAGAGGTATAGGGTCCTTTTGACGCCGGCGGTCAGCATGTCCTGGAGGGGTTTTACCTCGGTGTGAAATCCGGCGTTGATCACGATTTCTTTGATCTCCGGGAAGCGCTCGAGATTCTCGCTGTTCAAAGCGTTGACCTGTGTCTGAGCTTGCTGCAGGGTCGCGCCCGGCTTCAAGCGTCCGATGTGATACCAGTTGTTGCTGTGATGAACGGTCTTCTGTTCGGCAGTGAAGGCGAGCGGCATCCACAGGCGAACGTCCGGGTCAATAAAAGTAAAATCGGGAGGCATCACGCCGACGATTTTGAAGGGCCGGCCGCTGATGCGCAGATCTCGGCCAAGGGCCGATTTGTCTCCGGCGTACAACTGCCGCCAAAGCCCATGGCTGAGGATGACCTCTTGATCGGCGCCGATTTCGCCTTCCTCTCGCGCGAAAGCGCGGCCGAGAGTGGGAGAAACACGCAGCAGCTCGAACCACGATGGCGTGACCAGCATCCCGCGAATCTGCTGAGGCGAGCCGTTCAGCTCCACAGTTTGATCGCGCTGGCGGAAGATGGCCTGGCTCTCAAAAACCGTCATTTCTCGAAGGCGGTCGAAGTAATCACCGGAACTGCTGTTATTTGTCCCGGTGACACCGGCTTTCGGGTATTCGTTGGACGTGATCAAGATGGAATTCGCGTCCGATACAGGCAAAGGACGCAAGATGACGGAGCTTACGATGGCGAAGAGAGCGGTGTTGGCGGCGATGCACACGGAAAAGGTGAGAAGCACGGTTAGGGCAAAGCCCTTGTCGCGCCATAAAGAACGGACGCCGTATTTCAGGTCGAGGAGAAATGCATCCATGGTTTGCGATCCCTCCATTGCGGAGACTGTGATCTGCCAACCCTTAAGACGGGCCGGGCCTCTAGGATTCAGTACGCATAAACGAAGGACAAAGTTCAAATATCATGGCACGCTAAGCAAGGGCGCAAATACGAAGATCCCGTGGAAATCATCGGCGAGAAGAATGCGATGCGGCTCGATGAGAATTGCGACTCAAACGACGGGAGCGAGGCTATTCCTCCTGCGCGGCGTCCCAGCGGTGCAGTCCTCTCAAGGGCCGCCTCTCCGTCCGAAATTCACCGGTACGCAATGACAAGGCGATCGAGGCCGATCTCCGGCGGCGCGAGCTCAACTCGCGCGAAGCCGGCGCTTTTCGAAATGCTCTCAAGCTCTGCAAAAGTGTAAGCGTCGCCGGCGGGCGTAGTGGCCAACATCATCATGCTGAAGGCAGCCGCGGTGGGCGGCGTAACGCGATCAGGATTGGGAACTAGTTCAGCAATTGCGGCGCGGCCGCCTGGCTCTAGCGCGGCATGCACCTTGCGCATGAAAGTGGTGCAGGTGGGCGGATCGAAATGGTGCAGGAAATTGGTGATCAACGCCAGATCGTAGCCGCTGCCAAAATCGGTTTCGAAGGCGCTGCCCGGAAGCAGGTGGTAGCGATCGGAGACCCCCATTGCCTGCGCATTCTTCCTTGCGACTTCGAGCACATTCTTCCAATCGGCCGCATAGATGTGTGCGGCGGGATTCTGTTTTGCCGCGGAGATTCCGAAGATGCCGTGACCGGCGGCGATATCGAGAACTTTGTGCGCCTCGCCGCCTTTGCGGAGTTCGGCAGCCATGATCTCGGCGGGCATATGCATCAGCGGCATCATGGCCTGCGCAAACTTCACCCAGTCGGGATTTTCGCGCTCCAGGGTACCTTCACCCAGCGCGGAGCCTCCCCGGCGCACGGCCTCGGTCAGCTGCGCGTGAGCTTCGCGCAAGCGTGGAGTGAGCAGAAACTCAATGGCCATGCCGATATATGCCGGCGAATGCCGGTTGAGGAATAAAGCTGAATCCGGTGCGAGAGCGTACTGTGCTCCTTCTTTGGTCAGGAAGCCGTGAATGGTTAAGAAGTCGCACAGGGTGCGCACGCCGCGTTCCGCGGCCTCGCAGCGCTTCGCAATCGTTGCGGCGGTAGTATTGCCTTCGGCGATGGCGGTGAAGATTTCCAGCTCAATTGCAGCCTTCATTGCCTCGGTCTGCTCGTAGGCGTTTATGGCGTTGAAGAAATGCTCCGGAGTGGGCTGTTGATGCGGGACTGTGGCGGCCATGGATTCCTCCCGTCTGTCAGAGTTTCAGCAGTTTAAGTCAATTGTTGTTCTTCGGCATGCTATATTTCTTGGCTCCAAACCGAAGGGGAACGGCGTCTTGGGACTCGGCGGGCTCGCCCTCAGCCAAACAGTCATAAAACATCCGTCATAAAACATTAACTATGCTCGCTAACTGCGGCGGAGGCGAGAGGCGGCTTGCGCCAGTGGTAGAAGAAAGGAACGCCTCCCAGGATCACTGCCAGGCCCAGCGAGGAGCGCACAGGCCGGACCATCCACAAGTTGACGGTCAGAGCCACGGCGGCAGCCAAAAAAATGAGCGTCGTCCAGGGATGGCCCCAGGCGCGGTACGGCCGGGATAGGTTGGGCTCTTTTCTGCGTAAACGAAAAAGAGCAATCGCAGTTAACGCGAAGAAAATCCACGCGCCAAAGACAAACAGCGAATAGAGCTCTTCGTAAGTCCCGCTGAGCGCGAGCAGGGCGGCGAGGGAGCCGAGGAAGATCAAGGCACCGCTGGGGGTGTGAAAAGACGGTTGAACGCGCCTGGCGAATTGGAAGAAGACGCCATCACGAGCCATGGCGTAAGGAATGCGGGCGCCGGTTAAGACTACGACGTGGAGCGCCCCGAGAGCGGAGATGGCCATGGCTACCGTCAACCACGCCGCCCCTCGAGAGTCGGCGAACGACTGCACCACATCCGAGGCGACGTGCTGTGATTGCATCAGCTTTGCGAATGGCAAAGTACGGAAGTAAACAACATTTGCGAGCAAGTAGAGGCCGCCCACAGTGAGCAGTCCCAGGATGATTGCTTGGGGGATGTTCTTCTGAGGGTGCGCAATTTCTTCACCAACGTCGCCGAGGTCGTTGAAGCCGTTGTAAGCCCACATAGCAGGAACCAGGGCGGTCAGAAAGCCACTGATCGTTCCTAAACCTAGGTGGGTGAATTGGGGTGCGCCGTCGAACGCAATATGCTTACCGAATAACGCACCCGCGACCACGATCACTGCGATCGTACCCATCTTCAGGGATGTCAGCACTACCTGGATAGCGCCGCCCATGCGCACACTCAAATAGTTGATGGCGGTGACAGCCACCACCACCAGCGCCGCGAGCGGTTGGGCTGCCGTGAAGGTGAAGTCGATTCGTCCGATATGGCACGTGAACAGGGGGACCGTCACAACTGGGAAGAGGAAACCGAGAAATCGTAGAAATCCGGCTGCCAGGGTGGCCATGCCCACGGGCCGCTCGAGAAACGAGCTCATCCAGCCGAATAGAAATCCCCAAAGAGGACCGAGACCTCGGTTGAGGTAGACGTAGGGACCGCCTGCTTCTGGGAATGCCGCGCCCAATTCGGCGTAGCAGAACGCGCCACACAGCACGATGAGCCCGCCGATGATCCAAGCGGCAAAAACCAGGGTGGCTGTGCCCACGGCGCGGGCCATGTCGCTGGTGACGAGAAAAATACCCGTGCCGATAGTGTCGCCAATCACGATTGCAGTGGCCGACCACAGACCAAGACCCCGAATTAAGTCAGATCGTTCGGGTTGTTCTGTCAGATTGGGACCCGTCGCGCTCACAAAGGTTGACAGAGCCTACTATCCGGAATTCAGTGGGTCAATCGACTTCGCCTGTTACCTGGCGCGCAGCGAGGCAGTTTGCGGGTTCTGTGGCCCTGAGTCATGTTTACGCGCTATCATCGAGGCGGAATGGCTGCGCAAAAGTCCATGTTGAGTGAATTCGCCTGGGACCAGCGCTATCGAGTTTCCTCTCTCGATGACGTGCTTACCCCTGCCCTGCTCCTTTATCCAGAAATCGTTGCCTCCAATGTCGAGCGCACCTTGGAGTTGTTGGGCGGCGACGCGAATCGCTGGCGCGTGCACATCAAGACCGCAAAGCTTGGCTACACGGTCCGCATGCTGGTCGAGCACGGCATCCGCAATTTCAAATGCGCGACCACTCTCGAATTGCTAGTGGCCTGCCGCAGCGGCGCGGGAGATGTACTCTTCGCTTATCCAGCGGTGGGCGCCAATGTGCGGCGGGTCAGGGAAATAGCTGATCAGTTCCCAGAAGTGCGCATTTCCGTCTTGGCCGAGAACAATCCGCAGGTGGGGCAATGGCGCGGCAGCCGGGTCGGAGTCTTTCTGGACATGAATCCTGGCATGGATCGGACGGGCATCGAGCAAAGTCACAGCGACAAGGTTGTTGAACTATGTCGCGCAATCGGCGACCTGGGGCTGGAGTTCCGCGGCCTGCATTATTACGACGGTCAATATGGCAGCCTGGAACAGCGCGAACGGACCGCGGTGGCTCACGCTGGCTATGAACGCTTGCTGAAAGTTGTGAGCGAGATCGAGCGCAGCGGCACGGGTGTGCCGGAAGTCATCACTGCCGGAACGCCGACGTTCCCATGCTCGCTTGCCTTCGAAGGCTTTCGCCGGGGAGGGTTCATCCATCGCGTTTCGCCCGGAACCGTTGTTTATTGCGATGCAACCAGTCTGGCACAGCTTCCCAACGAGTACGGCTACCAGCCGGCAGTGCTGGTCTTGACACGCGTGGTGAGCCAGCCGCGCGCGGGGATTGTCACCTGCGATGCTGGACATAAGACCGTATCAGCCGACGCCGGTGTTCCCACATGCGTGGTCGTTGGACATTCGGAACTGACGCCGCTTTCCCCCAGTGAAGAGCATCTACCAATGGCGTTGCAGGAAGAAGCCGAGGGTCCGCAGGTGGGGGAAGCGCTTCATCTCCTTCCGCGGCATGTTTGCCCCACGGTGAACAATTTCGATTGTGCGCTGCTGGTGCGGGATGGCGAGGTCAAGTCCGTGGAAAAGGTGTCGGCACGCGGGCGCGAGGCGCCGCTGCTGCAGGCGACCGGCCAGACGGTTCACCTAAGGGGTTAAGCAACAGCGGAGAAATTGCAAAAGCTGATTGCTCACCGGCCGAGCTCGGAAAAAGCTCCTCATTGAGTAGTGTCCTGAATGCTACCTTCTTCGACGTGCTACCTGCTTCTTTGAAGCGCGCGGTTGCCTCTTGCTCGTCTTTTCCGTGTTGTAGGCGATACAATCGATTTCGATTAGCATCCCGGGGGTGTGGCCCAGATCGCTGCCAACCGTGGTGCGCACTGGATAGGGCTGCGAAAAGCGCTGAGCATATACCGAGTTGTAGCGAGCGAAATGACTGGTGTCGCTGAGGTGGACAGTGACTTTGACCACATCGAGAAGCGAAGCGCCGTCAGGCTCGAGGATGGCGGAAATGTTGTCGATGGTCTGCTCGGTCTGCTGCTCAATGGTATTGCCTACCAGATTTCCGGTGGACGGATCTATGGGACCCGTCCCAGTCACGAAGATGAAATCTCCAGCCCGCCATCCCTGGGAGTACGCTCCACGTGGAGGCGCACCGCGCTTGCTTTGAATCGCGTATTTGGCCATGTTCTCCTCATTTGCTGTCTCAACGGATATATAGGATGCGGTCTGGGCGGTTTTGGCCACACTCGGCATTTCAATTCGAGCCACCACCTGGTAACTCCCGGATGGGCGGCCATTAGCGGCCAATCTCTGCCCATCACTCGGGAGCTGTTCGGCAAACTGATGCCATGTACGCTCTTGACGCAAAGGCTGCGGTATTTCGAAGTGCCCGACGACTCTTGCCGCCTTTGGCCGCCATCCTAATGCCAGCGATCGTGCTCTCAAAGAAGTCCGCCATGCTGCCAAGATCTGCATCCGAGCTGATTTCTCCCTGGTTTTTTGCCCTGGTGAGCACGCGCATTAGGCTCTGACGCTGTAGCCGCGCCGCATTACGTGTGATACGCGTTACATCGGCGTCTCGCTGACCGAATTCGCTGATTGCGTTGAGCCCCATGCAGCCTTCTGCGCTGGACAAGTCTTTCCGTCGAGCGAAAGTCACCAGGGCGTTTTGCACGGCGGCGAGGGCCGAGCCAGGTCTTTCCAATTCCACAGTGATGGAATGAACACTCTCTGTGACGTACATCCCCAGGGCTTTCAAAAACAGCGCCCGCTTATCACCGAAAGTGTCGTACATACTCTGTCGACCGACGTCCATAGCGCGCATCAACTCATCGGTGGATGTGGCGGCAAAGCCTTGCTGAGAAAAAAGGCGTATCGCCTTCTGAAGCGCTCGCTCCTGATTGAACTCCTTCGGTCGAGCCATGCGCCTCTTCTCTTTCTATGCTCTCGTCCGATTATGCGACGTATCCGCCGTCGATGGTGAGGCTGGCTCCGGTGATGAAGCCCGCTTCTTCCGACGCGAGGTAGGAGACGAAGCTGGCGACCTCCGATACCTCACCCATTCGCTTCAAAGGAATGAGCGTCTTAACCAGCTCAGCATGCGCTGAACTCATATCGGTGGCCGTCGGTCCGGGTTGAACATTGTTGACCGTGATGGCGCGCGGAGCGAGATCGATTGCTGCGCCGCGAACAAGTCCTACGAGCGCAGCCTTGGTCATGCTGTAGACACTTGCGCCAGGGAAGGCCGTACGGATGGCGGTATTGCTACCGATGAGGACGATCCGGCCCCCATCGTTCATTTCTTGGGAGGCTGCCTGAATACCGACGAAGGCGGCACGGACGTTGATGGCCACCATGCGGTCGAAGTCTTCGAGACTGTAGGTATCGATTGTGCCTCTGGTGAGAATGCCCGCGTTGCTGACGAAGATGTCAAGAGTGCCGAAGGCTTGTGTAGTTCTGGCCACTGCGGCCCGGAGCTCTTCGGCAGAGCCGCTGTCGGCCTTGAGGGGTAGCGCTCTGCCTCCTGCGGATTCGATTTCGCGCACAAGTTGGAGGGCCTTTTCTGGGGAACTTGAATAAGTGAATGCAACTGACGCGCCGTCCGCCGCGAGTCGGCGGACGATGCCTGCTCCGATGCCTCTTGAACCGCCCGTGACGAGAGCTACTTTGCCTTTGAACGATTTTGCCTGCATACGCCACCAAAATCCTCTCAGTCACCTATTATGTCCATTTTGGATTATTTTGTCCAGAATGGCAGTTCAACCGGTCCACTAGCCGTGGATTGCGTCATGGATGCCGGAGCCAAGGCAAATTGGGGAAATTGGATGCGGGCCCGCCGAAGCGTCCCTAACTCGAGGGGCAGAAAAAGAAGAACCAAGAACTAAGAACTACAAACTGAAAACTGTAAACTGAAAACTGTAAACGAAAACTAAGGCATGAACCGTTGCGTCCGGCACACCTGCACGATGCCCAGACGATCATCTGCTCCGATTTTCTGCTTCATTCGATACAAATGGTTTTTCACCGTTTGCTCCGACAGACAGAACCGATTGGCGATCTCCTTGTTCGTGAGCCCCTCGGCTATCAGTGGGATCAACTGCTGTTCTCGCCGCGTTAATCCCAGCCGTTGGTGCACACTCGCGGAAGGGAAGGAGGTCGCTTCCCGTTCGAAATACCGGAACAGCGTTGCGCACAGCGTGCCAGGACAAATCGCTTGGCCTCCTTGCAGCGCTCGCACGCCTTTCACCACGTCCTCCGCCGGAGCCTCTCTCGGCAGGTACCCGTGAACTCCCGCCCGCACGCATTGCAAAAACTCTCCTTCCTCTCCCGTCACACCAATCAGAAGAATTCGCACCTTGGGAGCGGTCGTCCGTACCATTCGAACCGCGGTCAGATCTTCGTTTCTACTTCCACGCGATGACAGCAGCAGGATGTCCGTTTCTTCTCCGAGCAGATCTTCCGTCCGGAAAGGTTCCGCTATGTCCGTTCCGACCACTTCGATTTCCTCGCTTTTGACCAGCATCCTGGAAAGCGCCTCTCTGAGCAGGCGTCGTTCTCGCACGCGGCGCTTTCTCCCACCGCAAATATTTGTCCGGCGATCGCCATTCGAATTGATCCTCTTTTTTGCTCTTGCTCTGCCGCCTGCAAAATCTGGCGCGTTCCTGCATTCATTGTGGGACGTCCTCCATGAGTCTCCGCACTGATGCTAATTCCAAACATCACGATCAGCGATTTGCTGGAGCCCCACGCTTCCGCCTCACTTCTGCAATTTTGCAGCCGCACCTTCATCCGCCCCAATTCCCAACTTCAGCTCTAAACCCCCAACAAAAGAACAATTTAAGTTAGCGGCTGTGAATAACCCTCCCCCTCCATTGTCTCGATTTGGTACCAGACCGGATTTTCAGCCTCAATTTGGAACCACTTTCTCTCTACTTCTCCTCTATCAGCGCTTTACCCCTCTTTTTCCTCATTCCCTGCCTTCCTTTTCTGGTACTTCCGTACTACCATTTTCCTGGAACGTCCTGCTGCCTTCAGGTACGTTTCCGCTATAGGTTTACTTGCCGCCCTCGGATTACACTGTTCTCGGATAGCAAGCGGCAGTTTTCCGGAAGGATGGTTTCCCCTGGCGACCCAGCACGATCTAATGACGAAAAAACTCCCAACAGGCAGTTCCCCCCAGCAGCCGATTTCACACACGGAGCGCCGCGGCAGCCGCCGCTGCAAGATTACGCAGCTTATGCGCATCCGTCCTTCCGACCCCAACAAAGACCATTTTGAAGACTTGCGCGGCTCGGTCAGCGTTTCTCGCTCTGGTGTTTTTTTTCAGTCCAGTGAACCTGGTTATGAAGTTGGCATGCGGCTGTTCCTAACCATGCCGTACTCACAAGATCCCGCTTCCAGGGTCCGCGAGTACCTCGCGGAAGTCGTTCGAAGGGACGTTCTCCCGACCGGCATGTTCGGCATCGGGATCAAAATCCTCATGGAAATGGGAATCCAACACTCCTATAACTTTGGCGCCGGCAACTCGCGTTAGTTTACGCAAACCTCCAAGCCACTCCGCCAAGTCGGCAAAAGCAAGAACGGGCGTCCCGATCATCCGGGACGCCCGTCCTTGTGTTTGGGGGGGTGGAGAAAGTGATTTAAGTCGTCTGCGCGAACATCCTCATCGCGCGGTGTCGTAATATTCCTAGCTGCCGGTTGAGCGGGTGCCTCCGGCCGAGAAAACTCAGGACAGGAGACCGGCGCGCCGTAAGTTTATTCATTGCGATCGTCAGCCGGATATCGCGGCGCGCAAATTTCAGCCCGGTCTGCAAAGCGTCTACGGCGTCGTCCCGCCGCCCAGCAGTGGCATACACTTCAGCAAGATTCAAATAGAGCTGCGCCTGATTCCGCTTCATTCGAACCGCGGAGTCACACAGCCTTTCCGCTTCGCCCCATTTTCCCTCCGAGCGAGCCAGCACCACGCCCAGGTAGGACATGTAATAGGGATTGTTCTTGTCCAGGTCCACCGCGCGCCGCATATGCGGCAGCGCTTTTATGGCGTAGTTGTCGCGCAGGAGCGTCAATCCAGTTTTGAATTCACGGAAGGCTTCCGTATCCATCATCAGCTCACCTCACCCACCGCCGTGCGATCCGATGAGAAACCGGGCGCGCGGCGGTTACAGGAGAATAGAATTTTCCGGAGATTGGGAAGTTCCCGCGCGGCGCGCTCGAGAATCGCGCCAACTTCATTAGTGAATCATCATGAAGTAGTGTCCCACCCAGCCAGGCAAAGAGCGGAACAGCGAGGAACACGGTTACGAGTAAGCTTCCCATCCCAGTACTTCCTGAAGTTACCCGCAGTCTTATTCGGAAGCTACTGACCCAGAGGACAGTCTTGGGCCAGCGGCACTGAAGTAGGATGGACAAGAACGAGGACAGGTCTTCCGCCAGCGTCTAACGAGGCGCTAAACGCTTCCAATCGCTCTGCCACTTTTGCCAATCTTTCCTGGTTGCCGCCAGCATGGCCTTTGAGGCTTTGTGGAGCCAGCGGCCCCGCCGAGATGCAAGGTCATGCTGCAACTTGGCGGTCGCTTGCGGCGTGGCGAAGTGCATGTTGGCGGTTTCCCAGCCCATGGAATAAAGCAGCCGCGCTTCGTCGCGATCCTTCGCCAGGGAAGCGAGCTCAATTCGCGAGCAATCGGGTGCCAGACGCCGCACCACCCATCGGCCGTGGAAACGCACAAAGGGATCGGGCACGCGAATCGAACGCTGCACCAGCTTTTCGCAATAAATCTCCATGGAAGAGGCCTTTCTGGCCCAAACCCATGCCGAGGGCCGGATCGCCTTCGCTTCCCGGGCGATGAACGCTCCCCGCCACCTGGACAAGGCGAGAATCCTGGGGTGCCCAAGGCTTCCCAGTCCTGCGATCCTTCTTTTCAATAGATATTCTTGCGGCGCTGACGGAAACGTACTCTCCAGCAGCGTGCGGACATCCTCCGGTGGTTTGGCGGTGTAGGGAGGCAGGTGCTCTAGCTTATTCCAGAATTGCACAGGGTCGCGCAGCTTGCCGAGGGCGAGCAAGCGCAGCCAGCGATGGTCTTCGGCCAGGATAAACGCTTTGCCGCCCGCGGCCAGGGCGTCTCGATATCCCTCTTCGATCGCTTCGGCAGCGACCCGCTTGGCAAGCCTCAGGTGTTCTTCCCCGATCGCAACATAAACGCTGGTGGTCAACCGCACCAGATCGAGCGTGTACGGCGCCGGCCATGCTTCATCCAGATCGTTCACGCCCCAGATGAGGCGTCCTTCTTCATCCCGCCACGTCCCGAAGTTTTCGATATGCAGATCGCCCACACCCAATACTGGCGGGGCCTCCACCAGATCGGCGCAAAGCTCCGGCCAGACCTGCAGCCAGCGATAGAAGGTGGCGCGGAAAAAAGGGAATGCGGCTTCCGCCATGTGCTGATGCTTAAGCGCGAGATCCTGGCGAATGATCGGCAGCTGCCCTGCCAACCAGTGCTCGAAATCGGCTGTGGCTTTGAAGATATTCATGCCGAGCTTAGAGGATTTTTCGTGGGACTAAACGCGGGCGTGTTCGGTTCGCGCTGGACCGCCTCGCAGCCGCGCTTCGTAAATCGGAAATCTCCCGGCAAGTTCGGCCACTTGTTTGCGAACACGCTGCTCGACCTCCGCGTTGCCGATGTTCGAAAGAATTTCCGCGATCCACCGGCCGATCTGCTCCATCTCCGGTTCGCGCATGCCGCGCGTGGTGACGGAAGGGCTGCCCAGGCGGATTCCGCCACCCTTCATGGGCGGGAGAGGATCGAATGGAATCGAATTCTTATTTACGGTGATGCCTGCGCGGTCGAGGGCTTTTTCGGCGTCCGTTCCGGTGATGCCGCGCGAGTGCACTTCGATCAGGAACAGATGGTTGTCCGTGCCTCCCGTCACGATGCGAAACCCGAGCTTGGCGACGGCCGCGGCCATGGCTTTCGTGTTGGCCACTACCTGCCTCTGGTATTCCTTGAAGGACGGCTCCATGGCTTCCTTTAAGCAGACTGCTTTTGCCGCGATGGTGTGCACCAGCGGACCGCCCTGCGTCCCGGGAAACGTAAGCTTGTCCAGTTCCTTGGCAAACGCCGCCTTGCACAGGACCAAGCCGCCGCGCGGCCCGCGTAGCGTTTTGTGAGTCGTCGTTGAGACGATATCGGCATGCGGCACGGGGCTGGGGTGCAGGCCCGCAGCCACGAGTCCCGCAATATGCGCCATGTCCACAAAAAAGAGCGCGCCAACGGACTTCGCGGCTTTGGCAATGCGCTCGAAATCAATGATTCGCGAATAGGCGCTTGCTCCGGCGACGATCATCTTTGGCTTGTGTTCGGCGGCAAGCTTCTCAATTTCGTCGTAGTCGATGCGCTCGTCTTCCTTTTTCACACCGTAGGCGACGAATTTGTACATCCGGCCGGAGAAATTCAGCGGATGCCCATGCGTCAGGTGGCCGCCATGCGAAAGATTCATGCCTAGAACTACATCGTCCTTCTGCAGGGTTGACATATAGACGGCCACGTTTGCGGATGTGCCGGAATGCGCTTGCACGTTGGCGTGTTCCGCGCCGAAGAGTTCTTTTGCGCGATCGATGGCGAGCTGCTCCACTTTGTCGGCGTACTCGCAACCGCCGTAGTAGCGTTTTCCCGGATAGCCCTCGGCGTACTTATTCGTGAAGATTGAGCCCATGGCTTCGAGGACCGCTTCGGAAACGAGATTCTCCGAAGGAATGAGTTCCAGACCGGTGGCTTGGCGCTTGGCTTCGTCGCGCAGGAGGTCGGCGATTTGCGGATCGACGGCGTCAAGCGGGCGATTCATCCTGTCGTTGGCGTCTGTGCTCTTCGTCATGAGGTGGCCGCATCTTGCCTGGTGCGTTTGCGCTCGCTGAGCGGACAGAGAGGCGATTTTATAGGATGGGGCGGGGGAAAGCCAATTTGCCGTGGGAGGATGAAGAGGTTGACAGTTGAAAGTTCAAAGACAAAGAAGGACTTAGCACAGAGGGCACAGAGGACACAGAGTTCGCAGAGAAGGGGGTGGAAACGAAAGTCCGAAGGTCGCAACGTCCAAACTTCAATGTCAGGAGGATGGTCGTTAACCATCACACCCTGCTCCCCCTGTTTTCTGTAAGTTGTATCTAAAGGGTCTAGCTCGACTGTAAGTCTTTTGTTTGCAACACTTGCAGGGAGATCCATAAGTGTTGCAGCTAAAGGGCTTACGGGGGCGGACTGTTGGCGAGAAAGTAGGTGAGAGGGATGGGAAGATTTTGGAGGAGTTAGAAGGACCGCGTAAGGGACGCGCATGACTGGCAGGACGGGGAAAGCTTGCCGACCTACGATAGCGAGTATAGCATATCAGTACAATCTGTCAATGATTATTATAAGTGGTTTGGATTCTTTCGGATAACGGAGCGCGTTCCAAATTGTGTTTGGAGAACTGCGAACGGGCCACCCGCCCCGGATCCCGGGCAACCGGCGTCAGACGTACGGATACCAGTGTGCTCTACAGAGGCACTCTGTATGGCCTACGCGGGTGCTGCCGCTGGTTGCTTGGGTAAGAAGTTCGCCCGGCGGAGAAACTCCGCAAACCGCCGGTCGCCGCGTAGCGAATCGAAGAACGGATGTACTTTGAGGAACTGCAGGATGTTCGATCGTTCCTCGGCGGCACGCTCTAGCCATACAAATGCTTCCTCCGTGTCGCCGAGTCCCAGATAAGCATTGAGGAATGCGGCTGCCGGGACGTAACCCCTTTGCCGGCGCCGGTGCAGCTCGCCGAGAACCTGTAGGGCTTCCGTACGGCGCCCTGCGCCCGCGTAGGCGTGCACGAGCACGCCCAGCACAGCCGAGCTGCGCTGCGAAACGGAAGCGGCTTTTTCCAGAGCACGGATCGCTTCATCGAACTGCTCGGCGCCGATGAGTGCAAAGCCGAGAAACCACAGAGCGAACGGGCTCTCAGGTTCTATGCTCAGCACAGTGCGCAATTCCCGAATGGCCTCGTCATAGCGGCGAGCATGAAAGAGGATCCAGCCGACTTCGATGCCGTGAAGCGCCAGCGGGTCAAGCTCCTGCGCACGTCGCGCCCAAGAAAGTGCCTCCTGAGTCCGCCCCTGGCAGAGAAACCAGTACGAAAAGCTAGCGTGAGCGCCGGCATCGCTTGGGCTCAGCGCAACGGCTTGCTTGTATTCCGCCTCGGCTTCCGCCCACTGCCAGTCTTTCTGCAGCGCGTCTGCGAGCAGGACGCGCGCTTCAACGAGCGCGGGGTCCAGTTCCAGCGCCTTGCTGGCGGCGGCGAGCACCTTCGGGCGAACTTCGAGAGGGGAAGCCCCAAAGAAAACTAATCCCAACTCACTGTGGGCGGCCGCCAAGCCCGCGTAGGCCGGAGCGAAGGTCGCCTCGCGATTGATCGCCTCCTGGAAATGCGCGATGGCTTCTTTGAACCCGACTTGGGTGTTCTTGTGCAGGGCGAATCGGCCCTTGAGGTACGCTTCGTAGACCTCGGGCACCACCGTACGCGGGGCTACGGGTGAGCCTCTTTGCGAGCCCGTAACCGCGCTCTCAACGTGACCCGCGATGCCTTGGGTCACATCGCTCTGTAGCGCCAGCACGTCCTGCACTTCACGGTCATACGTACCAGACCACAGGTGCTCGTCGGTATCGGCCCGAATCAACTGAACAGTGACACGAATCTTGCCTTCCGATCGCAGCACCGAGCCTTCGATGACCGCATCGACGTTTAGTTCCTTCCCAATCGCAGGCACGGACTTCCGCGTACCCTTGAACTGCATCGCTGAAGTGCGCGAGATCACACGCAGCGCGTGAATCGCCGAAAGCCGGGCAATCAGTGCCTCGGTCATACCATCGGAGAGGTAGTCCTGCTCGGGATTGCCGGAGAAGTTTTGCAGTGGAAGAACAGCGAGTGACCGGATGCCCCCGCTGGCGCTCGCCCGTTGAATGGTGCTCCGCTCGTGCACAAGCCATATAAGGCCAGCGACTAGCGCCAACGCCAGCGCTGCGAGAGCCGCCACCTTACGCGCATGAGCCGCACTTCGGACGACCGCTGATACCTGGCGAACATCTGGAGCATCCGTTGCGGCCGTAGGCGCCCGTTTATCCCGCCATGCGTCCAGTTCTGCCGCGTAGGCGTAGACCGACCCGAGCCGGCTGTGGTGGAGGCGGCGCACGGGCAGCCCCTCGCGCTTCTCCCACCGGCGGACGGTCGTGACGTCACGTCCCAGATAGGCCGCAATCTCCTTCCAAGATTCTAGACGCCGCCCTTGGGCATCCGCACCGATCCTAGAGGTTGAGGTCGCCTGGACTGACATGGGCTTGAGGACTCCTACTACGTAAGTGAAGTATCACACCTGTTCGTTTCCGTGGCAACTGCCGGAACAGGCGAAAAGGCTGCCGGTGTCGCGCTTTGCCCTTCTTTGCCTCTCTTTGCCCGTTGCGCCGAGGCATACGCCGGGCGCACGATGCCGCTACAAGTGACCCAGCAGGGGCGCGGCCGGCACGTCGTAGTGCTTCGTCCCCTAGGTTTGCGCTCAGTCAGCAACTATCAAGGAAGGTTCAAATGTCCAAGTCTCGAATTTCGACAATGGCTCTGTCAGGAGCCACGCAAATGATTCGCAAATTAGCCGGGTTTGACCCAGGCGCTTTTCTGTTACTTCGCCGGCAAGGTGTCGGCGCGACGATTCGGAGCGCAACCCTGACGCTGATTGTGGCGCTGGTCGCTGCTAATCCCCTACTGGTGTCGGCCGCCACGCCAGACCCGGTGCTGGAGTGGATCGACGTTATGAACACCACGGTACTTGCCGCCGGTACCGCCCCGAATGTCACCAGCCGCGTAGTCGCCCTTGTATCGGCCTCGGTATTCGACGCCGTTAACGGAATCGAGCCGCGCTTCCGCCCGTTGCAAGTGAGGCCGGACGCGCCGCATCACGCGTCTCAAAGCGCAGCGGCGATTCAGGCGGCCTACGTGATTCTCTTGCACCTATATCCGGCGCAGAGCGGGACGCTCACTACGCGGCTGAATGCGTCGCTCACGGCGCTCACGGCGACCGAAAAAGCCGAATCCATCGCCGCGGGTGTCGCCTGGGGCCAAAAGGTTGCCGATGCCATGTGGACCTCCCGGCTGACCGACGGGTTCACGCCCCCGCCACTGCCGTTCCTCGGCGCACCGAACGTGGGCGTTTGGCGTCCCACACCGCCCACCAACGCTTCAGGCGCAACACCGCAGATCGCCACCATGACGCCGTGGGTACTCACGCGACCTTCGCAGTTCCGCTTGCCACCGCCCCTAGCCCTTGACAGCCAGGAGTATGCTGCGGATCTCAACGAAGTGAAGGTTATGGGCACCCTCTCTGGCTCGATGCGCACTTCGGATCAATCGGAACTCGCGTTATTTTGGGCATTGAATACTCCCCTTGCCTGGAACCGCATTACCGCGCAGATTTCGGCAGGGCGCGGGCTGACTCTAACCGAGAATGCCCACTTATTTGCGTTACTGAATCTCACGCTTTCCGACGCGCTTATCGCGTGCTGGGATAGCAAGTACCGTTACGTTTACTGGCGGCCGATCACCGCGATCCGGGCGGGTCTCACTCCCGCCGATGCCGATCCGACCTGGGAGCCATGGTTGGACTTTTTCAAGAGCGGCACTCCCGCGCATCCCGAGTACCCGTCGGCTCATTCCTCGATGAGTGGAGCAGCGGCTTTCATTCTTGCCGCCGCGTTTGGAGAGAACACAGGTTTTAGCGTGACCTCGGAGGTACGCCCAGGCACTACTCGCTCATTTCATAATTTCTCGGACGCGACCGCGGAAATCGCTGATGCGCGGGTCTTTGGCGGCATTCACTTCCGAACCTCGTGTTTGCGCGCAAATGCACTGGGCAGAGCTGTGGCGGATTACGTGTCGAGACACGCAATGCGTCCGCGAGGCGACGACCGGGACGATGAGGAAGATTAGTCTCGGAGACTCTGTTATTCGCGTATCCTGGGCCCAGCATCCCGTTACAAGCGACGGTCCGTCGAGGTGGCTCGGCTTCGCCGGTGAGCCGAGCTTAACCCCAGAGGGTGGATGCTAAATGGCTGCCCTGCGTATTGACCAGCCCAACGACTGTCCGTTGTTCAGACCCGACGCGCTAAGCCAAGTGGCCGGGGCTACTTCAAGTCTGCCACCGATTAGCGGATGACGTCAGCGCTGCGCGGACCGAAGTCCGCTCCTAAATTCACGTTGAGCTCACGAGTGGCTCTCCATTTGAGCGATTTTGTCGAGGCGGCGCTGGTGACGGCCGCCGAGATAGGTGGTGGTCAGGAAAGTCTGCACCATTTCCACGGCGGCGTCGGGGGTGACGATGCGGCTGCCGAGGGCGAGGACGTTGGCGTCGTTGTGTTCGCGCGCGAGGCGAGCGGTCACCACGTCATGAGCCAGAGCGGCGCGAATGCCGGGGACTTTGTTGGCGGCGATGGAAATCCCGATGCCGGAGCCGCAGACGGCGACACCCAGATCGGCTTGTTTTGAAGCCACGCGTTCGCCTACGGCTTTTCCGTAATCGGGATAGTCCACGGATTCTTCTGACGAGGTACCCTGGTCGTCGACTGCATATCCCGCTGCTTCCAGATATTTTCGAATGGTTTCTTTGACGGGGAATCCCGCATGATCGGAACCAATGGCGATGCGCGGCCTGGCAGGGGATTCGCTCATAAGCACCAACGCGCGAGATTCTATCGGAGGCCGCTGCGAATCGCAATCTGCCGTTCGAGCGATGAACTGCGCCGCCGCTTTTATGAAAATTCCGTGAAGTTCACCCGCTTGGTCGCAACGAATGGTATATTGGCCGCGAATCCAGCCTCATTCGAATGAAACGCAATCGCTGCTCAGTCCAACATTACCAATCCAAGGGGGCACGGCGAAAAAATGTGCATGCCTAGAACGGATTTACCGCGAAAGAAATTATGGTCGCGACGGTGGAGCTTAGCTCTTCTATTCGGGTGCGTGGTGCTGGTGTCGTTCGCCGCAGCGGCGGTGGCTCTCCGCGCGCAGGACAAGAATCTGTTCGCTGGCGATGCGAAGGCCGCGAAGCTGGGCGAATCGCAATTCCGGGCGAACTGCGCGTTTTGCCACGGGTTGGGCGCGCGGGGCGGAGGCCGGGGGCCTGATCTCAGCCGCGCGCAGAAACGGCACGGCAGTTCCGACGCGGACCTCTACCGCACCATCAACGAAGGTGTTCCCGGCACGGCCATGCCGCCGAACGGGGCGACGCAGCAAGGCGTGGGGATGACCGAAGAAGAGATCTGGCAGGTGATCAGCTACATCCGCAGCGTGCAAGTGAAAGCTCCTGCGCAGCCCGCGGGAAATGCGGCCCACGGCAAAGAACTTTTTTATGGCAGCGCAGCTTGCTCCACGTGCCACATGATTCAGGGAAAGGGAGGGCGGCTCGGACCCGACCTCAGCACCACCGGTTCGGCGCGCTCGACCGAATATCTTGTGGAATCCATGCGCAGTCCCAGCCGGCGGCTGGCGCAGGGCATCTCCGAGGCGATGAAAGAATTCTCGCAGGAATACGAGACCGTCACGG
>WNFR01002546.1_pt1 | contig 18924 bp, 10 predicted proteins | sample 5400221 | NCBI WGS metagenome assembly WNFR01 (sample SAMN13153357, study PRJNA577476) | soil metagenome | isolation source: 40 cm soil under Madrone tree | place: USA:California | collected 2016-06-14 | reverse complement strand
TGTTTCCGCCCCTGGCCGGTTCGAACTGGGTCAACGGCCGCGATACCACCGTGATTCAGATCGTGCTGCACGGGATTCAAGGGTCACTCACGGTCAACGGCGTTACGTACAACGGCGCCATGCCCACCTTCGGCGCGCAGCTGAGCGATGCGGAGATCGCCGCAGTTCTCACCCATGTGCGCAGCCACTGGGGCAACACGGCGGGCCCCGTCGGTGCGCAGCAGGTCACAGCCCAGCGTGCGGCCACCGCGCAGCGCAATGAACCGTGGCAGGGCGACGCGGATCTGTCGAAACTACCATGACCGGCGGACCCATGGCGCCTCCCGCGTCGTGGCTGGGAACGGCGATCGCCTCGTGCACGATGATCGGCATCGCGGCCGCCGCGCTCTGGTCCGTGACGTTCGGCTTGCGCGGCTGGACCGCGGAACATGTCCGGCGCCTGCGCGTGCCGGCCAATCCGCCCCAACTCCATGCGTTGCGCCTCGAATCATCTACCGGCATCTCCCTGGTACCGTGGGGCAACCGAAAAGCCAAGCCGCGCATTTGGCTGGTCACGTTCATGTACACACGCTGCCCCACATTCTGCTCGGCGCTGGGGGTCGAGTTCGAGCGTCTGCAGCGCGAGATGAAGACCGACCCGCGCAATGCCGGGATTGGGCTGCTGTCGATTTCGTTCGATCCGGCGCACGACGGTGTGCAGGCTCTGCAACGATATGCGACGGAACATCACGCGGAGCCAGACCGATGGATCGTGGCGGTGCCCGACAGCCGCGCCGAACTCGCCCGAGTCGAGCGCCAAACCGGCGTCGTCGTGATCGACGACGGCTTCGGCGGCTTCGCGCACAATGCGGCCATCCATGTCGTACTCGCCGACGGGCGCCTGGTACGGATCTTCGATTTCAACGAACCTGAGGCCGCGCTCGCGTGGGCACGAACACAACCCGAATCACACTGACACTCAGCCGTCGGCAGGCCATGCTGGCAGGAGTGCTCACCGGCACGATGATCCTGTTATTCCGGAGCTGGCTGGAAGCGGACATGGCGCGGCACATGCTCGTCGAATTCCCGCTACTGCTCGTCGCCGGACTGGCCACGGCGAAAGCGCTGCCGGAACGGACGGTGGCACTCATCATGCGCTCCAACCAGTTGGGCCTCGCGGGATTCATATTCGTGTCGCTGACCGCTGCATACTGGATGATCCCGGTCGCGTTGGACCAGGCACTGTCGAGCGGGCCAGCCGCGGCGGCGAAGTACGCCAGCTTCCTGGCCGCCGGCATGTTGCTGCCCGTCTCGTTCCAAGCGGCGCCGCTTGCCATGCAGGCGTTCTTCGTCGGCAATTGGGTCTGGATGACGGCGACCGTGGGCCTGCTCTATCAAAGTACACCGCAACAGCTTTGCGTGAACTATCTCATCGGCACGCAGTTGAGCACCGGCGAGGGGTTGGTCGCGGCCGCGGTCGCCATCGCCGTTCTCTGGTGCGTGTATGCGGTGCCGGTGTATCTCGATATGAATCCAAACATGTGATGTGTTCGATCTGAATCGTCCGGACGCTTGTTGCGATTCGCTTGGCGTGGGCTTCGCAATTACAGATCCGCATCCTCGATCTTCGTCACCCGCTGAAGCTGCCGCCTGCGCGATTCTTGGAAGTCGAGTTCACATCGCGCCGACCACGTTCATGAAGATGCCGTGGCTCTTGAAGTTCAGGTCCGTCAGATCTTCCGAGAACCGCGTGAAGTTGTATCCCAGCCCGGCCTTCACGTGCTTGCCCATATGCCGATAGACCCCGACCAGCGCTCCTGACCGTACCTGGTTCAGATCCGGCATGTGCAGCGCGCGGCCCTCGACCATTCCCTCCCACTCCTGCAGCAGCCGCCAGTCGATGCGCACGATGTACAGCTGCGCCCGGTTGTCGAAGAACTGCGGGTTCACCCGCTCCAGGCTCGCCTGCCCCAGGCGGTAGGCATACTTGCCCCCGATCGCCACCTGCTGAGTCAGGTCATAGGTCACATCGAACGAGGCGATCTGGCTCTTCTGGATGAACTGTGCCGCCGTGTCCTGCGGTGGCACCTGCCCTGTCGTGGGCATGTTGTAGAAGTAGGTGTACTTGGCCAGCACATCGAGCCGGTCGCTCAGCACCGGGCGATAGCCGTAGCCGATCACCGCCTCGGTGAAGCCGCCGTCGTAGAACTGGCCCTGGGAGTTGTTGCTCATCGAATGGTCGAGTTTGCCGACCAGCCTCCAGTCGGGCGTGATCTGTAACTTGAAATTGTTCCTGAACAGCCAGGTCTTCAGGGTCATCGCCGTCGCCGTGGGCTGCTGGATCTGATCGTCGCGATATTCGATGCCCGTGGAAGCCTGGATGCTCTCGTGGCCGTAGCCGAGGTGCAGGCCGCCCGCCTTGCGCTTGGTCTCGGCCTCGGTGCGGCTGTCGACCAGCGTCCCGACTTCCGCACTGGCGCCGACGTTCCAGCGATCATTGGGCACCAGCGTGACACCGGTTGCGTGCGTAAGCCCGGACGCCGAGTCGATGTCCTGGTAGCGCTCCTCGGCATAAACGTTGCTGCTGTCCGACAGCCGCTGTTTCACGCCTGACACCAGCGTGCCCTGGCGCTGGAACACGCCGGTGTCGGCGAGCTGGTCCTGCAGCGAGTAATTCAAGTACAGCGTGGTGTGGTCCGAGACCAGGTAGTTGGTGCCTAGTTTGCCACCCGGCCCGAGACTGCCCTCGGACGCTTCAGCGTCGATGCGCAGCTTGTTCGTGAGGCGATAAGAGCCGCCGACTCCGCCACGCCCGTTGTCGTCGCGGTTGCCGCTTTTCGACACGGTATCCTGGGCGAAGGTATATGCGTTCCAGGCGGCCAGCGAGTCGTAGCCGAGCTGCGCAACCAGGTCGGTACGCTCGCCCTGCCGCTGCGTCGCGGGGGCGACCGCGGAGTCATCCTGCCGATCGTCGCGCCGTACGCCCGTGCTCACACTCCAGTTCTTGTTCACCTTGTAGGCGACGTCGAGCTCCTCGGCCGAAGTCTTGAGCCCCTGGTCCTGCGCCCTGCTGTCCGCCTTGGCATTCACACTCCAGCTCTCGCCCAGCGGCACCCTGAATGTGCCGCCGAAGTACTGGGTCGCGTTCAGAGCGTCGAGCCCGGGCGCCGAATAGCCGGCATCGAGGTGCTGGCTGTAGAGGGTCAGTCGACCCTTGTTGCCGGACAGCAGGTCCCCGAGACCCAGGCTGGCATCGGCACGGTATGCCGAGGCGCTCGCATTCGCGAACGAGTTCGGGTTGTACGTGGCGAAGCCGAAGCCGCCGTCCGCCGAGTAGGCCGCGCCGGATGCCAGTCCGTCGCTCTTCCCGGTCTGCAGCTTCACCCAGGAGTCCGTGCTCTTGCGCAGCGTGACGTCCGCACCGCGCAGGCTGCTGCCGCTGACGCCGGCATCATTGGAACTTGCGGTTAACCCTAAGCGGACATAATCGTTGAGCCAGACATCTCCCTGCCCGCCGGTGGTCCACGTGTTGATCTTCTGAAGCCCGGGCGTGAACTCATAGCGGACCACCAGGTACGCTTCCTGTCCGCTCAGCCCGCTGCTGCGCACCAGCAGATTGTCATTCGCGGTTGAGGACAAGGGCTCGGCCAGCAGGATCCGACCCTGCAAATAGTCGACCTCATAGTCGACCGAGTAACGCAGATTCACCGTTCCGGTGACCAGGCCCGAGTCCTTGTCGCGCAGCTCGATCCGGACCCGCTCCGAGCCGGTCAGGATGTCCTGGTAGTGCAGGAAGTACAGCGAGCCACCGGTTCCGCGGAACTCGTCCCGACCCGCGATCGTGCCGGGTTGGGCGGCAAACCCGTCGATTGCAATGCGTTTCTCGCCGAAACTCGTGGTGGCCTCGGACAGCCAGCGGACATTTCCGCCATACAGGCCGCGGTCGACCTGCGCCAGCTCGTTGTCGAGATAGCTGATCTTGAAGTTGCCCCACAGCGCGTAGTCGTCATTGCGCTGGGCCTTCACGTAAAACTTGCCCAGCGTCGGAGCAAGCTCCTCCACGACGCTGTCATCGCCGAAAGTCGGGTAGTAGTAGGCAGGATCGATGCGCCGGAACAGCGAATCCGGCGTCTTGTTGAGGAAGTTGCTGAACAGATCCTTCACCGGCTCCTCGCGGGTATCGGCGCTGGCCGTCACCCGCCAGCCGTTGGCGAACTTCTGCGTGGTGAAGAACGAAAGGCTGCCGGCGACCGATGCGTTGTAGTCGTAGGGCGCGTTCGCACCCTGCATGAGCCGCTCGGGCTGTTCGGCGTGGTTCTTGGCGGCAGTGAGATCCGCCATGCCGACAAAGAAGCCGTCCTTGCGCTTGAACTCGAGGTCGCGCAGGTAGAGCGTGCCGTTCCCCTCCTCGTCAAGGACTGCCACTTCGACCGTGTGCGCGCCCGCCGGCAGTACCTCCTCAGCGATGAAGTTGCCCTTGGCATCGACCGGCACCTGGTGGCCCGCGACCCAGACCGTGTGCCTGGGCGGAATGCCGCCGCCGCGCACGGTCACCGTGCCGCCGCTCACCGGGATGCCCTGCTGCGACAGCGCGCTCTCGCCGTAGCCGGCGAGCAGCTCCGGCTGCTGCGATTCCCAGCCACGAGCGGCGCTTTGCGACGCCGCGTCTGGTGTCTTCTGCACGTCCGGACCGTCGCCGCCCGGGGCGGAGTCTGTCACTGTTGCTGGTGCATTTGCCGTGCCGATGGCCGCGCCGTCCGGCTGCGCGGGGGACGCCGACGCGTCGGTCGCGCCAGGCGCAGGCGTCTGCGCCGCGCCACTTTCCTGCGGCGGCGCGCTCTCGGCGCCAGCCTGCGCAGCGTCGCTCTGCAGCGCGGCTAGCTCGCGCTGCGCGTCTTCGCGTGAGCCCTGATGAATCACCGACAGGAATCGCGGCCGGGTGTCGTCGAACTTTCCCTCCTTGCCATAGGCACGCAGCAGGTACTGCAGTTCGTGCCCGCGACCGGCGAGCTGCTGCGCGGTCGGCTGCCATTGTGCCGCGCCGTTCGCACCGATCGGCAATACAGCAAGCGGGGCGCTCTGCGGCGAGCGGCCCGCCTCGAATATCCGCACCTCGGCCCGATCGATGAAGGCGCCGTAGTTGCTGTACATCTGAAAGCGCACCGGCGCCGCCACCACACCCTCGTCCCCGGCCGGCAGCATGCTAACCACGCTCGGAGCGGCTGCGACACTCAGCCGTCGCTGCGATTTGAGACTGTCGAACTGGAACTGGATATCCGCCTTGTCCAGCGCGACGTCGGTGCAGCGCTGGACGTCCGAGGAGCTGCGGCCCGGATCGTCGACGGGCACGCCGTCCACCGTGATGTGCATGGTGTTGATGCCGAAGGGGCTCTTCGGTGTCAACTCGCGGGTCAGGCGCGTGATATCCACACCCTCGTAGTCATCGAGAACGGCCGGTTCGTCGTAGACCACCTGCACCACGACATAGGAGGACTCGCCCTGGGTGAACCCGGCGTTGACCACGTCGCCGGACTGCACGTAGCCGCGACCCTCGTGTTCGGCCTGCGCAGGCTGCAGATGCATCTGCTCGACGACCGACTGCATGGCCCGGCGCGCCCGGGCAGCCGACAGCCCGACGTCGTCACCGTATACGGCGGCGGTGCGCCGGTCGAGCCGCTGGTTTTCCGTATAGCCCACGAAACGCAGCCGCACATGGGATTTGCCCTGCACGTCTGCCATGGCGTGGCGCAGAGTGTCAGTGTAGTCCGACGGGATGAGCGCGCGCCCGTTCTCCAGCTGCAGCGGTGCGATACCGCCCCACGGCGGGTCATAGATCTTCGTGACCACTTCGCTGTCCGGGTTCGGACAGAGCTGCGGCTCATCCGGCAGCTCTTGCAACGGGTCGTCGTACCAGAACTGCACTTCAATCCGGCGATTCCGCGCGCGTCCCTGGTCGGTATCGTTCGAGGCGAGCGGCGCCACCGCACCGCGGCCGTCACTCGCGACCTCGGTACCGGGCAGCTTGAGCGCCTCCTGCACGGCCAGTGCGACGCGGTGCGCCCGCGCTTTGGACAGCGCGATCAGGTCGCCGTAGATCCGCTCGTCGCGCCCCGTGAGAGTGACGTCGTCCGTGTAGCCGATGAACTTGACCACCAGGTTGGACTTGTCGTGCAGGTTCTTCAGTGCCTTGCTGATGTGCTCCAGGAATTCCGGAGAGACCTGCACGTTCTCCTGGTCATAGTGCAGCGGCGGCACCAGGTTGCTCACGCGCGCCCGCCGGGCGGCGCCTTCCTTGAACCGCATCTTGCAGAGCGTTTCCACGCGACAGACCTTCAGCTGCTTGAGCGGCTGCCGCACCAGCACCTCGTCGTCGGCGTCGCGCGCTTTGGGCTGGTCGTACCAGACCTCGACCTCGACGCGCCGGTTGAGCGCCCTGCCCTCGGCAGTATCGTTCGAGGCGATCGGGTGAGTGTCGCCGGCCCATTCATACACAACGCCCTCGGGCTTGAGTTGCAGCGCCCGCTTGAGGAATTCCGCCACTTCGCCGGCGCGCTCGCGCGAGAGTCCTGCGTTGTCACCGAAGGTTCGGGCCAGCGTCGGCGACAGCCGCTGGCTGTCCGCGTGGCCCACCAAGTGCAGTCGCACGTTACGCCGGTCGCGCACCCCGTCGAGGGCCTTGCGCAACATCGCGACGTAGTTGTCGGGAATCTTCGCCACGCCGGACTCGAAGTGAATGGGTGGGATCACGTTCTTGAGCTTGACGGTCTCGAAGGTCTCAGCCAGGACGCGCTGCTTCTCCAGCCTGTCGCCGGCCTCGGTCTTGACCCGATCAGGATCGCGCGCCCACAGGGAGAACGTCTGTTCCGTCGACAATTGCCGCTCCACCGAGTTGCCGAGCGGCGACTCGCCAACCGCCTGCGCGCTCGCGTCGGCCGCGACCAGCGCCAGGCTCATCAGCAGTCCGAACCGAAGCCTGTCCGTGCTGCTCATCGGGGGCCTCCCAGCCGTTCAACCGGCTCCCGGGGCGGACTGCCGCGCAGCCAGAAGATTTCCCGTTCGATGTTGAGTTCGTAACAGCACTTGCCCGTCTGCCACGCGTGCTGGATGGACTCGGCCACAGCTTGCAGGCGCCGCTCGGCCAGCAGCGGCTCCTCGACGTCGGCGAGGTAGGACAGATGCAGCACCGATCTCCCCTTGCGCAGCTCGGCGAGCAGCAGGTCGATGCGCGGCTGCCACTGCAGGCGCAGGTCGACGCCTCCCGGCTCGAAGGCCGCATCGGAGAGGTCCAGGCTGACGACGCGGTGGATGGACGCCCCGAACTCGAAGCGCAGCGCCTTGCCGCGCGTCGCCCGCTCCACCAGCACCTGCGGGGTGGTCGAGCGATAGCCGCTCGGCAGCGTCCGCTCGTCGAGCTTGAGGGCGAAGTTGCTGCCGCGGCCCTCCAGCGGCGTGATCACACAGGTGATATGGAAGCGCCCGTACTCGTCGGTGACCGCGGCCAGGCCCCGCGTGGTTATCACCCGCACGCCCGGCAGGCCCTTCTCGCCCGGATCCTGGTGGCCATTGCCGTTGGCGTCGTCGAACACCTTGCCGATCACGTCCGTGCAATCGAAGGTCGGATCCGGCACCACGCGCACGGTCGCGGTTGCCACTCCCGATATCGGGTTGCCGCCGACGCCGGCAAAAGCCTGGGCGCGGTTCACGAACTCGCCTTCGCCCACGCCGGCGCCCACCGCCAGCAGCAGCACGATGCTGTGGTGGCCGCCGCCGCCGAAGCTCAGATTGCTCCAGGTGAGCTGAAGCCCGTTTACTGCCGGCTCCGCCGGTGTGTTATCGATCCGCGCCGAGCCCTTGACATAGCGGAAACCGGCAGGGAAGCGATCGATCAGCGTGACTCCCTGGACGACGCCGCCGAGCACGTTGGTGAGCGTGATGGCGTACGGCACGAGCTGCCCCCGCGCCACGTCGAGCAGCGGAGTCGTCTTGGTAATGGTCAGGGCTCCGGCAGGAATTGCGCCCACCTGGATCGAGACGCTGCCCGAGGCACTCTGCGGCGGGTTGTTCCAGGTGACGACACCGGTGTTGGTGACGCTGGTGCCGGCGGCGAGTGGGCTGCCGAGCGTGGCGCGGAAACGCAGGTCGATCGTCCCTCCGGGCGCGAGCGGTCCGTAGGTCGCCGAGTAGTTCGCGGTGACGACGTTGCCGGTGACGCTGACACCGTTGGCCGAACCATTCATGGTCGCCGTGCCGGCGACGTAGCTCAGCACCCCGGGACCTGCCGCATTCAGATTGTCCGTGATGACCACGTTGGTCGCCGGGTTCGGCGATCCGTTGGTCACGTGCACGAGGTAGTCGAGCTGGGCCCCCGGCAGCGCCGAGCCGCCGCCCACCACCGAGACCCGCTTGGTGATGTTGACGGTGGAGATGGCCACCGTGACGGTGTGCGCATCCTGGCAATCGGCGATACCCGGCGTGCCGTCGGTCAGCCTGCAGCTGAACGTCAGGCGCCCGGTGTTGCTGGCGGGTCCGTCGTACCACTGCGTCGCCCCGGCCACGTTGGTGAGCTTCGCGCCGTTCTGGCTGTTCGCATCGAGCTGCGTCTGATAGACAACAATCAGCCGCTGCGACGGGCCGATCACCGCTGCAGGCGTGAGCGCCGTGATCGTCAGCGTGCAGGTCGGCGCCGCGCTGTAGGTAACCGTGTAGTCGCTGCCGGCGCTGAGCGGACCCTTGCCGGGTGCCGGTGTCACCCCGTCAGCCTGGAAGACCTGGGCGCTGAGTATCTGCGGGGTCGCCGTGCACATGCCTCCCGTGGCACCCGAGGGCAGGCGATCCTGAAGCGTCACGTTCCAGGCGTCGATCGTCCCGGTATTCTGGACATTGAGCGTGAACCGGCCCGGCTGCCCGAGATTCATGGTCGCCGGACCGCTCTTGGTCATCACCAGGGTCGGGGGTTTGGGGACCTGGATCGAAGCGCTCGCCGCGGCACTCTGCTTTGGGGTGTTCCAGGTGACCACACCGGCATTGGTGATCGTCGTGCCCGGTGTCACTCCGGCGCCGATCGTGGCACGGAAATGCAGGTCGATCGTTTTCCCAGGCAGCAGCGAACCATACGTCGCCGAGTAGTTCGCGGTGATGACGTTGCCCGCCACCGTGACACCGGTGGCCGAACCGTTCATCGTCGCCGAGCCCGCCACGTAAGTGAGCACCCCGGCACCCGCGGCGTTCAGGTTGTCCGTGATGACCACGCTGGTCGCCGGGTTCGGCGACGGGTTGCTCACGTGCACCAGGTAGTCGAGCTGTGCGCCTGGGACGGCCGCACCGCCGCCGACGACCGAGACCTGTTTCGTGATCGTGACCGTGGAGATCGCCACCGTGACCGTGTGCGCGTCCTGGCAGTCAGCCACGCCAGGCGTGCCGTTGGTCAGCGTGCAGCCGTAGGTCTGGCGCCCGGTGTTGCCGGCGGCTGCATTGAACCACTGCGTGGCCCCGGCAACGTTGGTGAGTTGTGCGCCGTTTTGGCTGTTCGCATCGAGCTGCGTCTGGTAAGTGATGATCAGCCGCTGTGTCGAACCGATTACCGCCGCAGGGGTAAGCAAGTTCAGTGTCAGCGTGCAGGTCGGCGCCGCGACGTAGGTGACCGTGTAGTCGGTGTTGAGGGCGAGCGGCCCCTTGCCGGGCACCGGCGTTACACCATCAGCCTGGAAGACCTGGGCGCTCTGGATCTGCGGCGTAGTCGTGCACATGCCCCCCGTCGCACCCACCGGCAGGCGGTCCTGGAGTGTTATGTTCCAGGCATCGCTCGTGCCGGTGTTCTGGACGTTGAGCGTGAACAGTCCCGGCTGCCCGATGTTCATGGTCGCCGGACCGCTCTTGGTCATCACCAGGCTGGGCGGGGTGGCCACCTGGATCGAGGCGCTTCCGGAAGCGTTCTGTGGCGGGGTGTTCCAGGTGACGACACCGGTATTGGTGACCGTGGTGCCCGGTGCCACCCCGGAGCCGATCGTGGCGAGGAAGTGCAGGTCGATCGTCTTCCCGGGTTGCAGCGCGCCGTAGGTCGCGGAGAAATTCGCGGTGATGACGTTGCCTGCGACGCTGACACCGGTCGCCGAGCCGTTCATGGTCGCCGAGCCGGTCACGTAGGTGAGCACTCCTGCCCCCGCCGCGTTCAGGTCGTCCGTAATCACCACCGGGTTCACAGGTTTCGTCGACGTATTGGTGACGTGCACCAGGTAGTCGAGCTGCGCACCCGGCAGCGCCGGACCGCCGCCGACAACGGAGACCTGTTTCGTGATCGTGACCGCGGACAGCGCCACGGTAACCGTATGCGCATCCTGGCAGTCAGCGACACCCGGTGTCCCGTTGGTCAGCGTGCAGGTGAATGCCTGACGCCCGGTGCTGCTGCTCGGAGCGCTGAACCACTGCGTCGCTCCCGCCACGTTGGTGAGTTGCGCCCCGTTCTGACTGTTCGGATCGAGCTGCGTCTGGTAGGTGACGATCAGGTGCTGCCCCGGGCCGATCACCGCCGCAGGCGTGAGCATGTTCAGCGTCAACGTGCAGTTGGGCGCCCCGCTGTAGCTGACCGTGTAGTCCGTGTTGAGAGTGAGCGCTCCCTTGCCCGTCACCTGCGCGCCGAGAATCTGCGGGGTCGTCGCACACATGCCACCCGTCGCACCCGACGGCAGACGGTCCTGGAGCGTGACATTCCAGGCATCGGCGTTGCCGGTGTTCTGGATGTCGAGCCCGAACTGCCCGAACTGGCCGAGATTCATGGTCGCCGGACCCGTCTTGGTCATCACCAGATTGGGCGCCGTGATGGTCAGCGGCGGCGAGACGCCTTGTTGTCCGGGCAGCGGGTAACGGAGGGTCCCGCCTATGATCGTTCCTAACGTCCAGTTGGCCGTGTTGAAGAACTGCGTGCCGGGCGAGTTCGGCGGCACGGCGTTGTTGAGCACCACCGTGACTTTGAGCACGATCTGCTGCCCGGCCGGGATCGTGGGAAAGCCGCTGAAAGTGAGCAGCCCCCCCGCGTTGGTGACGGTGAATGGCACCGCAGCGCCACTGCCCTTCCAAGTGGCGGTACTGCTCAGGTAGCTGAGCGACACACCGGTCGCGTTCAGATTGTCGGTGATCGTGATCTGACTTACGTCGCGATTCGACCCACCCGCATTGATGACTCTACCCGACAGCGGGTCGTACAGCTGCGGGAAGGTGAGCGTGTACGTGAAGGGCACTCCGATCGCGGCCGTGGTCTGTCCCGCCGGGGTCTGCTTGTCGATCTTGTCGACCGCTGCGAAGAGATTCGAGCATTTGAGGATGTGCTGGCGGGTGATCGAGCCGTTGACGAACCAGACGAAGTCGTTGTGCGCCTGGCTGTCGCACGACATGTTGCCCACGAAGTCGACGTTGTTGAAGATGAGCAGCGTGTTCACCACGCTCAACCAACTGATACTGCCCCCATACGGGTTGGACGCCGGGAAGTTCTCGATGGTGCAGTCGCCGTCGATCTGCAGTAGTGTCGGCGGCGTCGGGTTGACGAAGCCATTGATCGTGCCGCCGTAAGTGGCGTTGCAGCCGGTGCCCGCGTGAGCCGGCCGTGCGCCGAACAACAGCAGCGCAAGGGCGAGCAGCAGCATTGCCGTCAAGCCGCGGCGCACTCTCGCATTCGAAATGATCCGACTCGTGTTCAATCTCGTACCTCTTGCCGGCCGATCGCAGCGACAAGGGGGCCGAGGCAGCCCGGGCTTCGGACTGGATTTCCGGCGGTCCCGCTGTCATGGAGCCTGCGGCTCTTTAGACCGGTGACTTTGCGTCCCCACCTTTCGGTGGGTTTGCCCTTGTCGTAAATCGAATGTGTGCTGATCGCTCAGCTCAAAATCATTGTCCTCACATTGCGGGCAGGAAATCGATCGGGTAGACGATGGTCACCGGCGGCACCGACTTGGCGCCGAAGTTGAACGTCTTCACCCGTTCCACCACCTGCGCCGACAGCTGCGGCGCATTCATGCTGGTCGCCTGCTGCTGGCACATGGACACGGTGCCGTCAGGCTCGATCGTCAGCCGCAGGATGATCTTTCCCTGCAGCGTCGGATCGCGGCGCAATTCCAGGTTGTACAGCCGGTAGAGCTGGGCCTTGTGGCGGTCGAAGACGATCTGGATCTCCTCGTCGGTGCGTCCCGGCCCCGGGCCGCCGCTCACCGGGCGGCTCGCCGCCGTCCCCGAGTCGATGCCGCTGGTGGCGTGTGTCAGACCGCCGCCGTGAATGGCGCCACGCTCAGCCCCGCCGCCCGCTCCGAAGCCACGGCTGACGGCGGCCAGGTTGATCCCGCCGCTGCTTCCCGGAGCGGTGGTGGTCAGCATGGAGCGCTGCGGTGACCCTGAGGAGCTGTCGGCGTTGTTGATTTGCGCCTGGGCGCCGAGTGCAGGATCGACCTGTGCCTGGGCCAGGGCGGAGAGTCGTTGCTTGAACGCCAGCAGCCCGGCCGGCTTCGGCTCCTCTACTGTCGGCTTGACCGGCTCCTCGGTTGGGGGCTGCTGCGACTTCTGTGGGGTCGGATTGACCACGGTTTTCTGCACGATCGGCTTCGGTGGCGGTGGCGGCGGCGGCACGCGCGGCGGCGGCGGCCGCGGCAGCGCCATGGTGATGTGCAGAACCTGCTCCAGGACCGCAGCTTCCAGCGTCCGCTGCTCGGGCAGACGGATCAGGAAAACGGCCAGCGCAAGAAGCAGGCAGACCGCCAGTGCCCCCAGCAACGATTTCTGGAAGCGCCGGTCGTCCTCTCCACCCCAGGTCCAGGGCATGGTGAGCGGGCGGGAATGAAGCCCGCTGATCTCCCGCTCGACGAGCCACTCCTGCCGCAGCCGCTCCTCATCGTCCTGCGCTTCGAAGAGCTCGTCCTCGATCAGACCCAGCCCGTACTGCTCGGTGTCGATCCGCTCACGGGTAGTCCGGCGGGCTGCCTCAAGATCCCCCACGTGGCTCTCGAACGCCGTGACACGCTCCGACACTCGGCGCAGCAGGGCCTCTCCGGTCGCCACTGCCTCGGCAGCACCCCAGAACAACTGCGCGCCACCGACTTTGCCCAGCTCGCCCAGGGCGTCGCAGGCCTGGTGCAGCAGGCGGTGCTGGTTGCGCTCGCTCGCCAGGGCCTCAAGCGTCGCATCGAGCGACCGCAGCTCCCCTGCCAGGGCGTCGAGCCGCTCCTGCTTCTCGCCGAGTTCCGCGAGCAGCGCCTGCTGGTCCTTCGGCTCCTGACCGTCAGCGGCCTGACCGTCGGGGGCCTGTTGATCCTTCGGCATCTGTGGATCCTCCAGCATCTGCCGATCTTGCGTTGTTACCGAATTCATGCCGTTACCTTGAGGTGGGAATGGGTCACCGTGGCCGGTGCGAATCGCCGCTAGGGGCTCTTGCCCCTGCTGACCGGCGTCTCCTTCTGCAGCACCGCGAGTGAGATCTTGCCGTAGGCTGCCGCCGAGCAGGTCGCCAGGACCTTCCTGAGAACCTCGTAGGGCAGATCCTTGTCGGCCATGACCGTGACCTCCTTGGAAGTCAGTGCGGCGTCACGCGCCGCCGCGTCCAGACCCGCGATCGGGCGCTGCAGCACCGCGCGCAGGGGCTCGATCAGCTGCACCTTCGGGTCGCTCACCTGTGCGAGGCTCACAACCGTCTCACCCTGCACTAACACGGCGTCCTTCGTGACCATCACGACAACCGACTGCTTCGGGCGCACGTCGGTGCGCGACTGGGGAATGCTGACGCCCTTGGAATTCTGCAGCACCTCCACATCGGTGGAGTACACCAGCAGGAATGCGACCAGCACCGACAGGATGTCGATCATCGGAATGAGGTTCAGTTGCGCATCGACACGCTCGCGCAGCTGGCCCGCCGACGCAAAGAACCCTGCACCCAGCATCCTCATGGCGCATCTCCCAGAGCAATGTTCGTGAACAGCGCAATCTTGACGGGCTCGGCGCCGGCCGCGGCGGTCTGCGCCCCCGCGGCGCCCTGGCCCGCGATCAGCGCATCTGTCGCCGGCACCTCCGTGCTGCGGATGGCGTCCATGGCCTGAATGAGCTCGTCGTAGGGAACCTTGGGCTCCGCCAGCACCGACGCGTCCTCGGAGGTCGGGTGCTCGCGCTTCACCTGCAGCGTGTGCTCCGTCAGGCTGAGCAGGTCGTATGCACCCTTCAGCTTCGGTACGGTGCTGATGACCCGCTTGCCGTCGCTGAGTTCGAAGCCATCTTGCCGGACAATGACCTCGAGCCGGAACGCCGGCTCCGTGGGCTTTGCGGCCGCGGAACTCGGCAGGTCGATCTGCATGACCGCGATGCGCGAGAACACCGCGGTCATCAGCAGAAAGCTGACCAGCACGGTGAAGATGTCGATCATCGGCACCAGCAGCAACTCGGCCTGCTTGCGTTCGCGACGCATCGGGAAAAGGAAACTGCGCATGGGGTGACCCTCAGGCCGACGCCGCCTGCGGCGCCTGTTTGACCAGTTCCAGCCGGCTCTCGGCCCGGGCCGCCTGACGAGCGGCGAGTGCGTTCAGGAACCGGATTGCTGCCGTCTGCAGGCCGTCACTCAGCGCCATGGTTTTCGACTGCAGGTAGGCATGCAGCACCAGCAGCGGTACCGCCGTGATGAGGCCGAAGGCCGTGCAGTTCATTGCCTCCGAGATACTCGCCGACAGCAGGTTGGCCTTTTCCGCCGGATTGACCGTCGCCACCGCGGCGAACGAGTGGATCAGGCCGCTCACCGTGCCCAGCAGGCCGAGCAGGGTTGCGACATTGGCCCCCGTCGCGAGGTAGTGGGTGCGCTTCTCGAGCTGTGGAACGATCTCCATCATGCTCTCCTGCATCGCCTTTTCCACATCGTCGCGCCGCCGCACGGCGCCCTGCAGGGCGAGCCCCATGCTGAGCACGCGCGCGATCGGGGACTCGTCCTTGCTGGTGAGCTCGCGCGCCTTCTCGAAGTCCGCGCTGGCGAGCGTCGGCTCGACCCGGGCCCAGGTGCTTCGATTGCGGGCACCCATCTTGGTGAGCGTGATATAGCGCTCGATCGCGATCGCGGCCGAAATCGCCCCCACGAGCAGGATCGGGAACATGAAGGCCCCGCCCGCCGTGAAGAACTTGACTACTGGATAAAAGAATTCCATATGCGAACCTCTTGAAAGTTACGATCTGTCAAACACTGAAAGACTGATTTCCAACCTGTTAACCACTGCGCAGGCTCGCTCACTTCGAGCCCGACTTGAATTCGTAGTACGAGAGCTCCCGCATGAAGACGTCCTTGTCCAGTGGCTGCGCCGAGGAGTCGAGCAGCCTGGAGACACTCGGCATGTCCGCGAGCTGGGAGCTCTTCCAGGGCACGAGCACCAGGGACTTCGGGGCGTCCTCGTTGCCGAGGATCGACATGCCCGACATCTTCACGTCGCCACCGGGCGGCAAGTCCTGGCTGGCCGTCGCCGCCGGGTCCGCCTTGCCATCCCGGGCCTTCGCGCCGCCGGCCTGCTTCCTGGTCCTTTGCCCAGTGACGCCGGCGGGCGCGGCCGGCGCAGACGCATTCGCCGCCGCGTTCGTGCCCGGCGCCGTCGCCGTGTCCTCGGCCGCGACGCCGCCCGCCGCGGCGAACAGTGCAAGACCTATGATGAGTGTGCGTGCCATGAGTCCTCCTAGAGCTTCGCCCTGGCGTTCAGATCGGCGATCCACTTCGCCACCTGCTTGTCGTCCGGAACCAGTTGCTGATAGGCGACGTAGTTGTCACGGGCGCACGCCGGATCAGCGAGGTACAGATCGCAGAGAATCGCCAGGTTGAGCCGCGCGTAATGGAATCCGGGGAAGACTCCGAGCGCCCGCTGGTAACTGTCCCGGGCGGCGGAGAAATCGCTCTTCCTGCGATAGACGATCCCGAGTTCGTTGTAAGCGACCAGCTGGCGGGAATCGAGCTCCACTGCGCGCTTCAGACTCGCCAGCGCGTTGTCGAGATCGCCCAGCTTGCCGTAGGCAATACCCAGATCCACATATGCCGCGGCGGCCTGGGGTGCCTTCTGGGTGACCTTGAGCAGCAAGGCGATTCCCTGGTCGTATTGCTTCGCTTCCAGCAGGCGCAGCGCATTGTCGTAGTCGGCACGAGCTTCCGCGGGGACCCGCACGTTTTCGGTCAGGAGAAAGCCGCCCGCTTCCGGTTGAAGCTTGGGATCCGCCCCGCGCGGCTTGCCGGCCGACACTGTCGTCCCGCAGCCCAGGAAAAACAGTGCCACTGCCAGCCCGGCCACGACCCGGCGCACGCCCGTTGTCCGACCGTGATCAGCGAATGCTTTCATTACCTGCTCCTGCCGTGATGGCCTGCCCGATCGCGCTGTCCGTCTGCCCGGAGGCCGTCGCACCCTGCTGCTGGGCGGGCGCCGCCGCCTGGGGGCTCTCTGGTGCCACCGCCGCACGCGGTGGCGGCTGGTAGACATACCGCTCGAGCGACCCGACGAACCCGCTGCTGATCTCGGCGCGTGCGTACCTGTCCGGTTCGAGCGCCGCAAGGCGGTCTAGGCTCTTCTGTGTCCAAGTGTTGTTCAGCGCGCGCCTCATGAGCTCGAGGTTCTTCTCGTGGATCGCGATCGCCTTCTCAACAAGTGGGTGTGCGGCGTCGGCGAGCTGCTGCTCGTAGTCCTTGAGAGCGTCCGCGCCGAGATCGCCCGGGCGCTGCGAATCGCGCAGCGATTGGCTGAAGTTCGCGTAAATCTCGGCCATGTAGAAAGTCGCCGCCGCGGTGACCTCTCCGACCTGGTAATCGACCAGCCCGCTGAAAGCCTTGGTTGCAGCGTCCATACTGCGTTGCTTCTCCTGCAGGCTGCGATCGAACGGCTGCACCAGCTTGAGCGCCGCGAACTGCTCGTAAATCGGCTGCGCCAGCACCAACGCTGCGCGCGCTGCGACATTGCGGGTGCGATCCGTGCGCTCGCTTCCCGCCGCGTTTTCTGCCCGCACGATCTCCTCGAGCTGACGGTGGTACTGGGCCTGATCCGCCCTCGACTTGTAGATATCCGCGATCTTGGAGCGCGTCTCCACCGCCGCCTCGAACGGCCTGGGGAACTCCGCGACATACTTCGAGTACGCCTCCAGCGCACGCTCGGAATTACCTGCCTGCCCATACAGGTCGCCCGCCTGCAGCAGCGCCTCGGCGCGCAACCGCGGATTCGCCGACTCCCTCGCGACGCGCTCGTACTCGCCGGCCGACTGGGACAGCTGCCCGGCCTGCTGGTACGCGTAGGCGATCTGCTTGGTCGCCTCCTTCTGCAGTTCGTGCTCCGGAAAGCTGCGCCGGAACTCCTCCAGAATCTGGGCCGCGGCTGCCCAGTCTTTCAGGCGCAGCAGGGCCGCCCCGGCGTCGTACTCGGCCGCCGCGCAGATCTTGGACGTCGGGGCAACCTGCTTGACGCGCACGAAGTGATTGGCCGCGCTCCGGTCGTCCCCCGCCTGGTTGGCCTGCTCGCCCTGCTTGTAGATGGAGGCCGCAAGGTTCTCCACCAGATCGGCACGCGAGGCATCGCCCGGCGCCGTGGCTTCCAGTACCTGGCTGTAGGCCTGCTCCGCGTTCGCATAATCGGACAGCCCGAAGGTGGAGTGTGCGACGACGAGCCACGCGTTGCGGCGCACGCCGGGCGCCGCGCCCGGGAACTTCTCGATGAGGTGCCGGCCGGAGTCGCGCGCCAGCACCAGGTCCTTCATCTCGTACGCGTCCTCGGCCGCCGCCGCCAGCACGACCGCCGCCTGCTCGTGCTGCGGGAACGTATCGGCAAACCTGATCGAACTGGTGATCGTGTCGCGGCGCGCCGCGTCCTTCACGTCGGCACCGGCCACCTTCAGATACTCGCGATGCGCGTAGATGGCCGCATAGCCCGCCGCCGCCGACTGGGAGTGCGCCGGGTAATCGTAAGCGGTGACCTCGTACTCGTGCGCAGCCGCCGGGTAGTCGTGATTCTCCAGCATGAGATCGGCGAGCTGGTAATCCAGCTGCGGCGCCTGACTGTCGGTGTGGAACGAGCTGAGGAACTCCCGGTACCAGTGCGTGGCCTCAGCGTAGTTCTCCGCCCGCTGCTCGTGCTGCTTCGGATCCTGGTACTGCGCGTGATAGTAGTTTGCCAGGTCCTTCAGGTTGCCCTTGAGGTAGCTCAGCACTTCCGGCGACTTGTTCACGTCGAAGTGATGCCAGTACTCGCCCTGCAGGCCGTACGTAGCCGCGAACTCCTTCTTTCCGGCCAGCACCAGGTGCGGGAACCCGCCCTTGTCGTATATCTCGATCACCCGCATGCCGAATTGGGGTGAGACCCGGTGGAACGGATACAGGGCCACGAAGGACTTGTAGACCGTAGCAGCGTCCTGGTATCGCAGCTTCGCAAAGTAGAACTCCGCGAGCTGACGGTAGACGCGATCCTCGTACGCCCTGTGTCCGCTGGTGGCGAAGTACGGCCCGATTGCTTCGGGGCCGCCGAGATTGGAGAAGCTCAGGCTGACGACCTGGAAGGTATCGTCGATACGCCGTTGCTCCGGCTCCGGGTGCGTGGCGTCGAAGTCATAGCCGCTCTTGACCTTGTAGTCGAGTAGCGCAATGTAGCGGTGCAGGGCCTCTTCGTAGAGTTGCTGCTTGTACAGCGTCCATCCCAGCTTGTAGAGGGCGAGCTCGTAGTACTCCGAGCCGCTGCCGCCGTCGGCGATCGCCGCGTAAGCGCTCTCCGCCTCACGATATTTCCTCAGGATGAAGAAACGCTCCGCGCGCCTGAACTGCACCTCGTCCGTGAACCGCGAGTGCGGGCTGTCATGGGCCAGCTGCTCCATGACCTTCATGGCCTCTTCGGTCTGGCCCAGCTCATCGTAGGCGCGCGCCTTCTGGTAGAGCACCTGGTCGCGGTACGCGTACTGCGGGTACTTGGTCAGCAGCTGGTCGTACAGATT
>WNFR01010658.1_pt1 | contig 18930 bp, 16 predicted proteins | sample 5400221 | NCBI WGS metagenome assembly WNFR01 (sample SAMN13153357, study PRJNA577476) | soil metagenome | isolation source: 40 cm soil under Madrone tree | place: USA:California | collected 2016-06-14 | reverse complement strand
ATCGCCTACGAGCTTCGGCTGCGGACGGCTCTCGGCTAAGTGACGACGTCGCTTGTGCTCGGCGGCGGAACGGTGGCGACCGTCGCCGCGCTCCGGCTGTTTGCGACGACGGACCACCAAGGCTATGCGCTACTTGCTGTGGCGCTCGCCCACGGCCTTCTTGCGGCCGGGTTGTTCCCGCGCCGCGTCCTGAAGGATCTCAGCGCGCTGCTCGCCTCAGCCGGGTTCACACTTGGCGCGTTTGCGTTCGGCGACCTGTTCAGCGGGCAGCCGCTCGCGTATGCCTGGGCGGGCGAGTCGGTCGCGCTCGCGTGGCTCGCGGCAAGGACGCGCGAGCTGCGTCTCCAGGCATGGTCGGCCATCTACCTGTTACTCGCGCTCGGACACGTGCTGGCCGTCGATGCTCGCCCAAGCAACCTCTTCAATGCCGTCGCACACCCGGCAACGGGTGCGCCCACGGCGGTCGCGGTCGCAGCGGCGGCCGGCGTCTTCGCACGGTATGCGCGCCCGTCCGCTCACGGGTTCGTCCAGCCCCGCGGTATCTACCGTCTGGCCGCCGGTTTCTTCGAGGGGCTGGAGACGAGACAGCATCTTCTGCGGGTCTCGGCGCTCTGGCTGGCCGGCGTCTCGGCCACGTACGCGGCTTCGCTCGGCACGCTCGCGTTGTTCGCGAGCTTCGATTGGAGCCACGTCGCCGTCGTCGGTCTCTGGAGCATGCTCGCGCTCGGCCTCGTGCTCGTCGGCCTGCGGCTCGATTCGTTCCAGCTCCGCATCGGCGGTCTCGTTTGGTTCGGAACGACCGCGCTGATCGTCGTTCCGTACGCGAGCATCGCACTCGCACCGACGCCTCGTGCGTACGCGTTCATCGTGCTCGCCGCGACGCTGCTGGCGGCCGGCATCGCAGACGAGCTGCAGAGGCGCCGAACGGTACCGCTCGAGTTGGTTCCGGTCGTGGCGACGCTCGGCAGCCTCGCGCTCGCGTGCAGCGCGATTGTGCTGCTGTTGGGCGACACGAAGGGCGCCGTCGACCCGCTTGGCTCCGCGCTCCTCGGACTCGCCGCGCTGTACGGCGGTATCGCCTCAGCACTGTTCCGGCGGCCGGGCGAACGGGAACTCCGCACACTGCTCTGGGCGATTGCGATCACGCTTGCCGCGGTCTCATTTGCGAGGCTTCTCTCCGGCACGTACATCGTGGTCGCGTGGTGCCTCGCCGGCGTCGCCCTCTCGTGGCTCGCCTCACGTGTACGGGAGAGTCGATTCCTCGTAGGCGCGGCCACGTACTTCGCTCTCGCGCTCGGCCATGCGCTCACGGTCGAGGCACCCCCGACGCACCTTTTCTCGGTGCGACTCGGACCCGTGCACGGAGCAGTCGCCGTCTTCGTCGCCGCCGCGGCGGTCGCCGCCGCGACGAGGCTCGCAATGCTCGCGCCCCGAGTTCGGGCGGTTGCGTGGTGGATAGTCGGCGTCTCGTCCGTCTATGCCCTCTCGCTCTGCATCCTCGACCTGCTCGAGCGTGCCTTCCCGAATGCGAATCTCCACAGCCAATTTCAGCGCGGCCAGACCGGTGTCACTGCTTTCTGGGGACTGCTCGGCCTAGGGCTGCTATACGCCGGGCTCACGCGCTGGCGCTCACTCCGCGTGGCCGGGCTCGCTCTCTTTGCGGTGAGCCTCGCAAAGATCTTCTTCTACGACCTGGCGTCGCTCAGTTCGATCACCCGGGCGCTCTCGTTTCTCGCCGTCGGCGCTGTAACGCTCCTCGGCGGATTCTTCTACCAGCGGCTGGCTCACGATCATGGCTAGCCCTCATGCGAGCGGGGGCGGCGCCCGACGCTGCGGTTCGACTACCGCCATACGGTCCTCGCATGACTTGCTACCGAGCTCTGACGCCGTTGATCCGACTCCTCGGAGTGGCCTTCTGCCCAAAGGTCGACGGCGCCGACCTTCTCCCCAGCTCCGGCGGCTTCGTGATCGCGGCCAACCATCTCTCGGGCTCCGACTCGTTCGCGATCGCGCAAGCGCTCGGCTCGCGCCCGGTGCGGACGATGGCCAAGAACGAGCTCTTCGCGCGGCCGCTCCTCGGGCGGCTCGTGCGGCTGCTCGGCGCCTTTCCTGCCCATAACCGCGGACCGTTCCCAGGCGGCGTCGAACGCGCCGCGGAGCTCGCCGCCGCCGGCGCCGTGGTTGTGATCTTTCCCGAAGGGATGCGGCGAAGATCCCGCGCGCCCCGGCCACGGACGGGTGCGGCGCATACGGCTCTCGAGGCGGGCGTCCCGCTCGTTCCGGTTGCGCTGCGGGGCACCGACGGTTGGCGGCGCGGTCGCCGTTGGAACATCGCGATCGGCGATCCGGTCGCGCTCGACGACTTGCACGAGGACGAGCCTGCGGCTGCGGCGCGCGAAGCCACCCGGCGGCTGTGGCGTGCCGTCACAGCGCTCGAGGCTTAACTCTCCGAGGAAAGCCGAGTCGAGGCCGCGCGTCGGCCGGCCCTCGAGGGTGGCCGGCCATGAAGTTGCGCCTGCGCACGAAGCTGCTCTACGCGACGAGCAACGTCGGCACCGAGGCGCTCGGCCGCAGTCGCAGCCTCTGGCTCCTCTACTACTACGCACCGCCGGCAGACGCAAGCCTCCCGCACCTCCTGCCGACCATGGTCGTCGGTCTTCTGCTCGCGGTCGGAACGATCACGCATCCCCTACATCATCGCCGGCGCACCGCCGGCAGCGGTGTTCGCGTTCCTTGTCTATACGCCGCCCGGCGACGCAGGCACGGCCGCAACTGCTGTCTACCTCTTCTTCGTGCTCGAGCTGATGTTTCTCTTCTCCACCGCCGCCGGCGCACCGTACGACGCGCTCCTGCCCGAGCTCGCCCGGACGAGTGAAGAGCGTGTGAGCCTGCAGGCGATCAAGGTCTACCTCGGCGTCGGGGGTACTGCACTCGGTCTCGTCGGCAGCGACCTGCTCGTGCACAAGCTCGGTTTCAGGCCGATGGCGCTGACGATGGCGGGAATCGCACTGCTCTGCCGGTACGTCGGCACCGCGGGTGTCTGGCGACACGCAAAGCGGTCCCAGGCCGGCGAGCAGCAGATCGGCTTCCGGGAGGCGCTGCGCGCGACGCTCGGCAACACTTCCTTCCGCCGGCTCCTGCCGAGCGTCGTCCTCTTCGCCGTCGCATTCGAGCTTCTAATCGGCGTGATCCCGTTCTACGCGCATGCCGTCATCGCGAAAGGAAGCTGGCTGACATCGACGTTGCTGCTCGCCGTCGCCATCGGCTCGGCAGTTGCCTGCGTGCCCCTGTTCGCGCGACTGGCTCGTCGTACCTCGAAGGGGCGCGCGTACCGGCTCTCGATGCTCGCCGCCGCCGCCGCGTTCCCGCTGCTCGGCCTGGCCGGTCTAGTGCCGGGAATCCCCGCCGAGCTTCAGATTCTCGTTGCGATCGTGCTCATCGGTGCTCCGATCGGCGCGCATTACTTGTTTCCGGTCCCGCTGACCGCGGACGTTATTGACGAAGACAGTGCCAGGACCAATCAACGCCGCGAGGCGACCTACCTCGGCGCTTCGCATTTCGTCGAGCGGACGGCCACCTCACTCGCGCCCGTGATCCTCGTCGCGCTGCGGCTGCTTGGCGATACTCATGCGCACTCGATCGGGATCCATCTCGTCGGGCCGGTGGCCGGACTCATCGTGCTCGCCGGCTATTTCGCCTTCCGGAAGTACGACGTCACCGCCGCCGCGTTCGACCGCGCAAAGCCGGAGATCACAACGCCGCCGTCGACCCGCTGTGAGCCGCTTCCGCTCGCCGGAACGGCCTGAGGACCCGCGCGGTACATCTGGTGGTGGACCGCTTCCGGCAGCGCAGTCTCGCGTAGGATCGACGCGTGGCCGAGTTCGAGACGCCGACGGATCTGGTGTACAACCGCGGGCCGATCGCCGATCCCGTTGCTTTTGCGCAGGAATCCAACGCGGCATCGTGGCTCTACCTGTGCGGTGAGGAGTTCGCCTCACTCGAGGGCGGGATGTCGTACGCGGACGTCGAGCAAGCAATTGCGGTGTCGGCCAACGTCGTGTCCGACCCGCCCACGCCGCTCAGCCTCGACCTCGCCCGCCGCCAGATCGAAGCGCTGGACCGTCTCCCCCGACCGACGCTCGTCACGTGCCGAATCGGGCCTCGCTCCTCCGCGCTCGTCTACCTGCACGCCGGATTGCACACCGGGGCATCGGCCGAGGATGTACTGGCTCGAGCCGACGCCGATGATGCGCCGTTCGCACGCTCTGAGGAGCTGCGAGCCTGGGTCACCGACGGCCTCGCGCAACTCTCGGGCTAGCCCCGAGGCCAGGCGAGGTTGTCCTTCTGAGGACCTCGCCCGGCCTCGTGTCGGGGTTCGGCTACGTCAGACGACGGGGCAGTTGACGACCAGAGTGGTCTTGGTGATCGCCACTTGGCCGGCTTTCTGCGCGGTCGTGATCTGCGCGTACGAGGTGAGCAGGTGCGGCTTGACGCCGGCCTTGAAGGTGACCTTGATGATCCCCCACAGCGGCGGATACTTGGTCTGGCCCGGCGCGATGTTCTCGAAGGCGATGTTGTGCTGCTGAGCGCCAACGGGATTCGTCACGGTGTACAGGGGAGCCACCACGTTGCCGGGTGCGACCTTGACGGGGCCGAAGTCGAGGTAGTGGATCGCGTGGCCGTTCGAGTATCCCGTAACACTCTTCTGCCCGAAGCCGAGCACCGGGCAGTTCACGACGGTCGTCGTGCTGGTTACCGTGACCTCGCCCGCCTTGACTGCGGCGTCGACCTCGGCCTTGGACTTCAGAAGGTGCGGTGTCGTGCCCGACTTGAACGTCACCATGTTGAGCTGCCACAACGGCGAGTAGTCCGTCTTGCCGGGGACGGTGTCGATGATGTTGTGCTGTCCGGCGGCGCCGTTTGTGACCGTCCAGATCGGCGCCAGCTTGTTGCCGGGCTTGAGCTTGACAGGGCCGTAGTCGAAGTACGTGATCGTGCGACCTTGGAAGAAGCCCGGTACGACCGGCTGCTTGGCCGGGGTTGCAGCCGTCGCGGGCACGGCGAATGCAAACGCGGCGAGTACGAGCAGAAACGTTCTTTTCACGACGCCTCCTGGCTGGAAGTGGAATAGCTGACGGTAGGAGGCGTTTCTTGCGGTGTGCTTACGACCCGTCGAATTTCAGAGAGCTGTAAGAACTCGACGGCTGTCTGTGGCGATACTGGATTCAGATGACCTGCGTCCTTGTCGTCGATGACGAGCCGATCGTTCGCGAGGTCGTCGTTCGCTATCTCGAGCAAGCGGGCTTCGATACCCGCGAGGCCGAGGACGGCGTCGCTGCTCGCGAGCTGCTCGAGCAGAAGATGCCGAACGCGATCGTCCTCGATCTGATGATGCCGCGCATGGACGGGCTCGAGCTCTGCCGGTGGATCCGGGCGCGCTCGGACGTTCCGGTGATCATGCTTACCGCGCTCGGCGAGGAAACCGACCGGATCGTCGGTCTGGAGCTCGGCGCAGACGACTACGTGACGAAGCCCTTCTCGCCGCGCGAGCTCGCCGTTCGCGTCAAGGCGGTCGTGCGCCGAGCGACGCCGGGGGCGCCGAAGGCGGAGCGCATCGAGGTGGGCGACCTCTTGATCGACGCAGGCACCCGCGAGGTCTCGAAGGCCGGACGGCCGCTGCGCCTGACCGTGACGGAGTTCGATCTTCTCTGGTTCTTCGTCTCGCATCCGCGCCGGGTCTTCTCGCGCCAGCAGCTGATGGAGTCGGTCTGGGGCTACCAGGCCAGCTTCGACACCGGGACGGTGACCGTCCACATCAGGCGGCTGCGCGAGAAGATCGAGGCGGATCCGTCGAAGCCCGACTACCTGGAGACGGTCTGGGGAGTCGGCTACCGGTTCATGCCCGCGCCATGATCGAGGCCGTCGTCCTGCTCGGCTCCGTGAGCCTCGCCGTCGGCGTCGGCGCCTCCTTCATCCTGCGGCTGCTGCCGACGCTGCGCCTGCAGCTGGTCGCGATTGCCGTCCTGGCTGCGGTCCTGCCGCTGGGCACGGTGCTCGCGTCGGGTCTCGTCATGTTCCACATGCACGACGACGTGAAGATCCTCATGCTCTCGAGCGTCGCAGCGGTTGCATCGATCGCCGGCGCAATGTTGCTCGCGCGCTGGATCCTCGCCGGGTTCGACCGCTTGCACGAGTCGTCGGCGCTGCTTGCGGGCGGTGACCTCGGAGCCCGCGCCCCGCAAGCGGGCGTGAAAGAGCTGGCCGAGCTCGGCGCCTCGTTCAACCAGATGGCGTCAGCAGTCGAGGAGCTCTTCGATGCGAGGCGCCAGCTCGTCGCCTGGGCGTCACACGACTTGCGGACGCCGCTCGCGTCGATCAACGCAATGCTCGAGGCGCTCGAAGACGGGCTCGTTCCCCTCGACCAGTATCTGCCCATACTCCGGGACCGTGTGCACACCTTGAGCCGGCTCGTCGACGACCTGTTCGAGCTGGCTCGGATCGATGCGGGAGCGCTGACCATCGACCTCGAGGACGCACGGCTCGACCAGGTGATCGTCGGCTGCGTCCACAGCTTCGATGCGCAGGCTCGCGTGCAGCAGGTCAGTCTCGAGGCGCGCATGAGCGAGCCGCTACCGGCGGTGCGCTGCGCCCCCGACAAGGTCGAGCGCGTGCTGTTGAACCTGCTCACGAACGCGCTCCATCACACGCCGTCGGACGGCGCGATCGCCGTCTGTGTTCGCGCGGAGGAGCAGACGGTCGAGGTCGCCGTCGAGGACAGCGGGAGCGGCATCGGACCTGGAAACGAACGCCGGATCTTCGATCGCTTCTGGCGCGCCGACCCGAGCCGGGGCTCCGACGGCGCCGGGCTCGGTCTCGCCATCGCCCAGGGACTGATCGAGGCGCAGGGCGGACGCATCTGGGCGGAGAACAGGCCCGGCGGCGGTACGCGGGTCGCCTTCGTGCTTCCCGTCGCGTTCTAGCCGAACCGTTCCTCAGACCGCATGTGCGCGGAGTTGGGCGTACGCCGCGTCGATCTCGGTCATTTCACGGAATTGTAAGAGCCTTGGACCGATCCGTCCACGTACCGTCTTCGAGGCAGAGATGGACCGAATCGTCCATCTACATGTCCGAACGAAAGGAGCTTCTCAATGAGGCGGATCGGCAAGTTCAGAGCGGCCGGGATCGCAGCGTTTGCGCTCGCGGCCCTCACTGCGGTGGTCGCGAGCCAGGCGCTTGGCGGCTCGAAGGACGGCTCGGCCTCGTCGAGCGGGTTGGGTTCGTTGACCGGGCTTCTGCCCCGCGACCATCTCACTGAGGAGAGCGCGATCCAGGTCGACCTGAGCAAGGAGACCGTTCGCCTGCCGCTCTACAAGGGCGAGGCGAACGGCCAGACCGTCTGGTACGTCCTGCTCGACGCTTCGGACGCGGGAATCGCTCACGATCTGGGCGTCAACTACGCGCCCAAGCTGAGCAACCTCGCGATCGGCGACCCGGAGGCCGTGCAAACGGTGACGCTCGATTCGCCGTCCCCGGACCAGAACAAGTTCGGGCAGGCGCTCGTGCACTTCCAGGGCGCGCCTGACTTCAGCCCGACCCGGATCGCGGAGCCCGGCCCGACAGGCTTCCCGCTCGCCTCGTTCCAGCCCGGCGCGGTGGCCGGCCCCGGCTACAGCCCCTTCATCCGGATCGCAGGCTCGCCGACCGTGTACAGCGCGCCGATCGTCGCGACGGGTGACGGTCCCTTCGACGTCGTCCACCACACGAACACCGGCGATCGCGTGCTCGGCGTTCACATCGCCGGCCCGCAGGCGCCGGGCCAGTATGAGGACTCATGGGTCGACCTGCTGTTCGTCAAGGGGTTCGACGCCGGTCAGCCGATCATCTACATCTCGACCGACGCAGGCCAGCCCCTGACCTCCGTGCTCGAGCGCTCGACCTACGTACCGGCGCTCGACAAGGCCGCCTACAACGGTGGCGACGACTTCCTCGGCTCCGCCCGCGAGCGCTTGTTCGGGTTCGTCAACGGCCAGACCGGCGCCGACAACAAGAACGCGCAGGGGTTCGTGAATCTCGTCAAGAACGGTCACGCCTCCGAGGATGCGAGCGCCGGGAACACCGCACTGATCGACGCGCTCCGCAACGGCGGCGATCTTCTCAACGTCTTCGGCGACTTCCCGACCTTGAGCGATCCTCGTCACGCGCAGGCCTACAGCCCGCTCTGGGACGCGCAGCTCGGTCTCTGGACCGACAAGGCGATCAAGCAGGGACTGAACACGCGCCAGACCGACGAGGTGCAGGTGTTCAACCTCGCCGCGACACGCCCAGACCTGATCACCGGCATCGACCCGGCGACCGGTCAGCCCGCTCCGTACGGCGCGACCGGCGTCGACATCAACTGCGCGGTCATCGGCTTCGTCGACAAGGCGCCGACCGCCAACCTCGCAGCGCCGGTTCCGAACTCGCAGTTCCCGCCCCGCTAGGCCGCAAAGAGAGCAAGACGTGGCGGCGGGCCCGAACGACCGGGCCCGCCGCCCTGTGCTGCTCCCTATTTACGGACCGGCGTCCCCTTCGGCGAGACGACGTACCACAGCTGGAACAGACCCTGGCCGTTCGCCTGGCCCGGCTTCTTGTCGGGCGCGCCGTAGCCGGTAGCACCGGCGAAGCGGTAGAGCGGATGGCCGTTGTACGTCACCTGCTTCTTCGCCGTGGTGCCGAGCAGCGCCGCCTTGACGCCCGTCCCTGCGATCGGCTTTCCGCTCGTGGTGTATGCGGGCCAGAGCTTCGGACAGGTCGGGGTGACCACTGCGCAGGTGGACAGGTTCTTTGGGTCGGAGCTGAACAGGTAGAGCGTGCGGCCCACGCCGTCGACGAGGATCGTCGCTTTCAGCGACGTGTTATAGGCGGCCTTCACGACCGCCTGCGAGGACGGCATGGTGCGGTTAGCCGAGGCCGTCGCCGACAGGACGAGACCACTCAGCAGAGCGACGACCAGCGCAGCGCCTTGAAAGCGTCTCATGACCGGCCCTGCAGGTTGAGCTTCACGATGATTCCCGCGTGGTCGGAGGGCCAGAGGTTGCCGGCGGTCTTGTCGGCGGGTCCGGCTCCGACCGTCGTTGCGCCGACTGCCTGCCAGGGGCCGCGGGTGAAGACCTGGTCGATTCGCTGATCGAGGGTTGGTTGTGGGTTGTCGAGGTTTGCTGCCTCGCAGCAGGTGTAGCCGGGGTCGCCGGGGTTGACGGCGGCCCATGTGTCTGCGAGGCCGGCGCCCACGATGTTCTGGTAGGTCGCCGTATCGGGCGGGATGCGGGTGATCGTGGTTGCGTCGGCGTCGGAGTTGAAGTCGCCTGCCCAGACGAGCGGCAGCGTGGTCGAGCCGGGTCCGGCTGCGGCGAGGAACTCTTGCGCCTGTGCGACCTGCGCGTCCCCTGAGATCGAGTCCAGATGGGTGGTGGCGAAGCGGAACGTGTGGGTGCCGATGCTCGCGTCCACCGACGCCCAGGCCCAGGGGAGCGGGATCGGTCCGGCCAGAGTCGTGAGCGCGATGTACGCCTGGTACTGGCCCGCCTGCGGGTTGGCGACCTTCAGGCGGCTCTCCTGCCGGGCGAGGATCACGTCATGCAGCGTCACGCGCACGTCCATCAGCCCGTTCGCGAACAGGCCGGGCGCTTCCACGTCGTAGCCGGTATCGCCGGCCGCGACCGCGTAGGGAACAGGGCCGCCTCCTGGAGGCCGACGAGATCCGGCTTCGCGGCAGCGATCTCCTTGGCCCACTGCATCGCCCTGCCGGTCCAATCGCTCACCACCCCCTGGTCGTACGCTGCGGCGACCGCCGCCAAGAACGCCGTCCCGGACGTCGCCTGGACGACCGGCGTCAGATCGGCGCCGAAATACAGGTTCTGCGTCATCACCGTCACCGTTGTCCCGCTATCGGCACGGGCGCCCTGTGCGCCGGCGACAGCGGCGAGCAGCGCTAGAACTGCAGCGAAGGCCAAGACTCGTATCGGCTTGAGGGTCATCATCTGCTCCTCCTAGTCCTTGATCTCATCGATTGGCGTCAACACAACCCTCCGCCGGGCCGGTGATGCGCTGCTGACGTTTCACTGACGCCGGCTCTAGGCAGGCGTCGTCATCGGAGGGACAATCGCTTCGTGGAGATCGGCCTGCTCGGATCCTTGAAGGTCACGGTCGACGGTACGGAACGGGTCCTCGCTCGCCGCAAGCAGCGCGTCGCGCTCGCGGTGCTCTCACTGCACTCCGGGGAGCTCGTCACCGTCGATCGCCTCGTCGATGCGCTCTGGGGTCAACAGGCGCCCCCAACCGCCGCGAACGCACTTCAAGGCCACATTTCAGCGATCCGAAAGATGCTCGGCCCGAGTCGGATCGAGACCCAGCCCGCTGGTTACCTCCTGCGCCTCGAGGAGGGCGAGCTGGACATCACACGTTTCGAGTTTTTGCTCGGGCAAGCTCGCGCCGCGACCGACCCGGAAGGGCGCGCCGGCTGCGCGTCGGAGGCTCTGGCCTTGTTCCGCGGCGAGCCGCTCGCTGACTTCCACTACGACGAGTTTGCCGCAGCTGAGATCGCCCGGCTTGCGGAGCTTCGGTTGGCAGGCACCGAAGAGCACGTCCAAGCGCAGCTCGAGCTCGGTCGCCACGCCGAGGTCGTCGCTGATCTGCGGGAGTTCGCGAAGCTGAACCCGTTGCGCGAGCGCCTTCATGCGCAGCTGATGCTTGCGTTGTACCGGTCGGGGCGTCAAGCCGAAGCGCTCGCCTGCTACCAGGACATTCGCAAAACGCTGCGGGAGGAGCTCGGACTGACCCCGAGCTCTGATCTGCAGCGGCTTCAGCGGGCGATTCTGATTCAGGACCCAGCGCTCGCCTCGGGCGCCGTGATGCGCCTGCGGCACATACCAGCGGAGATCGACAGCTTCGTCGGGCGCACCGTCGAGCTCGCACGGCTTGCGGACCTTGCACTCAAGTCCGCCGTCAGATTGGTGACGGTCACTGGTCCCGGAGGATCTGGCAAGACACGGCTTGCCCTTCGAGCGCTCCACGCGCTGCCGACCGATCGCTTCCCGGACGGGATCTACTTCGTCGACCTCTCGCCTCTCGCCCAATCAGGTTTGGTTCTCGCCGCGATTGCGGAGGCGGTCGGTGTCCCGGACACCGGCTTGCCGTTCGCAGAGACCCTCGCTGCCAGGATCTCGAACAAGCGGATCTTGCTCCTCCTCGACAACTTCGAGCACGTGATAGACGACGCGCTCGCCGTGGCGCAGCTACTCGCCGCTTGTCCGGAGCTGCGAATCATTGCAACAAGCCGGGTTCCGCTTCGGCTTCGCGGCGAACACCAGCTCGAAGTCGAACCCCTCGATGCGACCGCGGCGATCCAACTGTTTCTCGACCGTGGGAACGCGTCCGGTGCGCGTCTCGCCACGACAGCCGCCGGCCTCGACTCGAAGACAGTGGCCGAAATCTGCCAGAGGCTCGACGGGCTTCCGCTCGCGATCGAGCTCGCGGCAGCGCGAACGCGTGAGCTCACCCCAGGCGAAATCCTGGCACGGCTCGACCATCGACTCGATCTGCTCTCAGACGGCGCCGCCGACCTGCCGCGACGCCAACAGACACTCCGCGCCGCAATCGGCTGGAGCTACGACCTGCTCGAGGAGCGGGAGCAACGAATGTTTCGGAGATTGGCCGTCTTCCACGGCGGTTGCGTTCTCTCAGCGGCCGAAAACGTCTGCGGCCTCGGCGCCGAGACGCTGGACGCGCTTATCCACCTGATCGACCACCGGCTCGTCCAAGAGAGACCTGCCTCAGGAGGAGAACCACGCTTCGCGATGCTCGAGACGGTTCGCGAGTTCGCCCGCGAACAAGCTACGGCCGCCCACGAGCTCGACGATCTCGAAGAGCGGTACGCCGCCTTCTTCATCTCGCTCGCCGAAGAGCTCGGCCCGAGCATGCGCCGAATCGAGGAGGAGGTCCAGCCGGCCTTCGTCCGGCTCTCAGCCGAGCTCGACAACTTCCGCGGCGTCTATGCCTGGGCGCTGACACATGATCGAGCCGCGCCCGGACTGCACATCCTCGGGGAGATTTGGCTGTGGTCGTGGAGTCGACTTGGCGAGACCCTCGACTGGATCGAACGCCTCCTGGCGTTGCCGAGCGCCGCTTCGAGCGAGTACAGGCCGGAGGCGCTGTTCGTCGCGACCATCGTCTCATGGGCGCTCGGTGACCTTGGTCGAGTTCGCGCCTACGGTGAGGAATGCGTGGCCGCTTGCGAGACCACCGGTGATCGCGAGAATCTCCCCCTCGCGTTAGCGCTGCTCATGTCGACCCACGTGGACGACGTCCAGGAAGGCCGACGGCTGTACGCAGCGGCACGACACGCGGCCACCCTGAGCCGCGACGGATGGAACACCGCCTTCGTCGACGTCTGCCTCGGCTTCTACAGCGTCCTGCGAAACGAGGGTGAAGCAGCCACCGAGGCGGGAAGTAACGCTGCGAATCGCTTCCGTGCCCTTGGCGCGTCGCGACACGTGTTGCTCGCGCAGCTGCCGATCGGTTTCGGCCGGCTTCAAACCGGAGACCTCGCCGGAGCCCGCGACGCCCTGGAGCCCGCGCTCGCCGAATTCGCGCGAATCGAGAACTGGAAGATGGCTGCGATGGCCGCAATCGGTAGCGGCATGGCGGCGCGATTCGGGGACGACAACCGTGCGGCGAGAAACCTCTACGAACGTGGGCTCGCCATCTGCGAGGAGGCGGGCGATCCTTCAAACCTCCCCCTCTGCCTCGAGGGGATGGCGGCCACGACCGTCGACGACGACGCATACGAAGCCGTGCGACTTCTCCGCGCCGCCGACGTCGCGTTCTCCGCCGGTCGCACTCCGACACTGCCCGGCTTCGAAGTCTTCTTCGAACAAACGCGCGACGAGCTTCGCGCAAGACTCGGCGATGCCTTCGATCCGCTCTTCGGCGAGGAATGAGCAGCAAGAAGTCGATCACAGCCATCGCAGCACACGCGCGCGCCAGACGCTGAACGGGCGTCAGGTCTCGAGCTGACTGCGGTCGCGGAGAGACGGGGCGGCCTGAAGCAGGCGACGCGTGTAGTCATGGCTGGGAGTCGACAGCACCTCGTCGACCGATCCGGTCTCGCAGAGGGAGCCTTGATCCATGACGAGTACTGCGTCCGCGATACACGCGACCACACCGAGGTTGTGCGTGATGAGCAACATGCTGAGCTGCAGGTCGCGCGCCAGCTGTTGAAGCAGCTCGAGCACAGCCGCTTGCACCGACACGTCGAGGGCAGACGTGACTTCGTCGCAGATCAGGAGGTCGGGTTGCGCTGCGAGCGCCCTGGCGATCGCGACGCGTTGACGCTCTCCGCCGGAAAGCTCGCTGGGGAAGCGGTCGCGCAAGCGATTGGGAAGGCGAACCCGCTCCAGGAGCTCTCCGACTTCACGCTCGGCGTCGTCGCGTGAGAGCCGCCTTAGCACCCGTAGCGGCCGCTCGATCGAAGACCGGACTCGGTGTCGGGGGTTGAGTGATTCGAATGGGTTCTGAAAGACGATCTGGATCCGCCGCCGCTGCTCGAGCGAACGCGAGCTCGCGGCGCCGGACAGTTGCTCGCCGTCGAACAGGATGCGTCCGGCGCTTGGCACGTGCAGTCCGGCGACGCAGCGCCCGATCGTGGACTTGCCGCTGCCGGACTCACCGACAAGCGCGACGCATTTCCCGGCGTCGATCGCGAACGAGACGTCGCGTACCGCCGGCTGCTCTGTGCGGCCGCTGCGGTACCGAGCGTCGATCCCGGACACCTCCAGGAGCGGTGCCCCCGCGACGGCGGCAACGCTGGTCCGAGGTCCGCCCGTAGGGCGCTCGGTCAACGTGAGGTGCTCCCAGCGTATGCAGCGCACCAAGTGGTCGGGCCCGGCATCGACGAGTAACGGGACCGACTCGTGACACCGCGCCACCTCGTGCCTGCATCGTGGTGCGAAGGCGCAGCCTGCCGGCCACTCGCCCACGCCGACAGACACTCCCGCGATCCCGTGAAGCGCCTGCGGGTGACGGGCATCGGGGACGGCTGCGACGAGCGCCTGGGTGTAGGGGTGGCGCGGGTGTTCGATGACCTCGTCGGTCGGGCCGTACTCGAGCGCCCTGCCGGCGTACATGACGAGAATCCGATCGGCTATCCCTGCGACCACGGCAAGGTCGTGCGTGACATACACCATCGCCATTTGCTCTTCGTCTCTGAGACGCCTCAGCTCGAGGAGGATCCGGTCCTGCGTGAGCACGTCTAAGCCCGTGGTGGGTTCATCGAGGACGGCGACGGGCGGCTCGCACACGGTTGCGATCGCGATCGTCACTCGCTGCTGCTGGCCGCCCGATAGCTGGTGCGGGTAGCGGTGGCCGAAGGCAGGATCACGCCCCAGCTCGACACGTGTCAGAGCGGCGTGTACGGAGTCGTCTGAGACCGCGCCAGATCGGTGTGCGCGGAGCACGTCGAGGATCGCATCGCCAACGCGCATCGAAGGGTTGAGCGCTCCTCCAGGGTCTTGGGGAACGTACGAGATCACCTTCCCGCGCAGGCTGCGGAGGCTTCGCGCATCGCGACCCACGATTTCCTGTCCCGCGATCTGGATGCTCCCGCGGCGGAGGTTGACGCCGGGTCGCACGTAGCCAAGCAATGCGAGTGCCACCGTCGTCTTTCCGCTCCCGGACTCGCCGACGACGCCCAAGATCTCTCCGGGCGCGACGTCGAAGCTCACGTCTTCGACGACGGGCTCCCCCGTGTCGAGGTTTAGGCAAAGACTCTCGACCCGGATGGCCGCGGATCGGCCGATCGAGGTCACGTGCTCACGCTCCGGATGGTGCGGGGAACGTACGAACGGCCGAGGCTACGCGCGATGGCGTCTCCGGTCAGGTTGACGCCGATCGTGAGGATGGCGATCATTGCCGCCGGAGCGACGACCGCCAAGGAGTTCAGCGAGATGTAGGCGCGGTTCTCGCCGATCATGCGCGCCCAGTCCGAGTCGGGGGGCTGCAGCCCCAGGCCGAGAAAGTTGACGGACGCGATGATCAGGATCGAGTACGTGAAGCGCAGGCCGGCGTCGACGAGGACCGGGGCGAGGATGTTCGGCAGCACCTCGCGAGAGATCACCGCGGCGGCGCGTTCGCCGCGGGCGACGGCCGCCTCGACGTATCCGCGCACGGCTACCTCGAGGGTGGCGGTTCTCACGATCCGGCTGATCGACGGTGCCTGGATGATTGCGACACCCAGCACCAGCACGCCCACCGACGAGCCGGCGCCGGCGATCAAGACGAGCAGAAACAGCAGCGGCGGAAATGCGAGCATGACATCCACGGTTCGCATCAACAGCGGATCCGCGATCGTGCGGCTGTAACCTGCGACGAGGCCGATCGTGAGGCCGACGAGGTACGCGAGCGCGGTCGCGGCGGCTGCAAGTCCGATCACCGAACGGCCGCCGAAGAGCAGGCGGCTGAGCACGTCCCGCCCGAGGAAATCGGTGCCGAGTGGGGCGCCGCCCGATGGGCCGCCGAAGGGAGCGCCGATCGGTTGCGTGGACGCGTGCGGTGCAACGTAGGGTCCGAACACTGCGACCACCAAGACGAAGAGGACGATGAAGCACCCTGTGGCGCCTGATGTTGTGCGCAGGAACCGCAGCCGATGTGTCACGCCGGCTCTCGCAACTTTGGCACCAGCAGGATCACGACGAGGTCGGCGAACAGGTTGATGAGTACGTAGACGACCGCGATCAGCATGGCAACCGATTGCACGACGGTGACATCTCGAACCTGCACCGCATTCACGAGTTGGCTGCCGATGCCCGGATACGCGAACACGGCTTCCACGACGATGACACCGCCGACGAGATACTGCAGGTTCTGAGCGAGTACCTGCACGCTCGGGGCAAGCGCGTTACGAAGCGCGTAGCGCAATAGCACCCGGCGCTCCGACAGTCCGTTCAGGCGAGCCGCCTGCACGTACTCCATCTGTAGCACCTCGAACGTACCCGCTCGCACCATGCGGATTCCGCCGGCGAGCGATGCGAACAGCAGCGTCAGCACCGGGAGCACGAGTTGTTTGGGATGACTGAGCGGGTCTGCGCCAGGCGGCACGATCGCAACCGGTGGGAGCAGGTGGAGCCCGACGAAGAACAGCGCCACGAGCAGCGAGCCGATCACGAACTCCGGCACCGAGACCCCCGCCAGCGAGCCGAGCGAGATGAGGTGGTCGGTCGGTCGGCCTGCACGCACCGCCGCGAGTGCTCCCAGTCCCAGCGAGAACGGAATCATCAGAACTGCCGCGATCGCCGCGAGTATCGCGGAGTTCTTGAGCGAGCCCGAGATGAGAGGCCAGATCGGCGCATGTGTCGTGCCCTGGGCGAGTGCCACCGCCGAGTCGCCGAGACTGCCGTGAACGAATCCTGCGAGCCAGTCGCCGTATCGAACATAGGCGGGCCGATCGAGGCGCATCCGATGCGTCAGGATCCGAACGGCAGCAGGAGACGCGTTGCGTCCAAGCACCGCGCTTGCCGGGCTGCCTGGCAACACCTCGACGCCGGCAAAGATCAGCACCGACGCGGCCAGCAGCGCAGCGACGCCGCCGACCAGCCGGCCGCCGAGAAACGTGAGCACATGCGGAACCCCGCGACGACGCAGTCGCAGCTCCGCCGGCGCGATCACGTTCGTCGCCGAGCGCTCCTCGGCCGTTTGCAGGCACGCTTTGCTATCACGCCGCCAGCCACGCGTCCTGGAAGCGGTGGTTTCCGAGGATTCCCGCCGCACTCGGCTTCAGCCCGTTCACTTTCTTGGCAAGCGCGTCGACGAAGTCGGCATTCGTCCAGCTCAAATAGCCGCCCTGCTGCCACTGGATCTGCTGCACCTGATTCCAGTACGACTGCGCCTTGGCGTGGTTCAACTCGCCGATGGCCTTGAACAGGAGGGAGTTGAAGGACGACGAGTGCCAATGCGTCTCGTTGTACGGCGCATTCGAAGCGAGCGCCTGCAGGTAGAAGAACTTCAGCGACGACGGCGGCCACTGGGTTTCGGCAAAGGGCATCTTCAGGTACTGAAGCGAAGGGTTGAAGTACGAGCTCGCAGGTACCTGTTGAAGCTTGATGGTGACTCCAGCCGCCGCCGCCTGCTGTGCAAGAAGCGTCGCCGACTCGACGAAGCCAGGAATGACATCCGAGGTCTGCAGCACGACCTTCAGGCCCTCCTTGCCGGCAGCCTTCAGCAGCGACTTCGCCCTGGCGATGTCCTGGGTCCGCTGCGGAATGGAGTTGTCGTAGAACGCTAGGCCCTTGCCGACGATGTCGTTCCCCACCGTTCCAAAACCGCTGATTGCGTCCTGAATGAGGGCCGGTCGATCCGCGATCAGTTTCATCGCAAGCCGAACGCGGTTGTCGTTGAACGGCGGTTTGGTCGTATCCATGTAGAACATCAAGACCTGGGGCGCGTGCGCCACGAGGACATTGACGTCGCCCGTTGCCTGATGCGCCTTTGCCTGCGCATAGGACAATTGGGCCATCGCGTCGATCTGGCCCGACAAGAGTGCGTTCAGCCTGGCGGTGGGGTCGGAGATCGACACGATCTTGAGGGTGTCGACGTACGGTCCACCGTGACCACCCCAGTAGTTGTGATTCCGCGTAAAGATGCTCTGCTGGCCCGGCGTGAAGGATCCGAATTTGAACGGTCCTGTTCCCACGGGGTGCGCGAAGTTGGTCTCGCCATTCTGGACGATCCACGTGTTGTAGTAGACGAAGTTCGCGGCGAGATCTGCGTCCGGGAACTTCAGCGGGATGCGCAGTGTGGTCTTGTTGACGACTTTGAGCTCGTGGAGGTTTATGCCGGAGACGAATGGCAGTGCAGCACTCGTCGGCTTGGCCATCATGCGGATCGAGTAGATGACGTCGGCTGCGTCGAGAGACTTGCCGTTGTGGAACGTGACACCGGGGCGGAGCTTGACCTCGTACTCGGTTGCGCTCTTGTTGGGATTCCACTCGAGCGCGAGACCGGGGCTTCGGCTCAGATCGGCGTTCAGCAATACGAGTGGGTCGAAGATGCTCTGCACGCGGCCCTCGTCGATGGGTGTCACAGCCAGCGTGGGACTGATCGTCTCCGCGGTCCCGCCGCCGACGTAACCCACGCGCAGCGTTCCGCCGCGGCGCGGCGAAGCCGATGAACCGGTCGTCGCGGCGAAGGCTGTGTCGCCGAACCCGGAAAGCAGCGGCACGAGCCCCAGGCCGCCGGCGGCGCCCGCGGCGCCCTTCAGGAACCGTGCGCGTGAGATGCGCTCGTCGCGATCGTCCTCGAAAGGTGGTTGTTGGCGCTCGGTCACGGTCGCCCTCCCAATTCGGTGTGCGGCTCGCGATCTCCAGGCGTACTCACGCCGTCAAAAACGTGCGCGTCAGCCGCCGGGAGGGCGCGATGGACTCGCGTTGCGCGCACGATGCTAACTTACCCGTTTCGTTGCTACAAGACTCGGCGGCGTCGGACTGGAAGCTCGAGTGCACCCGCCGACGGAAAGGACTGTTGCGGTGCAACCAACGCTGCTCGCTTCGGATCTCGGTTTCCCTGAAGGCCCGGTTATCATGCGCGACGGCGCGGTTGTCTTCTGCGATGGCAACACCGGTGAGCTCTTGCGCTGGAGTGACGGAACGCTCGACCGCTACGCGCACACCGGGGGGTCACCGTGGGGCGCGGTGCTTGGCACGGATGGCGCGGTGTACGTCACGCAGGGCGGCAACGTTCCGGGCAGCGGGGACACGAGTGCGATCTGCGGGATTCAGCGCGTGTCGCCGGACGGCAACGTCGAGTTGCTCTCCGCCGAGATCGCAGGCTATTCGCTCGCGGGTCCCAACGACCTCGCCTTTGGAGCAGACGGTCGTCTGTACTTCACCGACTCGGGCACCG
>WNFR01009654.1_pt1 | contig 18933 bp, 16 predicted proteins | sample 5400221 | NCBI WGS metagenome assembly WNFR01 (sample SAMN13153357, study PRJNA577476) | soil metagenome | isolation source: 40 cm soil under Madrone tree | place: USA:California | collected 2016-06-14 | reverse complement strand
CGTGGATCCCGCTGAACGGCACCTGCTCGCGCTCGACGACCCAATGGACGGCAGGGTTGGTAGCGGGGTGGAACTGCGAGAACGACAACTCGCCGAGCGAGGCGCTGGCAGCGACGTTCACGACGCCGCCCTTTACCGCGCCCTACGCGCTCTCCGGCCCGATTAACGCGACGGTCTGGATCAGCTCCACCGTGTCCGACACGCAAGTGATCGCGACGATCTCCGATGTCGATCCGAACGGCGTCTCGAGCCAGATCACCGCCGGCACGCTCGTCGCGTCGCTGCGCGCGGAGAATCCGGCGCGCTGCCGCTCGGCCGTCGCCGACTGCTCGGTGTACCAGCGTTCGCAGGTGATCGAGCCGTGGCATCCGTACACGCACGCGTCGCAGGTCGCGCTCACTCCCGGAACGCCGACCGAGCTGCAGATCGAGATCTTCCCGACCTCGGCGGTGATCCTGCCCGGCCACTCGTTGCGCCTGACGCTCGCGACCGGCGACTTCCCGCACGAGACGCTCACGCTCTCGACGTTGTTGAATTCCGCCGGAGGCATCGACACGATCTACTTCGGGCCCGCTCACCCGTCGTCGATCTACGTCGGCACGCCGACGCCGGCGCCCGCGAGCTGAGGGCTCGGGGCACTACGCGCGCAGGCACTACACCGTCTCGTTTCAGAATCTAGGGTTGGGGCGAAGCCGGCGAAGCTCGTCGACCACGCCCCGTCGCGGTGCGAGTGTACGACCGGAAGTACGGCTATACGCCGTTTCTCGCGTGCAACGGCTTCATCGCGATATGCGCAGCCCTCGGCGTCCTGTGTCTCGTCCACGGGTTCCGTAACGCCTCCAGGCTCGAGTCGAATCGCAACCGGTTCGACTGGTATCTCGGTACGCTGCTGACTGCTGCGGGACTATTGGTTTGGCCGAGCATACTCGTGCTCTACAACGACCCGACGAACGGGGTCGCGATCTTGGCCGGCGCCTTCGCGACGATCGCATACGGCTGGGCGATGCGCGGGCGTGCATGGCGTCGCGACCGCTTCCCTTGGGGCGGTGCTATGTGACGGTGCGGCGCCGGACCGCGCGGGGGGCACACAACGCAAACGCGGGAGGCGTCGTGACGATGAAAATCCTGTTCGCCGCGCTGGCGATCGCCGCCGGTGTGGCGGCGGCCATGCAAGTCGCTGTCAACGCGGGCCTCGCGAGATCGACCGGACTCGGTCCGGCGCGTCATCGACACCGTCGTCGCCCTCATGGTCGGCGGCCAATGCATCGCGGCGCTCATGATCGATCACTTCGGGCTCGGTCGATGAGAGGGTCGACAAGGGAGGCTCAATGACGAAGATGGCACGTCCGACGGTCGTATGGTCGATGCTGGTGTTTGCCTGCGGCTTCTGTCTCGGCAAGGTGTTCCAGCCCTGGTCGGTGGCTCACGCGCAACCGAACACGCGCGTGTTCGAGATCAGGACCTATACGGCTGCCGAAGGCAAGCTCGACGCGCTGCACGCGCGGTTCCGTGATCACACTCTGGCGCTCTTCAAAAAACACGACATGACGAGCGTCGGCTACTTCAAGCCGCAGGACGCGCCGCTCGAGCAGAACACGCTCATCTACATCCTGGCGCATCCCAGCCGCGAAGCTGCGGCGAAGAATTGGCAGGCGTTCCACGACGATCCCGAATGGCAGAAGGTGAAGGCCGCCTCCGAAGCGCAGGGTGCCCTGACAACGAAGATCGAGTCTGTCTTTACGGATCCGACAGACTACTCGCCGATGAAATGATTCGGCACCTTGCCCGCGTACTGCCAGACATGAGAGCGCCAGTCGCCAATAGCGCGTGATGCCGTCGAGCTCGCCTGATCATGGCTTCGCCCTATTGTCGAGGTTCGTGCACACGCCGCCCGACTCCACGAGGTTACCGTTGGCACTCCCCGCCGCACTCACTTTCAACACGTTGCTTGGACACACGACGACGACACCCTTGTCGTTGCCCGTCGCCGTGCTGTTGGCCACGACGGCCAGAGTGCCGCCGATCTCGATTCCAACGTCCCGATTGTTGACAGCCTTACGTTCTTGTTCGCGACGCTGGCGAGCGCGAAGTTGTCGCCTCCGGCCGCCGTGCTGCGGCGAACCTCCGCGTCGTGTATGGATGCGAGACTATGGTCGCCTGGAACCGCCTGCTCTCGTCGCGACGTAATCGGATCTTGCTCGCGCTGCTCGCGGTCGTGATCGCGATCCGCGTCGCGCTGCCCACGGTCGTTCGTCGAGTGGCGGTCGCGCAGGCGGACAAAGCGCTCGTCGGCCGCATCGAGCTCGACGACGTCGACCTCTCGCTCCTGACCGGCGGCATCACGCTCCACGGCCTCAGAGTGTTCGCGACCGAAGCGCCCGCGACGGCGGCACGCGGCAACGACGCGCTGGTGCCGCTGGTTTCGATCGCCGGCGCGCAGCCGCCCGAACCCGCAGCGTCGGCCGACGGCGAGCGATCGCCTGACGCCGCCGTCCCGATGGGCGGCGCCCCCTCGCCTCCCGCTGCCGTCGCAGCGGTCGGCGCGCCCTCGCCTGCCGCGGCGGCGGCAGTCGCCGCGACATCGTCGCGTGCCGGCGAGGGCGCACCGGGCGCGACGCCGGTCTTCTCGGCGGCGCGACTGTCCGTCCAAATCGGCTTCCTGCCGCTCTTCCACCGGATCGTCGAGGTGCAGCGGGTCGAGCTCGAGCAGTTCGCGGTGAGCCTCGATCGCGCCAAGGACGGCGTCCTCGTGCTGCCGGCGGCCGTCCCCTCGTCCGCGCCGCCACCGCCAACGCCGGCCGAGGGCGCGCACTGGGGCGTGCTGATCCGCCGCGTCGCGCTGCGCGACGGACGGATCGGGTTCCGCGACTTCGCCATCGGCGATCCGCCGCAACACATCGAAGGGACCCTCCCGACGCTCGACGCCGGAAACTTGGCGCTGCTGATCACCGAGGGCGGCGTCGAGCCCGGCAAGGTGGCGCTCGACGCCGGATTCGAGGACGGCGCGCTCCACCTCGGCGCGACGATCGAGAGCCTGCCCGCCGGCCCCGCCTACGAGTCGCACCTCGCGCTGACGAACCTGCCGATCGCCGACGCGCGCGTCTACATCCCGCGCGTCGGATGGAGCGCGCTCGCCGGCCGCCTCGACCTCGATCTCGTGCATCGCTTCGAGTCGCAGGGCGCGCACACGCTGCGCGGCACCATCGGGCTGCGCGACGTCGCCGTGCACGTCCGCGATCTCGACGAGCCCGCCCTCGCGTGGAACGCGCTCGGCATCGAGATCGCGGGCGTGGACCTCGTGAAGCAGCACGCCGACGTCGCCGCCGTGACGCTCGCGGGGCTGCGCGTCGTCACGCGCCCCGCGGGCCCGGAGCCGCTCCCGGTGCTGCACGGTCTTCTCGATGTCGCCAAGCGCGGTACAGCGGATAATCGTGCCGCAAAGCGAGCGGCGGACGATGCGGCGGCGAGCCGCGCGACGCCGAACGGATCCGCGGACGACGCTATGAAGACCGGCTCTACGAGCGACGCAGCGGACGACTCCACGGAGGGCGCCGCTACGAGCGGCACAGCGAACGAGCGCCCCGCGGCTGCCGCTGCGATCGGCGGATCGGCAACCGGCGGCGGCACCGCGGCGGCGCGGCCGTGGACGTGGGCGGTCGCCAAAGTGTCGGTAACCGACGGCGCCGTGCGGGCGATCGGCGGCGACGGCGCGCTCGACGTCGCTGTCCAGGCGGCGGTCACGACGCTCGCCAGCGCCGCGGACACGCACACGAACGTCGACGTCACGCTGGCGCCGGCGAGCGGCGGCCGTGTGACGGTCGCGGGCGATCTCACGGTGCAACCGCTCGGCTTCGATGGGACGCTGCGCGTCGACCATGTCGTGCTGCCGCCGCTGACGCAGCCGATCGCGACGGCCGAGACGCGTCTCTTGAGGAGCGGCGTCCTGACGACAGCGCTCGAGATCGCCGCCGGCGCCTCGCCGAAAGCGCCGCATGACGGCGCGCGCGTCTCCGGCACGATCGACCTCGCCGACCTCGACGTGTCGAGCGACGACCCGAAACCGTTCGCGCTCCGCTGGAAGGACCTTGCCCTCGAGCTGCGCGAGGTGACGGCGCCCGGCGTGCTCGCGTCGAGCGCCGGCGCGCGGCCGGGTCCCGTCGGCGTCGCGCTCGCGCGCTTCACGCTCACGCACCCGGAGATCGTCGCGACCCGCACCGACACCGGGCTCGCGCTCCCTGCCGCGCTCGGCGACGGCGCACCGGCGCCCGCATCCGGCGCCGGCACGGTTGTCGGACCATCCGAGGCGACACCGGCGCCTGCGCCGGCGCCGCCGCTCGACGTCGAGGTGCGCATCGACACCGTCGCGATCCAACGGATGCGCGTCGCATTCAGTGACGAGGCGGTGCGGCCGTTCTACCGCTCGACGCTCGACCCCATCGACCTCGCTGCGAGCGATCTCCGCTGGCCAGGTCCTTTCGCGAAGAACGTGAAGCTGGTGGTGAAGGGCCTGAACGGCGCAACCTGCACGGTGACGGGCAACGTCGCGCCCGCGGGCTCGCGGCTCGCCGTCGCGCTCGCCGATCTCCCGCTCGCGCCCTTCAATCCGTACGCAGCGGCGAGCGGCTACGGCGTCGGCGGCGGCACGGCGCGGCTCGACTCGCAGATCACGCTCGCGCCGGGCGCGTATCAGACGACGAACAAGCTCGTGCTGCACAAGCTCGAGGTCACCAGCGGCGAGGGCGAGTCGCTCTTCGCGTCGCAGTTCGGCATGCCGCTATCGCTGGCACTGTCGCTCCTCACCGACATCGAGGGGAATATCGTTCTCGATTTGCCGATCGCGGGCGACGCACGGGGCATGCGAACAGGGATCGGCACCCTCGTCACGAACGCGCTCGCGCACGCGATCTTGAACGCGGTCACGTCGCCGTTGAAGCTCATCGGTGCCGTCGCCAACATCGGCGAGAAGCCGGCGTCGCTCAGCCCGGCGCCGATCGCATTCGACGCGGGGCGACCGACGATCGCCACGGGCGAGGATGCGAAGCTCGAGCAGCTCGGACGGCTCCTCGCGGCGGCGCCCGGCGTGAAGCTGCATCTCCGCGCCGAGACGAGCGCCGAGGACCGTCGCTGGCTGCAAGAGCAAACGTTGCGCGCGAAGCTCGAGAAGGAGAGCGGCGTGCTCGGATCCGTGCGTCACATCGCGGAGCGCGGTCCGCGGACCGCGACGCTGGAGGTACTGCAGGCGCGCGCCAAGGGAGCAGCGGCCGAGATTCCGGACGAGCACAAGGCATGGTTCGAGGCGCAGGTGGCGGCGCAGACCGTCGGCGACGCGGCGCTACGCGAGCTCGCGGCGACGCGTGTGCAGAGCGTGCACGGGCGACTCACGAGCGGCCAAGGCGTCGCGGAGGCGCGCCTCGTCGTCGACGACACGACACCGGAGGATCTCGCGTCTCGTCCCGCCGTCGCGGTCGGCCTCGGCGCGCCGCCGCCGCGCGTGCCCCCCGGCGCGACGCCGGCGCCACAGCCCTCGCCGGCGGCGAAGTCCGGCGAGTCGCCGCGGCCGTAGGCGTCGCGCTCGAGCGCATCGCCACGCTGCCGCGCGCGCCCACGGGTCACAGCAGGACGAACCGGCCTCCGTTCGTCGTCAGGATGACGAGGCTCATGGCGACGAAGAGCAGATCGTAGTGCCACCCGTACGTGCCCTCGCCCCAGAAGCCCGTGTGCCAGACGAAGACCTTCTTCTGGATCGCGCCGAGCATCACCAGAATGAGGCCGAGGGCGGCGAGCTGCGTGAGGACGCCGAAGGCAACGCCGGCGCCGCCCGCCATCTCGCCGATACCGAGGGTGCGCGCCGCCGCCGGGCTGACGCCGATGTCGGCGAGCGCGAGGAGACTCGGGAAGATCACGCGCTCAAGTGCGTGCCTGCGCGCGCGCGAGCGCGGGGCGCTCGTTGCACTCCTGCATCCAGCGTTGCACGTCCGGCGCCGTCGTGAGGTCGAGGCCGCACATCGACGCGATGCCGACGACCGCGGCGACGTTCAGGTCGGCGACCGTGAATGCGGGACCCGCCAGGTAATCGCGTCCGGCGAGCGCGCCGTTCAGCACGGCGAGCGGCGTCTGGAAGCGCGCCGCCGCGTCGTCCGCTTTCTTGGCGTCGCGCTGCTCGGCGGGAAGGAACATGCGGTGCAGCAGCGCGGTGATCACCGGCTCCTCGAGCTCCGTCATCGCCCAGAGGCTCCACTGAAAGGCGCGGCCCTCGTCAGCGACGGTCTTCGGCCACAGGCCCTTGTCGTACTTGCGGGCAAGATAGAGGTTGATCGCCATCGACTCGAAGAGCGTCACGTCGCCGTCCTGCAGCGCCGGAATGTGCCCGTTTGGGTTGATCTTCAGGAAGTCGGGCTTGCGCGTCCCGCCGTCCGCGAAGTTCACGTTCACGAGCTCGTACGGCTCACCCAGCTCCTCGAGCATCCACAAGGCGCGCATCGCGCGCGACATCGGCACACCGTAAACTTTGATCATGAGTCCCTCCCTCGAGCCGCCGCCGTCCGCGGCCGCCGAGGAGCGATACGCCGCGGCCGGCGCCGACGCAATCGGCGCACGGCGGAGGGGTGGTGACTCAGCCCGGCGGAGGGAGTGGGTCAAGTTGCGAGCGAGACGAGGCGCGAGGGAAGTGAGCAGCGCAGGCGTAGCGGAGCTACGCCGAGCAGCGGAACGACCGAGCAACGAAGTATCGCGACGCAAATTGGCCCACGACGTTTCCGCTGGCAAGCGTGGGCAGGTTGCACTATGGAAGGCGACACCTCGGCGCGACGCGAGGGAGGCAGCGGATGTACGAGCAATTCTTCGGGCTACGCGAAGAGCCGTTTCGGCTGACACCCGACCCGAGCTACCTCTTTCTCTCCTCCAAGCACGCGGAGACGCTGGCGCACCTCAAGCTGTGCTTGAACGAGTCGAGCGGCTTCGTGTGCATCACGGGCGACGTCGGCACCGGCAAGACGACGCTCCTGCGCGCGTTTCTTTCCGAGCTCGGGCCGAACGTGTCGTCGGCCTACACCTTCGTACCGCCGCTCACCGCGCTCGAGCTGCTGCGGCGGGTCTGCCGCGAGTTCAAGCTGCCGGTCGCGGATCAAACGCAGGGTGAGCTCGTCGACGAGCTGCACGCGTACTTGATGGCGCAGCATCGCGCCGGCCGGATCTCCGTGCTCATCCTCGACGAGGCGCAAGCGCTCTCGATCGAGCTGCTCGAGCAGATCCGCCTGCTCCTCAACCTCGAGACCGACACGCAGAAGCTGCTGCGGATCGTGCTCGTCGGCCAGCCGCAGCTGCGGAAGCTCCTCCTTGATCCCGACCTCGCGCAGCTGAACCAGCGAATCACGTTGCGCTGGCACCTCGGACCGCTCTCGGCGCGCGAGACGGCCGCCTACGTTCGCCACCGGGTGTCGGTCGCGACCGGGGCGGCGGCGGAAACGCGCCTCTTCACGACTCCAGCGCTGCGCCTGATCCACACGATCTCGGGCGGCGTGCCACGGCTCATCAACATGATCGCGCACCGCGCGCTGCTCGCCGCCTACGTCATTCGCGCAGCGCGGGTGAATCGCTGGCTCGTCCTGCAAGCGTACCGCGAGATCCAAGCGGTGCCGTTGCCCGGCACCTTGTCATCCGCCCGCAAGGCAGCGATCGCCGCGGCGGGTCTCGCCGTCGGCATCGGGCTCGTCATCGTCGCCGCGCCGCAGCTCGATTGGCTCGTAGCGCAGTGGTCGCCCGTCACGCGGCGTTCGGCGCCGACGCGCGCGGCCGCAGGCATCGACGTCGCAACGGCGCCCGGCGTCGCGGACGCGAACGCCGCGCCCGCGCCTGTCGAGCGCGCGTCGACGCCTGACAGGCGAGCGTCCGCCGACGCGGCGCGGGCGTCCGCCGACGCCGCCGTGGCCGCCGCCGAGCGCGCCCGCGGCGACACCGGGTCGCGCGAGGGCCGCCCGGCAGCACCCGTGTTGCCCGCTCCGCCGTCGCGCGAGGTCTCGCCGTTCGCCGCCGTGGCCGCCGACACGCGACCGGCGGCGCAGGTCAAAGAGGGCGGCGCAACGACGGCCGGGCGCCCCGCACCGCTCTCGCTCGATGACGTGGCAGCGCGATTGAGCGCCGTCGATCCCGCCACGACGGCGCGCGCGGCGACTACCGCGGTGCTCGCGGCGTGGAGCGAGCGCCCTCTCGGCGGCGACGAGGCGCGCTTGCCGGACGAGCTCGATTCCGTTGCGTGGCGTCGCGGCCTGCAGCACGTCACTCTGACCGGCAACCGCAGCATGCTCCGCCTGCTCGATCTGCCCGCCATCCTCACGCTCAGCGTCCCCGGTGTCGACACTCCGCGCTACGCGGCGCTCGTCGCGATGGCGGACGGCGGACGCGCGATGCTCTCCGTCGCGGGCGCAGACATCACGATCGAAGGCGGGACGCTGGAGCGGCTCTGGTCGGGTCGTGCAGAGATCCTGTGGCGCGATTTCGAGAGCCTCGGACCGGTCCTCGCGCGCGGAACGCGCGGCGTCGGCGTCACGCGCTTGCAGCGTTTGCTCCGGCGCGTCGGCGCGCTGCGCGGCGCGGACACGGGGGTGTTCGATGCACCGACCGAGGCCGCGGTGATCGCATTTCAGCGCGCTCACCAGCTGGCGCCGGACGGCCGCGTCGGGCCGCTGACCCGCGTCGTCCTCTACGGCACCGCGGGCGGGTACGTGCCGCCCGCGCTCGGCCGCGCGCGCGATGGTGCCGCGTGACGACGATCCTCAAAGCCGTGCAAGAGATCGAAGCGCGTGCCGGTGCGACCACACCGCCCGTCACGACCCCCGCCGACGAACGTCCCGCCACCGCGTCGCACGTGCTCGCCCGCGTGCTCGTCGCGCTCGGCGTCGGAATCGCGATCGGCGCCGGCGCGATCGCGCTGCGGACGTCGCGCTCGACCCCGCCTGCTCCGCCGCCGGTGGACGTCGCCGGCGGGCCGGCGCACCTCGCAATGCGACCACCGGCCGTCGATGCGCCGCAGCCGTACGGACACGACGGCCCCGCGGGCCGCTTGGCCGCCGCGACCGGCACGGGCGGCGCGCAACGACCAAGGGAACCCGTCGCGCCGGACGAGCGGCCGTGGGGCCGAGTTGAAAAGAAGACCGCCGCACGCGAGGCGCCACCCGAAGCAGAGTCGCCGTCGCTGCACCAGGAACCGCCGTTGCTGCACGAGGAGGCGCCGTCGCTGCACCAGGAGGCGCCATCGCGGCGCGAGAAGGCGCCGATCGCCGCGGAGCCGCCACCACGACGCGCGGGGGTCGCGGAGCGGCCGGATCGACGCGTCGAGCCCGCGGCGGCTGCGCCACGCGGCGACGCGCGTGCGAGCGCGAACCCGCGGGCTGCGGCAGGCGCGCGCCGGTCGTCGGCGTGGACGCCCGCGGGCGTGCGCGTCGAGGTGACCGCCATCCGCTACGCTGACGACGCCGGTGAGCGGACGGCGGCGCTCCGCATCGGCGACCGCGCCGTCACGTTGCGTCAAGGCGAATCCGTGGGGGGTCTCGAGGTGCAGCTCATCTCACACGACGCCGTCTACTTCCGCAGCGGCCGCGACATCTTCGCGGTCGACGCGCCACGGTGACGGCGATGACGCTCGATGAATGGTACGCCGTGTTCGCAAACGTCGAGGGGCGCGGTCCGTGGTGCACGGTGCTGCACGGCTTCCCGACGTCGACGTGGGACTGGCACGAGGTCTGGCCGACGATCGTCGCGCGACGCCGGGCGCTGACGTTCGACTTCCTCGGCTTCGGCGACTCCGACAAGCCCGCCGATCACACCTACAGCATCCACGAGCAAGCGGACCTCGCGGTCGCGCTCTGGCGCCGCCACGACGTCGAGCACAGCGATCTCGTCGTGCACGATTACGGCGTCTCGGTCGCGCAGGAGCTGCTGGCACGCGACGCCGCCGGCACGCTCGGCGTCGCGCTCGCGAGCGTCACGTTCTTGAACGGCGGCATCTATCCCGATCTCCACCGCCCGACGCCGGGGCAGCTCATGCTGCTCGATCCGATGCAGGGTCCGAAGCTCGCCGACCTCATGACCGAGGCGACGTTCGCGCAGGCGCTGCGCGCGACGTACGCGCCCGGGCGCCAGCCGACGGACGCCGCGCTCGCGGAGCAGTGGCAGACGGTCGTGCGACGCGACGGCCATCGTATCGGCCATCGCTTGATCCAATACATCCGCGACCGCGAGCGTCATGCGGCGCGCTGGGTGGCGGCGCTCGAGACGACGCGCGTCCCGCGTCACTTCATCTGGGGCATGCTCGACCCGGTATCGGGCGCGCACATGGCGGCGCGGATCGCCGAGCAGATGCCCGACGCCGACCTCGTGCAACTCGACGACGTCGGACACTGGCCGCAGCTCGAGGCGCCAGAGGCCGTGCGTCGGGAGCTGGAGCGCATCCTCACGACGTGAATGCGAGCTCAGCGCCGCATGCTCACGACGTAAGCGCGTCGTCGCGCGAGATCAGCCGCTCGCCGAGCGCTCGTGGCAAATCGAACGGCGGAATGTCGACACGCACGGTCGTACCGATGCCGGGCACGCTCTGCAGCGCGATGGTGCCGCCGAGGAGCGCCGTGAATCGCTTCACGATGCCGAGTCCGAGGCCGAGGCCGTCGAAACGGCGCGTGCTCGATCCGTCCACTTGACGGAAGTCCTCGAACATCAGCGGTCGCGCCTCCATCGGGACGCCGACGCCGGTATCCGCGACCGTGAGTGAGATGCCGTCGTTCGCCGTCGCGAGCGTCACGACGACGTGCCCGGCCGCCGTGAACTTGATGGCGTTGTTCAGCAGGTGGTACGCGATCGCTTGAATCTTTTCCCGGTCGTGCTCGATCTCGATCGCCTCGGGCGGCGCGTGGAACTCGAGCTCGAGCCCTTTGTCGGTGTTCAACGGAACCGCGTCCCAACGGAGCTCGTCGAGCACTGCTGCGCACGTGAAGCGCGACGCGGTCAGACCGGTACCGCCGCTCCGCAGCTGCACCAACGTGAGGAGAGACTCGATCACGTGGTGGAGACGCGCGGCCTGCCCGCGCACATTCCCCAAGATCTTGCGAGCGCCGTCGCCGTCTGCCGCCGGAATCTCGTCCGCCAGCACCTCACTGTAGCCGACGAGCGCATTCAACGGGGTGCGGAGCTCGTGCGAGAGGTTCGCAATGATCTCCGCCTTCACGCGCGTCGCCTCCTCCGCACGCAGATAGAGCGCCTCGATCTCGACCGCCTGCGCGCGCACCAGGAACGTGCGCGCTTTCACCTTCTCCTCGAGCTCGGCGGCGTACGACTCGAGCTTGGCACGCGACGCCTCGAGCTCGCGCTCGAGGCGGACATGATCGAGCACGCGCGTGATCGCGAGGCGCAGCGCCGGACCCGGGTCGGCGGCGCCCTTTTGCACGTAGTCGCGCGCGCCCGCTCGCAGCGTCTCGACGGCCGTCGAGAGGTCGTCTTGCCCCGTCATCATGATGATCGGTGGATGCGGCGCGGCGTCGAGTTGTTTCAGGATCCCCAACCCGTCGAGTCCGGGCAGCGTGAAATCCAGCAGCAGGAGGTCGAACCCGCCGCGCGCGAGATGCGGCGCGGCCGCGGCCCAGCTCTCGACGGCGACGAGCTCGGCCGGGCCGGGCGGGCTCTCCAGGCTCCGCAATGCGCGCACAGCGAGCGCGCGATCGGCGGCGCTGTCGTCGATCAGCAGAACGCGGATACCGTCAGCCATTGCTGGCATGCACCGCCGGTGCCCGCTGATTGAGAATGAGCCAATAGAGGCCGAGCTGCCGCACCGCCTCCGAGAACTCGACGAAGTCGACCGGCTTCACGACGTAGCTGTTCGCACCCACCGTGTAGCCAGCGAGCAAGTCCCGGTCTTCCTTCGACGACGTGAGGATGACTACCGGCAGCAGCTTCAACCGCTCCTCGGCGCGGATCTGCCGCAGCACCTCGACACCGCCGATCTTGGGCAAGTTCAAATCCAGCAATACCAGTTGCGGCAGGTCGGCGGCGTCGCGGTCCGCGTATGATCCGCGCGCGAACAGGTAGTCGAGCGCCTCGGCGCCGTCACGGGCCACGACGACCGTGTTCATGATGTTGTTCTTGTGCAGCGCCCGCAGCGTCAATGTCTCGTCGTCGGGATTGTCCTCCACCAGCAGAATGACCTCGTTGCTCATCGACAGACTCCTTGTCTGCAAGGGTGAAGTAGAACGTCGCGCCATGATCCACCTCGCCCTCCGCCCAGATGCGTCCGCCGTGCCGGCGGACGATGCGTTGCACGGTCGCCAACCCGATTCCTGTGCCCTCGAATTCCGTCGGCGCATGCAGGCGCTGAAACACGCCGAACAATTTCGCCGAATACGCCATGTCGAAGCCGGCCCCGTTGTCACGGACGAAATACGTCAGCGGTTGTCCCGGCTCCGGAATGGACCCGAGATCGATGCGTGCGCTCGCCACCTTGGCAGTGAACTTCAGCGCGTTTCCCAGAAGGTTCTCGAGCAAGATGCTCACGAGCCGGCTGTCCCCATCGGCGACGAGACCGTCGGCGATCGCGAGCTCGACCTGACGTTCCGGGTCCGAACCGTGAAGGCGTATGGCGGTGGCGCGCGCGAGGCCCATCCTTTGTGCGGCGCACCGTATCGAAGGGCTCGATGCGCTCGCCTCGCGCGAGCCGCTCCAGGATGTGCGACTGCTCGTCGCGGGCGCCAGGCGGCAACAGCAGCGCCATCGACTTGCCGATGACTTCTTCCGCCGAATAGCCGAAGATCTGCTCCGCCCCGCGGTTCCAGCTGGTGATGACCCCCTCGAGCGTTCTGCCGATGATCGCGTCGTCCGACGAGTCGACGATCGCCGCCAGCCGGAACCGCAGCTCCTCCATCTTCTTGCGCTCCGTGATGTCGCGGATGGCGCTCGATACCAGCCGGCCGTCCTCGGTCTCGATCGGGCTCAAGCTGATCTCGATCGGAAACTCCGTGCCGTCCTTCCGGCGGCCGTAGAGCTCCAGGCCCGAGCCCATGGCGCGAACCTTCGGCGCATCGAAGAAGCCGGCGCGATGCTGCGGGTGATTACCGCGGAAGCGCTCGGGGATCAGCGTTTCAACTGCCGCGCCGAGCATCTCATCGCGCGTGTAGCCGAAGACCTTCTCGGCCTGCGCGTTCACGAGGACGATCCGTCCATCTCTGTCGACGATCACCATCGCGTCCGGCGCCGCTTCCAGCAGCGCGCGAAACTTGTCCTCGGCGCCGATCATGACGCGAGCACGAGTGGGCGAGCGTCGTATTTTCGTCGCTTCGATGAGCGATCCATCGATGACGAAAGCGAGCAGAAAGCATGCCGTCTCGCCGGGCACGGCGATCGGGCGTTCCGAGGCGATGAGGCACGGACGACGGACGGCCCAGGCACACGTCCGTCACGCGGTGGTCAGACCGTTGCCTCCGATTTTCGTCGAGCGGCGCTCGCGCTGAGCGACTCCGGTGTCCCCGGCACCGGCACGCCGCGCTTCCACGCCGGCAGGTTCCCCGGCGGGCGGAAGTGCGGCATCACCTCCTCCGCGAAGAGCGTCATGTTCTTCACGACCTTCCAATGCGGCATCGTGCCGACCTGCATACCGCCGGCGACGTGAATGCCGGCGCCGAGCTCGTCGGTGTAGATCGCGAGCTTCTCGGCGACCGTCGCCGGCGAGCCGACGATCACGTACTGCTGCGCGATCAGCTCTTCGTACGTGAGCTCCCAGAACGGTTTGATGTTGAACTTGTCGCGGCCACGCAGCATGCCGCGCAGCGACGCGCCGCTCGTGTACCCCGGCGGGAAGAAGTACTGCTCGGGCGTTTTCAGGCCGGTGTGGAAGAGCCACATGATGTGGTCCTTCGCCTCCTGGTGCGCCTTCTCGTCGGTCTCGGCGACGTAGGTGCCGACGCAGAACGCGAGCTGCTCCGGCGCCGGCTCGTACCCGAACTCCTCCGCGGCGCGCCGGTACATGTTGTAGTTGAGCTTGGTGAAGCCGAGCGGCGCGAAGACCATCATGAAGGGATAGCGGCGCTTCGCGGCCTCGCGGATCGTCTCGAACGAGCCCTGCCCCGGAAGCCAGATCGGCGGGTGCGGCTTCTGGTAGGGCTTCGGCCAGGTGTTCACGTACGGGATGTCGAAGTGCTTCGACTGCCAGTCGAATGGGCCGTCCTCGGTCCACGCCTTGATGATAAGGTCGTGCGCCTCCCAGAAGCGCTCGCGCGACGTCGCCGGGTTGGAGCGCATCGAGTGGTACTCCATGCCGGTGCCGCGGACGAAGCCGGAGATGATGCGGCCGCCCGAGATCACGTCGAGCATCGCCACCGACTCGGCGACGCGCAGCGGGTTGCCGTGCAGCGGCAGCGCATTGCCGATGATGCCGACGCGGATGTCCTTCGTGCGCGCGACGATGTGCGACGCCATCACGTTCGGATCCGGCATCGTGCCGTACGCGTTCTGATGGTGCTCGTTGACGCAGGTGCCGTCGTAGCCGAGCTTCTCCGCCAGCACCGCCTGGTCGAGGTACTCGTTGTAGAGGCGGTGGCCGATCTTCGGGTCGTAGTATTTGTTCGAGAGCGTCACCCACGTCGACTCGATCTCGGCGCCGTCGGGGATGTACGGGTACGGCATCAACCCGAAGTGGAAGAACTGCAGCGAGCGGGTCATCGGAGCGTCTCCAGAAATTGCAGAATCGCTCGCGCGGTCGCCTCGGGCTGCTCGATCACGATGGCGTGTCCCGTACCGCGAATGCGTTGCAGACGCGCGTTCGGCAGGAGCTCAGCGTAGCGATCGGACGCCTCGTTTGGCACCAGGCGGTCGTTCTCGGCGCCGACGACGAGCGCTGGGCAGGTCACCCGCCGCAGACGGCGGTCGAGCTTGCGATCGGAGCGTCGCTCCCACACGAGCCCAGCGACCGTCGACGCCTCCTCGAAGAGGTGCACGATGACGTCGGTATCCTGGATGTCGACGAAGACCTCGCCCGCATTCGTGACGTCGTTGAAGAGCGTCGCGAAGAGCTGCTCCGGCGTCATGAGAAACATGTCCGCAACCGGCGGCTTCCCCGGGACCGGCATCCCGGCCGGCACGATCAAGGTGAGCGATCGCAGCCGCTCGGGGAACCACGTCGCGTAGCGCGCCGCGATCCAACCGCCGAGCGAGTAGCCGACCAGGTCGAAGGGCTGCTCCACACCGAGCGTACGGCGGAGCGCGTCGTAGTGCAGCACGAGGTCGTCGAAGCTCTCGATCCATTCCTGCGCCGGTGTCGCACCGAGCCCCGGCTGCTCGGGCGCGATCACGTCGACGCCGCGCGCGAGCGCCTCGTGGAAGCGCAGCCAACGGCCGGTGAACCCGGCGCCATGGAGGAAGAGCAGAGGCCGGCCTCGTCCAGCGCGTCGCAGTGCGACGGGGACGCCGTCGACGTCGATCGTGCGCGCCTCGACGGCGGGCGCCGCGGATGTGCTGGTCGTCACGAGGACCTCTCCTTTCGGCGGTCGGACGGGGCAAAGACGCCGACGACATTACTGACAAGTATCAGTTGATCCAACAGGCTCACGACGATCGAGATCGAGCGCCGCGGCGGTGCGACCGCGCGCGGAAGATGCCCTGGAGAAAGAGCGCCGTCGTCGCCTGCTCCATGCGCTGCAGACCTCCCTCGCCGCGGAGCGGCGCGCCGAGAAAACGCGCCAATGTCGGCTCCAGTAAGAACGCGCCGACGTCGATCAGGAGCACGTGCAGCACCGTCCAGTCGCGATCGAGGTCGGCGCGCAGCAGCCCGCTGCGTGCGAGCTCGTCGACCTGCACACGGGCGATCTCGATCAAGCGCTGCAAGAGCTACGTGCCCGGCGCGTCGCTGTCGACGAGGGACCGGCCGATGTACGCGAACGCGTCGGGGTTCTCGCGGACGAAGGCTGAGATACGCCGGCCGACGCGCAGCGCGCTCTCGTCCGGCCGCGCGCCTGCAGTGGGTACGGCGAACGCTGCCGTCGCACGCTGCACCACGTGCTCGTCGACGGCGCGGCGAAGCCCCTGTTTCGAATGGTAGTGGTGCTGCACGAGACCCGCCGAGACGCCAGCCTCCCTGGCGACGTCGCGGATCGACGTGCCGCGGACACCCGCGGCGGCGAACCGCCGCAATGCAGCATCGCGGATGCGCGCGGCGGCCGTGAGATCCGCGTCGCGGGCGCGGGTCGTCGGGTCGGCGTCGCGGGAACGTGCGGTGGCCACCGCGGCGCGCCGGCGGCGCGGTGGCGCATGTGAGCGGGTCGGGGAGCGGCTTGCCATACGTGTGCACTGTTGGCAATACAACTGTATCGTCATCGCTGCAACCGCCCCCTGCGGAGACTTTCGATGTCGGAATCGACACGCACGCGGCTCGACGCCGCAACCGGCGCGCTCTTCGCGCTGCTGATGACGACAGCCCTCGTGCTTCCGGGGCAGCCGCCGAAGGCAGACGATGCCGTCGAGACCGTGATCGCGCTCCTCGTCGATCGGCGGCGCGCATTTCTCGTCGGCGGCTACGTCGCGGGCCTCGCGGCGATGGCGTTTCTGTGGTTCGTCTCGGCCCTGTGCAACTATCTGCGCGGGCGCGACGCGGCGGAGCACGCCGGCGCGATCTTCATCGCCGGCGTATTCGCGATCTCCTCGACGATCACGGGCGTCATGCTCATCGGGGGCGTGGCGTTCGCGGCCGCGCGCTTCGGCGACCCGGCCGTCGTGCGCGCGCTGAATGACGCGGGAACGTTCCTCATCGAGACGAGCAAGTTCGGGTTCGCGGTGCTCCTCCTCGCGGCGGCGCGGAGCGGAGCGCCGGACGCGTTGCCGCGGGGGCTACGGACGTTCGCGCTCGTCTCGGTGCCGCTCGTGCTGCTCAGCGCGCTCGCGCTCGTCGTCGACGGCGGCATCTTTCAGTTCGGCGGCGTCGTCGACCTCGCGGGAGGCGCGCCGCCGCTGCTGTGGATCGTCGCGGCGAGCGTCGTCATGATGCGGAACCCGCTGCCGGCCGTGAAAGGGGCGCCATGACGACGGACTTGGCAATGCTGGCGGCGACCGCCGTGCTCGCCGCGGCGCTCGTGCTGCCTTACGGTCTGGCAATGTGGACGCTCTGGCCGGTCGCCGAAGTTCTCGGCAATCGTGGCGACCCGCCGCCGCTGCCGGCCTGGGCCGAGCGCGCGCGGCGCGCACAACGCAACATGTTGGAGAATTTCCCGCATTTCGCCGCCCTCGTTCTGGTCGCCCACGTCGCCGGGCTCGCGAACGGCACGACCGCGCTCGGTGCGACGATTTTTTTCTGGGCGCGGCTCGCCCACGCGATCATCTACATCACCGGCGTCTGGCGGTTGCGCGCGATCGCGTTTTTCGCCGGCCTCGGCGGCGAAGGGCTGATCGTGTGGCGACTCGTCGCGGCGACGCTCCACTGACGCCACGTTCGCCACGTCGCCGCCGACGGCATCGTCACACGCGCCGTCGGCGCACGCGCCATCGGCGCCAGGCGCGCCTTGCGTGCCAGAGCACGCGACTGAAGACGCCCTCGCGCGACGGCGCCATCGGAAACAGGCGCGGGAACGCGAGGAAGAGCTCTTTCCTGCCTTCGAGCCGGATGCCGCCGCGCAGCAGCTCGAGGACCGGGCTGACGTCGCCTTGCTGGATGCCGAGGTACGTCCGGCCGTCGCAGCGCACGGTCAAGTCCGGCGCGTCGACGCATCCGGGCCGCACGTTGCAGCGCTCGTCCGCGATGCTCATCGCCCATTGGCCGCCGGCTTCACCGCTGAACTCGAACTGACAGGTGAAGTCGAGATCGCCGGCCTCCTCGGGACGAAACATGTACTGCATCATCCGCATCATCGTATCGACGTTCGTCGCGCGCATGCGATGCAGCTGCACCAAGCGGACGACACCGCGCTGCCCCGGCCGGGCCGGATCGACCGCAGTACGATAGCGACCGGGGGGAATGTCATACCGCTCGCGCGCACTCGGCGTGTCGATCACGAAGCGCTCCTCGACCTCGGTGCGCGTGTACGTCAGCGGCTTCAGCGTCTCCTTCACATAGCGCGCGCGCTCGGCTTTGTCGGAGTGAAACGCCTCGTGGATCTCCGCCGGACACGTCGCGACGCAATTGAAGCAACGGTACTCGACGCGGAACGCCATGGATTGCCAGAGCGCGGCGATCTCGGCGTCGGACCAACGGTGCTCGAAGCGCCGCGGCTTCGCCTCCGCGAGGTCGCGGGCGAGATCGAGAAAGCCGGGGATCGAGTCGCGGTACGTGTGGTTGTAGCAGGCCATGAAATCGAACTCGCCGTCGGCGCGAATCGCTTCGGTCGGACACGAGGCGACGCACAGGTTGCACTCGATGCAGGGATTCCATTCGAGCAGCCGCTGCGATTCCGCGTAGTCGCGCACGTCGAACTCGAGATTCGTGACCACTGTGTCGATCAGGCAGTAGGCGCCGAACTTGGGGTGGAGGAAGTTGCGGCTCGTGCCGATGACGCCGAGCCCCGCGGCCTGCGCGACCAGCTTGTGGCTGAGCGGCCAGATCTTGTCCGGCCAGCGCTGCGACACCTCTTGCGGCCAGCCGATCGTCGTCGTGAGGCCGTCGCCGCCGAGCGACTTGAGGTACCGGATCGTCCGATGGTTCCACTTGAAGAGGCGGTCCTCGGTCTCGTAGAGCTCGTGGTTCGCGGTCGGCAGATACCGCGATTGCATCGACGCCTTGTTCGACTCGGCGATGAGGACGATGAGCGAGCGCGCATGCGGGTAGACGTAGCGGATCTCGTCGAGCTCGTGCGCGAGCGCCGGATGGTCGATGGAGACGACGCCGACGTCATCGGCGAAGGTGAGAAGGTGTCGTTTGATCTCGGCCGCGGTGACGGGCGAGCGCACGAACCGCGGCGGAATCTTGGTGGCGTCGTA
>WNFR01004987.1_pt1 | contig 18934 bp, 17 predicted proteins | sample 5400221 | NCBI WGS metagenome assembly WNFR01 (sample SAMN13153357, study PRJNA577476) | soil metagenome | isolation source: 40 cm soil under Madrone tree | place: USA:California | collected 2016-06-14 | reverse complement strand
GCGACCAGGGCGAGGGTCTCGAACTCGTTCGGCTCCGCCGCCATCAGCCGGTAGAGGCCAGGTCCGACCTTCTCGACCGAGCCGTCGGCGACGAGGCGCTGGAGTTGCGCAAAGTGGATGTCCAGGGGCTCGAGGTCCCGCGGTCGAAAAAAGGCACCGATCCCCGCAGCCTCGAGCTGGGCCGAGGTAAGTCGCGGCGAGGTCATTTGGTGTAGGTAATGAATGTCGGCATGCATGGACAAGTGCCGACATTCATTCTCTCCGTACCGGTAGAGGCAACGATCAAAGTTGGGCGCCTCCGCCGCACAAATTTCGAAATCGAGCCATCAAGCCGCCGACAGCCGCACGTGGAACTTGCTGCCGGTGGCCGCGGCGTACCGCAGGAGCGTCTTCGTGCTCGGCAGCGTATGGCCGCTTTCCAGCCGGGCGATGGCGGATTGGCTGGTGCCCATGCGGGCAGCGAGCTCGGCCTGCGACAGTCCGGCGCGCACACGCGCTTTGACCAGCTCGGCGGATATCTCGAACTCCGGAGCGAGGGCGTCGTATTCGGCCTTGACCTCAGGGTTGGCCATCAAACGAGCCTTGAGGTCCTCAAATGGAATGGTCATGCGATCTCCGTTGCCCGCCGCAGCGCGAGCGCGATCTCGGCGCGCGGCGTCTTCCGGCTCTTCTTCACGAATGCGCGAACCACGACGACTCTCCGCCGATCGCAGTGACATAAAGTGCTCGGGCCATTCCTTCCCGCCCGGTCAGGCGTAACTCCCACGGCTTTCCTTCCAGGTGCTTTACGTGTGGCTCGGCCAGACTTTGCAGCCCAGCCGCGGCAATGCGTTCGGCAAGGCGCAGAAACCGCGCCTGCATGTCGGCAGGAAGGGCAGCGATTTCGGCGGCGACGGTTTCATTGAGGATTTCAACTCGCCAAGCCACTACTCTTATATCTCAATTTTGAGATCGAGGGAAGAAAGCGCAACGGGTCAGTCGATAAGGCGCGACGATCCCATCGTATACGATCACCGTCACCCCCGCGAACGCGCTAGGGCATGCACAGATCTCACAGCCAGACAGGTGGCCGAAATATCCCCCTCTCCGCCGGTGGGGCGGAGAGGGTTGGGGTGAGGTGGGGGATCTCCGCGTTCCGAACAGCGGCGCCGCCCACCTCACCCTCCCATCGCTGCCGCGCCGGGTCCCTCCCTCTCCCCCCGCAAGCGGGCGGAGAGGGGCACGACCCTCGCGAAAGATCGATGCCAGCCGAAATGTGTGCATGCACTAGCGCGAACGCGGGGGTCCAGGGCAGCCTGTGGAACGTTGCCGTTTCTGGATTCCCGCTTTCGCGGGAATGACGAGAAGAGTGGCGATTTGCCCAGATTTTTCAATCCATTGTGGGATAAGTCCAGTGCCGACGCTTACTTTACGATCGCACTTCCCGTGACCTCGGCGAGCATACGGACGATGTCGCTCTCGATGGTGCGAATGTCGGCTTCGATCTCCTCCAGCGGCCGGGGCGGCGTGTAGCGGTAGAAGTAACGGTTGAAGTTGATCTCGTACCCGACAATGCCGACCCGACCATCCTTGGGGTCGCGCTTTGCCCGATCGATCCAGGCGTCGGGCACGTGCGGCTTGACCTCCCGCTCGAAGAAGGCGTCAACGCTCTCAGCCAACGACACGCTTTCGCTGTCGCGTAACTCGGGATCGGGCTCGGCGTTGCCGTCCCTATCGCGGCAGATGGCGGCGGTCTCGTCCCGCTCGGACAGCGCGGAGAGGATCGCCTTCCGGGCCGGCGCCGGAAGTTTCAGACCGGCGCGTTTGGCGGCGTCGTCCAGCACGCCCTCGAACGCCTCGCGGTCTTTGAAGAGCGTGTTCGGCAGGCTGCGCACTAGCTGCCGGACACCAGTCTGCACAGCCCAGCCTTCCGCCAATTCCTTCTCAGCCGCGGGTCCCTTCTTCTTCGACTGCGCGATGGCCTGGAACCCCTTCTCGTCTTCGAGCCGGGCAATGCGCTCCGGGCTCGCCTGGAAATTCAATCTGAGTGGGCGCTCGACGGTGATTTTGCGAAAGCCGAACTGCGTGGTCGGGAAGACGCGGCTGACGACGATCTCTTCTTCCTTGCCGTCTTTCCTGACCTTGCGCGTGTCGCCATCCCTAAAATCGGCGAGGATGTTGACGATCTCCCGGGCCTGCTCGAATGGAATCTCCCGGCGCTTGTCGCCGAGGCTCCGGCGCATCTGCACCCAAAACGAGGACGCATCGATCATCTGCACCTTGCCCTTGCGAGCCGGCGCCTTGCGGTTCGTGACCAGCCAGACATAGGTCGCGATACCGGTGTTGTAAAACAGCTGCTCGGGCACCGCGACCAGCGCCTCGAGCAGGTCGTTCTCCAGGATGAACCGGCGGATCTCGCTCTCGCCGCTGCCGGCATCGCCGGTGAACAGAGGCGAGCCGTTCATGATGATCGCGATGCGCGAACCACCCTCGCCGGGGTCTTTCGCGTGCGCGAGCATGTGCAACAGGAACAGCAGCTGCCCGTCGCTGATGCGCGGCAGCCCCGAGCCAAAGCGGCCCGCTGCGCCGCGCTCATGTTCGGCGCGCACGGCGGCCTCATCGCGCTTCCAATCCTTGCCGTAAGGCGGATTGGCGATCAGGTAATCAAATGGCCTGCCGGAATGCCGGTCGTGAGAAAGCGTGCTCCCGAACGAGATGTTGTCCGCATCGCGACCTGTCGGGTCCTTCATAAAGAAATCGGACTTCGAGACGGCCCAGGTTTCGGGGTTCACCTCCTGGCCGAAAAGGTGGATGTCGGCGCGGGGGTTGATCGGCGGGCGGAGGATTTCGCCGTTGCGCCGCCATCCGACGGTGATGTGCTCCTTGCCGGTCATCAGCATTCCGCCGGACCCGCAACAGGGGTCGTAGACCGTGCGTACGACACCGTGGCGCCGGATGCGATCCTCGTCCCCGCCGAGCATCAAATCGACCATCAGGTGCACGACGTCGCGCGGCGTGAAGTGCTCGCCAGGGTTCTCGTTCAGCGCCTCGTTGAACCGGCGGATCAGCTCTTCGAAGATCGTTCCCATCGTCGGGTTGTCGACCTTGTCCGGGTGCAGGTCGATGTTCTTGAAGCGCTCCAGCACCTGGAACAGGAGCCCCGCCTCGTCGAGCCGGCTGATCGTGTTGTCGAAATCGAACCGCTCGATCACCTCGCGCATATTCTGGCTGAAGCCGGCGATGCAGTTGCGCAAGTTGGCGGCGAGATGGGGCGCGTCGCCGAGGAGCTTGTCGAAGTCGTAGCGCGAGGTGTTGTAGAAGGCGAACCCGGCGGTTTGGCGGAGCTGGTCGTCGAGCTTTTCCAGCCCTCTGTCCCTCAGCTCCGCCTGCCGTGCGAGCACCTGCTCCTTGGTCTCGGCCAGCACGCAGTCGAGACGGCGCAGCACGGTCAGCGGCAGAATCACATCCTGGTACCTGCCGCGCCTGAAGGTGTCGCGGATGAGGTCCGCGACCCCCCAGAGGAAACTGACGATCTCGCCATGGTTCATCGGGTTACCACTTTAGGGCACATGCGTAGATCTACCTATTCAACCTCGAAAAATTAGCCGCACGTTAGCCTGTACCGCCAGCATTTCCACGCGAGTCATGCCCCGCTTTCGCGGGGGGAAGGGCAACGCGCCGCTTAATCCCCGGCGACCCCGAGACCTGGCGCGAGATCGCCGCCGCCCGGGCCATCAATGTGCTGATCGAGACGCCGGGGCCGAAGTCCGGGTGATCAGGCGCCTGCGCCCACCCCTGCCCTCCCCCGCTCGCGGGCGAAATGGACGATCCGCCGGCCTGCCTCTTCGAGGCGCGGCTCGGGTGCGGTCAACGAGATGCGCAGGTGCCCGACGCCGCTCGGCCCAAAACTGTCACAGGGAAGGACGGCGACGTTTTCTCGCGCCAACAGCGCCTGCGCGAAATCCTCGGAGGCGAGACCGGTGGCGCGGATGTCCAACAGCACAAACATGCCGCCCTCGGGAGGCATCGCTCGGCAATTTGGCGCGTCCTCAAGGATCTGCGACAACAATGCCGCGCGACGGCAATAAGCCTCGCGCAGCGCGGCCACATCGGGGAGCTCGCTCTCGAGCGCAGCCAACACGCCGTCCTGGATGAATGCAGGGCTCCCAAAAATCATGCAGAGCAGCAGGTTGAAGAGGTGCCCCGATAGGGCCGCCGGGCCGATGATCCAGCCAAAACGGAAGCCCGGCATCGCGTGCGATTTCGACAAGCTGGACACCACGACGGTACGCTCCGCCATGCCGGGCAGCGACCACGGACTGACATGCGGCCGGGCGAAGGCGAGGTCCTCGTAGACCTCGTCGGAAAGGAGCCAGAGGTCGCGGTTGCGGCAAAGCTCGGCGATACCCGCGACTTCCTCCGCCGTGAAGACAACGCCGGTCGGGTTGTGCGGGCTGTTGATCCAGATCACCCGCGTGCGCGGCGTTACGGCGCGAGAGATCGCCTCGAGATCCGGGTGAAAGCCGCGATCGGCGTGCAACGGCACGGTCACGAGGCGGGCGCCGCTCGCCCCGACCACCGCCTCATAGGTGTTGTAGATCGGCTCGGGCACGATCACCTCGTCGCCAGGGCCGGCGAGGCACTGCAGCGCGCAAAAGACGCCGCCCTGGGCGCCGGGTGTGACGACGACATTGTCGGCGGCGCATGGGCGCCCGGTCCGCCGTTGAAAGCGCGCGGCGATTGCCTCCCGCACTCTCGGATACCCGATGATCGAAGAGTAGCCGGTCCGATGCCGGCGCAGCGCCTCGATTGTCGCTTCGATGACCGGCTCGGGCGGCGCCTGGTCGGGATCGCCGACGGTCAGAAAAATGACGTCCTGCCCGGCGTCCCGCCGCCGGGCCGCCTCCATGTGAACCGTCCAGGCGCCGGCCCCCCGGCCCGAGATGCGGTCGACAAGCGGCGAAAAGCGCATTGCGAGACTCCCGATTTGCAAGAGGACTTGAGAGCGGCGACACAAGCGCTGGCCACCCTGCTACTCCTGTTGCCGGATTTCTCTTTAGCTTGGACACGAGAACACACCGTTCGCAAGGCGGGGGTGCCGGAGGCGCGAACGGGTCTTACGCGGCGGAGACCGCGACCAATCCCTCCTGATCGACCGTGTTGGCATAGTCGGACACGGTCGTGCGGTGCAGCACGCGCCGTTGCGTGTCGTCATAGGGGCGGCCGCGGTGCATCGTGCAGCGATTGTCCCACATGACGAGGTCGCCGACGCTCCAGCGGTGCTGATGCACGAATTGCGGCTGGGTCGCGAAAGCGATCAGCTCCTCGATCAGCGCCCTCCCCTCCTCGACCGGCCAGCCGACGATGTGCGAGGCGTGCGAGGCGAGGTAAAGGCTGGTGCGGCCGGAGGCGGGATGGTGGCGAACCAACGCTTGTGCCACCGGCGGCAATTCCCGGAAGATCTCGTCGTTGAAATCGGCGAAGCCGATCTGGCTGCGCGAGCGGAAGATGCTGTGTTCGACGACGAGTCCGTCGAGTTCGCGCTGTCGCGCCTCGGGCAGCGCGTCCCACGCCGCCCGCAGATCGGCGAACTCGGTTTCGCCGCCGCCCATCGGATCAGGTGAGGGAAGCTCGCGGGCGGAGAGCAGCGAGCATTTCGCCGGAACGCGCTTGAACGAGCTGTCGGTATGCCAGAGCCGGTTGCCGAGGTTGAAGAGGTTGCGCCGGTCGTCTCGCGCGAGCACCCGTCCTTCGGGATCGAGGTTGGAGATGTCGGCGACATCGGGGCGCAACCGCATCTTTGCGCCGGCGTAATTCGGATTGACCTCGAGCGGGCCGAAGAGGCGACTGAAGGCGAGCTGCTGCTCGTCGGTTACCGGCTGCTCCGGGAAGACGAGGATGCCGTGGCGGTTGAAAGCGGCCTCGATCTCGGCAAAGATTTCGGGTGGCACCGGGCGGGTCAGGTCGACGCGCCGCACTTCGGCGCCGAGCGTTGGGTGAAGCGGGCTCACCTCGATCGCCATGTTGCTCCCCATCCTGGCTCGATGCCCATAATATGAGCCGAGACGTAGAAACGATCAATTCGGTCGCGATGCCTACTCGCCAGATCAGAGCGGTTGTGGATTGGCTAGTTGACGGAGCCCGCTCGGCGCCGCAGCCGCAGCAGGTATTGGCCGAATTGTGTGACCGGCTCGTCGCCTGCGGCATTCCGCTATGGCGGGTCGCGGTGTTCGTGCGCACCTTGCACCCGAATGTGATGGGACGACGATTTATCTGGCGGCCGGGTGCCGAGGTCGAGACGTCGGAAGCCCCATTCGAGCTCCTCGAGGCCGCGGAGTTCCGCGACAATCCGATTGCTCGTGTCTATGAGACCAGTCGTGCGATCCGGCGCAAGCTGACAGATCCGGATTATCTTGTGGACTTTCCGGTCCTGGCGGATCTGCGCGGCCAAGGGGTGACCGATTATCTGGCCTCGCCGCTCTTCTTTACCGACGGCGCCATTCATGTTGTGACCTGCACGACGCAGCAGCCCGGCGGTTTCACCGACGCGCAGATTGCCGGCATCGAAGCCGTCATCACTCCGCTGGCGCGGGTCGCCGAGATCCGGGCGCTGCGGCGGACGGCGAGCACTGTGCTCGATACCTATGTCGGGCATGACGCCGGCGAGCGCATCCTGGCCGGGCGGATCCGGCGCGGCGATATCGAGGAGATACACGCAGCCATCTGGCTGTCGGACATGCGTGGGTTTACGGTTTTGGCCGACAGTGTGCCGCCACCGGCTCTGATCGACCTCCTCAATCGCTATTTCGATTGCCAGGTACCGGCAATTCTCGACCACGGTGCCGAAGTGCTGAAATTTATGGGCGACGGATTGCTGGCAATTTTTACGATCGACGATAACGAGACCGAGGTATGCAAACGCACGCTGGCCGCCGCGCGCCGGGCGCGGGCTAACATCGCGGCGCTTTCAGGCTCGGCCGCGCTGGGATTGCGCTTCGGCCTGGCATTGCACATCGGCGATGTCCTCTACGGCAATATCGGCAGCGGCAATCGGCTGGATTTCACTTGCATCGGCCCAGCCGTCAATTTTGCAGCGCGCATTGAAAAGCTGACAGGCCGGCTAGGCCGTGCGATCCTTGCTTCCGGTGATTTCTCGCGCCACTGCCCGAGCGAATTCACCGCTCTTGGTGAATTCAGTCTTGCCGGCTTTAGCGCGCCGCAATTGGTATTCGGGCTCGAGGATGAATCCCTTCAATGAAAATTACACGACGACGATTGCTGAAGACGACCGGTGCTGTCGGGGCCGTAGCATTGGCGACATCGGCGAAGGCCCAAACCCTCCGCCGACCCGGTGCTGCCGCTAGCTCGGCAGCAGCACCTGGCGCGATCGCGGGCTGGATGGTGACGGAGACCTCGGGATCGAGGCCAGTGCCGGCCGGATCACCCTTCCGATTTAGGCTCGGTCTCAAACAAGGGGATGTGCCGTCGGGTGCCTCGATCAGCCTGAAGGATGGCGCGGGCAATGCGCTTGTGGCGCAAGTTGGCGCGATCACTTACTGGCCGGACGGGTCGGTGAGGTGGTGCGAGATCCGCGGCTACACCGCCCGGGTGATTGGGGCGCGCAGCAGGGATGCGATTTCAGTCTACCGCAACGCCGGAGGGTAATAATGTCTGCTAGTGACCGAAGGGTTGCGGCCGTCACGCATCCCGCTGGGCCCTCTGTGCAACGTCTCATCTACCACGTATTCTGAATTTAAAGAGATATACAAGGGCCTTGAGACCGTCCAACCAGTTGATCTTCTTTCCCTCATCGTAAGTGCGGCCATAATAACTGATTCCGACCTCATAGATCCGCCACCGCCGCGCACGCGCGATCTGGGCGCTGATTTCAATTTCAAGACCGAAATCGTCAGATGTGAGCTTAAGCGCGTTTAAAACTTCGCTGGTGAACATCTTATAACACACCTCTATATCCGACAGCATCTGGTCGTATAACAAATTGAACAGAAAAGAGATCAATCGGTTTCCCATGTAATGGTGGAAATACAGTGAGCGATGCGGCCGACCGTAGAACCGCGAACCGTAGACGACGTCGGCGACCTTTCGATCCACGATCAGCGGAAGCATCCTCGACCAGTCGTTCGGATCGTATTCGAGGTCGGCATCCTGGATGACTATGACATCGCCGGAGGCGCGCGCGAAACCGGTCCGCACCGCGGCGCCTTTGCCCCTATTACGTTCGTGAAAAAGTGTGGTAAACGAGAAACCGCCATCGTTCTGCGGGCCGTCCGCCGAGAGGTCGAGCTCACCGCCGCCGTTGAGCGACACACTACGCCAGACCCCTTCTGTCTGCGCCAGATTCCGCCTCACCCACTCCGCGGTCCCGTCGCTCGAGGAATCATCTACAATGACTATTTGTTTCGGTATCTCGGGCACCGCTCTCACAATCTCTAGTACGATACGCCCGATCGTGTGCACTTCGTTGTAGACCGGAATGACGACGGACAGCACAAGCGGCGCTTCCGAGTGGAGAGGGTCCTGCATCATGCGCTGTTCATTGCCCCGCAGCTGCGCTGACACTCGAGTGGAGTTTCGCGCGGGATTGGTGAGATTGTATACAGCAAGGGAGCCGTTCGCGACCTGCACGATCGGCCACGGAGATCACCGGGACATCCGGTGATCGCAACCCGCAGGCGCGAATCGGCTACCCACCCGGCACCCTGCAATTCAATTGCAACACCAATGATGGAGGAATACAAGACTTTGTAATTGACCGAGTGACTCCAAGTCACGGTCTGGCAGGTACATCGTCCGACTTCCGTCTTGCAAGCAGGGAAAACAAGAACCTTCCCGATCCGTGGAACAGAACACCGGTCGCGACAATCGCGACTGGAAGGAGCAGACAAAGCTGAGCGAGCGTCGCCGCGGCTATGCCAAGCGCACGAGAGCCGCCGGAAAATTCGATTGCCAGCGCGTATGCGAACTGCAGTGTCCCGAGAAAGGCCGGCCCGGAAGGCACGAGCGTGCTGAGGCTTGCAAGACCCACGAGGACCAGCGTATCGGCGAACCCCAATGCGACCCCGATAGCTTTTACAACACACCACAGAGAAAGCGCGTCGGGCAGGTATATGATCAGCGTCAGGATCGCGACCTCCGCCGTCCGCCATGTCCGCAACATCTCGAACCCCCTCTGCACCATCCCCAACTGCGCTGACAATCTGGGAAATCGTGAGAGAACGCGGGACATCACGGGTCCCGAAAGGCAGAGCGTGGTAAGTAAAATTATCCCAAAGAGAATGCCTCCCGTTGCGAGAACATCGATTACTATCCCCGTGCTCTGACTTGTCGTAGCCGTAAGAAACAGGCCGATCCCAAGACAGGTGACGACTGTCAAGCCATCGAAAAGGCGCTCGATGACAATCGACGTCAGCCCCCATATGCGGGAAAGGCCAAAAGTCTTCTTGAAGAATTCGGCTCGAAAGAGCTCGCCAAGTCGCGCCGGCATGATTGTGTTCAAGCCATACCCGACCAGCAGGGCTCTCGCCACCATCGGATACGGAATTGCCGCAACGGGGCGGAGGATGATCTGCCACCGCCAGGCGCGAAGCCACAGATTGATCGCGTAAGCGATCATCGCCGCCCCGATCCACATCGGATCGGCGTTCGCCAGCGCCGTGCCGACGGATCCCAGATGGACGCGAAAAAGGGCCAATACCAGGAAGAAAATGGTGCAGGCGAGGCCGAATATGATCTGGATGACGCGTATCTTCATGTCTTCGGGTCTCAAGCTGAAAGGAGGGCGGACTCCGTCACATGTCACCAGTCACGGCTCGAACGCGGCGTGGGCGAACGGTGCGAAAGGAAGCAGAGCGAGGCGGACCTCCATCGGCACTGCGATGCTCCACAAGTGGCTGGAGAGAATGCCAAGGACGCACAAGCCGACAACGGCGATACGCAGCTGCTTTCGCCAAGTCTCTGAGCCCCGGCAGCTGTTATGGAGATCGAACGATACCCGATTGACGCGGCGAGTGTGACGAACGGCGCAAAATCGAAACGATACCGCAGCGCGAGATACATTGCCGAGAGTATAAGGAGAACAGTGGAAGCATGGCCGACCAAGGCGAAGCGCAGCATCGCCAAGGAGCGGGCGGGCAGCTCCGGCCTCCACCAGAGGCAATAACGACCGACCCCAGCAAGCAAAACGCTGATCGGGTTGGTGAGGAGTGGTATGACCGGGGGTGCCTCGATGCCCTGGTACCGGGCACGCAGGAATTCGGCAAAGGGTGGCGCGGCCTTCAACATGAAGGGAATGCCGGTCGCATAGTAGAGCACGCCGATCCACATGCGACCCACGTCGAACTCGCCGTAATTGCGAAGTGCATCAGCAAAGCCCGCATGTCGATACAGCCAGTCATAAAGTCGAAAGTCGGCGAAGGTGAGGGGATTGCCCCATCGCTCGAAGTTGATGACACCAACTGCTACGGCTGTAAGACCGAGGACGGCGATCGGCGGCAGAACGGTCGTTATTAGACGCGCCTCCTTGGAGGAAAATACCCGTGCGCGGCGGTGTGGCACATAGAGACGACACCACATTGTCCATGCGACGAGCAGGATCGTGCCGAGACACAAGGCGACACCAACGGATGGGCGCGTATTGATGGTCAGTCCGCCAAGGGTGGCTAGAAACACGAGATCGCGGCCCGGAAGCCTTCCGGCGCTGAACGCCGCCCGCACGATGACCAGGTTGAACGCGCCGGCCATGGCCGCCGACCAAAGGATCGGCTCGTGATAGATCCAAGATGAGCCGAAAATGTAAGCTGCGGCCCGCTGAGCCGCGTCGCTGCCAACATGACGGCGAGGAGTTCGGGTCTCCGGCTTCCGGCAGGCAAACTGTGTTGGACGATCAGCAGCATCCCCAGCTGCAGTGCAACGAAGATGACCACGGCAGTGAGGCAGGACAAGCGCGCGAGTTCCGCCTGCGCTATATCGGTGAACGGCATTGCGATGAGCCGCAGCAGCGCCGGAAACACCCCAAAATAGGCGTAGGTTTTGCCGTCGCGTGTGAACGCTTCACCATGAAGCAGATGAAGTAACATGTTGTCAAAAGCGCGATCCAACATCTCCGGTGCAAAGAGCTGCAATGTGCCGTTGCTCAGAAGTAAGAGGTAGTAGGCAGCACTCGGCGCTACGCCGATATTGGCAACCGCACCGAGCCCGTAGATCAAGTACAACCCATAGACCAAGGACAAGGGGCGAGCCCGGGCAGCAGCGGGAGACCGCTCAGCCGCGTTTATCGTGAAAGCCGAGGGCTATGCTGCCCGGAGGCTGCCGAGGAAATGACGGTTGAACCTTTCTGGCCGCGACCCTAAACAAGAAACGCAATATGAAATTTGTAATTAAAAGCATTCCTGCAACGATGAACAGAAACAGAGCAAGCGCAAGTTTCGGATCTTCGAGGAAATGTGGTCTTAGCAGGTGCGTGGGATCGTATACCAACCACCGTAAGGCAAACGCGACGGCGCGGCTGAAAGCATTTTTTTGCCAATTGACGGCGACGGCAAAGTCAAATGTGGCATCGCTCTCGGGCATCAACTGGATCTTGTCGCCCGCTCCGCTCCGCCATTGCAGGTCAGCGACATGCTCTCGGCCCTGGCGGGTTCCGGCAAGCTCCTGTATCCCTAGAAACTTACCATCTCCGGTTGGATAGTCGACATCCCAAATGGGATCTACGACCATGCGCCCAGCTTCGTATTCGGCCTCGACTACGGCGTGGATTGGACCACAGTCCTGGCAGGGGAAAATCTGAGCGAGACCCGAATTTATCCGAAGCTGCCACAGCATCGCCGAGACGAGCCTCGACTTGTCGCCACAATCGCCACCCAACTCCAGTACCTGGTTCGGTGTAGGACCGAGCGCGGCTACAAGAAAGAAGCGTTCGTTCTTTCCAAAGCCTTGGTTACGGTAGACCCAATGGTTGATGGCGCTTATTTTTGCGGAATCACTCGTCAGCCCCGCCGTCACGGCGACGGCTTTTTCCCGAAGAACCGCATTATCATTTACCCAGCTGAGCCAAACGCCAAATGCACATGCGGCCGGGATTGCCGCGAAGATTGCGGTGCTCCGCGTGGAATACAACCACGCTAGCAGGCGACGGCCCACGAGCCGCATTCCCTGTTTCTCCGCCAACGCGGCCGGGCTGTCTGTCCGCTTCGAGGCACCGCAAAAGCCTCGGTCCGATAAGACCGTATGCGCCGACGGCGGAATACTGATGCCAAATTCGACAAAAAGTATATAGACTTTTTACCTGCCCAGGAAGCTAATCGATAGTAGGTCCTCTGAACCGTTTTCGTCAAGCCGTTAACCTCACGCTCGGTGCCATAGAGCCGGCGCTCTGCTGCCAAATAATTTTTATAAGCCCCAAATTGCAGAGATGCAAATGCACTTTCAAAATTCGGTATGGAGGATAACAATTTGCCTGCCGACCAGAATCGATTGTTTTCCTGTGGACCCCTTCTGCCAAATGCGAGGCATACCAATCATGCAATCGTCCCGGTGGCAACCATTGCAACATGGCTGCGAAGTATGACGACGTATGATCGGAAATATTTTGTTCGCGGTCGTGATCACCAGGAGATCGTTCGTAACGCAAGCGAGATCTTGGATGACCTCGGCAATCATTCCACTTCTTTCTATCCGCCTTGAATATGCAAGCGGCCAGGATAAAATACGCCCCGCCGCTGGGCAGCCTCCCGCCGGGTAAGACCGAGTCCCTGCTACCGGCGACGCCAGGTGAAGACGGATGACATTGCGAAGTTCCAGACCGAGCCGACAACGGCTCCCGCCACGCCGGCCAGCCACCAAGTATGGCTAGAGGTGAAGGCGTAGGACGCCACGCCGACATTGGCGACGGCACCGAGCCCGCAGATCAGATAGAAGACGACGAGGCCGCGCAACAGAGGCAGACCACTCAACCGCTGGTCACGATAGGTAAACTGATTGTTCAGGAAGAAATTGGAGGTCATCGCTACCGCCGTAGCAAGGCTTTGTGCCACGCCGAACCCGACCCCTGACACATTGAGGGCGATCCACAGGCTGGCGAGATGGACCAGCAGCCCCAACCCACCAATCATCGCAAAGAGCGCAAAGCGGACCGGAACGATGTGGCCAATCATCTTGTCGGCCAGCAGCATCCCAAACTCCCAGGCGATCAGAGTATCCAGCTTGCTTTCACCGCGCTGCCGCTCGCGGAAGCTGTAGGGAAGCTCGCTCACCCGCAACGGTTCGGGCGAGGAAGCGAGGAGGTCGAGCAGGACCTTGAACCCCTGTCCGGACATTTGCCGTAGTGCTTCTTCGAACCTTCTTCGAACGCCTCGCGCCGGCACATGAAGAAGCCGCTCAACGGGTCCGCCACATCAGTCTTGCAAATGACGCGCGCGAGACGCGTCGCGAGCCCACTAAGCCGGGCACGCCCGGGGCTCCAATCGCCAATCCCGCCCCCCGCGACGTAGCGGCTGCCCACCACCAAATCGACGGTGCCACTGTCGAGCGCCTGCAACATTTGCGGCAGCAGCCGCTCGTCGTGCTGAAGATCGGCATCCATAACGGCCACATAAGGCGAGGCAGAGGCAAGTACTCCTTCGATGCATGCGGTCGCGAGGCCGCGGCGGCCGATCCGCTGCAGACAGCGTATTCGCGGGTTGTGCCTCGCGAGGGCCCGCACTCGCTCGGATGTGCCGTCTGGCGAGTCGTCGTCGACAAAAATCGCCTCCCACGCGGTGCTCGGCATCGCGGAACTCAGCAGTGCCACCACCGACTCGATATTGTCCCGTTCGTTCAGCGTCGGTACGATGACAGTCAAGATAGGTGCAACGGCGGAGGCGACACCGCTCCCGCTGTCACGATAGATAGTGGTTGCTTCGTCCATACCTTTGCCTTGTCCGATGCTTACGGTTTTGACGACTGAGCCCCACCCCGCTGGTTCGTTTTTGGGAACCTGGGCCGCTCCGGCCCGGGATCATAGAAGCCGACGGTTGGAACGGTGGAGGGCAACGGCGAAGAGTTCGAAAATTGTGTATTGGTGGCTTTGCGCGTGTCTGTAGCGGGCTTATACGGTAGCTATAATGGTATCATCAAAGCGAGCGGCCGAGAAGATTGATCTCCATCGAAGGTGCAGCCCTTCCTCGCGGGACCTCCTCGTTCAGGCGATAGATTATCAGTTCGGCGACGACCGCATTGCGGTAGTTGGCATACATCGGAATCCGCTCGATTTCGGTGAACTTATCGGAGGCGAGGGCGGCTTCCAAATTTTTGACGGCACCGACGTCGTCATGAAATCTGGTCTGCATTACGACGTATTGGACGTGCAATTTGGCCAGCAGATCCGATATCTGCTCCGGCCGCATCACGTTCTCCGCGAAGCCGTGCTCGAAATAGACCGCCAGATTGCGAAACAACAGCTTGTCGATACGGACGACGCCCAGGTCGGGACGTCCGGAATAGGCGCGCATCCCATAAACGAAAGTACCGTCGCGGGCTCCCCAAAAGCCGACATTGGTTTCCGGCGGGGCGAGACGCGCCACCACTTGAGCCGCCTCCCGCATACCGGTGACAAAAGGCACCGTACAGGTGGTCAGCGTCTGTACCAATATGCCGCTCGCCAATATAAAGATGATTGCATACCGGAACCTGAATCGAGCCAGCAGCCGATCCAGGAAAAGGATCGAGGCCAGCGTAAACGGGTAGGTAATAAACAGGATGTGCCTCGGTTCCTTGACTGCGATCATCGAGTAGAACGCATAACCGACGACAACCCAGGCAGAAAGAAAGACGGCGTCTGCGCGGGCGAGGCGCAGGCTCGGCATCAGCGGTAGTGCCAGGACACAAAGAGAGGCCAGTGCGACCGTTGGCCAGGACAGCACCGACGGCATGATTTGGGCATAATAGGTTATGCCCTCTATGCTCCAACGCGCCGGACTACCCGGCATAGAAGCCGCCTGGTCGAGATTGTAGCCGCCAAAAGCGAAGAATATCGCCAAGACCGGCAGCAGCAGGCCGCAGCCAAGCGCCGCCGCCCAGAGCACGGCGCCATCGCGACAAGCACGCCAGCCGTGCAGGTAGAATATGGTGATTGCAAGTATGGCGGTAAAAAAGACCGCATTGTACTTGGTGTAGACTGCCGCGACCGTTGCGACTACCGCCGCAAACAACGCCGCCTTTGACCGCGTATGCACATAGCGGACGAGAAATTCGCCAGCCCACACGATGAAGGCATAAGCCGGCACATCGAGCATAATCTGCTGGCCCCAAAAGGCCAGCTGGGGAGCGCCGATCAGAAGGAGGGCCACGGCCAAAGCCGGGAGCGGATCGAGCCAGTGACGGGAGAGACGAAATGCTCCCCAAGCGAACAGGAGAAGAAAAGCAAACTCGGCAACGAGAGCGGATGATTCAGAAACCCCTAAGACTGCGTACACCCCTGCCAGGACTACATAAAACAGCGGCGGATAGAAGAGGATGGTCAGCGCCGGCCATTGTCGGTAATAGTCGTAGGCGAACTCGAGCGGGTGGCGGAACGGCGCTTCGCGAAAAAAGTCGAGGACAAATGCGCCATTCAACGCGTTTCGTGACGCGTCTGACCACCAGATATCACCGTGTTTTGGAAGGCTCGCGTACATTACGACCGTTATGGCCAGAAGGCCGAGAAAGAAAGCAGGTGTACTAAACAGGGCCGCGTAAAATTTTTGTATTGGCAAACTAAGAAATCGTTGAGAACGATAGAAACGCATCGCGTCGGCGACCCTAACTAATCTTGAGAAAAACTATGATTGTACACTCGAATCTACCAAATCGCGGCGCGCAGCGCAAGGCTGCAAACCAGGGTTCCGGCCGGAACGCGGTCAAGAAATGTCAGCTCCGCCAATTCGTTGCTGTTTTGGTGCCGCGAATGACGACAGAGCGGTAGTAGGCGCCGGCAGCGGGTACCATTCGCATAAGCAGGTCGTCGGCACGGTCACAAAACTTGGTGAGCGGGTTGATTGGAGTCGCGAAAAACGCCTGCGCGATGATCGCCCCAACCACAGTGAACATCTCGCTGTAATAGTTATCTAACTCGAAGTTACGGCTGAGCAAACGCAGCTCGGGGCGACCCAGAGGCAATTCGTCCGGGGTGCGCGCGTGCGGTGTAAACCAGCGCACCGTGCGGGCGACCGGATTGTGCCGCAACGGTTCGACGAAAACGATCTTTCCGCGCTCGCACAGGACGCGGTGGATCTCACGCATCGCGCGGGGGAACTCGAGGTGATGCAGGATGGCTACTCCGAACACGACATCGAGACTGCCATCGTCGAATGCGAGATTGTGCGCGTCCATTTTGCGGAAGTCGCAAGCCATTCCTTGAGTTTCGGCCCGCTTCCGTCCGATCTCGAGTTCTGCTTCCGAAATGTTGATGCAGGTAAGCCGCTCCGGTCGATAGCCGTACCGAAAGAGACACTGCTCCCATGATTGCGAACCGATCTCGAGCACTCGGGCACCTGTCGCATCCCGCATCGCCGTACGGATCACCTCGTTTCGGCGCCGCCATCCGATCCCGTTGTTTAAGTAGCTCAGTGCGGTCTCAAACCCGTCGCGTTGCGATTGCTGGTGATCGAAGAATTCGGCCTCCCTGTTTACGCGTTCCTCGATATCCGACCTCATCCGTTCTGTCCGTGAAGGTTTGATAAAATGCAATAAGAAATCGAATGTTTAGTCTCACCAGTCGTCGCCAGCACGGAGACTGCATCGCGTCCGCTCGGCCACTCCGCACAGATATTGAGATATAGGAGTCAGCTGGATTCCGCAAGCACAGACAAGAGCAGTGTCCGTAGCAGACGATCTGTCGGGGTATTGGGAGGTATTCCAAACCCCGGGGGATCGGGATGCGACCCGAGGTACTGATGGCGTGCAGCGCTACATGAAGACCTACGGCCTGAAGCGCGAGCAATTGGCGATGATCTCGGTCGTGCAGCGCGAATGGGCGGCCAAGAACCCCGCGCCACCTTCAAGGCGCTGATCACCATCGAGGACGTGCTGAACTCGCGGATGATCGCGTACCCGTTCCGGCTGCGATGCTGCCTGGTGACCGATGGCGGCGGCCTCGACCTGGTTACGGCCGAGCGCGCCCGCGACTTCCCGCAAAGCCCGTATATTGCCGAGCATAACACCGCTCCCATCGGCAAGCTGCCGCTCAACACCAACGGCGGTGGCCTCTCTACATGCATTCCGGCATGTACGCATTGCAGGAGAGCGCCCGCCAGATGCGTGGGTCAGAGCGAGGGCTGGTTCAGTTCAGGTCGACAACGATCCCCTTTGCGCGATGAATGCATTGAAAGCAATGCGTTGATCGTAGAAGATGCAGGCGCACCCGATTACATGAGGCGCTTATGACCACGTCGCTTCTGGGGTTATTGCGATCGGCAAGCACCGCTTCCAGCCGCTCTCGATCCCCGGCCGGAGCCTCACTTCAGCATCGCTCCGCACTCCCACATGCACAGAACGCGCTTTTGTATCGCTCAATCCATTAGAGAGGTCGCATAATGATCACACCCGATTCGACCGTCTTTCTCGTCGACGTGGACAATACGTTGCTCGACAACGACCACATCCAGGCCGATCTCAAGCGCCATCTCGAGCGCGAATTCGGGGCGGCCTGCCGCGATCGCTATTGGACAATCCTCGAGCAGCTGTTCGCCGAATTGGGTTACCGGGATTACCTTGGCGCCTTGCAGCGTTACCGTGTGGAACACCCCCGGGACATACACCTCTTGTCGATGTCGTCTTATCTGGTTGATTATCCCTTCGCCAATCGTCTTTATCCCGGCGCGCTCGACGTTCTTGAACGTTTCCGGGGCTGGGGGCCGACCGTCATTCTGTCCGACGGCGACGTCGTCTTTCAGCCGCGCAAGGTCGAGCGCTCCGGGATCTTGGAGGCGGTCGACAGCAATGTGCTGATCTATATCCACAAGGAAGAGGAGCTCGAGGACGTCGAGCAGCGCTACCCGGCCCGCCATTACGTCCTGGTCGACGACAAGCCGCGCATTTTGGCCGCGGTCAAGCGAATCTGGGGCGACCGCGTGACGACTGTATTGCCTCGCCAGGGTCAGTACGCCAACGATGCCCCGGTCGTTGCCTCGTTGCCGGCTGCCGATCTGACCGTCGAGCGAGTTGGCGACCTTCTTTCTGTTGATTTCGCAGCGTTGGTCAGGAAATCCTCCTGAACCTGTTTTGAAAGGGAGCCTCCTATGCAACTCGGAATGGTAGGCCTGGGCCGGATGGGCGCCAACATGGTGCGGCGGCTCCTCAAGGAAGGCCATGAATGCGTGGTCTTCGACATGTCGCCGCAGGCGGTGAGCGAGCTGACCGCGGAGAACGCCGTCGGATCCGCCTCGCTTGCCGACCTCGTAAAGAAGCTGGAGAAGCCGCGGACGGTTTGGCTGATGGTTCCGGCGGCCGTCGTCGATAAGACAATCGCCGACATTCTCCCCGCCCTCGAGCCGGACGACATCCTGATCGATGGGGGCAATTCCTACTATATCGACGACATCCGGCGCGCCAAGGAGTTGGCGCCACGGCGGATCCATTACGTCGATGTCGGAACCAGCGGCGGGGTCTGGGGTCTGGAGCGGGGCTATTGCATGATGATCGGCGGCGAAAAGCCGGTCGTCGGGCACCTCGATCCGATCTTTGGCACCCTCGCCCCCGGGAGGGGCGACATACCGCCCACCCCCGGACGCGAGAAGATCAGCGCCAGCACCGCCGAACGAGGCTACCTGCATTGCGGGCCAAACGGCGCCGGCCACTTCGTCAAGATGGTGCACAACGGGATCGAGTATGGCTTGATGGCTGCCTATGCCGAGGGCATGGGGATCCTGCGTTCGGCCAATGTCGGGAAGCAGACGCACGCGATCGATGCCGAAACGACGCC
>WNFR01002544.1_pt1 | contig 18934 bp, 14 predicted proteins | sample 5400221 | NCBI WGS metagenome assembly WNFR01 (sample SAMN13153357, study PRJNA577476) | soil metagenome | isolation source: 40 cm soil under Madrone tree | place: USA:California | collected 2016-06-14 | reverse complement strand
TCGTCGTCGACCGCGACCGGGAGAAGCGCGCCGACCGGCAGTTCGCGATTGGCGAGGAGCCCGGAGAAGAAGTTGCGCCGCTCGCGCGCACGATCACGCACGCGATGTGCGAGGCGTTCTCCGGGCCGGAGAAGAACTACCACACGGACCAGGAGATGGCGCGCGCGCTCGGCTTCCCCGACATCGTCGTGCAGGGGATGCTCTCGGTGTGCTTCGTCGCGGAGCTGATGGCGCACGCGTTCGGCATCGGGTGGCATCTCGCCGGCAAGCTCGACGTCCGCCTCGTGAACGTCGTCTGGCCGAACGACACTCTCACGACGCGCGGCAAAGTGCGCGAGGAGATCGACGAGGGCAGCCGGCGGCGCGCGCTCCTCGACGTGTGGTGCGCGAAGGCCGACGGCACGAAGACCGTCGTCGGCACCGCGAGCGCGCTGCGCTGACCGCAGCCGCGCGCGGCGCGGCGGCGCGCGTCAGAACACCGCGTACCCGCCGTCGATCACGATCGTGTCGCCGGTGTGATACGCGCTGGCGCGGCTCGCGAAATACACGGCGATGCCGCCGAAATCCGCGGGCTCGCCCCAGCGCCGCGCCGGGATGCGCGGCAGGATCTTCTGCTTCGGCGCCTCGTGCGCGAGCGTCGTCGACGTCATCGGCGTGTCGATCCACCCCGGCAGGACGGCGTTGGCGCGGATGCCGTGACGCGCGAGCTCGACGGCGAGGGCACGCACCATCGAGATGACGCCGCCCTTTGTCGCGGCGTAGTGCTCGTTGCGCGCCGCGCCTTCGATCGCGGCGAGGCTGCTCGTGACGACGAGCGATCCGCCGCCGCCGCGCGCGACCATGTGTTTGGCAACGGCGCGGAGGGTGAAGAAGGTACCGTCGAGGTTGACGCGCAGCACGCGCCGCCACTCGTCGGACGTCATCTCGACGAATGCCGGGCCGCGGCCGCCGACGCCGGCGTTGGCGAAGCAGGCATCGACGCGGCCGAGCTCGTCGATCGACCGCGCGAGCGCCGCCTCGACCTGCGCCTCGTCGCCGACGTCGCAGCGGAGCGCGAGCACGCGCCCACCGTGGGCGGCGAGCGTCTTCGCGGCGGCGGCATTCTTCGCCTCGTCGGTGCCCCAGATGCAGACCGCGGCGCCGGCGGCGGCGAGCGCCTCGGCCATACCGAGACCGATGCCGCTGTTGCCGCCGGTCACGAGCGCGACGCTACCGCGCAGATCGAAAGGCGCATACGCCATGCATCCTCCTGCGGGACACGCCGGCCCGCCGTCGACGCGCTCGACGGACAGTCCTCACGCGCGCGGCGGTGCAGGTGTGGCGGTGCGAACCGCATCGCCGTCGTGCAGCCGCGACGCGTCGCCGGCCGCAAGCGCTTCGCCGCCGGCGAGCCCGTCGACGATCTGCACCTGATCGCCGAGCTCGGCGCCGGTCGTGACCGCTTGGCGGCGCACGCGGCCGTCGGCGACGACCCAGACGTAGCGTCCGTGCTCGTCCTCGCGGAGCGCCGCGCGCGGCACCGTCACCACCGTCCCGCCCGGCGTCGGCGGCCGCGCCTCGGTGAGGAAATTGATCCGCACGCTCATGTCGGGAAGGAGCTTCTCGTCGGGGTGCGGGATCTGCACCTCGATCTTGAGCGTCCCTTTCTGCCGGTTCACCTGCGGGTAGAGCTTCACGACGCGCGCCGCGTAGGCGCGGTCGGGATACGCGTCCGGGACGACCTCGGCGTCCTGCCCCATCTGGATGCGGTGCAGGTCGGACTCGTTGATGTCGATCTCGGCGCGGAGATCCTCGAGATTGGCCATGCGGATCAGATCGCCGGCGCCTTCGAAACCGCCGGGGACGGCGATCTCGCCGACCTCCTTGTTCTTGGCGAGCACGACGCCGTCGCGCGGGGCGCGCAGCACCGTATAGTCCAGTTGCACCTTCGCCTGGTCGAGCTGCGCGTGCAGTTGCGCGACCGTCGCGCGATCGACGGCGGCACGGTTCACGGCGGTGTCGAGGTCGGCGCGCGAGACGATGTGGCGCTCGTGGAGCGCGCTGATGCGCCGCAGATCGGCCTCGTGGAGCGCGAGGTTCGCCTCGGCGGTGTGGATCGCCGCGTCCGCCTGTGCGACGGCGGCGCGGTAGTCGCGGTCGTCGAGCGCGACGAGCGGATCGCCGGCATGCACCGATCGCCCCTCCTCGACGAAGTAGCGCTCGATCCGACCCGGGACACGGACGCCGATCGAGATGTACTTCTCGCCGGTCACCACGTAGCCGGAGCCGGAGAGGACGGTGCCGCGGACGGGCTTCCCAGGCGTCGTCGCGGTCGCGGAGACGACCTGGACCTCGGACACGCGGCCGGCGCGCGCGCGCATGCCGACCCAGAAGCCGACGAGTGCGAGCACGACGAGCGTCACCCACAGGCGCAACCGCCGACGGCGCGCGGGCGTCGCCGCCGCCTGGTCGCGGTCGATGCGCAGCGACGCGAGCTCGCTGCGCAGGCGCTCGTCGCGCTCGGTCGGTCGCGGCGTGCTCATGCTTTCCGCAGCGCCTCCACCGGGCGGAGGCTCGCGGCATGCCACGCCGGCAAGAGCCCGCCGGCGAGGCCGATCACGCTCGCAAAGAGGAGCGCGACGCCGAGATCACCCGCGCTCACCCGCAACGTGACGACGTTGGTCGTGAACGTCTGCGCGCCGAACGCGATGCCGCCGAGCACGATCCGCAAGACCATCGCGACGAGGAGCGTTCCCACCGCGCCGACGGCGAACCCGACGAGCGCCAGCACGAGCGACTCGAGGACGAAGGATCGTAAAATCGTGCCGCGCGAGAAGCCGAGCGCGCGCAGCGTGCCGATCTCGACCGTCCGGCTCTGCACCGCCGCGAACATCGTGTTCGCGGCGCCGAACCCGGCGGCGATGCCGATCGGCACCGCGAGAATGACGAGCAGGAAGTAGAGCGTGCGGGAGCTCTTCGCCTGCTCGGCGTAGTAGTCGACTTCCGAGGTCGCCTGCAGCGCGTAGCGCGGATCGCGCTCGATGCGATCGATCAGCGCCTGGCGATCGGCGCCGGGTGCGACCTTCAGCCGGATCCCCGAATAGGGAAACGGCCGCGTCGCGTCGCGCGCAAGGTCGCGGGCGTCGCCCCAGATCTCGCTCTCGAACGACGAGCCGCCGGCGTCGACGATGCCGACGACACGGTAGGTGCGCCGGCCGAAGAAGATCTCGCCGCCGATCTCGGCGCCGGCATAGCGGCGCGCGACGGCGCGGCCGACGACGACCTCGCCCTCGCTCGGCCGGAACATCCGGCCCTCGGCGAGATGCACCTCGTCGTGGACGAGGAGCGCCGCCGGCTCGACGCCGCGCACGAGGACGTTCTCGCGTCCGCCGGCGCGCGTCCGTACGAACGGCTGCAGCACCATCTCGGGCGACGCGAGCGGCGAGCCGTCGGGAAGCCGTGCGATGCCGTCGAGGAAGCGCACCGTCTGATACGCCTCGAGCGACAGCATGCTCGAGCCGTCGTTGTCGGAGCCTTTGCGGAGCACGATGAGATTGTCGGGCGAGCCGCTGGCGACGAGCGTGCGCTTCAAGCTGGTGATCAGCGCGAGAAAGACGGAGGTCGCGATGACCGCGAGGGCGATGACACCGATCGTGAGCGCCGTGCGCCCGAGGCGCGCGCGCACGTTGCGCACCGGGTACGAGAGCGGGAGGCCCATCAGACCGGCTCCGCCGCCGCGCCCACCGAGCTGCGCATCAGAAGACCTCCCGCAGCGTGGTCGCGACCGGCTTGTGGGCCGCGCCGTACGCGGGGGCGATCCCGGAGACGAGACCGACGATGACCGCGAGCCCGATCCCCTGGGCGACGATCGACGGGCTCACGAGGAATCCCGAGAGCGGCCCGAGCTGCGTGCTCCAGCCGCCGCTCGTCGCCTTCACCGCGGCGGTGAACGCGTACGTGAGGAGCGCGCCCGTGCTGCCCGCGACGGTGGCGAGGATCATCGATTCGGCGACGAGCGTCGCGAAGATGAGCCGCCGCCCGAAGCCGATCGCGCGCAGGATCGCGATCTCGCGCGCCCGCTCGCGCACCGCCATGCTGGCGGTGTTGGCGGCGATGCAGAGCACGCAGAGCGCGACCAGCGCCGTCACCAGCAGGATGATCGTCACGAAGCCCTGGAGCGAGCCGAAAAAGCTCGCGAAGAACGACTTCTCGGTCTCGGAGGCGGTCTCGGCGGGGCTGTTGCGGAACATCGCGTCGAGCCGCGCCATCACCGGGTCGACGAGCGCCGGGTCGGCGATCCGCACCCACACGAGGCCGACGATGTCGACCGACACGCCGCGCGCCGCCATCGCCTGCGCGAGGTACTCGCGTTGCATCCAGAAGAGCGGCGAGCGCTCGTTCGGGATCTCGCCGACGATGCGGAACGTCAGCGCGACCGGCCACACCGTGCTGTGCAGGGCGATCTCCTGCCCGATCCGCCAGCCGTATTTCTCCATCGTCTGCCGGCCGACGAGCGCGCCGTCGCGATGGCTGCGGAAGCGCTCCAGCGCCGCGGGGTCGATGTGGTAGTCGGGCCAGACGGTCGCCACGTGCTCGGGCTCGATCGCGAAGCTCGGGAACGTGACGTGGCCTTCCTCCTCGAAGGCGCCGCCGAACCAGAGCTCGCCGTCGGCGCCGACGACACCCGGCACCGAGCGGATCTTGTTCACGTACGCGAACGGCATCATGTACACGAGGCCGCCCTTGTGATGCACCGAGACGCGGACGTTGCTCGCGATCTGCGAGAGGAAGACGTCGATCCCCGCCGGCATCGTGAGGAAGAAGCACACCAGCAGCACGGCGAGGCCGATCGCGGCGCCGGTGAGCGCGGTGCGGAGCTTATTGCGCAGGAGATTGCGCAGAACGAGCGGCAGGAACCTCATCTGAGACCGCCACGCGCCGAGGGCCGCACGCCGACACCGCCCTGCTCCGCGCCGAGCAGGACGCCCTTCTCGAGGTGAAAGACGGTGTCCACCCAATGCGTCGCGCGCGTGTCGTGCGTCACCATGACGACGGTCTTCGCGAGCTCCCGGCTCAGATCGCGCAACATACCGAGAACCTCGTCGGCGCTGTGCGCGTCGAGGTCGCCGGTCGGCTCGTCGGCGATGATCAGATCCGGATCGGCGACGATCGCGCGCGCGATCGCGACCCGCTGCTGCTCGCCGCCGGAGAGCTCGCTCGGCACGTGCCCGGCACGCGCCGCCAAGCCGACGACCCGAAGTGCGGTCGACGCGCGGCGCGCGCGTTCGGCGCGGTTGAAGGTCGTCAACAGGAGCGGCAGCTCGACGTTCTCCTGCGCCGAGAGCACCGGGATGAGGTTGTAGAACTGGAAGATCAAGCCGACGTGGCGCGAGCGCCAGTGCGCGAGCTCGTCCTCCGAGAGGTCGTTGAGCCGCCGGCCGGCGACCCACACCTCCCCCTCGCTCGGACGGTCGATGCCGGAGAGCAGGTTGAGGAGCGTCGACTTGCCCGACCCCGACGGACCCATCAGGGCCGCGAAGACACCACCTTCGATCGTCAGCGAGACGTGCTCCAGCGCGTGCACGACGTCGACGCCGCGCCGGTACCAGCGTGAGACGTCGCGCAGCGTGATGAGCGGGTCGGCCACCGGTCCGGGGCGCGTCGACTCGCGGCGGGTCGGCAGCCCGCCGCGACGCAGGTCAGCAAGCCTCGAAGAGTCCCGCCATCCCCATCCCGCCGCCGATGCACATGGTCACGAGCCCGAGGCGCTTCTTCTGCCGCCGCAGCTCGCGCAGGAGCTGCCCCGTCATGCGTGAGCCCGTCATCCCGTACGGGTGGCCGATCGAGATCGAGCCGCCGAGCGGGTTCAGCTTGTCGTCGGGGATCTCGAGCTGGCGCTGGCAATAGAGGAGCTGCGACGCGAACGCCTCGTTCAACTCCACGATGTCGATGTCCTTCATCGTGAGGCCGTGTCGTTTGAGCAGCTTCGGCACCGCGAAGACCGGACCGATGCCCATCTCCTCGGGACGGCAGCCCGCGACCGCGAAGCCGCGAAAGACGCCGAGCGGCTCGATGCCGAGCTCCTTCGCGCGCTCGCGCGACATGAGAATCGTCGCCGAGGCGCCGTCGGAGAGCTGCGACGCGTTCCCCGCCGTCACCGTGCCGTCCTCTTTGAAAGACGGCTTCAGCTTGGCGAGCCCCTCGAGCGTCGTGTCCGGACGATTGCACTCGTCCTGCGCGATGTCGACCTCCTCGAACGCGAGGTTGCCGTCGGCGCCCTTCACCGCCTTCTTCACGTGCATCGGGATGATGTCGTTCTTGAACTTGCCCTCGCGCTGCCCCGCCGCGGTGCGCTGCTGGCTCAAGAGCGCGTACTTGTCCTGGTCCTCGCGCGAGATCTTGTAGCGCTCGGCGACGACCTCCGCGGTCTGTCCCATCCCCATGTAGATCCCGGGCCACATCTCGCGCACCTTGTCGTTCACGAGATTGTTCATGTTCTGCTGGCCCTGCACCATCGAGATCGACTCGGTGCCGGCGCCGATCGCCGCGTTCGCGCCCTCGTGCATGATCTGGTGCGCCGCCATCGCGATCGCCTGCAGGCCGGAGGAGCAGAAGCGGTTGACGGTCGTCGCCGCGATCGTCTCCGGCAGACCCGCGCCGAGTGCCGCCACGCGCGCGACGTTCATCCCCGACGGCCCTTCCGGCAGCCCGCACCCGCAGATGATGTCCTCGATCTCCTCGATCGGGAGCTGCGGCACCTGGGCGAGCGCGCCCTTGATCGCGGTCGACGCCATGTCGTCGGGTCGGGTGGCGTTCAAGGCACCTCGATAGGACTTGCCGAGGGGAGTGCGGGCGCTGGCGACGATCACGGCTTCACGCATCGGTCGGTCTCCTCTGATCTGCGACGGTCCGAGCTGCGACGATCGGGCGGAACGCCTGACCTTACGAAAGATTCCAACGTAGGGAAAGCGGCACGTATTCGATTGACCGACAGCGCCGAGCATGGCTACAAACGCCGGGTCCAACACCACGCCGCCGTCCGCCAAAGGAGAGCTCATGCACGTCACCGACGCCATCACCCACACCATCGCCACGCCCCGCGTCCTCGCGCGAGCCGCCGTGATAGTGATCGCCGCGGGCCTGCTCTCCGCTCCGTTCGGCGGCATCGCCGGAGCGACGGTCCCACCCGGGCTCGTGAACCCGCCCAACCGGCCGATGCAGACGCAGCACGCCTTCAAGTGCCAGAAGCTGACGAACAAGAACGTCGCGAAGTATCTCTCGACGTGGTCGAAGATCTACACGAAGTGCGTCGCTGCCATCGCGGCGTGCGTGCAGACGAAGGGGAGCGATCCGGCGTGCCTCGCGAAGGCCGCGGACGGCTGCAATAAGGGCATCCCGAAGCTCGCCGACGACTTCGACAAGGACGCCGGGACGCTGCTCGAGAACTCGGTGACCGACTTCTGCGGGTCGCTCAGCCCGAGCGAGGCGTTCACCGACCCGGGTGGGCCGCTGTTCGGCAATCTCGGCACCACGTGCCACGACCGCTTCGGCTTCACGCCCTCCTTCATTCAGGGCTACGCGAGCTGCCTCTTCGAGGAGACGAACTGCGTCGCGGAATCCGAGTTCCTCTTTCAGATGCCGCGCGCCCACGATTTGCTCGTGACGGCCGGCATCAACATCGGGCACGCACTCACGTCGACCCACAGCTGTCTCACGAACGAGAACGGGTCCGGCGCGCTGCCGACGACCGACGCCGGCAAGGCGCTCCTCAAGTGCGAGAAGTCGGCTGACAAGGCCGGCGTCTCGTTCGCGTCGAAGGCGCGCGGCGCGTTCGCGAAATGCGCCGATGCCGTCATGAACTGCGCGCAGCTGAAGCCGACGCAGAAGTGCGTCGACAGCGCCGCGAAGCTGTGTACGAAGCAGCTCACGACCGTCGACGATGCGCAGACGAAGCTCACGGACGCGGTGACGAAGGCGTGCTCCGGAATCCCGTTCGACGACTTGTCCGACGTGAACGGCGGCGGTGCCGGCACGCTTGCAACCGCGTGCAGTAACCTCGGCGTGTCGCCGTTCACGATGGTCGGCGACTACGCCACCTGCCTCGCGCGCGAGGAGCGTTGCCAGGTCGAGGACTCGATCATGTTCGCCGTGCCGCGGATCAACGAGTTTCTCACCGACGCGGGCCAAAGCGTGAGCGTGCCGAGCGCGTTCTGCCCCGCGCCGTGACGCGTCAGAGCTTTGAGCATCCGCCACGCACGATCGGCCGGTGACAGTCCGTCCGGCAATTCGCTCACCGAGAGCTTCATAGCTTCATCTTAGCGGCGCACGAGTACGGCGGCCGACGGGTCACGTGCTTGCCAGCCCTGCCGTTCGAGCTCCGGGTCGAGGTGCTCCTCCGCGGGATAGCCGAGGCAGAGATACGCGATGAATCGCCAGCCGGCGGGGACATCGAGCGCCGCACTGATCGGAGCGGGATCGAGGATCGAAATCCAGCCGATCCCGATGCCGTGCGCGCGCGCGACGAGCCAGAGCGTGTGGATCGCGAGCACCGCGGAGTAGTCGAGCGTCGCCGGCATCGTCTGCCGGCCGAGACCGTGACCGGCCTCGGTCTCGCCGTCGACGAAGACCGCGAGGTGGACCGGCGCCTCCTCGAGGCCGGCAAGCTTCAGGCTCGCGTAGAGCCCGGCGCGCTCACCCGCGTAACGCGCGAGCGCGTCGGCGTTGCATGCGAGGAAGTTGTCGCGGACCGCGGCGCGCCGCCCCGGGTCGGCGACCTCGACGAATCGCCACGGCTGACTGTGGCCGACCGAAGGCGCGTGCGTCGCCACGGCGACGAGATGCTCGAGCACCGTCGCATCGATCGCGTCGCGACGAAACCGACGGACGTCGCGCCGCCAAAGAACGAGGTCCTCGAGCTGCCGGCGAAATGCCTCGTCGAATCGTGGTGCGCTCACGGCGCGACTGTATCTGGTTGCATCGTGCGCTGGGAGGCGGGGCAGCTCTGACCCGACAGTACGGCGAAGACGGCTGATCTCGACCGTCGGCGCGGTGGGGCGTACGATTCAGCTCGCCGTGCGCGACGACGGACGAGGGGACCCGCCGGGACCAGGGACGATCGAGACGACGGTGGTCGCAACGCGCTTCCGTCGCGATCCGCTCGGCGAGAGCTTCGCGATGATCCGCCGTTACGGGGACGTCATCTGCTCGCGCTTCGGGCCGTGGCGTTTCTACTCGCTCTTTCGTCCGGAGCACGTGCGACACGTCTTGCAGGACAACAACCACAACTACGTCAAAGGCGAGTTGATCGAGCGCACGAAGATCCTGATCGGCGACGGGCTCTTCAGCACCGAGGGCGACGTGTGGCGTCGCCAGCGCCGCACGGTTCAGCCCGCCTTCGATCGGCGACGGATCACCTCGCTCATTCCCGTGATCACGGAGTCCGCAGCGACGACGCTCGACCGGTGGGCGCCTGATGTCGACGCGCACCGGCCGATCGACCTGCCGACGGCAATGACGGCCCTCACCCTGCACGTCATCGGCCACGCGTTCTTCGGTGTCGACGTGCGCGCGGCCGGTGTCGAGATCGCCGATCCACTGCGCGTCGCGTTGGCGTTCGTGAACCGCCGAGTGATGGTCCTCTTCCCGGCTCCGATGACGCTGCCGTTTCCAGCGCACGTGCGGTTCCGTCGGGCGCGGCGCGTGCTTGATTCCGCCGTGACGAGGATCATCGACGAGCGCCGCCGTCATCCAAACGCCGGCAACCGTGATCTCCTCTCGCTGCTTCTCACGGCGTATGATCCGGAGACCGGCGAGGGTCTCACCGACGCGGAGATTCGCGATCAGGTGATGACGTTCGTGCTCGCCGGCCACGAGACGACGGCACTGGCGCTCACGTGGGCGCTACTACTGCTCGCCGCGCACCCCGACGTCGAGGAGCGGTTGCAGCGCGAGGTCCGAGCCGTTCTGCACGGCCGGCCGCCGACGGCAGAGGATCTTCCGCGTCTGCCGTACGCGCGCATGGTGCTCGACGAGACCTTGCGCCTGTATCCGCCGGTCTGGGCCGTCGCCCGCGAAGCGATCGCGGACGACGAGATCGGCGGATACCGCATCCGCGCGGGGTCGGGTGTCGCGGTGAACACGTACGTGACGCATCATGACCCGGAGATCTGGCCCGACCCGACGCGCTTCGACCCTGAACGCTTCGCCCCCAGCGCCACGGCCACGCGCGCACGCTTCGCCTACTTCCCCTTCGGTGGCGGCCCGCGCCAATGCGTCGGCAGCGAGTTCGCCCTCACAGAGGCGCAGCTCGTGCTCGCGATGACCGTCGACCGCTATCGCATCGCGACGGTGAGCGCGGGCGCGATGCACCCCGAGATCAGCCTGACGCTCCGCCCCCGCCGCGCGTCACACTCGAGCGCACCACTGAAACGCAATGACGATCCGCCCTCCGATCGAGCGACCCGCGACCGGCCGGAGCCGGGAGCGTGCCCGCGCCGCGCGAGACGTGCGGCGATCACGGTAGGCCGGCGCCGCGTATGCAATGAGGCCGGCGGCGGCGCGAGGCGGTCGCCGTCTGCACCCGTGGTGCGCAAACCTACCCTCTCGCGCACGTCGGGTGCAGACGGCGACCGCCTCGCGGCGCCGCCCACCTCATTGAATCGCGGTCACGCCTCCCCGAGATTCACCCACACCGTCTTGATCTGCGTGTACAGCTCGAGCGCCGCCTTCCCCATCTCGCGCCCGAAGCCGCTCTGCTTGTAGCCGCCGAACGGCGCCGCGGCGTCGAACATGTTGTAGCAGTTGATCCAGACGGTGCCGGCCTTGAGACCCTCGGCCAGGCGATGCGCCTTCTGGATGTCCTTCGTCCAGACGGCGGCGGCGAGACCGTACTCCGTGTCATTGCCGGCGGCGAGCACCTCGTTCGGATCCTTGAACGGGATCGCGCAGACGACCGGGCCGAAGATCTCCTCGCGGAGGATCTTCATGTCGGGCTTCACGTCGGTGAAGACCGTCGGCGCGACGAAGTAGCCCTTGTCGAGCTGCTTCGGACGGTCGCCGCCGGTCGCGACCTTCGCCCCCTCGTTCTTCCCGGCTTTCAGGAAGCTGGTGACGCGCTGGTACTGCTCCGACGAGACGAGCGGGCCCATGTCGGTCGACGGATCCATGCCGGGACCGAGCTTGATCTTCTCGGAGTACTCGACGAGCCGCGGCACCAGCTTGTCGTAGACCTTCTGCTCGACGAAGAGGCGCGAGCCGGCGCAGCAGCACTGGCCGTGGTTGAAATAGATCGCGTTCGCGGCGCCGACGGCGGCTTGGTCGAGATCGGCGTCGGCGAAGATGATGTTCGGCGACTTGCCGCCGAGCTCGAGCGAGACGCGCTTCAAGTTGCTCGCGCCCGCCGCCTGCATGATGAGGTGGCCGACCTCGGTCGAGCCGGTAAACGCGACCTTGTCGATGTCGGGGTGCGACGCGATCGCGGCACCGGCGGTCTCACCCAAGCCGGTCACGATGTTGACCACGCCGGGTGGAATGCCGACTTCGGTGATGAGCTCCCCGAGACGCAGCGCCGAGAGCGGCGTCTGCTCCGCCGGCTTCAGCACTACCGTGTTGCCGCACGCGAGCGCGACGCCGAGCTTCCACGCCGCCATCAGCAGCGGGAAGTTCCACGGGATGATCTGGCCGACGACGCCGACGGGCTCGCGGCGGGTGTAGCAGAGCATCCGCTGGCCGGGGATCGACACCGGGATCGTCTCGCCCTCGACCTTCGTCGCCCACCCCGCGTAGTAGCGGAATTGGTCGACCACGAGCGGGATGTCGGCGACGCGCGCGATCGCGACCGGCTTGCCGTTGTCGAGCGTCTCGAGCTGCGCGAACTCCTCGCCGTGCGCCTCGATGAGGTCGGCGAGCTTCCAGAGCATCCGGCCGCGCTCCGACGGCGTCGTGCGCGGCCAGGCTCCGCTCTCGAGCGCCTTCCGCGCGGCGCGGACGGCGCGATCGACGTCCTCCTTGTCGCCGGCGGGAACCTCCGCGAGCGGCTCTTCCGTCGCGGGATCGTAGGTCGTGAATGTCTTGCCGGACGCCGCTTCCACCCACTTGCCATCGATCAGCATCCGCCGCGATCGTCCGCCGATGAACTTGCGTACCTCGGAATGTACCTCGGGGTACGAGGACTGCATGCTGGGCTGTGCCATGGCGCCTCTCCTTTCGCGGGCCGGGCGCGCCTCCCGCGCCACGGCCGAATGCGCTGAGGTGATGATTGTAGTCGAGCACGGGCCAGTGTGGCCATAGGGAGCTGCAAGGCGTATGGCGTCGGCGCAGCGAGGAGGTGCGACCATGCTCACGTGCGTCGATCGAGTGCAGCTGGCGGTCACGAGCCGCGCGCATGCCACCGAGCCCTTCCGGCGTCTCCTGGACGCGGAGATCGCCGGTGAGGACGCGATCGCGCCGCTTGCAGCGCGGCGGACGACGCTCGCCGTGGGCACGTCGGCGGTCGAGCTTCTCGAGCCCGAGGGAACGGGCGCCGTCGACGCACACCTGCGACGCTTCGGTCCGGGTCTTTTCGCCGCGGGGTTCGCGAGCGACCGTCTTGCCGACGTGCGGACACGACTCGTCGCCGGTGGCATCTCGTTCGCCGAAGCCGCGTCGCAGCTGTTCCTCGCGCCGGAGGCGACGGGTGAGCACGGCCTGCGCTGCGTCATCTCCCCCGTCGCCGAACGGGCGCCGGTCGGACTCGCCGCGCATCTGTACGAGGTGACGAACGTCGTGACGGACTACGCCGCGGCGAGCACGCGCTACGCGGAAGTGTTCGGCGTCGCGCCCGAGCGCTACTGCCCGATCGAGAGCGCGGAGTTCGGGTATCGCGGCGTCCTCACGATGTTCGATCCCGCGACGCGGCTCGACCGTATCGAGTGCGTCACGCCGCATGACAGCACAAAAACGATGGGGCGTTTCATGGCGAAGCGCGGCGAGGGCCTCTACATGTGCTTTCTCGAGGCGGCCGACTTGCGGCCGATCATCACGCGGCTCGAGGCACGCGCCCCTCACGACTGGTCACCGGCGCCGGGCGGAGCCGCGACCGACACGCTGTTCGTGCACCCGAAGGCGCTCTCCGGCCTCCTGCTCGGCATCAGCCGGACGACGGTCGCATGGGTCTGGTCGGGGGCGCCCGAGCGCGTCGTGCACTGACCCACCTGTCGAGAACGTCGGTCCGCCGACGCCCGGCCAGACGCCGCCGTTCGAGCTCCACGTCACGACCGCGCTCGCCGACGGCACGAACGGCGTGATCACCACGCGCACGATCATGTGGAGCACCGCCTGCGTCGCGTCTGCCCCGGTAGCGGCGACGTCGACGACGACGTCGCTGTGACGCGCGACCAGCAACGCCGGTAGCGGCTGCTTTCTCCGTTGCGGATCCGAACATGGGTCAGTACTGTCGAGCCCCATGGATGAGGGTTCCACGCGTACCGACTCGGGGCTCTTTCCGCCGCTCTTCCGCGAGCTGCGCGACCTCGCCGGCAACTACTGGTGGAGCTGGCAGCAAGACGGGCCCGAGGTCTTCCGTGACGTCAGCCCGTCGGGCTGGGATGAGGCCGGTCACAACCCGCAGCGACTCCTCGACTCGACGCCGCTCACGCGACTGACCGAACTCGACGTCGATCCGCTCTTCCAATCGCGCGCGCGCGATCTGCTGACCCGCTTCGCGGCCGAAATGGCCGCGCGCTCGTCGTGGGCGGAGAGCCTGGCGCCGAAGCTCGTCGCGGAGCGCCCGGTCGCGTATTTCTCCGCCGAGTTCGCGATTCACGAGTCGCTGCCGATCTATGCCGGCGGCCTCGGTGTGCTCGCCGCCGACCACGTGAAGTCGGCGTCGGACTTGGGCCTGCCGCTCGTCGGGGTCGGGCTGCTCTACCGGCAGGGCTACTTCCTCCAGGACCTCGACCGCTCGTCGTGGCAGAACGAGCGTTACGTCGACCTCGACGTCGAGGCGCTGCCGATCGAGCGCGTCATCGGCGCCGGCGGCGCGCCGCTCTCGGTCACGATCTCGATCGCGCACCGCACCGTGCACCTCAGCATCTGGCGCGTCCACGTCGGGCGCGTGGCGCTCTACCTCCTCGACACCAATCGCGACGACAACGAGGATCGCGACCGCTGGATCACCGGCCACCTCTACGGCGGCAATCAGGATACCCGTCTCGTGCAGGAGCTGACGCTCGGCATCGGCGGCGTGCGCGCGCTGCGCGCGCTCGGCATCCGGCCCGCGGTCTTCCACATGAACGAGGGGCACTCCGCGTTTCTCACGCTCGAGCTCCTGCGCGAGGAGCTCGCGACCGGCGCCTCGCTCGCCGAGGCGGAAGCACGCGTGCGCGCGCAATGCGTCTTCACGACGCACACGCCGATCACCGCCGGCCACGACGTCTTCGGCGTCGAGCTCCTCGACACCTACCTCGCCGACTACTGGACCGACCTCGGGATCACGCGCGAGACGCTCTTGCGCTACGGGCGCCGCCACGCCGACGAGTCGTGGGAGCCCTTCGGCATGACGCCGCTGGCGATGCGGTTCGCGCGCTCGACGAACGGCGTCAGCCGCAAGCACGGCGAGGTGTGCCGGGAGATGTGGCGCGATCTCTGGAAGGCGCCGGATGCGAGCGCGGTGCCGATCACCCACGTCACGAACGGCATCCACGTGCCGACGTGGACCGCCCCGGCCGCCCGGGCGCTGCTCGCCGAATATCTCGGGGCGGGATGGGAATCGCGCACCGACGATCCCGAGCTGCCCGCGCGCATCGACGCGATTCCCGACGAGGCGCTCTGGGAGCTGCGTAGCCAGCTGCGGCGACACCTCGTCGCCGCGGTGCGCGCGCACGCGCTCGCGACGCGCGTCCGCAACCGCGAGGACGAGGCCTTCATCGCCGCGGCGAACGCGCTTCTCGCCCCCGACCTCCTCACGGTCGGCTTCGCGCGCCGCATGGCGACCTACAAGCGCCTCAGCCTCATCGTCCACGATCCGGCGCGCATGGTGCGACTCATCAGCAATGGCGACCGGCCGCTGCAATTCGTGCTCGCCGGCAAGGCGCACCCGTTCGACAACGAGGCCAAGCGGACGCTGCAAGAGCTGGCCCGCATCCGCCAACCGGTCGAGCACCTCGGCCGCATCGTCTATCTCGAGAACTACGACGTCGCGCTCGCCCGGCGGCTCGTCCAAGGATGCGACGTCTGGCTCAACCTACCGCGCCGTCCGCTCGAGGCGAGCGGCACGAGCGGGCAAAAGGTCGTCGCCAACGGCGGCCTGAACGTCAGCGTGCTCGATGGCTGGTGGCTCGAGGGCTACGACGGCACGAACGGCTGGGCGGTCGGCGATCACGTCGACGGCAATCCCAAGGACCAGGACGACGCCGACGCGCAGGCGCTCTATCGCGTCCTCGAGACCGAGGTCATCCCGCTCTTCTACGAGCGCGACGCGCGCGGGATCCCCGTCGGCTGGCTGGCGCGCGTGCGCGCGTCGATGCGATCGCTGCTGCCGGTGTTCAACACGCATCGGATGGTGAAGCAGTACACCGAGCAGATCTACGTGCGATGAACTTCGCCGACTCCTGATCGCACATCGTGTGCGGCCGCGTGTCGCAGGGCGGTCGACTTCGCGCCGCGAGATGTGCGATGCAGTCCCGGCGAGGACCTGCTGCTCTCGCCGGTCTGCAATTGAGTCCGTACTACGACTTCATTACAGTCGACGAGGAGGTTCCCGCTGCCGAATCACAGCCGTCTCGCGCTGTTTCTCGTCGCGCTCGTGGCAACTGCGGCGATCGCCGCCGACCACCCGATCGAGGGCGATCGTCTGTCGCTCAGTGCCCCGCCGACCAACGTCGCGCGCCGCCGGGTGACGTTCCGGGCCACGGGCGACCTCACGATCGATCCGACGACCGCCGCCGATCCGCGCAGCATCGGCGCGACGATCGAGTTCACGGGCGAGAATCCCGGCGACGGCGCGACGGGGCCGATCGCCCTCGACCCGTCGTTCTGGGTCGGCGTCGGACGCCCGCCGGGGAGCCGCGGCTACAAGTACGTCGACTTCAACGTGTCGACGGGGATTCGCAAGATCGTGTTCACGGCCGGCGCGAGGGGCGGCAGCCTGACCGTGAGCGGCAAAGGCAGCACGTGGCCGTACGCCATCACGCAGCCGCAGGGGCCGATCAGCGTCCAGTTCACGATCGGCAACGATGTGCACTGTGCCGAGTTCACCACGTTCGCGCGCAACGAGATCGGCAAGGTGCGCGCCTCGAAGGCGCCGCCGCCCGGCTCGTGCACGATCCCACAAGCCGTCTGCGGCAACGGCGTCGTCGAGCGCGGCGAGGAATGCGACGACGGCAACACGACGGCCGGGGACGGCTGCTCGGCGACGTGTCAGCTCGAGAACACGTCGGCGATCTGCGCCGGCGTGCCGAGCGTCGCCGGCACCGCCATCACGTCGGTGCGCGTCGCGTCGGGGCTCTCGGCGCCGCTGCACGTCACCGCGCCGGCGCTCGATCCGAACCGGCTGTTCGTCGTCGAGCAGGGCGGCACGATCCGGCTGGTGAAGAACGGGATCCTCCAGCCGCAGGCGTTCCTCGACATCGGCGACCGCATCTCCTGCTGCGGCGAGCGCGGTCTCCTGAGCCTCGCCTTCCATCCCGACTACGAGAACAACGGCCGCTTCTTCGTCGACTACACGAGCGGGGTCGGCGACATCACGATCGCGCGCTATCAGGTGAGCGCCAATCCGGATCTCGCCGATCACGCGAGCGAGAAGATCCTGCTCACGATCAACCATCAGGATTTCGGCAATCACAACGGCGGCCAGCTCGCCTTCGGGCCCGACGGGTACCTCTACGCGAGCACCGGCGACGGCGGCGGCGGCGGCGATCCGCTCGGCAGCGGGCAGAGCCTCTCGACGCTGCTCGGCAAGCAGCTGCGGATCGACGTCGACGTCGAGAACCCGCCCTACTACGTGATGCCCGCCGGTAACCCCTTCCCCGGCGCCGGCGATCCGTTGAATCTCATCTGGGCCTACGGGCTGCGCAATCCGTGGCGCTTCAGCTTCGATCGCGCCACCGGCGAGCTCTACACCGCCGACGTCGGCCAGGACTCCTGGGAGGAGGTCGACGTGCAGCCCGCGGGCGTCGGCGGCCTGAACTACGGATGGCACGTCTTCGAGGGACGGCACTGCTTCGATCCGAGTCCCGACCCCGACTGCCCGAACCCGCCGACGGGCTACACGATGCCGGTCCTCGAGTACGACCACAGCCAAGGCTGCTCGATCACCGGCGGCTTCGTCTATCGCGGCTGCGCCATGCCCGATCTCCGCGGGACGTACTTCTACTCCGACTATTGTTCGGCGTTCATCCGCACGTTCTCGGGCGTGAGCGGCGGCGACGCGCAGAACCTCGCCGACCGTACCGCCGACGCCGATCCGCCGGGCAGCCTCTCGATCGACAGCGTCACCTCGTTCGGCGAGGATGCGCGCGGTGAGGTCTACGTGGTCGATCAGGGCGGCGAGGTGTTCAAGATCGTCCCCGGAAGCTGAGGATGGCGTCTCGCTGATCACGTCATGAGCGACCGCAAGAACCTCGCCATCCTGGTCGGCGGCGGCCCCGCACCCGGCATCAACAGCGTCATCGGCGCGGCGACGATCCGCAGCAACCTCGACGGCGTCGATGTGCTCGGCATCCGCGAAGGGTTCGAGCACATCATGCGCGGCGACATCGACCACGTGCATCCGCTCCCGATCGACGAGGTGAGCCGCATCCACTTCCGCGGCGGCTCGCACATCGGCATCTCCCGCGCCAACCCCACGGTCGATCCAACGCACCTCGAGAGCTGCGTCACCTCGCTCCTGCGTCTCAACGTTTCCCAGCTGATCACGATCGGCGGCGACGACACCGCGTTCTCAGCGATGCGCCTCGAGCAGGTCTCGGCCGGCCGCATCCACGTCGTCCACGTCCCGAAGACGATCGACAACGACCTCGATCTCCCGGCGCAAGTCGATACGTTCGGGTTTCAAACCGCGCGCCACTACGGCGTCGAGATCGTGAAGAATCTCATGGTCGACGCGAAGACGACGGCGCACTGGTACTTCGTGATCGCGATGGGCCGCAAAGCCGGGCACCTGGCGCTCGGCATCGGCAAGGCCGCGGGCGCGACCCTGACCCTCATCCCGGAGGAGTTCGGCGACCGCGTCAAGCTGAAGGCGATCGTCGACACGCTCGTCGGCGCGATCATCAAGCGGCTCAGCTACGGCCGCCGCGACGGCATCGCCGTGATCGCCGAGGGCGTGGTCCTCGGCATCGACCCCGCCGACCTGGCGGAGCTCGGACAGGTCGAGCGCGACGAGCACGGGAACGTCCGCATCGCCGAGATCGACCTCGGGGACATCTTGAAGCACGCCGTCCAGGCGCGTCTGCACGAGCTCGGCCTCAAGGAAACGATCGTCGCCAAGAACATCGGGTACGAGCTCCGCTGCGCCGATCCGATTCCGTTCGACATGGAGTACACGCGCGACCTCGGCTACTGCGCCGCCAAGTATCTCCTCGCCGGCGGCAACGCGGTCATGATCTCGATGCAGGGCGGGCAGTTCGTCCCCATCCCGTTCGCCGAGCTCCTCGACCCCACGACCGGCCGCGCGCGCGTGCGCCTCGTCGACGTTTCATCGACGCGCTACGCGATCGCCCGCCGCTACATGATCCGTATCCGTCGCGACGATTTCGACGACCCGCACGAGCTCGCCAAGCTCGCGGCGACCGCCCACGTGTCGGTCGAGGAGTTCCGACGTCAGTTCGAAAACCTCGTCGCGCTCGAGCCGCCGCCGCTCCAGATCGAGCCTCTCCGCGGGGGGACACCCCACTGAGCGTCGGTGGTCGTTCTTCGCGGGCGGGTGCGGGACGCGGAGGGCGTCTCCCGCACCCGACGTGCGCCAGAGGGTAAGTTT
>WNFR01002543.1_pt1 | contig 18936 bp, 15 predicted proteins | sample 5400221 | NCBI WGS metagenome assembly WNFR01 (sample SAMN13153357, study PRJNA577476) | soil metagenome | isolation source: 40 cm soil under Madrone tree | place: USA:California | collected 2016-06-14 | reverse complement strand
CAAAACTGCGGCCAACTCACGTACTGACGAAGGGATCGGAGGATTAATCTTCATGCATTAATCCTACGGCATATATCGCCGTAGGGAAAGATGAAAAAGAGGCAACCACACCCTCACACCATTCCTCTGTCGTGCACCCGTAGACAACCCTCTATAGCCCCCCTGTGATGCTCCAAAAAGTAGAGCACCTGAGACCGACAGAGCAAGTGAATGAATTTCCCGCTTCATTTTCTTCTTTCTCGGGGGCTCCCGCGCTTTCTTCCAGTTTGCAGGTTGCGCAGTGGCCGCGCCTCGAGAGCGGAGTCTGCTTGGTCAAGAACTGCTTTCAGGGGCGGCGATGCTTTGGTATTATGAGGATGCTGTAACCCGGACGGCTGGATTCCCGAGTCCGTCCGCGACACTCCTCAGTAGCTCAATGGCAGAGCATCCGGCTGTTAACCGGAGGGTTGTAGGTTCGAGTCCTACCTGAGGAGCCATTCTTTCAATGGTTTACCCGAACCTGCAATCCACGTGCAATCCGTTAGGCTGACCGACTCAGGGCCAAACCCACTACTTTAGAGTGTGCCTGCCCCATTTCATCGGTGACCACGTCGCCGTAAATGTTCATGGTCGTGCGAATGTCTTTCGCCGAGAAGCACGTGCGGCGTCCCCCTAAACCATCCCAACATCTGCACGATCTACGAAATCGGCAAGCACGATGGTCGTTCGTTCATCGTCATGGAGTTTCTGGACGGGCTGACGCTGAAGCACCGTATTGCGGGGCGTCCGCTGGAAACCGCACTGATTCTATCGCTCGCCATCGAAATCGCCAACGCTCTGAATGCGGCGCACGCCAAGGCCGTCGTTCACCGCGACATCAAGCCTGCAAACATTTTTGTAACCGAGCACGGGCACGCCAAGGTTCTTGATTTCGGGCTGGCGAAGGTCTCCCTCAAGCCGGAGAGCGTTGCCACGAGCGCCCCGACTCCCAAGCTCCGCAGAGTCAGCAAGCGACTGAGTTTACGGCGGCGCTTTTACGCGAATGGGTCGCCCATCTTCGCCAAAACCGCACCCAACTTCGTCAGGAATGGGCCCGCCGCATCCAGGAAGCGCAACTGCTGACGGCCGTGAGTGAGGACGAAATTTTCGCTGAGGCCACTTCCGTCTACGACAATTACGTGGAAGTGGTGGAGACCGGAACGTTTGAGGCTTTGCAGGCCTACGCCCGCAATCTGTCGAAGCGGGTGATCCCGCGAGGCGTAGAGACCGACGAGGTTGCTCCGAACGAGAACAAGTCCGTGCGTAGGTCCAGTTCCTTGGCCCTCACCTGCTCCGGAGGCGTCCTGTCAGCTTGGTGGCCCGTCAAAAGGCTAGAAGGCCTCGCGCGCGCCTGACTCGATGGCGCCAGAGGCATATCGGACCAAGCGAACGGCGTGCGGCGAGCCGGGTTGAGGCTGTCGGAGAAGCTACAACAGCCGGCGAATGGGAACAATTGGGAGTGGCACTTGCAGGTATCGGGGAAAAGTACCTCGGGTGCGAGTAGGGCAAAAACCCGGTTCGCATAGGTCAAATAACCATGAAAGCGAAAAGGGACCCAATGAGTTCAAAGAACGGCGATGGTGTTCCACCACTTGACGGACCAAGTCTTAGATCGCGGAACCAGCTCGCCAGGCGATTCGTCTTCGTTGGCTGTTCCCTTCGTTCCATGGTGCCGAAAATCAAACTCTAGCCGACAAATCCTGGCCCCTCCCGCGGAAGTTCTTTCGGTGCTCTCCGATTGGGGTTTGTATCTGGTCCATCCGAAACATTTTCCACGAAGAAAATGCGCCAGTCACCCGCTTGTGCGCGGATCGCTTTGCAACTCCTTTTGCTGCCAGAGCAGCAATAGGGTGCCTGGTGGCGACCAGTAGCCGCTGATTGCCGATGATTACCCGGCGTTTGGAGCATTACTCAAGTCTAGAGGAGTACTCAACTCTTATGTTGGGTTGATACGGCACATGCGTCGCCGGAGAGGCCGCAGACGGGCGGCTTTGCTGGCGGTGAACTTGGTTGCTTCGCTGCCCGGTTGGGCGAGCGGTCGTCCGTTATTATAGTGTCATCGCCCAGTTGACCTCCCACGACCAGGCTGAAGAGCCTGTGGTTCAAAGCCGGATCCAAAGGTGTCCTCGAGCTCTGCGAAGCCTCTGCCTTTAGGCGGGGCTTAAAACGGGGGCGGAACGATTCAGCGCACTTCTGAGCCGCCGAACTCCTCCGCTGCCATCCAATGATTGAGCCTGGACTTCGCGAGGTGAAACCGAAGAGCAAGGACGGCAGGTGATTCAAGGCCAGTCAGATCGACTCTGATCGGCCTTTCGTACTTCGGGACCACAACCAAAAACGAGGATGACCACACTTGTGATTGTGACGTGCTGCGGCGTCGTCCTACGGAGACGGGACGACAGCTTGTACCTGGTTCGAGTAACCGCTTTCGGCACCGCTTGCGTCGACCGCCGTCACCACGTAATAGTAGCTCTGGCTGGCCATCACCGAACTGTCTGTGTAGGACGTGTTCGCATCGGGCGTCGAGTTGACAGCGACGTAGGGTCCGCCGGATTGACTCCCCCGGTATACTTTGTACCCCGAGACGGTTGATGTGCTGGCCGTCCAGGACAGGCTTACGCTATGCTGGGCTGCAGACGTACCGGTTCCTGTCACCGAGGCAGCAGACGGAGCGCTGGCGGCGTTGCTCGAGAACGAGATGCTCCCGGAGGTCGCACCGCTCGCCTGGGGAGCAAATGTCAGCGTAAACGTTGCACTCCGCCCCGCGGCAATGGTTGCGGGGAGCGACAATCCGCTGAGTGCGAATTCACCATTGCTGGAAGTCGCCGAGGAAACTGTCACGCTGGCTCCGCTGGCGGTCAGCGTTCCCGTCTGATTCTGGCTGGCGCCAACCGTCACATTTCCAAAGTTGAAAGTTCCGGGCGCGACTGCCAACCAGCCCGGGCTGGACCCAGTTCCGGCCAGCGACACGCTGACCAAGGGCACTGTCCCATCCGCGGTTAGGGACAGGCTTCCGCTGTCATTCCCGCTCGCCAAAGGCGTGAACACTACATTGAACGTCAGGCTCTGCCCTGCATTCAAAATTGTCGGCACGGACAGACCGCTGGTGGTGAATCCGGTGCCGGTCAAGACAACCTGAGAAATATTCACACTAGAGCCCTCCGAGTTGGTCAAAGTCTCCGAGCGCGTCTGGCTACTGCCGACCTGAACACTGCCAAAGCTCACGTTCGTGGGATTGGCGGCGAGAGACCCCGACGCAACACCAGTCCCTGATAACACGATGCTGAGCGAAGGATTGGAGGCGGTGCCGGCGATGGCTACACTATCGCTCGCGATGGTCACTTTGCCGGAAAGCTGCTCCGATGTGTGTGGCGTGAAGACGATCGTCAGATTGGCACTTTGGCCGGGAGCCAAGCCGAGGGGAAAGGCAGGCGCTGCAATCCGGAAGTCCGCGTTCGAAGCCGTCGGGCTAAAGATGGTGAGGCCGGCATTCGACGCGTTCGTGATCGTGTCGAGGAGCGTTTTCGAGCTGCCGACGACCACGGTACCAAAATTCAGGTTGGAGCTGCTGGCCCGAACCCCGCCAGTTTGGCTGGGCCCGCCGCCTCCCGGGAGCGATTGACAACCCACCATGGCTCCGAGCATAAGAAAGACAACCGCACGATCCCAACGCGAGCTGAGATCCATGGTTTTACTCCTTCCAATGCCGCACTCGCGTTCTGTACGGCCGGGAGAATTTGGAATCAGGGTCCCGGATTCCGCCATGAACAGGAATGTTGATCAAGGTGCTGACAGGACCACGCGACGTGTTGATTTTGCCGGAGGAAGGGGATACCCAGACAGATGCCAGAAGGGCATGGTAACGCTTATCGATGGGTCACGCCCCAGGTCAATCCCCGCAGAGCAGTAGCGTCGCTGACTTTTGTACGAGTCCCAGGGGAGCGATGATGAGTCGTACACCACGGGGCGGCGGACAGTGGAGCGAACGCGTTCCTGCTCAAGTCCACACCTCCTGATTGCCACCATTCAGAGAGTCGTGACCAACAACGCAAGGGGCACTGGACCAACCTAGAGCGAATGAGCTCGAAGACAGCTCGGCGCAACGAATTGCGCAGTCGTTTCGAGGCATAACGATGCCGGGTCTGTCTTGACCGATTGTCCGCTTGGGCTCTGGTTGAATAAGGAGAGTCAAACGGAAGCAATACCCCATACGCAGCTGGGGTCAGTCGTCTGCTGGACCCTTTCATACGGTGCAACTCATCAAGCACGGGAGAACGAAGCGGTCCAGATTCAGATCAGCGATCGGGAATGGTGTTTTGCCGTTTCGCGAAGTCCCGCGCGGACTTAGGCCGCAGCGGCGAGAGGCTTATCCGAATTCTATTCACGGGGTCGGAATAGCCGCCTGTGCTCGGTTCGAGTAAATGCTTTCCTTGCCGCTCCCCTCCACGGCCGTCACGACGTAGAAATAGAGCTGCCCACCTTGGACGCTGTTGTCGGTATAAATAGTGCTGGCATCCACCACCAAGTTCAGCCGTGTGTAACAGTCGGCCAGATTGCCCTCCCCGGTAGACGTTGTAGCCAATGACCTGGGAGTTGCTCGGGTTCCAGGACACACGCTGTGCTGGGGAGCGGCAGGTCCCGATCCGGTGAGGGAGTCACTGACCGCAGCATTGGATCCGCTGGCGTTGGTCTTAAAGGACAGGTGGCATTAGCGGTCCCACTGCTTTGTGGAGTGAAAGCAACGGTAAACGCTTTATTCTGACCGGCACCGAGCGTAAGCGGCAGGGAGAGCCCGCTGACCGAGAACTCTGAACTGCCAAGGCTACTCGAGTCGGTGGTTACGCTCGCGCCGCTAGCCGACAAGGCTGCGATCGCAGTCTTGCTGGAACCCACCACGTTTCCGAAATTCACAGTTGGCGGGGAAACGGATAACTGCCCGGAGCCAATGGCCGTACCGGAAAAGGGCACGAAAAGATCATAGTCGCCCTAGACACAACGGTACTTTACCCGAAACGGCGCCCACCGATTTCGGATGAAAGCGGGCGTAAAAGGTGAAGCTGGTACCGGGCGCAAGGGTCGCGGGTGCGGTGATACCGCTGATCCAGAAAGGTCCTCCCGAGCAACCGACCCGGACGAGGGTGGCGTTGGTGCCGCCGGAGTTCGTCAGAAGTCAGAGTTTGCATTGCGCCCTTGCCCAGCGTAATGCTGCCAAAATTGATGCTGGTTGGGCTCGCCCTTACAGAGCCACGGGTCAGACCAGTTCCGCTGACAGCGATGCCCAGGGCTAAGCCTTGCGGAGGGGGGCGGCTCGCGTTTCGGTTCACCCCCATCTCGGCACGGCACACCAGCGACGAACATTCGATGAATCGGCCGCGCCATGGGCGACGAAGCCTCAAGAATTCTTCTGTCCTGCGCAAAGCCCAGCCAAGCCATTTTCCCAGCCCAGTCTCCTCTGGCAGAATCTCGGGCGATGTGCCAAGGAGTGCCAAGCGCATAACTCGGAAGTGCACTCCACCTCATCGTCTCCCTGTCCTTTCGACACGTGCCGGATGCCCTTTCGACACTGGTTTCTCCACGGCTCAGACCGACATAATCTGGAAGGAGAGCTTGCTCATGGGATTGTCTGGTGGCCGCGGCACACGGCTGAAAGTTGCTACGACTCTGTGGTCGGAAGCAATGAGGGGGATATCGTACATAGCGATACTGCTTGTCGCATCGGGTGCGCTCGCGCAGACCTTCTACGTGTCTCCAACTGGTAGCGATTCGAACCCCGGCAGTCAAGCCCAGCCTTGGCTGACGATCCAGCACGCAGCCAATTCGGCGACCGCGGGGGTCACCGTGCATGTTCTTCCCGGAACGTACAACGTGTCCGCTATCACGAGTTCCATCAGCGGTGCGGCGTCACAGCATATCAAGTTCATTTCGGACACCAAGTACGGAGCGCGGATCGTAGGCACCGGAGATTCAGTATGGGTGCAAAGCGGAAACTACGTCGAGGTGATTGGCTTTGACGTTACAGCTAGTAACCCTGCTACTCGAATAGGATTTGAATGGACCGGGAATAACGGGAAAGTTAGTCAAAACAGAATCCACGACATTCAGTGTTCTGGGTGTGGCGGTAATGGGGGCGCCGGGATCAACCTAGATGATGGGTCCGACTATACCTCTGCTGACGCAAACAGAGTGTATAACCTAAATAATGGGGCGACCTCCAGTACCGTGCATTGCATCTATCTGCACGTCACAAACAACATCGTAAGCAACAACTTGCTCTACAGGTGCGGCGGCTGGGGAGTTCAACAATGGCATGTCGGGGTAGGCCACTCCACGATCGTGAACAACACAATTTTCTCCTCCAATGGTGGCATTGTGTTGGGCAGTGGCGGATTGCCAGACAGCGACTACAATTTCGTCGGCGACAACATCACTGTGAACAACAACTATGGCATCCTCGAATGCTGCATTGGCAGCGCGCAAGGCGTCGGGCCGCACCAGACCTATACCAACAATCTAGTGTGGAACAACAGCATCGCCAATCTTGACTTGCAGTGGTCAGGGATTCTTCCGACGAATGGAATAACTTCCGATCCGCTATTCATCAATTATCGGGCGGATGGTAACGGTGACTATCATCTTCAATCGACTAGCCCCGCAAGAAACGGGGCTTCAAGTCAAGATGCTCCCCCATTTGATTTTGATGGGGCAAGTCGTCCGCAAGGAACAGAGTATGATATCGGGGTATATGAATTCGGTGCTGTTAGCCCTCCGGTTGCTGTTAGTCCTCCAACTGCGTTGAAGGCTGTGGTGCGATAGGAAAGTTGTGGCCTCTGATCCTGTGATGGCAGATCGTTGTCCTGATGGAAGTCATGGCACCCTTCAGTGCGACCGCCAGGTTTAATCCCATTTGGTTAGCTTTGACCCTCCCGCTGCGTTAATAGAAAGAATCCCGCCAGCCGCGTGCCGGCTGGCGGGAGAAGGCTATGCCGCGCGTTGTAACCCCGCCTCTCGCGGTTCCGTTTCACCGCGCTGAAAGGTCGGAGGCAGTCCGCCGCTCCGTTTTGAGACGATACCGAACAGCCCCGATCCATCGAAGCGCGATGGGTCCGACTGGAGGGGGCTGGAGCGGCAGATGAAAAACGGATGCGTGGAACCTGCCCGGGCGAAGGAATGGAAAGCCCAGTTCAAATCGATGTCGTCCGCGACGACCGCGCCGCCTGGTCTCAAAACGCTCCCAGCCTGATCCAGCTCAAAGCACGTGTTGTACACCGTGTGTAAACTGTCGTGGACCAAGAGATCGATTTGCCCGAGAGAAGCGAGTAATCTCGGCAGGCGCCGCCGACTCGATCCCTTGATGTAGAACCAGCGACGTCTTTATCCGTGTGCTTCTGCAGCACACTGGAGCCAACAAAAATACAACCATGCCAAAGAGATCAGCCGCATTTAACGCGCAGCGTATGCGAGGGCACGACGAACCAGGAATGCGCCCAAACCAGCGCAACCACCACGGTCAGAACCGCTGGTATCAAGCCGGAGTTCCCGCCGCCGCAGGGGCGCCAGCGTGTCTCTCATCGCGTTGGAGCTAATGTTGATGAGGTGACCCGCATCATCTGGCGGACAGCCTGGGAACACAAAGATGTTGGGTACCTGGGTGATTTAGCGTCGTGTTCCGGAAAAAAGAATCGGGTGAGGTCCTATATGCATCACCAATAATCCAGCGCCGGAGAGCGGAGCCCGCTAGGAAGTCCGGTATAGCTCATGATCGTGGATCTACCGGATTTCTCTGTGGCATCTACAGGATTCTAGGGATTGGAGGATCGACTCTGGATTTACTATTTTAATTTTCGAAAGCCGTTCTAGTCCCTCCCCTGGGTTCTGCACGCGGCTACGATTGCACGACTACTAAGCAGCCTCAAATTACTGAAAACGTTTCGTTGTGAACAGAGCGTTAATCGGCGCTTCCTGTTCTTTAAAAACAACGAGGCCGCTGTCACGGGCTCTACTTGGGGGAGGAGGGCCTGTGATAGTGGCAGCGACGAGGCGGCTATCAAGGCTCTACTTCTGGGGGCAGGAGGAGCTAGAATAGCGGCTTCACTTTGGGGGGGCGCGGTCAAAGTTCCGCTGCTCGGAGTCGGCGCGAAGGCATACGAGGCGACTGATACCAGACAGAGTGCCACGTAGACGGTGCGCATGGTCCTCCGACCATAAAGAGTTGAGCGGAGTGCTTCCTTGGGTTACCGATCCGGAAGCAGCAGAACGCCTTTGGGCGCTGAGCGAACGGATGACGGTAGCAAACTCTCGTAGTGATCGGTATCTGCCATCGAACGGATCGCGCCGAACCGCAGGCGACGATCGAAGAACTCAGGACGGGTATAAGCTCCGCCGCTACCTCAGGCGCTGGACAAGGGAGCGGCTTTTTCGCCCGCTGCATGGCTTCGGTCGCCTGATCACCCGATGGGAAGATTCCACGGAGAACTTCCTCGCCTTCGTCCACTGCGCCTCCCTCAACCTCAGCTCGTGAAAGCAGGATTGGGTGATAGGGTCTCGCAACATTAAAGGCAAATTCTCGACTCACCTCGCCTCTTGACTTTGGACTGCGCTCCAGATTATATGATTTTGTTATGCGGACGAAGCCTCAGACGGAGAGCGCGACCATGCAAATCGGAGATTAAAGAGGCGACGAGGTTTTGGCGACGGCCGGTAAATAGCCCTCAGTGGTCATCCCAAAACCGGCCAACGGTGGTCGGCCGGGACTCAGTTCTTTTACCCTCCGGCCGGTGCCGGGTGGGCCTAAAAACAAAGCATCTTCGTGGCGAGCGATGAAGCAGCACTGGCTAGTCGAAGACAAAGACAGTTCCTTACGAATGGCTTCGTCGCTATCAGTAGAGGAATCTGAAAAACGAAGAGTTCCCGCTCGCTCCATACCAATGTAATAGGCCCCCGAAAGTGAAACATTTGAAAATAATTAGGACGTTCAGGCCGCAACCAGACCTCGGCGGACCGCGTAGCGCACAAGAGTCGCCGTCTCGTGGATATCCAGTTTTCGCATGAGCCTTGATCGATGCGATTCTGCTGTTTTGACGCTGATACCCAAGACGGAGGCAACGTCCTTGGTCGATTTTCCCTCCGCGATGAGTTGCAGGACTTGTCGTTCACGGCCACTGAGGGGATCCGGGGGCCTGGTTGGTTTCGTACGGTATGCCTCTACCACCGCCCTTGATACACCGGGGCTCAGATAGAATTCTCCGCGTGCGACCCGTTGAATAACATGGACCAGGTCGCTAGCCGCCTGGCTTTTTAAGACGTATCCTCGTACCCCCGCTTCAAGGGCTTCGTGGATATATTCCGCCTCGTCATGCTGAGTGAGCAGGATCGTCCGCGTTTTAGGGCAACAACGTGCCAACTCGCGGGCTGCATCGATCCCGTTTAAAATTGGCATTCCGATATCCACGACAACGATATCCGGGTGAAGGGCTTCTGCGAAGCGGACTACTTCCTGTCCATCGGATGCCTCTGCGAGCACCTGAACCCGTTCCCGCTCGAGCAATGACCGAAGAGCTTGACGCACCAAGACGTGATCATCTGCGAGCACAACTCGAATTGACATGACTACCCTCCAACGGAAACCGTAACGAAAGTTCAGTTCCTTGTCCCGGACACGATTCAATGCGCAGCGTCCCGCCAATTGCATTTGCTCGCGCTTGCATAGCAACTAGTCCCAACCGTTTGGGGCCTCCAGCCTCCTGTGCGTTGCAAGTGTTGAAACCCACTCCGTCATCCCGGATCGAACAAACCAATACCTGCTTTTCCTCCCACGCGCGGATGCAGACATTTTTTGCATCCGCGTGCTTCGCGACGTTGTTAAGCCCTTCCTGGACAATTCGGTAGAGTGTCGTTTCCGTGGCACTTGGTAGTCGCCGTGAAATGGTCGCCTGGATATTGATTGCCAGCGAAGCGCGCTCCGAGACTCGGTCGGCGAGAAAGCGGATTGCCGGAATCCAACCAAGGTCATCCAGGATCGTTGGTCGAAGTTCGTGAGAATAGCGCTGCAACTGTTTTTCTACTTCGACCAGCAATTCTTCAATCTGGCTAATCCGTTCTCGCTGGAACTTGGGCAGTTCACGCGCCACCTGGGCAAGTGCAAGGTGGACGGCTACCAGGACCTGTCCTGCTTCGTCGTGCACGGCATTTGCGATTCGCTTGATCTCTTCTTCGAGCCTTTCGTTGATGTGGCGCATCACCTTTGCTGCATCCTGAGATCCGCGATACGAAATCTCGTATGGAGACAGGCATTCCGCCAGGAAATCAGCCCCTGTCTGGAGCACGTCTTCCTGGTGTTTCTCATCTCTTTCGTCACCAATTAGGCATTTCAATGCTTGATGGTGAATCGAGGCAACTTCCATGAGGTTCTTTCGCTCAGCGATAGCCAAGCGGCCGAGTTCATACGCGTGGACCAGAGCAGATTTGTCCCCGCCCGAGGCGTATTCAAACAACTGGAAGGCGTATTGCGCTTCAAATGCTCCACGAACTGTTGTGTCCGGTCGGGTAGCAATCTTCATAAATGTATGCCCGTTAACCTCGCAACTAAGACGAGCGCGTCGTCAATTCGGTCCTACAAACCTCCGCAGGATTCGGTCTGTGGCCGCGTGACGTACTCCTGTCAGCTCCGCTGAAACGATATCGGTTGGAAATCTGCAACAATCAGGACCTTCCCCCTCCAAGTTCAACTGGGCTCGAACCAGCGCTCCTTTCTTCTCCCAATGGCCTACAACTTTGATCTCTGCATCGATCCTCTCTTGCGTCGCAGAGTGATTCATTCAGTCTTCCCCCTTTTTCTTTCGCGCATCCTCCACCCGCGATTGGTGGCGCTAAAACCTTGCACGTTGAGTAAGGAAATAAGCGGTCCGAAAAAATATAGGAATACAGTAACAACCGTAGGCGCCAGAGGAAGTACACGGTGACGAATTTTTGCGAATTGCTCGCCCAGGTGCGGCACCGATGTGTGCGGATTCGTGTTGCGAAACGCTGGCGCTAGTGAGACTTTACGGCAGACGCTCGAGTAAGAGTCCAAGCAACGGCACTAAGTTATTCTCGGTAGAGTAGTTGTTGGTTCCGGAAATTCTGAGCCGTTGTTTTCGGAAATTCTGACCCGTTCCGACTCTGCTGGCAAGACTCTTCCAAGTTCAGATGACGTGTTCGCCCTGAGGGTCCATCGAGGGTGAATGAATCGTCCACGCTCCAGGACGCGATCCAGGATGGCGGCCGCGAGGTCCTCGTCGTGCAACACCTTCCCCCATTTGACAACGAGGTCTTTTCCTCCCTCGCCGATTCTTTCGCAGCGGTCCTCGCCGTCAAGGGTGCGCTCACGCCGCGCCCGAAAAGCGGCGCCCTTGACCGCTCCGGGCCGCTGCAAACAGGGCTCTGCTCGGGAGGAAAAGCGCGTCCGGATCGCCTAAGAACGACGATCGCCAACTCGCTCGACCCCTAGCATCCCCCCTTTTCTGCGTTTTCATTGCACCCCCGCCGGAATGCTCAAGTCTGGTTGGAGAGATCTCTCCACATAAAACGCACCAAAGATCTGCTGCTTCAGGCCTCGTTCCTTGGCCCGCCGGAGAACGTCCGGACCATGGCTCTGCAGAATCTGGTGCAGCCGATCGACATCCTCGAACCACTGCCGCGGTCGGCGATGTACGATCTCGGTGAGATAGCGGATGGCGGGCTCTCCCAGCTCAAGCAGCTGCTGCCGCTTCAAGCTTCAAGTAGCGTTTGCCTCGTTTACCGGATACGGCTGTCACCCTCGCCGCGCGATGCTCGGCCAGCGAGGAACCCTCGTGCGCCACGAACTTCCTGGGATGCTCGGCTTCATACGGCCCCGCCACTATGCGCACTCGTTGCGCATACAAGTACAACGTGGCGGCATGCTGATGGCCTCGGACGCACAGACCCCATAGTCCCGTTCCGGGTAACGTCTAGTCGACTCACAGCTAGGTCCTGCCAGCTCGCCTACTGAACCCTTGCAGAAAGGCATCCGCACTACATCATGCCGGGCGTTCCGAGGATTTGTGACAAAGCAGTACGGTGAGAGTTCGCGCAACGCCTGAGCGCTACAGAGCCTTCTTGTCCTGTTCCTTTTGGAAGGCAGACCAGGCCAGGGCGACTATCACGGAGAGAACCAAGGCGGTACCGGGTATGTACAGGTTAAAGTCAGAGAAGCTGTGCACTAGGATCGCGGTGATACTTCCGACGCAGCCGAGACGAACAACGGTGTCCGCACCAGTTTCGACCTTTCCGCGAAATCGGACGACTTGAGCCAAGACCCAGAAAATCGAGCCAAACACCAGGACGGCTCCGGCGACCCCGAGATCGCTCGTCACTTCCAGATAGTCACAATGTGCGTGGTCGACTCGATAGTTTAAGAAAGCGGTTTGAACTGAGGGGTAAGCCACCGAAAACGTGCCCAGCCCGGTTCCGAGCAGGGGATGCTGGCGAACCAGCCTCAGCGTGTCGCTCCAGATCGACATCCGATTCTGGCCGGTCTCGGTAAATTCCTGTCCAAGATTTTCGAAACGAGTGATCACGGGATCACTTCCGATCCACACGACTAGTCCTATGACGCCCACAGCCAATAACAATGCCATGAGGGGCCGGGTGCGTTCTGAGCGCGAATCCTTCGTAACGCACCCAAGGACGGCTAGCAGAGAGGCAACAGTAGACACTATGCCCATGCGCGAGCGTGAGAAGATCAGCGCGGTGAGGATGATCACGCACAGAAAGACCACGAACACAAGCGGAACCAGATCCCTTGCGGATAAGACGGCTCGGGCTCGGTCTTGGCTGCGCAACACGATGCGACGCAAAGTACGAAGCCGCTGCAACCCAAAGGCCACGGCAAATGGTAGGAGCATTTCCAGCAGACCCGCAAAATGATTGCGATTGATGTACGTCCCGGTGGCATCTTCCAGATAATACTTTTTCACGTACGTAAAGATCTGCTGCCAGCCTGTGAGGTACTGCACCAAACCGTAGAGCGCCTCAAACGCTCCTAACGCGAGCAGAATATAAACAAGCCGCGTCCGTGCACTTCCATCTCGACAAATCATCAAAGTCAAGCAAAAAGTCGTCCAATACGTAACCAATAGAAGAAAGTGAGAGACCGTTTGATAGGCGTCCAGACTGAGTGTGAAGGACGCACGACCTTGAAAGACCTCGCCCTGCACTCGGAAGAGCGGTGCTAGGGAGGCGGGGAATGGGACGATTTGTAGCAGAACCAGAGCGACCAGCAGAAGCGGAACAATATGTGGCAGGCGAATGATGTTGAGGGGAGACCGCAGACTGGAAAACAGGACAAAGATTCCAAGAAACAAAATCGTCAACTGTGCTACGCAGAACAACGGAATAGAGGTACCGCCGAAGGCCAAGACCGCCATCCATATCGCGACGCCGAGCCCCGCTTCAGCGATTCGGAGCACAACCGTCTCTGACGCGCTCAAGACATGTCTTCGATTGCACGAGAGCATCTTGAAGATCTGCCTCCAGGGACTCTCCCAAGGCGAGGCTCGTGGCGGAGTCGTACGAACTATAGTCGTAGTAACCGAAAGTAGCGAGATTCACCCTGTTCAACACAACTCCGATAAGATTTGCTCCTACACTACGGATGCCCTTTTCTGTGTGTAGCACTTGTTCCCGTGGTATGGTTCCGCTCTTTACGACCAAGAGCACACCACTCACCAGGGGAGCAAGGATGCGGGTGTCGGCCAAGGCCAGCATGGGCGCTGAATCGAGAATTACATGCTCGTAGCGCTCCCTCGCCGACTCGACCAGGGCCGCCATTCTCGGCGAAGAAAGCAGTTCGGACGGATTCGGAGGTACGGGTCCGCAGGTCAACAGATCCAGGCCAACTGTCTCGGAAGGTCGCACCATGCTATGCCAGTCTTCGCGATTCACGAGGTAGCCGACTAGACCCGGATCGTCGCGCCTTCCGAACAATCGGTGCAGTGAGGGTGAGCGCAAATCTGCATCCACCAGCAAGACTCGTTTGCCCACTTGAGCGAGAGCGATGGCCAGATTGGAGGCGATCGTGGTTTTACCTTCTCCAGGCTGCGTGCTGGTGACCAGTAGTGAATGCGGTGGACAGTCCGAAGCGGAGAGCAGGACAGAAGTCCGCAGGCTGCGAAACGCCTCTACCATAGATGAATGCTCTACTCCATCCCTGTCGATTCGGTACCAGGCCGCAAACGATTTTTGACCTGCTCCCTTCCCCTCCCCGTCCTCTGCTTCGGTGTCCTTGGACCGAACGAGAGGAGCCTGATGACTGTTGGAGGACGGCACGCTGGGGATCAGAGCCAAGGCCGAGAAACCGAACAGCCTCTCTATGTCGTCAGCACCCTTTACTGTATCGTCGAGACGCTCCTGAAAGAGCGCAGCGCAAACGCCAAGGGCTAAGCCCAAGAATGCAGCTACTGCCAGATTAAGGGAAAGCTTGGGCTTCACCGGCTTTACAGGCGGATCAGCAGAATCCACCACGCGGATGTTGGCCGCTCTCAGACTGGCGGAAAGCCCAGCTTCTTTCCACTGCTGTAACAAACCCTCGTACAATTGTTTGTTGGTATCAACTTCGCGTTTCAGAATATTGTATTGGACGGATCTCTCAGCAAGGCGATCGACCTGTTTTTGCTGCTCCACAAGCGCTTGGCGAACGAGTTGCTCTCGGCGGGTGGAGGCGAGATATTCATTGCTAATCTGGTCGGCGGCTCGCGTGCGCTCCTGCTGCAGCGACCCTTCGATTTCGTCGATTTGATTCTGAACCTCCTTAACGCGCGGATAAACCGGACTGAAGGTCGTTGATAATTGCGCATGTTCCTGCTTGAGTTCTGCCAGGCGCACGGTGAGATCCTGAAGCATCCTGTTTTCAAACACGCCCGGAAGTGCTCCGTAGTCGCCGGTCTGAACGAGTCGATAGAGTGACTCCTTCGAGTAACGCTCCGCCTGCGCTTTTGTCAGCTCCTCCTGCAACTCCTGCAGTCGATCGTTGGCGACGTTTTGTATCACCCCTTTGTCGTTTTGAAGAAAGGTCAAGCCGTTCTTGTGAGCGTAGTCTTGCAGATCGTCTTCCGATTTCTCGAGCTTGCCTTTCACACCTGTTAGCTGTTGCGAAAGCCACTCCGCAGCGGTTTGAGCGGCCCCCCAGCGGGCTTCCAAGCTCTGCTCAATGTAATCTGATGCCACTGTGTTCGCGACCCGTGCGGCTAGATCGGGGTCGCGTGCGTCGAAGTTCACACTGACGAGTCGGCTGCGAGCGAGAGGATCGATAGTCAGGTGGTCCTGAAATCGTTCGAGAACGCGCTGATACAGCTCGCGGTCACTGTCTGTCGGAGGAGTCCCGATTGCAAATACCTTACTCGCCGGGATCTTGCTTTTCCTTTTCCAGGACCACCACTTCGGCGCATTGAATTCAGAAACGGCATTCAGTCGAAGCTGGTCAATGACACGTCGCGCCAAACTTTTGCTGGCCAGAATACTGTATTGTGTCTTTAAGTAATCATCTGACACGTTTTCCAACCGATAAAGCTCTTGAATGGTCGGGATGTCCGGGTTTTCTCTCTGAATTTCGAGCACCACTTGAGCGCGAAATGTAGGCTTCTGCTTGAGCGTCGCAATTGTGCCCACGACAAAAATCACGAAGAAGACAATCAGAATGGTAGAGAGGCGCCTGCGAACAACGCGGCCAAAAGCCCGCAGGTCGGGCACTGCTTCCGGCTCCAAAACTTCAAAGGCATCGGTGAACTCCACGACTGGTCCTTCCAGGGCCCTTCGTCCTCTACGACTCAATCGGAGAGCATGACTAGAGAGTTCGACTTGACTTTGTTCTGCCATTCCGTCACCAATGGAAAATCAGGAGTCCGGTAACCGTTTGCGTGGCCGCTTCTGCTCCACGCGAAAACGTGGTCTTGGCTGCGCTGTTGGGCACGAACACGATGTCTTTTGACTCGAGCACTATGTCCGGATCCTTCCCTTTCATGATCTTGTTCAGGTCAATCCCGAATTCCTTTCGTTCACCAGTCTCTGGGTCCGTACGAATCACGCGTGCGCCCGACCTAGCAGCTGTATGGGTAAGGCCCTCGCTCAATGCGACGGCTTGCAGAACGGACAATTTCTCGCTGGCTTTGAGGGCAAATCCACCCGGTTTTCGCACCTCTCCGAGCACATAAACCACGCCCGCCCGAGTTACCTTGACGATGTCACCAGGATAGACAAGCGCGTTGTAGCGCGGATCGGCCGACTCCAGAAGATCCTTCAAGTTGACTTGAATCGCTGTCTCTGGCAAGCGGGCACTCTGTTCAAGAAGCGAGTCTGAAGAGCGCACGTCTCTAAGGTCTAGAGATAGGCGCGGCGAGGCTTCCGCGGGTGCACGATTTTCCTGATTCGACTCGCTGCCCGGGCCAGCCCCGCGCATGATAATTGCAGTGTCTCCCGCATCGTCACTCAGGCCCCCCGCAAGGGAGAGAACATCCAGCAACGTTCTTGGCCCGCGGACCTGGAAAACTCCCGGCATTTTGACTGCACCGATCACGGACACAGGATGGCTCTGAAGATCGCGCACAAAAACACTGACTTGAGGGTCTTTCATGTAGGTGCGGCGAAGCAAATCTTGTAGCCTGGATTCCAATTCCACAGGCGTAATACCGGCTGTTCGAACTTGCCCAAGCAAGGGCAAGGAGATCTCACCGCCCGACGAAACTCGGACCTGTCGATTCAGCTCAGGAGCTCCAAAAACGCTAATGTCGAGCACGTCATCAGGTCCGATCCGATATTTCGTGGAGTCGGAAGGGGATGCTTTTGGATCCGTGTGGACTAATCGCCTCAAGCGGTGATTCCAATCCTCACTGGTCTCAAGACTCGGCGGAACACCAGTCGCAGCGCTTCCTGGGGATTGCGAAGCAGCACCAGGTTGTGTTTGTTCCTCTAAAACGGTGCCGCTCGCCGCAATGTGCTGAAGGGGCATTCCTGGGGAACTTAGCAGCCCTATGGAGAGAAGAAGCATGACGCTGCGACATAGCGACAATCGAGAATGGAATGAGTCTTTCAAGGTTGCGTACATGGCGTCTCCCGCCGCGCATTGATGGCCAACGAAAGATTCAGGCAACACATCCGGCAACACAGAACTTGCGAGACGCGCGGGGTGCATTTTTCAACGCACGCCTTACCTCGCAGCATAGGGATCGCGGAGTTGTCAGTCTATGGGGTGCACCAGCGAATTGGAGTGCAGGTAAAAACCCTAGCTTTGTCTAGCTGAGGTCGCCCCAAATGAGATTTGGGGGACTCTCATAACTGAACAAGAAACCCGGTTCGCAGCAACCTAGGCCGCGTGAGCCTTTTCGGAAGCTACTGTTGACCCTGGTCGACCGGAAACACTGGGCCTGCGTTCTGGCGTCTTGAAGTCTTTCAGGCGTAGACGGTCGAGCGCCACGTAGGCGATAAATCGCGGTCCGTAAAGCAAATACCGTCGCCACAAACGGCGGGGCTCCTGCAAAAGGCGAAAAAGCCATTCCAGTCCATGGTGTCGCAACCATCGCGGCGCTTGCTTGCGCCTCCCCGAGAGCAGGTCGAAGGCTGCGCCCACACTCACCAAAACGGGAACCTGCAATCTGTGCGCGTGCTCGAACATCCACCGTTCTTGCTTTGGCGTGCCCAAGCCGACCCAGAGCACATCCGGTGCTGCGCGTGTGATCAGGGCGACAACCTCCTCATCTTCCCTGGCACTCAAACGTCGAAAGGGCGGCGAATAGACGCCGACGGTCTGCATACCGGGAAAGCGGTATTTCAGCGATTCCGCCAGTCGTTCTGGAACACCAGGCTCACCGCCGTAGAAGAAGTGCCGGTGCGTTCGATCTGCCTTTTCGCAGAAGGCCAGCATCAGGTCTGGGCCGTACACTCTTCCCGGCAACGGGTAACCCCGACTCCGCGCTAGCCAAACCAGAGGCATGCCATCCGGTACAACTAGGTCAGTTGAATTCAGAATCCTTCCGAATTCGGGATCGTGTTGCGCCTCCACCATTCCATGCATGCTGGTGGCAGCGATCGAGTGCGCCCCACGTCGCTCTCGGATCCATTGCTCCATTCTGGCCACCACCTCTTGTATCTGAACCGCATGGACCCGTACCCCTATGGTTTCGAAGGAAGCGTGCTGGATTGGGAATGGCTGACGTGCCGATGGCAAGCTTTTGTCGGACGGGGCGGGCTTTTGGAAGACCGCGTAGATCGAAACCCCAAGCCGGGCCAAGGCGGACTTTTCGAGCCAGAACGCAATTCGTCGATAGGTTTTCTTCCATGGCAGCCGGAGGGAATCCAAAGGAGGAAACATGTAGCCCGTCCCCCGGCTCTGAAATCCGGCTTGGCGGGCTATCGAAGTGAGTTTGCGGCGCGAATAAACTCGAGCGTCGCACAGATGTTTGCGGATTGAGTGCGGAAGCCACGAGATCAGCGGAATGTTGGGGCCAAGGGAGAAGTCTCCGATGTGACAAGGATGGCTTTCGAACGGATACAATTTGTTCGGGACAAACAGAACCAGGAACCCTCCAGGCTTCAAGACGCGAAAACACTCCTTCAGTACTTGACTGTCGCGATCGGTGTGTTCCAGCACTTCGATCATGGTGACTGCGTCAAAACTTTCTGAAGCGAAAGGCAGATCCTCACCGGCGGCTTGGAGCCTTGGAATCGCCTGTCTGAAGGCCCTCAGATGCTGCATCTGGAGGTCCAATCCGCAGACGTACGCCGCTCGACGCGCAATTTCAGCCGTATAGCACCCGTTGCCGCAGCCGAGATCCAGAACTCGCATGCCTTTCAGGTCGATCGTCTCGTCGATCTTGTCGACCCTCTTTTTGACACCATAGGATCCATATGCGGCAGGGCCCCCCAGTTTCG